>Ga0163152_10001361_pt1 | contig 38889 bp, 27 predicted proteins | sample OliLakLV19MP8IB2_FD_148635 | JGI IMG/M metagenome (GOLD analysis project Ga0163152, IMG submission 148635) | Freshwater microbial mat bacterial communities from Lake Vanda, McMurdo Dry Valleys, Antarctica - Oligotrophic Lake LV.19.MP8.IB-2 | ecosystem: Environmental > Aquatic > Freshwater >...
GCGTACAGCACGTCGGGATCGCGGAACGCGCCCGGGAGCGTCGCCTTGAAACCGAGGACGTCCGCGATCACCCACTTCGAGAAGACGTCGTCCACGGAGTCGCAGCCGTGCAGTTTGGTGTTCGCGTCGTGAAAGGACGCGAGCGCGATCGCGCGAACGTCTTCCGTCGCGGAGTAGCCCTCGCACACGGCGTCGAGGATCGGAGCCGCGTTGGCGCGAGACACGATCTGTTCGCCCGCGGCGCCGCTCACCACGAGGAGGCGGCGAAGCAGCAGCTCGACCCGTCCCTGTCGGTCGAGGTCGCGATCGGCATCGCGCGCGAGCAGCGTCGCAGTCGCAAGGACGATGTCGTCCGGCAGATAGGCGCCCTCGAGCTTCTTGCGGAAGCGGTGAACGCCGGCGCCGGACTCGAGAACGGTCAGCCGCTTGCAGGCGTGCTCCACGTCACCCTGCGCGAGGGCGCGAAAAACGTCCGTGACCGGCTTCGACGCGCGGCCCAGATCCGTCGTCTGGAAGAGGCTCGCGGCCGCCGCCACATAGGACCCCGTCGTGGAGAGGTCTACCCTCCGGAGGTGAGCCGGCACCTCGGGGGTCTCGCGGTCGAGGCCGGAATCCGTGATGTTCTCGGGCAGGAGCTCGGAGGTCGCGTGCATGACCTCCAGCTACTGCACGATCGCCGCCAGCGCCGCGTCGAGCGTGGGATGCCGGAACCGGAAGCCTGTCGCCTCGGCTTTCGCGGGCAGCACCCTCTGCCCTGTGAGGAGCGCCACGCCGGCCATCTCGCCGAAGAGCACCTTCATCACGAAGCCGGGCATCGGCACGATCGCGGGGCGGTGCACGGCGCGGCCGAGCGCTCGCGCGAAATCGCGATTGCGCGCGGGCGCGGGCGCCGTCGCGTTCAGCGCTCCGCTCACCGCGGCGGTGTCGAGCGCGTGGAGAATCAGCCCGATCTCGTCGTCGAGGTGAATCCAGCTCATCCACTGTTGTCCGCTGCCCATCGGGCCGCCGGCGCCGAGCTTGAAGGGGAGCAACATCTTCGCGAGCGCGCCGCCGCCGGCGCCGAGAACGATCCCGGTGCGCAGCAACACCACGCGCACGCCGAGAGACTCCGCGGGACGCGCCTCGTTCTCCCAGGCGGCGCAGAGTTCGGCGAGGAAGTCCTTCCCGGCGGGGTTCGTCTCGACGACGTCGCCGTCGGGAACGTCGCCGTAGAAGCCGATCGCGGATCCCGATACGAAAACCTTCGGTCGTGGACTCGCGGCGCGAATCGCGTCGACGATGTGGCGCGTGCCGTCGATGCGAGAAACGCGCAGCCGTTCCTTTCGCGCGGCCGTCCATCGCTTGTCGGCGATGCCCTCTCCGGCGAGATGCACGACCGCGTCGGCGCCGGCCATCGCGTCGGGCGGGACGGGCTTCCCGGAGTCCCACGGGAACGCGTCCGCGCCGAGCTGCGCACGCGCCTCGGCAGGGTTGCGAACGAGCGCACGCACTTCGTCGCCGCGCGCGCGCAGGGCCGCGACGAGTGCGCGGCCGATGAATCCCGTGGCTCCCGTGACGACCACCTTCATGCCTGACACCTCGGACACCAGTAGGTGGTGCGCCCACCCTGCGTTTTCTTCTCGATGGTCGTGCGACAGCGCCGGCACGGATCGCCGCCGCGGTCATAGACGTGGAACGGGTTGTCGCCGCCTTCCTCCACGTAGACGATCTCCTCCGCGCCTGATGCATCGTCGAGCGCGAAGCGGATCCCCGCGTGGATGCCGGCAGCGAGCTTCGTCGCTTGCGCGTGCGTGATCTCGTCGGCGCGCACGAACGGCGACACCTTCGCGCGCCATAACGCCTCGGCCGCGTGGATGTTTCCCAGCCCCGCGATGAGCGCCTGGTCCATCAGCGCGATCTTCAGTGGGCGCTTCGTCTTCGCGAGCCGCATCCGAAGCAGCTCCGCGGTGAGGCCGTCGACGAGCGGATCGGGACCGAGCCCGGCGAACGCGCGCTCGCGCAGCGCTTCCGCCGGTCCCGCCGAGACCGCGCCGAAAAGCCGCATGTCGCAGAAATGAACGACGCCGCCACCGCTCATCTCGAACGCGACACGGGAGAACCGCGGCGGCTCGGCGCCCTTCTTCCGCAGCAGGATCTTGCCGGTCATGCCGAGATGCATGCGCAGGCCGCGCCCGCGTGCGAGCGGCAGGAAGAGATTCTTTCCGCGCCGCTCGACGTCGAGCACCTTCGCGCCGCGGACCGCTTTCGCGAACGCGGTGGGACTCAGCGGCGAAAGCACGCGAGTGCGCGCCGCCACGGCGCGGCGGATCGTCTTGCCTTTCATCCAACGCGCGAGGCTGCGGCGCGCGAACTCCACCTCGGGGAGCTCGGGCACTCAGCCGATCACCTTTCCGTAAAGCTCGCGCACGCGCGCTCGCGCCTCGCCGTAGCGGGCGTGGCGAACGAGGTTCGGGGTGACCGGCTCCGACGGCAGCGCCGGAATCTCGGCGAGGTCTTTCGTGATGCCGGCGGCGACGAGAGCCATCATCGCGGCGCCGCGCGACGACGCTTCCTTCCACGGCGAGCGCAGGATCGGCCGGCCGAGCACGTCCGCGAGGATCTGGATCCACACGGACGATTTCACCATCGCGTTTCCGCTGGCGACGATCTCGATGCCGGACGGCATCGTCGGCGAGAGCACGTCGACCACGTCGGCGAGGCCGAACGCGACGGCTTCGAGTCCAGCGCGCAGGAAGTCGACAGGTTGCGTGTTGAAGGAGACGTTCGCGAAGACGGCACGTGCGCGGTCGTGCCAGCCGAGACTCCGTTCGCCCGCGAGGAACGGAAGAAACGCGAGGTGGCCGATGCCGTCCGACTCCGTCCGCCCCGACGTCTCGGTGACGCCGCCTTCCAGTTTCCACGCGATCTCCGCCTCGGCGTCCTGCAGGTTGCCGATGCGAAACGTCTCGACGATCCACTGCACGAGGTTGCCGCCGGAGCCGAGTGATCCGCCGAGTAACGAGCGATCGGGCATGAAGCGATACGCCCACAGCCCGTGCGGAAGCGGGTCCGGTGGCTCGGCTCCGCCGTCGCGCGCACCCTCTTCGAGAAACGCGCGCGCCGCCGACGACGTTCCGACCATGGTGACGATGCGATTCGCCCGGCGACGTCCGACACCGGCGGTGCCGAGGTTGCTCATCAGCCCGTCGCCGAGCGCGGGGAGCCAGGGAACGTCGTTCAGGCGCGGCCAGCGCGCGCGGAACTCCGGCGTGAGTCCCTTGGACTGGTGGTCGTGCGTTGCGAGGCTCCCCAGCATCGACGCGGAGATCTCGCACGCGTCGAGAAGCGGCGGATCCCACGCGTTCGTGCGGAGGTTGTAGAGACCGGACGCCGCGGCAACCGCGGGCGACACGACGCGCTCGCCGTGAAGACGCAACGAGATCAGCTCGCCGATCGACACGAATCGCGCGCAGCGCGAGAAAAGGCCCGGATCGGTCCGCTTGAGCCAGCGGAGCTTCGCGGGAAGATAGGCGGCGTGGACCGGACAGCCGGTACGGTTGCGCAGCGTCTCGGCCCCGAGCTCGTCGCGCAGCGAAGCCGCATCCGCGGCGCTGCGCATGTCGACCCACAGGTAGACGGGTGTAATCGGTCGCTCGTCTCGTCGAGTCCGACGAGACTGTGCCAGAAGGTGGAGACGCCGACGGCAGCGACGCGCTCGAACGCTTCGGGCACGCGCGCTTGCAGCGCGTCGATCGCGCCGAAGATTCTCTTCAATAGGACTTCCGGATCGTACGTCGCGCCTTCGCCGGGATGCGCCGTCGGGCGCTGCGGCACCTTCACGATCGCTTCCGGCAGTTGGCGCGCTTCCGCATCGAACAGAAGGGCCCGGACGGACGATGTGCCGACGTCGAGCGCGAGCACGGTGGGGCCGGTGTCGAACATCGCGCAAAAGCATACCGCGGCGAGGCTTCGCACGGCCGCGCGGCCGCCGCTCGCGCGGATCTTGCGCGGGCCAACGGCTTTCGGGTGACCACGTTCGAGGGCAATGCTCGACGTGCGTGAAGCCGGAATTCTCCTGCACCCCACGTCGTTGCCGGGGCCGTTCGGCACCGGCGACATCGGACCGGAGGCCTGCGCGTTCGCGGACCGGCTCGGCCAGGCTCGGCAGCGGTGGTGGCAGATGCTGCCCATCGTTCCGCCCGGCGCCGGCAACTCGCCGTACAGCTCCGCGTCCGCGTTTGCGGGAAGCGAGCTGCTCGTGAGTCCCGAGTGGATGCGCGAAGACGGTCTCCTCGATGCATCCGATCTCACGGCCGCGGAAAGCCGCTCCGGGCCGCGTGCGGACTACGCCGCTTCGCGCAAGGTGAGATTCCGGCTACTCGCGATCGCGTTCGAGACGTTCGAGCGGCGAGGAGCGAAAGCGCTGAAGGAAGCCTTCGAGCGCTGGACGGTCGCGAACGAAACGTGGGTTGCCGATTGGGCGCTTTTCCGCGCGTTGAAGGAAGCCAGCGGCGGCGTGTCGTGGGTCGAATGGGAGCGTCCGCTCCGCGACCGGGATCGCCGCTTCCTCGCGAAGGCCCGCGATCTGCACGCGCGGTCGATGCGGTCCCACGCATTCACCCAGTTCCTCTTCGAGCGGTATTGGACGCGCTTCCGGGAGTACGCGCGGTGGCGTGGCGTCGGTCTCATCGGCGACGTCCCGATTTTCGTCGAGCACGACAGCGCCGACGTTTGGGTGAACCGCGAGCTGTTCCAGCTGGATGCGGCGGGACGCCGCACGGCGCAGGCGGGCGTCCCGCCGGACTACTTCTCCGCGACGGGCCAGCTCTGGGGCAATCCGCTCTACCGGTGGAAAGCCCACGCAGAGACCCGCTATCGCTGGTGGACGGCCCGGCTTCGCCAAACGCTCTCACGCTTCGACCTCCTTCGACTCGATCACTTCATCGGGTTCCATCGCGCATGGGCGTTGCCGGCGAACGCGACGACGGCGGCGAACGGACGCTGGCAGCGTGGTCCAGGCGACGCGCTCTTCGAGGCGGTCGCGAAGAGACTCGGCGCGCTGCCGTTGATCGCCGAAGACCTGGGACTGGTCATTCCCGAAGTGAAGGCCCTCAGAGACCGGCTCGGCTTGCCGGGGATGAAGGTGCTGCAGTTCGCGTTCGGCGACGATTCGGAGGCGGATGCCTACAAGCCGCACAACCACGTGCCGCACTCGTTCGTTTATACGGGCACGCACGACAACGACACCGTCGCCGGCTGGTTCGCGGACGCGGGCGGCCCGTCGTCGACGCGCACGCGCGAGCAGATCGCGCGCGAGTGCGCGTTCGCGCTTCGCTACCTCGGCAGCGATGGCCGCGAGATCCACTGGGACATGATCCGCGCGGCGTACTCGTCGGTCGCGCGCACCGCGATCGTTCCGCTGCAGGACATCCTCGGTCTCGGCACCGAGGACCGCATGAACGTTCCCGGCACGGCGTCGGGCAACTGGGAGTGGCGCTTCGAAACGGTGTCCGAGCGCGCGTTCGACCGGCTCGCCGTGCTCAGCGAGACCTTCGGGCGTGCTCCCGCGCAGCTCCACCCGGCGGTGCGCGATCCCGCGCCCGTCGACCTCCGCCTCGCTCCCGCATCGATCGAGCTGGAGTCCGGCCAGTGAAGAGACGAACCCCGCCACTGAAAGACGACCCGCAGTGGTACAAAGACGCGATCCTCTACGAGCTGCGCGTGCGCTCGTTCTTCGACAGCAACGGTGACGGCATCGGCGACTTTGCCGGCCTCACGCAGAAGCTCGACTACCTCGAGGACCTCGGCGTCAACACGCTGTGGCTGCTCCCGTTCTATCCATCGCCGATGCGCGATGACGGCTACGACATCGCCGACTACACGGGCGTACATCCGGATCTCGGCACGCTCCCCGACTTCAAGCGCTTCCTCGACGAGGCGCACCGCCGCGGACTCCGCGTGGTGACCGAGCTCGTCATCAACCACACGAGCGATCAGCACCCCTGGTTCCAGCGCGCGCGCCGGGCGCCCACCGGAAGCGCGGAGCGCGACTTCTACGTGTGGAGCGACACCCAGGAGAAGTACGAGGACGCGCGGATCATCTTCCAGGATTTCGAGCCGTCGAACTGGGCGTGGGATCCGATCGCGAAGGCCTATTACTGGCATCGCTTCTTCGCGCATCAGCCGGACCTCAACTTCCACAGTCCACTCGTGAAGAAAGCGATCTTCGAGGCGCTCGATTTCTGGATGGAGCTCGGCGTCGACGGCGTCCGCCTCGATGCGGTGCCCTACCTCTTCGAGCAGGAGGGGACGAACTGCGAGAACCTCCCCGAGACGCACGCCTTCCTGCGCGAGCTGCGCACCCACGTCGACGCGAAGTTCAAGAATCGCATGCTGCTCGCGGAAGCGAACCAGTGGCCGGAAGACGCCGTTGCGTATCTCGACGAGCGCGAGTGCCACATGGCGTTCCACTTCCCGATCATGCCGCGCATGTACATGGCGCTGCGGATGGAGGATCGCTTTCCGATCACCGACATCGTCGCGCAGACGCCGTGGCCGGAGGGCGGATGCCAGTGGGCGCTGTTCCTGCGAAACCACGACGAGCTCACGCTCGAAATGGTGACGGACGAAGAGCGCGACTACATGTACTCGGCGTTCGCGCGCGAGCACCGCATGCGCGTGAACGTCGGCATCCGCCGCCGCTTCGCGCCCCTGATGGGAAACAACCGGCGCGCGATGGAGCTCTTGAACGCGCTGCTCTTCTCTCTGCCGGGTACGCCTGTCCTCTACTACGGCGACGAGATCGGAATGGGCGACAACATCTGGCTCGGCGATCGCGACGCGGTGCGCACGCCGATGCAGTGGAATGGCGATCGCAACGCCGGTTTTTCCCGCGCGAATCCGCAGCAGCTCGTGGCGCCGGTCGTGATCGATCCCGAGTACCACTTCGAGACCGTCAATGTGGAGGCGCATCAGAGCAATCCCCACTCGCTGCTCTGGTGGATGCGGCGCCTGATTGCGCTCCGCAAGCGGCACCCCGCCTTCGGCCGCGGCGACCTGAAGATGCTGGCGCCGGAGAATCCGAAGGTGCTTGCGTTCGTGCGGACGCTCGGCGAGGAACGCATCCTCGTCATCGCGAACCTTTCCCGCTTCCTGCAGCCGGTTTCGGTCGACCTCTCCGCGTGGAAGGACCTCGTCCCGCTGGAGCTCTTCGGGCGCACGCGTTTCCCGGCGATCGGCGAGGGGCCGTGGTCGATGAGCCTGTCGCCACACGCGTTCGCGTGGTTCTCGCTCGAGGCTCCGCGGCCCGCGGAAGTGTGGGGCGCCGGCTCGTCGTCCCCGCATGCCGCGCTCGATGGCGCGTGGGAGTCGGGAATGCCCGACGCGGACGCGCGTCCCTCACTCGAGGCCGTGCTTCCCGGATGGCTCGCGCAGCGTCCGGCGGCGAGGGGTCTCGTTCCGGTTCGCGCGGAGATTGCGGACCTCGTGGCGGTGCACGGCGAGGCCGTGGGTGTCCTCGCGTTCGTCTCCGTCGAGAACGTCGACGGAGCGATCGAACCGTGGGTCGTGCCCCTGGTCCATCTCGCGGGCTCGGCCGCCGCATCGCTGAAGGAGCGAGCGCCCGAAGCCATCGTGGGCGACCTCGTCGTCGGCGGCGTGATCGCCGATGGTCTCGCCGATCCGGCGTTCTGCCGCACGCTGCTCGCGTGGATTGCGTCGGGCGAGCCCCTCGCCGGAACGGCCGGCTCGGTCGTGCCGCTCCCGCAGAAGGCGCTCGCCGCTGCCGTCGCGGAAGGGCACGAGCCGAGGCAACTGCGGGGCGCGCATCAGAACCCGATCGTCGTTTTCGGCGATCGGCTCGTGCTCAAGCTGCTCGCACGTTCCGACGACGGCCCGAGCCCCGAGATCGAGGAGCTCGAAGCGATAGCACCGATCGCGCCCGCGATCGTTCCGTCGTTCTTGGCGGCGGTCGAGTATCGCGCCGGGCGCAACGCACCGCGCCCGATTGCGGTGATCCAGGGATATGTCGCGCACCAGAGCGATGCCTGGACGTGGGCGTTGGAGGAGGTCAAGCGCTTCCACGAACGCATGCTTTCGCGACGTGAGCTTCCGCCGCCGCAACGGCGGCCCCTTACCGAGTCGCTGCTGGACCCGACTCCTCTCGCTCCGGCGATGGTCGAGCTGGTCGATCCGTTCCTCGACTCCGCGTCGCTCCTCGGCCGCCGCCTCGCAGGGCTGCACGCGGCTCTCGCATCGCCATCGCTTCCCATCGACTTCGCACCGGTCGCGTACGGACAGCTCTACCAGCGCTCGGTCTATCAAACCATGCGCAACCTCTCGGGTTACGTGCTCCGCGATCTCGCGGCGAAGCGCGCAACGCTGCCGGAGAATGCCCGCGAAGATGCCTCGGCGGTGCTTGCGAAGGCGGACGCGATCCTCGAGCGGTTCGGCCGGTTCCAGAAATCCCGGATGGAGATGAAGCGCGTCCGCGTTCACGGGGATCTCCACCTGAGAGAAGTGCTCTGGACCGGCAAGGACTTCGTCTTCGTCGACTTCGAAGGCGATCGCACCCGGACCGTCGCCGAGCGGCGCCGCAAACGCTCCGCGCTGCGCGACGTCGCATCGCTCGTGGTGTCGATGTATTCGGCTTCGCAGAGCGCGGTCCGCTCGCACGCGAGGCAGGGTGTGCCGGAGCGCGAGCGGGAAGCCGTCGCGGCGTGGACCGACGCGTGGCAGGTCTGGGTTTCACGCGCCATCGTTCACGGCTATCTGGAACACGCCCCGGGTGGCGTGCTGTACCCGTCCGATTCGCGTGCGCTCGCGGTTGCGCTCGACGCGTTCCTGCTCGAGAAGGCGCTCTCGGATCTCGGCGCCGCGCTCACGCTTCGTCCGGAGCGCGCGTGGATCGCGCTCGCGGGCATCCGGCGAATCCTCGGCACGTGATGGAGCGGCGCGCGTTGACCCTCTAGGGGGCATCCGCTAGCTTGCCCTCCCCGTGAAGAACAAACCGATGACGCTGACGCAGAAGATTCTCGCGGCGCATGCGCGAGGCCTTCGTCGGCCCTGGGTCGAGGCCGGCGATATCCTGCGAATCCGCGTGGACTGGACCATCGCGAGCGAGCTCGCGTGGAACGGCATGGACCGGACGTACGAGCTTCTCGGCCGTCCGAAGATCCACGACCGCGAGAAGTTCTATCTCGCCGTCGATCACACGGTGGATCCGGAAGCGCTCGCGACGGACGTCCGGACGCAGAACCTCGTGAAGCTCTCGCGCGACTTCGCGAAAGAGAGCGGCATCCAGCACTTCTACGACGCAAACGAGACCATCCTGCACACCAAGTTCTACCGGGACCTCGTGCAGCCGGGAGAAGTCGTGCTCGGCGCGGACAGCCATTCGTCGAGCCACGGCGGCATGGGCGCGTTTTCGATCGGCCTCGGCGGCGCGGACATCGCGGTGGCGATGGTGCTCGGCGAGAGCTGGGTGGAAGTGCCCGAAGCCATCGCCGTCGAGTATTCCGGCGACGTCCCGTTCGGAATGAGCGGCAAGGACGTGATCCTCGAAACGCTCGGGCTGCTGAAGCGCAACACGGTCGCGATGGAACGCGCGGTCGAATACCGCGGCGACGCGGTGAAGAAGTTCACGACCGACATGCGCTTCACCATCGCGAACATGACCGCGGAGTTCGGCGGGCTCAACGGCATCTTCGAAGCCGACGAGGTCACGGCGGCGTGGCTCGCAGGCCGGCGCTCGCACAACGGCGGAGCGCAGTACTTCCGCGCTGATCCGGACGCGGTCTACGCCGCGCGCTTCCCGATCCCGCTCGCGAAGCTCGAGCCGAAGATCGCGAAGCCGTTCTCGCCGGACAACGTGGTGAACGTGGCGGCGGCCGTCGGCACGGCGATGCAAGGCGCGTTCATCGGCGCGTGCACGACGACGGAAGAGGAGCTCGTGATGGGCGCGCTCGTCCTCGACGCCGCGATGAACGCGGGGCAGAAGCCCGTTCCGTCGAAGAACCGGATCGTCGTCGCCGGCGATCTCACCATCCTCGAGAACCTGAAGAAGCACGGGCTGGTCGCGATCTACGAGAAGGCCGGCTTCCGCGTGGATCCGCCCGGATGCTCGATGTGTCTGGGCATCGCGAGCGTGCGCGCCGGCAAAGACGAGGTGTGGCTCTCGTCGCAAAATCGCAACTTTCCGAACCGCATGGGCGAGGGCTCTCTCGCGTGGCTCGCGTCGGCGGCGACCGTCGCCGCGTCGTCGGTCGGCATGTCGATCACGGATCCGCGTTCGATCCTCGCGAAGGTGGACCGCGATCGGTACGCGGCCGCGCTTCGTCGCGAGACGCCGCGCGTTCCGGAGATCCGCGTCGCGGAACCGCAGCTCGACCTGGTCGTGTCGGCTGCCGGCAAGGCCGCGGGGAGCGGCAGCGGCTCGACGGGTGGTTTCCGCGGACGCGTGCAGCGCTTCGGCGACAACATCGACACCGACGCGATCATTCCCGGCGCGTTCTGCCACTTCACGAAGCTCGAAGAGCTCGGCTCGCACGCGTTTCGCTACGTGCGCCCGGAGTTCATGCAGCGCGCCACGGAAGGTCGCACGATCGTCGTCGCCGAGCAGGCGTGGGGCTCGGGCAGCTCGCGCGAGCAGGCTGTGCTCGCGCTCAAGGGCGCCGGCATCGGCGTCGTCATCGCGAAGAGCTACGCCTTCATCCACAAGCGCAACCTCGTGAACGAGGCGGTTCCGTATCTCGTCGTGCGCGACGAGGCGTTCTACGCGCTCGCGGCCGAGGATGCGGAGCTCGAGGTGGACCTCGCGAGCGGCAAGGTCACGCACACCGCGAGCGGGAAGACCTTCGCGGCCGATACGCCGACGCCGATGGTGCGCGCGCTCCAGGTCGAAGGCGGTCTGGTCCCCGCGATCCAGAAGCACGGATCGAAGGTATTCGAAGCGCTGACGGCTTGAACAATGAGCCGGAAGCAGAGGCACTCGAGCGCGCCTGTTTCTAACGGAGCGCGTTCGGCAGGATGGGGTCGCCATGAACTCGGTGATCAGCGCGTCGTGCCCCTGTTCGCCCTTTGTGCGACGCGCGACTCGCGACCACACGCGCTCCGTGCCATCGCCGCGCCGATACCCCTGACGATTTTGCACGTCGCAAACGTGCTACTCGTTCCGCTCCTGTTGCGTTCAACGTCAGGCGTTCTATCGACGGTGGAAGACTTCGTGGATTTTCGCGCAAGGCGAACTGCGCTTGCGCGAAGGGCGCGTTCTCGAGGTATCGGAGCACGAGCTCTATCCCGATCACGTTCGACGCTGCACGGGACATCCTCCGGCCGACGAGCGACCGCATTCACTCATAGAATCGTGGTTCTCGCCCCGTACGTCCGGATTCCGGACGGGGTGCCGGACTGCCGGACACCATCAATTTAGAAGTGTGCGGAATCGCTAGAGTCACAAGGTGGTCCGGGCGCTGCTCCTAGCTCGAAGCATGCCCAAGACAGAGGATGGACGAATGCCCTGTATTCTCGTCATCGACGACCACCCAGCAATCCGAAACGCGGTTTGCCGGGCCCTTCATCGCGAATGGACGATCTTGTCTGCGGCGAGCGGTGCGGACGGTCGAGTCCTCGCCAAGGTCGAGGAGCCTGGTGCGGCAATCGTCGACCTCGGATTGCCCGGCGAGGACGGGTTCGCGCTGGTTGCTGAACTCGTCGAGATGGGGCTGAAGGTCGTCGTCTATACAGGATCGGAAGACAGAGCCTCGATCGCCCGTGCGATTGCGGCCGGCGCCGAAGGCTTCCTCGGAAAGTCTCAAGATGAAGCGGAGCTCGGCGAAGCACTTCACGCAGTGCTCAGAGGCGAACGGTACTTGCCACCCGAATTCGCCGCGCTCGTGGCCGCGCCCTCGCCGGTTCTTGAGAGTCTCACGCCAAAGGAGCGCGAGGTACTCCGGCATTTGAGACGCGGTCTCTCTTCGAAGGAGGTCGCAGCGCTCCTGCGTGTGAGCGAGAAAACAATCGAGCGGCATCGCGCGAACATCAGATCGAGAGCATGTCTAACGGAGGCTGAGTTCGCAGAGCTCGTGAAAGCCAAGGGAAAGTAGGTCCGCCCTTGCCTCCGCGCCACACTGTCGCGCGTGACGGATTCGCACCCGCCTGTCTCGCTCGCACAGCGCTGAGAATGCTTGGAAACTCGTTATTTCGCGCCCCGAATATACAGAGAGTTCGCGTCCGCGTAGCCTTTCTCCACGTTTCGCGAAGCGCAACCACTGGGGGCACGAATGCGGACCCGAATCGTTCAAGCGGCGCTTCTTCTCGCAGCGGGCATGCTCGCCCCGTTCGACGCGCAAGCGGTCTGCGTAGTGAGCATTACGAGCTCGCCGACCAACCCGACGAGCAGCAACAGTGCGAGCTTCTCGTTTACGAAGTCTGGATGTACGACCGGTCACAACGACGATTTCCAGTGCAAACTCGACGGCGGTTCATACGCAGTCTGCACATCGCCGAAAGCGTATTCGAGTCTCTCAGCGGGCGCGCACACCTTCAGCGTGCGCTGGGTGGTGGGCGGCCTCGCGCAAGATACCGAGAGCTTCAACTGGACAACCGACTACACGGCGCCGACGACGACACTGATTTCGGGACCACCCGAACTCACCAACGACCCCACGCCGACCTTTGAATTTTCATCAAACGAGTCCGGTACGTTTGAGTGCAATCTTGATGATTCGACGTATGTCGCTTGCCCGAGTCCGGCAACAAGCACTGTCCTCGATGCAGGAGCTCATCGCCTTCTGATTCGCGCTAAGGACCTCGCGGGAAACTACGATGGCTCCCCCGTTAGCGTCTCGTTCACAGTCGGTCGGGTCCAACCCTGGATCAACCGCGCTATCTGGGGGCTAGAGACGTCAGGGCTCGATCTTCTCGCGTTCGCATCGTCCAACATGGGCCTCGTCCAAGACATTTCAAGCGGTGCAGGCGCGCAAGCTTTTGCGGCTGACGAAGGCGGGGATGCAGTGTGGATCCTCCGTTCAGACGATGTTTTGGCTGCATACACCCACTCGGGATCCCTCTCTGCTTCAGCGACACCTCCCACATCCCCTCAAGCAGGAGAGCCAGTCGGTCTCGTGGTCGACATCGAGAACGGAAGTGCGTGGGCGGGCTACGGCACGAAGATTTACAACTACTCCACAAGCGGATCGCTGGTCCGTACAGTCACGACGGCTTCCGAGATTCAGGCTCTTGCGTTTGATACGGAAGGCGACCGGCTGATCGCAGCATTGGAGGGAAGTATCATCAGCGTGTCGGATTCGACGGGTTCGGTGAGCACGATCGCCACTCTCACGGGGCTTGGCGAACCCGTGGGACTAACCGTTGATAGCTACACTCGTGACATTTGGGTTCTCACGAATACCCACTTGGCTGGCTATTACGCTTCTGGCACGTCAATTGGGTCGACGTCGGTGAGTGGCGGAACACGCGTGGCGGGCGACGGACTTGGCGGACTCTGGGTAGCGAAGACCGCGAACCTTGTCCGATACACACCAAACGCGAATGAGGTCGTGGAGAATATCCAGCCCTTCGGCTCCTCTGGCACCATTCTTGACATGGCAGCAGACGCGTTCACCGGTGAGGTGTGGGTCTCGGATGGCATGAGTGTCCAGCGATACGATAACGACGCCGTTCTACAAGAAGAGTACGTGCGAGCCGTCTTAAAATTGGCTCTCACCTCCGACAACGCCTATTTGGCGAGTCTTGTCGATAAACGAGGTACAGGGGCATCCATGCGTGTTGTAAACTCCGTCTGGAGAATCTACTCCATTTTCGCCGGCTCAGGTGCCGAAGCGGCTGATATGAGAGCTGATGACGAACTCCAGTCGATTAACGGTATTAATGTGCCGGCCACCAACGCGTCCCTTCAGGACCATGCCACATTTCTCGCAGCCGCCGCATACATCCCAGGCGTGCTGTCTCGAATCGAGATACCGCCACCAGCGACTCTCTCAGGACGTCTCGATCCGGGCAGCGAAGAGGAAACTGCAGTCACCATTTACGGTCTTGACCGTCCTGAACCGGGGTCAGCCGCATGGGCACTCAACATCGTCGCGGGGGGATCGCCTCAACGAGCCAAAACGCTCAGCGTTGGGCCACCCGGTACGTTCCGCGTAACGGGTCTTCAACCGGGTGAGTACAGGATCTACGCGTCAGGTTCTGCCAATGCGGGCGTGGTGGAATTCCGTGCCAACCCCGGCAGGGAGTCCGAAGTCGTCGTGCCGATGGGCGCTGTCGGCGGAATTTCCGGAGAGGTGCGAGAAGGCGGTACTGCAAACCGAATCGGTGAAGCGATGATTTATTTGCGATCCCCCGAACGGGATTCGTCCATCGGAATCGCTGTCACGGATGGCCGTTTCGCCAATCCGCACCTGCTTCCGGGGAAATACTTCATACGAGTCGCCATCCATGGCGACGAGGAGCCTGTCACGATCCTACCGGGGCAAACGACAACGATGATTCTTCGAAATCCCGGGCATCCGACCTCACTGAAGAAGTAGTTCGCCCCGTTTGATGGCGATGTCGGGGTGGCGTTCGGAGTCGCCGCGAAAGGTAGAGAATGTTACCTCGCTCGGCAAGCCGAGCCTCCTCAGGGAGGGTCGCCAGCAACGTCTTACCCGACTTCGCTCGCCCAACGATATGATTCAAGTCATGCGATCGTGCGCGTTGCTTATTCCACTCTTCGCAGGATGCACCGGTGGGGGGAGCGGCACCTCTGGTTCCAGGATCCACGGGACCGTCACTCTCAGCGCGGATAATTCGAGTTTCAAGGGATCGGTTTCCGTGGCAGATGGCGCCATTGTGACCCTGGAAAGCGGCATTCTAGAGGTCGGGGGCGACCTGGTCATAGAGCCGAACTCCGAACTCGCAGCGGCTGGGAGCAATGATCTCGTGCTAATCGTTGAAGGTGACCTCGTGATGGCGGGGGCGCTGGCTTCGGACGACGATGTGATCGTCGTGAGTTCACCAGCCCTCCTGCCGCCGGTCTTTGGCGACGAGTTCACCGCCTTCAATGAGCCACCGCCGGCGGTGATCTTTGACTCCGAGCAGGCGAACCTGGACCACCCCGATGCCCGCTCGTGGTCGATCAGAGGCTCGCTATCACCCGGAAATGTCGGGGTCGGATCCGCTGGATGGACCTTCGTTCACGTGATCGGAGAGCTCGACGTTTCGGCGGATCTCGAGGCTGCAGATGGCGTCGATGGAAACGACTCAGCGAGCTGTACGATCAATGGCAGTTCTGGTGGCCGTGGGGGCAGTGTCGTCCTCAGAGCGACTGGAGGAGCAATCACTCTTCACGACGTCGCGATTACAGGGGGGAACGGGGGCGACGGAGGGTCTGTGACGGCCACCAGCTGCGCCGCTGGAGATGAGGTCGTCGGAGGTCGCGGTGGCATACCGGGAAGTTTTCAGGTTTTCGCAGAAGTGGCAGAGGCTGAGAACGCAGGCGATGGTGTCTTTGTGGACGGCATTTTCTTGGTGGAAGGGTTTCAAGGCGGCGACGGAGGTGATGCGTCGATCGCGGGCCTTGAAGGGGCTTCGGTCACAGCCCAAGGCGGACGAGGAAATCAGGCAGAAGGCGCAGCGCTTACAATCGTTGCGCTTCAGAATGACGCTTCCCTCTCATTCACGTTCTGGAACTCCGGACACGGCGGAACAGCGAGCGCCACGGCAGGCGATGGCGCAGTGAGTGTCTGCGACCGAGGATCCGGCGATGCAACGACTGGAGGAGGGGGCGGCGTTGCAGTCGCTGTCGGTGGCGACGGGGGGTATGTCAAAGCCAGTGGCATCTACTCCACTGCGGCTGGTGGCAACGATCCCGAGATCTACGCGCTGGGAACAGGACATGGCGGAAGCGCTTTCGCGAAAGGAGGCAACGGAGCTGTCGGTGCGAACTGTACCGACGATGCAGGCGACGGAGGGAAGGGGGGCGATGTCGCGGCAACGGCTGGCATCGCGACCATCCCGGACCAATCGCTTACGTATTTTGTGGACGTGCTGCTAATTGGCACTGACGGAACAGTCGTTGAGACTGGTGGCAACGGTGGCAATGGTGGCAACTCCACTCTCGGCACTGGCGGTGACGGGGGCAGTCCGGGGTGCCCGGGTGGCGCGAGCGGCGGTGGCGGAACGGGAGTTGTCGGAGGAGTCTCCGCTGGTGGCTGCTAGTCAGGGAGCAAGTGCGCTCCATCGACGGACGCTCGCGACCGAAAACCCGCGCGGTGCCTGCACTCGTCAAAGCAGTTTCTTGGAAAGGTTCGCCTCTTCGCCACGAGCGGAGGACTGAACCGCACGCGAGAGATCGACCGGCTCTGCGGGCGGGACGATGGATCTGCGGCGCGTCGCGATGAATAAGAAGGCTCCTTCGGCTCCTTCGACGCTCGCCAGCAAGTTCTACCTTTCGCGAGAGAAACCCTTGATACCCGCCTGATATTGGGCATTCCGAGGTCATAGAATCTTAATTCTTTGTCGAGGGTGTTGGCTTCAGCACGTTGGATAGCCTGAACACCGCCGAACAGCACGAGTTCTCGGAATATCCGGGGCGAGTCGTTTCTTCGCAACTTCGGCGTCGGTCGCGCCGATACAGCAGCCGATCTTCGGGCCATTCGAGCGGGATTTTCTGGCGTCGCGCACACGCAGATCAGGTCGGTGGGCTCGAGATCGCCGATGCCCGACTCGTAGGCACGGCACTGCCAGTTCCCGCGTTGCGGTGTTCGGCACCCCTCGTCCATTTCGGAGGCCTGGATGCCGCTCGTCGGGCCGACGATCTCTCTGCGCCCATGCCGATCGACGTGCCTCACACGTTCGCCGACACGTGTCCATGCAGCGGACGTGCAAGCTCGGCAGGCCCGAGGTGAGTCCGTACGAGCCTCAACGCGAGATCACTACTCAACTTCGAACTTCCGACTACGTCATGCCGCCTGCGGGAGGCGCACCGGCTTCTCGGCCGCGAGCTGGGTGGCGACTTCGCGATCGACTTCCGCGAGCCCCTCGGCCTCGATCGCGATCGCCGCGTCGGCGGTGCGTCCGCCGTCGAGCACGCGTTTCGGCGGCGTCCGGATGTCCCACACCAACCCGAGCCAGCTCATCATCCGCAGGCCGTAGTACGCGATGTCGATCTCGTACCAGAAGAAGCCCTGGTTCGCCGACGCCTGGTAGTAGTGGTGATTGTTGTGCCAGTTCTCGCCGAGCGTCACGAACGAGAGCGGCCAGTTGTTGCGGCTCGTGTCGGTCGTCGAGTAGCGGCGCTTGCCCCACACGTGCATCAGCGAGTTCACCGTGAACGTGCCGTGCCACAGGAGAACGGTCGACAGGAAGAAGCCGTAGTGGATGCCGACCCAACCGAACGCGGCATACATGGCGATCGCGAGCACGAACGGCGGCACCAGATAATGCTTGTTCAGCCAGCGGAGCTCCGGGTACTTCGCGAAGTCCTTGATGACCTCGGTCTCCGTCGCGTCGTACTTCCGGCAGAGGATCCAGCCGCAGTGCGCCCACCAGAATCCGCGCTGAAAGGGCGAGTGCACGTCGCGCTCGTCGTCGGAGAAGCGGTGGTGGTTGCGGTGATGCGCGCCCCACCAGAGCGGACCCTTCTGCGCGGCGGAAAGACCGAGCAGCGCGAAGAAGAGCTGGCCGCCGCGGCTCGTGCGGAACGTCCGATGCGCGAAGTAGCGGTGGTAGCCCGCGGCGATCCCGAACATGCGCGTGTAGTAGAGGACGGCGCAGAGGAACACGCCCCACCACGAGAAGCCGATCGAGAGGACGCCGGCGATCGCAACGACGTGAACGCTGACGAAGGGGATGATGCCGGACCAGTTGACGTGTTCGTCGTCGCGGCGAACCCAGGTCTTTTGAGGAGTCGTGGTGCGTGCCATGGGGAGACTGTGGCGGATTCCGTGTCACGGCCACGTCACCGCGAAATCCTGCTTTGTCATCGCGAGACCAGGGTGCGTCGTACTCAGCGCAGGTGCTGCGACATCTGGAAGAAGGGCATGTAGAGCAAGGATGTGCTCGCCATGACCGCCAGCAATCCCACGAGGACGACCCCGATCAGCGCGAAATCGCGGTGCGGATTCTTCGGGAATGCGAACGTCGCGGGCAGCGCGAAGATGTAGCCGAGGATCATCGCGGCTCCCCACCACGTGGCCATGACGAGTTGCGTCGACCGCGGGAGCTCCCCACCGAAGTCGGCGAAGACCTTCGCGAACTCGGGCGCGACGATCGCGAACCACACCATCAGCCCGAGCGGCACTGGCGCGCCGAGGAGCCCGATCAGCAGCATCGGCGTGATCGTGAACCGGGACGGCGTCGCGTCGCTCAGCCGTAGCTCTCTTTGTGGAGGCGCTCTTTCGGGAGCCCCACCTCGAGGAGCGCGGCGACCGCGGCTTCCATGAAGCGAGGTGCGGGCTCCACGCCCTTCTCCTTCGCGATGGCCTTCTCGTATTTCGTGATCGCGGGTCCGCAGGAGAACACCTCGACCGCCGACCAGTCCGGCACGACCTTCTTCAGGAGCTCGGGCGTCACACGGGACGCGAACACGTTGGGTCCGCGCGTGGTCGCTTCGGGATCGCGCGTGACGCAGTGCACGACCTTGAGCTTCTGCGGATGCTGCCTCTCGAGCCGCGCGAGCTCGTCGCGGTAGATGATGTCGTCCCACGTCTTGTTGCTGTAGATGAACGTGTGCTTCAGCTTCATGTCGGTCGCGAGCGCGTGCTTGAGGATCGAGAGGTTCGGCACGGATCCGGAACCGGCGCACACGTGCACGAGATGGTCGGTGCGCGACTCGATGTCGGGCGGAAGGATGTAGGGGCCGGCGAAGCCGATGACGGTCATGCGCATGCCGCGGCCGACGCGGTGCACGAGCACGGGTGAGAGCAGCGGCGGGTACTTCGTCTGCCCGCGGACGTAGCGCTCTTCCTTCACGGTGATCGCGAGGTACTTCTCGTGGGGCGCCGAGTAGAGCGAATAGGCGCGCGGCACTTCGCGGCGGCCCTTGAGGTCCTCCATGAACTCGATCCAGCGCGAGAGGAAATCGAACTGGTGCGGGTCGATCGAGACGAAGTGGCCGGCCGAATACTGGAGGCGGTCGTTGCCGGTGAAGAGGTAGAGCGTCGTCGTGTCGCGCGTCTCCTTCACGACCTCGGAGACCATCACTTCGAGCTCTTTGACCTTCTTGCGGCCCTCACGCGGCTCGGGGATCTCCTGGGAGACGGTCGACACTTCTTCCATGACCGGATCCTACTATCGCCTCGCGCGCGCGTGCCTCAGGCGCTGGCTGCGCGCCGAACGCCCTTGATGAGTGCCGCGATGTCCTCGCCGCCCGCACCCATTGCACGCAGCGTCCGAAACTGCTCGAGCATCAGCGCGAGTCCGGGAGCGGGCACCTTCAGCTCGTTCGCGCTCTCGAGCGCGAGCGCCAGGTCCTTGTGCATGAGGTCCACGGAGAAGTGCGTGTCGAAGTCGCCCGCGAGGATCGCCTTGCCCTTGAAGTCCCAGTACGGACTCGCGTAGCCGGAAGCCTGGATCACCTCGAGCAGCTTCGCGGGCGGGATGCCGGCTTTCTCGCAGAGGACGATCCCTTCGCACAGCGCCTCGAGCATGAGGCCGATCACCGTGTTGCCCATCAGCTTCACGCGCGTCGCGGTGCCGACGGCGCCGATGTGGATCACCTTCGTGGCGATCGCGTCGAGGATCGGCTTCGCCGCGGCGAGAGCGGCCTCGTCGCCGCCGCACATCAGCGTGAGCGTTCCCGCGGCAGCGCCGTTCTTGCTGCCGGTCACGGGCGACTCGACGAAGCGCCCACCTTTCGCGCGCACGGCCTCGTCGAGGCGTTTTGCGAGTGCGGGGCTCCCTGTGGAGAGGTCGACCACGATCGCGCCTTCTGCGAGCGTCTCGAGCGCACCGTTCATTGCCCCTTTTTCTCCGAAGAACGCACTCTCGACGGCGGGAGGATCCGCGAGGCACATCGCGAGCGCCTCCGCGCCGCGCGTCGCGTCGGCCGGAGTTGCCGCCGCCGTCACGCCGCTGCTTGCGAGCGCGTCGGCACGCGATTTCGTGCGGTTCCACGCGGTGACGGTGTGCCCCTTCTTCGCGAGGTTCACCGCCATGCGGCTGCCCATGATGCCCAATCCCAGGAACGCGACACGCATCAGCGGTTCTTACGGGATTGCGGGCGCTCGCGCAACGCGCTACGAACCCTCCAATGCGCGTCCTCTTCCCGATCGTCGCTCTCGCTGTGCTCGCCACCGGCTGCCCATCGAGCGGTACGACCGCCGCAACGCCCACGCCTCCGCCGTTCCCCGCGCAACACGGAACCGCTCGCGGCGAGAAGCCCGCGACGCTCGACCCCTTCCCCGACCTCGCGCCGATCGCGATCACGATCACGGAGAAGGGTTTCGAGCCCTCGACGATCTCCGCGAAGAAGGGCGAGAAGATCGCGCTCTCGTTCACGCGCACGTTCGAGCACACGTGCGCGACAGAAGTGGTCTTCGACGACCTCGGCGGCCTCGAGGCGAAGCTTCCGCTCAACGAGACCGTTCGCGTCTCGTTCGTCGTGCCGAAGAGTGGCGACGTGTGGTTCGGCTGCGCGATGCAGCGGATGATCCGCGGCAAGATCCTCGCTGCCGACGGCTGACACCTGGCTCGCGCGACCCATCGCGAGAAGGTCGAATCGGCGCTCGTTGCCGTTCTCGCGCGGAACGGCTTCCGCAATCGCGATGGCGAAGTCTGGACCCGCGAGCACGGAGCGGTCCAGGACTGGGTCGCGCTGCAGATTCACGATGTGAGCCGCCGCACGCTGCTCTCCGCCGACGCGATCGTCGGCGTGCGCGTCGATCCGGTCGAGCGCCTCCTTTCGCAGATTCTCGGCGAGCGAGCGCGCCGCCGGACGCCGACCTGGGTGCAGAACCTGAGCCGGCTGCACGACGAGGGTACGCCTGGGGTCCGCACCAGCGGTCAGCGCTGGATCTTCGACCCCGCCGAGAAGTCGGATCGCGTCGCGTTGGACTTCGCGAACGCGTTCGAGACGTCGGCGCTCGCGTTTCTGCAGCGCGTCGTCACGCTCGATGCGCTGGCCGGGGAGATGGCGCTCGGTCGCATCGACGGTGAGGTCGCGTGGCGTCTCCCGGTGATCCAGCTGCTTCGGGCGGACAGCGTCGCCGCGCGCGAGGCTCTGGAGCAGGGCACGCGTGCGATGGCCGATTCGGGCAACCCGGAGGCGTATCGCGCGTTCGCGCTGGACGTCGTACGCCGGCTCGGCGACGCGGAGCTCGTGGAGACGCCCAGCGAGGAGCTGGTCTCGGTGCTGCGCCCCGCACTCCGTGCCGCGTTTCCCGATCGTGCCGCGCCCATCCTCGCGGCGCTCGTGCGCAGCTTTTGGTGGGAGGAGCATCCGCGCAGCGGAGACGCCGCGCACTGCTCGTTCTGCGGAACGACCGACGCCGAGGCGTCACTCTTCCCCGAGACGGTGCCCGCGCCTACCGCGGGCGTCATCCTGCGGATCTGCGACACTTGCGTGGCGACGTGCCACGTGATGCTCGAGCACCCGCTCGCCACGGGTGCTGCGCGATGGGTGCCGGGACCGTCGGCCGCGCACCGGCGCGTGCGCGTGCCCGATCCGGTCGGCGTGTCGGCCGCCGGCTTCGCGTCCGACGCCGTCCGCGCGCTGCGGGCGCTCGACGACGCGTCGCGTTTCGTCGCGTCGGTCGAGCGCCGTCTCCTGAACGCGCCGGCGGATCGCCCCCCGGAATCGGTGTGCGTCGTGTGCGGTCCGATCCGCGGGCCCCGCGAACTCTTCCACGAGCATCCGTGCTCGTTTTGCCGGCGCTACCTCTCCGACGAGTCGTCGGTGGATGCCGGCCGCGCCGCCATTTGCGAGGACTGCGTGAACGCGTTCCTCCCGGGCGTCGATCCCGAGCGCCGTCTCGCCTGAGGCTTGATTTCCTCGGCTGGACAGCGTTTCTTCGCCGGTCAGCGATGTCCGAAACGCTCTCCCAGGAAGTCCGCCGCCGCCGCACGTTCGCGATCATTTCGCACCCGGACGCGGGCAAGACCACGCTCACGGAGAAGCTGCTTCTCTACGGCGGCGCGATCCACGTCGCCGGCGCGGTGAAGTCGCGCAAGGCCGCACGTGCCGCCGCGTCCGACTGGATGAGCATCGAGAAGGAACGCGGCATCTCCGTCTCGACGAGCGTCATGCAGTTTCCGTATCGCGGCCACGCGGTCAACATTCTCGACACGCCGGGCCACCAGGATTTCTCCGAGGACACCTACCGCACGCTCTCCGCGGTCGACTCGGCCGTCATGCTCATCGACGTCGCGAAGGGCGTCGAAACGCAGACGAAGAAGCTGTTCCAGGTGTGCCGCCTCCGCGAGATGCCCATCTTCACGTTCGTGAACAAGCTCGATCGCGAAGGCCGCGAGCCGATCGAGCTCATGAGCGAGATCGAGAACCTGCTCGGCATCCACTGTGCGCCGGTGAACTGGCCGGTCGGCATGGGCCGCGACTTCAAGGGCGTCATGGACCTGAAGACGCGGCGCGTCCTCCTCTTCTCCGGCGGAGAGAAGGGCTCGCAGATGGTCGAGAAGCAGGAGATCTCCATCGACGACCCGAAGGCCGCGGAGCTCATCGGCGAGAAGCTCCTCGCGCACACGAAGGACGAAGTCGACCTGCTCGCGGCCGCCGGCAACGAGCTCGACTTCGACAAGGTTCGCAGCGGCAAAGTGACGCCGGTCTTCTTCGGATCTGCGCTTTCCAACTTCGGCGTCGAGGCGTTCCTCGACGCGTTCCTCGGCATGGCGCCGCCGCCGGTCGGACGCATCTCCGACGCCGGCCCGCTCTCGCCGGAGGACGAGCGCTTCTCCGGCTTCGTGTTCAAGATCCAGGCGAACATGGATCCGAACCATCGCGATCGCATCGCGTTCCTGCGAATCGTCTCCGGGAAGTTCCAGAAGGGGATGACCGTCACGCACGTCCGCGAGGAGCGCGAGGTGCGCCTCAACAAGTCGCTGATGTTTCTCGCGCAGGAACGCAGCAACGTCGAGGAGGCGTTTCCCGGCGACGTCGTCGGCCTCTACGACACGGGACTCTTCCGCATCGGCGACACGCTCTGCACGGGGAAGGCGGTGCGCTTTGCCGGCATCCCGAGGTTCTCGCCCGAGCATTTCTCGACGGTGCGCGTGAAAGATCCCCTCAAGCGCAAGGCGCTCGAGAAGGGCATGGAGCAGCTCTCGGAAGAGGGCGCCATCCAGGTCTTCGAGCGCTGGGGTCAGGGTCGCAAGGACCCGATCCTCGGAGCCGTCGGCGCGCTGCAATTCGAGGTGTTCGCGCACCGCCTCCGCGACGAGTACGGCGCGGACGTGATCCTCGAGAAGATGCCGTTCACGATGGCGCGCTGGGTCGAAGGTGACGGCTTCAAGCCGGTGAACTTCGAGGGTCAGACGTCGTGCATGCTCTGCTCGGATCGCGACAAGCTTCCCGTCGTCGTGTTCAAGGGCGACTGGGCGCTGGAGTTCGCGATCCGCGAGAACCCCGGCGTCACGTTCATGGACAACGCGCCCGATCGCACCATTCGCCAGGCGTCCGGCGAAGGCACCAAAGCGACGATCTGACGCGTACGTGAAAAAGGGATCGATCTCTCGATCGATCCCTTTCTCGCGCTGTGCGCCGGTCAGCGAACGCCGATGACGTCGGGCGATCCGTCCGGATCGCCGATCGCCGTGCCGCCGTTCGCGATGGTGCCGAGCAGCAGGAGGCCCGCCGCGTGCGGCGCCGCCATCGACGTGCCGCTGAGCGTCGCGTACCCGCCGCTCTTGTAGGTGGAATAGATGCTGACGCCGGGCTCCGCGTAGTCGACGCCGGATCCGAAGTTCGAGAACGACGCGAACGTGTCCGTGTTGCTGGTCGCGGAGATCGTGTAGACGTTCGGCGCGTTCACGCGGGCGGGGGAGTGGTTGATCGCGTTGTCCGCCTCGTTGCCGGCGGCGAGCACGAAGCGGACGCCGTTCGCCGCCGCGTTCGCGACGGCCGTGTCGAGCGCAGGCGAAACCGGTCCGCCGAGGCTCATGTTGGCGACATCGCCCGCCGTGCCGTTGGCCGCGACGTAGTCGACGCCGGCGATCACGCCGGAGTAGGAGCCACTGCCGTTGCGATCGAGGACGCGCACCGAGACGACCGTCGCGCCGGCGGCGACGCCGACGACGCCCTTGGTGTCGTTCTTCGCTCCGATCGTTCCGGCGACGTGCGTGCCGTGACCGTTCTGATCCCACGGGGTCGAAGTGCCACCGAGGAACGAGCGACTACGCGCCACATCGACGACGAGATCGGTATGCGTGCGGTCGATGCCGCTGTCGATGACCCACGCGGTCTTTCCCGTGCCGTCGCCGGCGCCGCCGATGCGCGTGATTCCCCACGGCGTCGACTGCGGCGGGGCCGTGTTGCTGGGCTTTCCCGTGGCTTCGACGTCGTGACCGAGGGTCACGATGCGGTCGGGCTCGATGGACAGCACGCGCGGGTCGAGCGCGAGACGAGCAGCCTCCTCGGCGGAAGCCGTCATCACGAATCCCTGGAGTGCCTTCGCGAAAATGACGTCGTGCTGGAAGGCGGCCACGGTCGCGAGCGAGTCGATGGCGCTGCGGACCGTGGCGGCATCGCCGGCCGCGAACGTCGCGGGGAGCGCGGAGCCGTCGAGGAGCACGATGTAGCGCCCGGGGATGACGTCGCCATCCTGCGGACCGGCGGATTCAGGAGTCGCGCAAGCGGCGACGGAGAGGAGAAGGGAAAGACCGAAGAGACGCTTCATGTGGGGTAGCCCTCGTTGGTTGGAGGGAGCCACCCTGCATGAACCGCACCCGATCTGACGCGGTGTTCAAGCACGATTTTCTTGGGGAAATCCGGTGTGAGGTGCGTCTCGAAGGGCAAACCGACGGCCGATGTCGGCCCCACCGTCCAACTTCTAGACGCGTCGGCGCGACCGCAGGCCGACGAGCAGAACGCCCATCACTCCGACGACAACGGCGGCGGGGCCGGGACCGGAGGACGCGCGGCCGGTCGTGTGGCAGCCGCACCCACCGCCACCGCCTCCATCGTCGTCATCGTCGTCGTCATCGCCACCGGGAGCGATCGTAAAGGCGAGCTCGGGCGTGGAGCACGCCTCGTTGCCGGCCATGTCGCGCGCACACACGTGATAGCTGCCGGCGCCGGTCGCGGGTACCGGCGCGGACGACACCTGGAAGAGATCGCCGCCGACGAAGTCCGCGGTCACCTCGACCGGCGCGCCCGCGTCGATGGTGGTGACGAGCCATGCGCGCTGCAGGCGCGGGCCGATGTCCGTCACGTGCGAGTCCTGGACGGCAAAGCGGATCGTGAGCGCCGTTCCCGGCGACACGGTGCCGTCGACCTGCACGGCTCGGAAGATCGGGTCCACGTCGTCGAGCGGCTGATCGGCGGTACCGAGATAGAGCCGGTCCAGCGTCGAGGACTCACCCTGTGCGGTGATCGCGTCGAGGCGCCCGTCATCGTTCACGTCGCCGAAGTCCATCCAGAGCGTGCCGTCGATGACGGCGGAGAACGCACCCGCGAGGCTCGTGAAATTCCCGGTCCCGTCGTTGATCAGCACTCGCTCGCCGTTGCTTCCCAGACTGGGAATCGCGAGATCCAGATCGCCGTCGGCGTCGACGTCGACACACACGACGCCGTTGTCGTCGTCGTTCTGCGACGGCAGCCTCGTGCTCTCGTCGCTGAACGCGCCCGTGCCGTCATTCAGGAAGAGCTGCTCCTGGTTTGCGCCGCCGGCGTTGTCGATCGCGACATCGAGATCGAAGTCGCCGTCGACATCGCAGGTGGTCGGTCCATACGAGAGGCCGCCGCCGTTCGGGAAGGTGTCGCTCACGTCGGTGAATGTGCCGGCGCCGTCGTTGATCCACAGCCGCTCGTTCGCTTCGTGCGAATCGAGGAGAACATCGAGGTCGAAGTCGCCGTCTGCATCCAAGAAGTCGATGTCGATCGGTGTGGTGCCGTCGGGCGTCGCGACGTCGGGGAGCTGGGCGCCCGCTTCCGTGAACACGCCGCCGCCGTCGTTCAGATAGAGCTGCGCCGCGCTGATCGCGGCCGCGCCGAACGGGTCTGCCCCCCAGTCCGCGACGAGGAGATCGAGATCGCCGTCCCCGTCGACATCGCCGAAGCGCGCTGCTCCCGCGCGGGAGGACGCCGCGAGACGCGTCGCCGACTCGTCGGTGAAAAGCCCATTTCCGTCGTTCACGAAGAACGCGTCCGGCCCGCCCCACGCGTCGGGCGCATACATGTCGAGGTCGCCGTCGCCGTCGATGTCGCCGAGCGCGACCTGCCGCAGATAGCCGGTGAAGCCGCCAACGGCAGACGCAGAGGCGTTCGTGAACCCTCCCGCGCTGTTCACGAGAACGACGAGCGGCTCCTCGGCTCCCATGGAGAAATAGCCATCCGAGTTTGGAAAGATCGCGTCGAGATCGCCGTCGCCGTCGATGTCTGCCAGTGCCGCATAGTTCGTGAAGCATCCGCTGCCTCCACAGGCCTGCGTCCCGAACGGATCGAGGGCCTCCTGGAAGTAGGGAAGCGCGAGGATCGGAACCACGAACGCAAACGCGGGGGCGTGCATGGGCGTCAGCGTATACCGGGTCGCGTATCATCGCAGCCGTGGCCGAGAAGGTGGACCCGCACCGGAAGCGCCCCGAGCTCGAGCCTCTGGTCGCCACCGACATGACGGCGAAGAGCGGAGCGGCCGCTGCCCACACCGCCCACCGTCCACACGCCAGGTCGCCCGTCGTGACCCCTCCGTCCGAGTTGCAGGCGCGTCTGCGTCGCGCGTGGGGCCGCCACGCATTGGTCGGATTCCTCGGCCATCGCAGCCGCATCACGTTCTACCGGCAGCTTCTCGCGCTCGTGAAGTCGGGGCAGGGCATCCCGGCCTCGCTCGCGAAGCTCGCGAAATACGCACCCGACCGCCGCACCCGCGATGCGATGAACGAGATGCAACGCGACATCGCGAACGGCGCCGGATTCGGCGAGTCGATGCGCAAACACGCCGATCGCTTCGACGACGCGATCATCGAGCTCGTTCTCTTCGCGGAGGAAACGGGCTCCCTGCAAACGGTCCTCGAGAAGGTGATCGCGAACCAGGAGGAGGTGCAATCGCTCCGCTGGAGGGCGCTCTTCGCGTCGCTGTGGCCGTTCTATCTGCTCTTCGCGGCGGTTTTCGTCGGGCCGCTCTTCGGCATCGCGCGCATTGCGGGCACGTCGACCCATTGGGTCGGCGCGTATTTCTCGGGGCTGACCACCAACCTCGTCCTCGGAGGCTTCGCCTTCGCCGTCGTGCTCGCGGGACCCTTCGTCATCGCGGCGCTCGGGCTCGAGAGCGCGTGGGAGCGTCTGCAGCTCGCGGTCCCGTTCCTCGGCCGTGTGAAGCGCGACTTCATGGGCTCGCGCTTCTTCCTCGCGCTGGGCCTCGGGCTCGGCGCCGGCGTGGAGGTGAAGCGCGCGGTCCGGATCGCCCTGAACGCGTCGGGAAGCCCCACGCTCGCGGCGCGAACGCCGGAAGTGCTCCGCACCATCGAGAGCGGATCGACTCTCGCGGATGCGCTCGCGCCGCTGGAGGTGTTCGATCGTCCTTCGCTCGGCGCCATCGCGATCGGCGAGGACACCGGCACGCTCGACGAGGCGCTCCGCCGCGTCGCGCAGGACGCTCAGGAGGCCGCACTCCGCGGTGCGAAGCTCCTCATGCTCGCGATCCTCGTCGTCGTGGTGCTCCTGCTGCTCGCGTTCATCGTGTCGACCATGTTGGGAACGCTCTTCGGCCCGATCTCCGACTACTTCAAGAGCGTCGAGAATCTGGGACCGTGAGCGAGCCAGCGTCCGTCGCGGCGGTACTCGCTCCGGTGCTGCAGGCGGCCTACGGAATGGAGCGCGCAACGCTCCTCGTGCAAGAGGTCAACCGGCTCACCGAAGCCGCACGGTGGATTCCGGATTTTCGACCCGGCGTTCGCCACTGCGCGTGGTGCAAGCACGAGGCGGCGCCAAGGAATCGCTACACCTTTTCGCTACAGGGCGCGCCCGGCGGCGTGCACTACGTTTGCCGTGGGTGCGTCGACGGATGGCAGGCGCGTATCGACGGCGCACGATGGGGCGGTTTTCCTCCCGGCGGCGAGATGCTCGTCGCCGAAGTCCGGCGCGCCGCGGGAGACGACGCCGAGCCCGGCGTCGCGGAAGCGAGTCGTGCACTCGAGGCCGCGGCGCGGATTCCCACGGAGCCGGTGTGCCGTCTCTGCCAGGCGTCGCGCGAAGGTGACGCCGCGACGCCGGTGCTGCCGTCGACGGTCGCCGTCTGCGCGCGTTGCGCCGCGATGGCGGCGTACTACTTTACGCACCGACTCAGCGGCGGCTGAGACGCTGCTACGAGGGCCCCTGTGGGCGCGGGGGAGTCTCGGCCTCTCAAGGCGTAGACGTTTTGCGCGCTTCCTCGAGCGTCTTCATCCCGACAGTCGCGGCGCTCACGAGGATCGCCATGTTGCCGGCAGGGTGCTCGTTCTTCCGCATCTTCGTGTGGGCGTCTCGGGTGGCCTCGAAGCGGAAGACTTCCGAGAGACACGGGTCCACCTGCTGGTCGATCACCATCTGGTTCGCCGCCCGCGACTGCGCCGCGTTCGCGAAGTGCGAGCCCTGGATGCGCTTCTGCCGCATCCACACGTAGCGCGCGTCCATCGTCAGGTTGTAGCCGGTCGTGCCCGCACAGAAGACGACCATGCCGCCCTTCCGGCAGACCATGGTCGACACCGGGAACGTCGTCATGCCCGGATGTTCGAACACGATGTCCGGGTCGTTGCCCTTGCCGGTGATGTCCCAGATCGCCTTGCCGAACTTCCGCGCTTCCTTCGCCCATGCGTCGTACGCGGCCTTGTCGCCGACGTCGGGGAGCTGGCCCCAGCACGCGAAGTTCTTCCGGTTGATGACGGCCTTCGCGCCGAGCTTCATGCAGTGCTCGATCTTCGAGTCGCTCGAGACGACCGCGATCGCGTTCGCGCCGACCGCCTTGCAGATCTGGATCGCCATCGAACCGAGGCCGCCGGAGCCGCCCCACACGAGCACGTTCATGCCCGGCTTGATCGTGTGGCCGATGTGCCCGAGCAGCATGCGATACGCCGTCGCGAGCACGAGCATGTAGCAGGACGCCGCTTCCCACGTGAGGTGCTTCGGCTTCGGGAGGAGCTGCTGCGCCTGTATGGATGTGAACTGCGCGAACGAGCCGTCGGGCGTTTCGTAGCCCCAGATCTTCTGGTCGGCGCAATACATCGGATCGCCGCCGTTGCAGTGTTCGCACTGTCCGCACGAGATGTTGCAGTGGGCGATGACCTCGTCGCCGACCTTCCAGTTCTTCACGGCGGAGCCGACCTTCCACACGACGCCGGAGAGATCGCTGCCGGCAATGTGGTAGTCCTTCTTGTGGGCGTCGAGCGGGCTGATCGGCTCGCCGAGTCCGGCCCACACGCCGTTGTAGTTCACGCCGGCGGCCATGACGAAGACCATCACCTCGTCGGGACCGGGCTGCGGCACGGGCATCTCCTCCCGCTGGAAGCTCTTCTCGGGCTCGCCGTGGCGATCCTTCCGGATCACCCACGCGTGCATGCGCGCCGGCACGACGCCGAGCGGGGGAATTTCTCCGACGGCGTAGATCTCTTTGATGTTCTCGACGGCTGCAAGCATGAAGCCTCCAGGAAGTACAACTCGGTCAGGTCCCGACCTCATCCACTCGTGCGCGTGCCAGGCGCACGATTTCCACGACGTCCAGCAACACCTGGGTGCGGTCGAAGTCCTTGGGTGTGAACACCCTGGCCACACCTTTCTGCGCGAGTAGGGCCCGGTCTCCCTCCGGAACGATCCCACCCACCACGACCGGCACATCGGACGCGCCGGCCTTGCGCAAACCTTCGAGAATCGCGGGCACGAGGGACATGTGCCCGCCGCTGAGAATCGAGAGGCCAACGACGTCGACGCTCTCCTGGACGGCGGCGCTGACGATCTGCGCCGGCGTCAGCCGGATACCGAGGTAAACGACCTCGAAGCCGGCGTCGCGCGCCGCGACCGCGATCAGCTCGGCGCCGTTGCTGTGGCCATCGAGCCCCGGCTTGCCGACCAGGATCTTGGGCCGCCCGCCGAGCTCTTTCGCGAGAACGTCGACCGCTGCACGCAGCCGCTTCGTCGCGTCTTCGCCGGCGGGCGCCGCCGACGCGGACACGCCGGTCGGCGCGCGGAAGTCCCCGTGCACGCGCCGCAGGACGGCGCCCCACTCGCCGGTCGTCACTCCGGCTTTCGCGGCCGCGATCGACGCGGGCATCACGTTCGCGCCGCTCCTCGCGGCAATCTCGAGCGCGCGCAGCGAGGTCTCGACGGCGCCCGCGTTGCGCTTCGCACGGAACGCGTTCAGGCGCTCGATCTGCTCGCGTTCGGCCTTTTCGTCGATGACGAGGATGCCGGCGTCGCCGCCTGCGGTGAGCGGCGACTCGGCGCTCTCCTGGAGCACGTTCACGCCCACGACGGTCTGATCCCCGCGCTCGATCGCGGCGAGCCGCCGCGAATTCGCCTCGACGAGCCGGCTCTTCATCGCGCCGGTCTCGATCGCGCGGATGGCGCCGCCCTGCTTTTCGACGAGCGAGAGCTCCTGCTTCGCCGACGCGATGAGCGCGGCGGTTTTCTCCTCGACGACCTTCGATCCTTCGAAGAGATCGGGGTACTCGAGCAGGTCCGTCTCCATCGCGAGCACCTGCTGCATGCGCAGCGACCACTGCTGGTCCCACGGGCGCGGCAGGCCGAGCGCCTCGTTCCAGCAGGGGAGCTGGATCGCCCGCGCGCGCGCGTCGCGCGAGAGCGACACGCCGAGCATCTCGATGACGATGCGCTGCACGTTGTTCTCGGGCTGGCGTTCGGTGAGGCCCAGCGAGTTCACCTGCACGCCGTAGCGGAAGCGCCGCTGCTCGGGATCGGTGATGCCATAGCGTTCTTGCAGCAGCTCGTCCCACATGCGGACGAACGCCCGCATCTTGCAGAGCTCCTCGACGAAACGGATCCCGGCGTTGCAGAAGAAGCTGATGCGCGAGACGACGTGGCCGAGCGACGCCGCCGGCACGCGCGCCTTCACCGCGTCGAGATACGCGATCGCGTTCGCCATCGTGAACGCGAGCTCGAGCACCGGCGTCGCACCGGCCTCCTGCAAGTGGTACGAACACACGTTGATCGGGTTCCACTTGGGGATGTTGTCGGCTGCCCACGCGATCACGTCGGTGCCGAGCGCGAGCGACGGACCCGGCGGCAGCGCGTACGTCCCCCGCGAGAGAAACTCCTTCAACACGTCGTTCTGCGTCGTGCCGGAGAGCTGTTTCGGGTCGACGCCCTGTTTCTCGGCGGCCGCGACGTAGAGCGCGAGCAGCCACGGCGCCGTCGCGTTGATCGTCATCGACGTGTTCGTCTTGCCGAGCGGAATGCCCTCGAAAAGGGCCTCCATGTCGCCGAGGTGCGAAATCGGGACGCCCACGCGGCCGACTTCGCCCGTCGCGAGCGGATCGTCCGCGTCGTAGCCGATCTGCGTGGGCAGATCGAACGCGACGGAGAGACCGGTCTGGCCGCGCGAGAGGTTCGTCCGGTAGAGCTCGTTCGACCTGGCGGCGGAAGAGTGTCCGCTGTAGGTCCGCATGAGCCAGGGTTTGTCGGCCATCGTCATCCGCGCGAACGGAGGAGCACGCGACGTTCGATCTCGAAGACCTTCTCGGCTATCTTCTCCTTCTTCTCGAGCTCTTTCTGGAAGAGTGCCGCGCCGTGTTTCGACAGCGCTTCGGCGCCGCGGACGTTCTTCACGCCGACGAGCTGGAAGGTGACGACGCCGCCGTCGAGCGCCGCCTCGGAGATGGCCGTCGCGGCGAGGTTCTTGCCGCCGGCTTTCGTCACCGGCTCGACCGCGAGAACGCGGCTGATCGCGTAGAGCGTGTCGCCCTTCACCGTCGGCTGCGTGTGGTAGCCCTCGGTGAAGCCGATTTCCGCGAGCGCGTTTTCGGTCGTGTCGCGGCTCGCGAGACCGTGCAGCCACGCGAACACGAGTCCGCCGTACACGATGGGCTCGCCGCTCATCGGGCCCGACTGCGCCGCCGAGTAGAGCTTGTCGAAGTGGAGCGGGTGCGTGTTGCCGACGCGATACGTCCACGGCATGTGCTCTTCGCCGACCGTGCGGCCGTTCGCGTGCACGAGGATGTCGCCCGGCTTGAAGTCCTCGAACCACGTCCGCGCACCCGTCAGATTGCGCGACGGCTTCACGGGCGCGGGCACGTCGATGATTCCGGGCTCGGCCTGCGGGAACCCGATCGCGACCGTCGGCTGCTTCGAGGCGTCGATCGCGGCGGCGCCAGCTCCCGTGCCGGTCCCCGTGCCGGACGCGACGAGGATCTTGCGGTCGTACTGCAGCACCACTTCGTCGCGCTGGTTGAGGCCGACCGTGCGGATGCTCACGATGCCGGGCTTGCCCTCCCCGCGCTCCTTCTTGCCGATCACCTTCGTGAGAGCGCGGAGCGTGTCGCCGGGATACACGGAGCGCGGGAAGATCGCGTCGTAGTAGCCGAGGTTCGCGATCGCCTTTTCGCTGTCGTTCTGCACGCCGAGCGAGAGCACCACGTTGAAGACGAGCTGCGGCGGCGCGGGCGCATCGGGGTGTCCCATCCCCTTCGCGAACTCGCGATTCAGGTAGAGCGGGTTCGCCTCGTGGAATGTGCCGGCGAACGACTGCGCGAGCCCCGCGCCGATCGTGAGGCCGCGCGGGTGCACGTAGACGTCGCCCTCGCGGAACTCGTCGAGCGTGCGCCCGTAGCCCGGACGGCGAGCACGCGCCAGGTCCACGGCGATCTTCGCGGCGAGCTCTGTCTGCGGTTTCACCGTGACCTTCATGCCTAGGCGACCTCCGCTTTTCCCGGAATGGCGTCTTCGACGAGAGAACGAGCAACGACGCGCAGCGCGAGCACTTCCTCCGCGCCCTCGAAGATCGAGAGCACCCGCGCATCGAGGAAGTAGCGGCTCACCGGGAACTCCTCGGCATAGCCCATGCCGCCGTGGATCTGCATCGCTTCGCGCGTCACCCATTCGGCGGTGCGGCACGCGTAGAGCTTGATGAGCGACGCGTCGACCACGCCCTTGCCCTCGTCGAGCAGCCGCGCGGCGCGATACGTCGCCTGCCGGCACGCGTGCACCGCCGCGTGCATGCGCACGAGCTTGTGGCGCGTGAGTCCGTATTCGCTCTCGGGCTTGCCGAAGATCGTCCGCTCGCGCGAGTAGCGATCCGCCGTCTCGACCGCGGCCTGCATGACGCCGAGCGCACGCGCCGCCGTCTGCAGGCGCCCGCCCGCGAAGCCCTCCATCTGCAGGTAGAAGCCCTGGCCGAGACCCTTCTCGCCGCCGACGAGATTTTTCGCCGGTACAAACCAGTTCTCGAACGCGACCTCGAACGAGTGCATGCCGCGATAGCCGATGGTCGGGATCGCCTTCCCCTCCATCTTGCCGTCGCCGGCTCCCCCGCTCTGCACGCACGCGAACTCGTGTCCGTCGAACGAGGGCTTCTCCGCGATGAGGATCGAAAGCCCTTTGTGCTTCTTGGAGAAATCGGGATCCGTGCGCGCGAGCACCATGATCGTGTTCGCGAAGCCGCCGAACGTGCACCACGTCTTCACGCCGTTGATCAGCCAGCCGCCACCGAACTTGTCCGTGCGCGTGGCCATCACCTTGATGCCGGCGACGTCGCTACCGTAGTCGGGCTCCGTCACCGCGACGGCGACCATCGCCTCGCCGCTCGCCAGCTTCGGCAGCCACTCCGTCTTCTGTTCTTCGGTGCCGCCCTTGAGGATGGCCTTCGACAGGATCTCGGGCCGCGTGATGAGCGAGCCCGCCGCGGCGAGCGACGCGCGCGAGAGCTCTTCGGTCACGACCACCATGCCCATGTTGTCGGGCTTCTCGTCGGGCTGGATGCCGCCGTATTTCTGCGGGATCGACAGGCCGAAACAGCCCATCTCCTTCAGGCCGTCGACGATCTCCTTCGGCACGAGGAGGTCCTCGCGGTGGATCGCCTCTGCGCGCGGCGCGACGGTCTTCTCCGCGAACTGCCGGAAGCTGTCGGCGTACGCCTGCTGGTCGCCGGTGAGTCCGCGCGTCGTCGAGCGAGCCTCGAGCTTCGCGATGAGCGCGTCGACGTTGGCCGAGGCGAACTGGCGCTCGACGAACTCGACATCTTCGCTCGACTGCACGGTGCGCAGCCGCAGCTTCGCGTCGATGCCGAGCTCGGCGGGGCGCATCGCGACGCGCACGCGCAGATTGATGAGCGCTTCGGCGACGGACCAGTCCGCGAGCGCCGCCTCGAGCGTGGGGCCCTTGCCCTCGACGCTCTGGCGCTCGGCGAACGCGACGGCCTCTTCGGCGGCGGTCAGCTCGGCGACCGAATGCGCGAGGTCGAAGGCCGCGACCTGGTGCTGGTCGAGGCGCTCGCCGTCGACTTTCCCGTTGGTCGCGGACTTCTGCGCGAGATGGGCGGCGATGGTGCGCGTGACCTCCCGCGCGGCGGTGAGGGCCTGGCGGGCAAGGTCGTTCGACGAGGACACGTGTCAGTCTCCGGGTGGCAGCGTTGCGGGGACGGGGACGTAGTGCCGGATTCGAGCGTCGCAACCAACCTAACGAACGCGACGCACTGCGTCAATTAGATTCCCCCCTAGTCTGCCGCGCAGGAAGCGCGCTACTCGAGGGTGACCTCGGCGTTGCCGCTGGTGAAGAGGTCCGCCGTGCTGGCGCCGCCGCCGATGATGATCTCGGAGCTGCCGGACATCGTGCCGCCGACGCTGATCGTCGCCGTGATCTCGGCGAGGGAATTGCCGGAGCCGTCGATGCTCGCGGTCGCGGCGACGAGCTGCGACGCTTCGATCTCCGCGTTGCCGCGCATGTGGATGACGAGGGACGTCGTGATGCCGGAAACCTCGATGCGGCTCGTGCCGCTTGCGTCGAGCTCGAGCTGATCCAGGCGGAGCGGCGAGATCACCACCTCGGCGTTGCCGCGTGTGCGGATCTCGCGGGTGAAGAAATAGGGGAGCCGCACGCGGGCGACGGCGTCGTTGCCGTGTGCGGGAGCAAGGCGAAGCACGTCGCCGTCCCGGTCGACGCTCACGTCGCCTTCGACGCGAAGCGACTCGCCGTAGACGATGTCGGCCCACACGCCGTTCTCGATCTCGACGACGGACACGTTGCCGTCGCGATCGCTGCCGCAGGCGGAGACGAGAGTTGCGAGGGCGAGAAGCGTGAGGCTGCGCGTGAAGATCTTCATGCCCGGTCCACTTGGGCATCGCGCCGTGCCCGTCAACTCGCGAGATCTGCGCGCGGGTAGAATGGCTCTCGTGCGACGTCTCCGCGCGCTTTTCGCAACGCTGGCGATCGCCGCACTCGCCGGCTGTCCGCGCGGCGCACCGCCGGCGGATCCGGCGGCGGTCGTCGCACAGGTCGTCCTGACGCCCGCGCCGCGACCGACGCTTCCTCCTGCCGACGCGGAGATCGTGCAGCCGCCGGTGCGTCCGCTCGGCACCCCGCCGCCGCGCACGAAGGTGAAAGCGCGAGCGACGATCGCCGCCGTCGGCGACGTGCTGCTGCACGACGGCGTCCAGAAGTGCGCCGCGCTCCACGCGACCGAGATCAACTGCGAGGGCTACGACGAGCTCTACAAGAACGTTTCGCAGTATCTCGCCGCCGCGGACGTCACCTTCGCCAACGTGGAGACGCCGATCACGCTCGAAGCGCCGAACGGCACCGGCGCGTTCCAGTTCAACGCGCCGCCCGCGTCGATCAAGGCGCTGCAACGCGCGGGCATCGACGTCGTCTCGTTCGCGAACAACCACGTCTACGACCAGGGCCGCCGCGGCTTTCGCGAGAGCATGGACATCCTCGACCTGCTCGGGCTCCCGTTCGCCGGCGCGGGACGCACGCGCGACGAGGCGTGTCTCCCGCGCATCTTCGACGTGAACGGGATCAAGATCGCGTTCCTCGCGTTCACGGAGCTCCTGAACGATCTCTCGAAGGACGACGCGCCCGATCGCGAGCCGCACGTTGCCATGTTCGACATCAAGCGCGCGGAGAAAGCGGTGCGTGCCGCGGCGAAGCAGTCCGACGCGGTGATCGTCTCCGCGCACTGGGGCACGGAGTATGTGCAGAAGCCGGGGAAATACCAGGTCGACAAGGCGCACCGCATGATCGCGGCCGGCGCGATCGCGGTGATCGGCCACCATCCGCACGTGCTTCAACCGATCGAGCTCTACAAGCCGCGCAAGTGGGATCGCGAGGGTGTGATCGCGTATTCGCTCGGCAACTTCATCTCGAATCAGGGCATGCAGGGCGACGGCATCCGGCGAGAAGGCGCGTTGCTGCGCATCGAGCTCGTGCGCCGCGACTACGGAGGCGGCATCACTCGCGTCGAGGTCGAGGGGGTCGACGCGCTCCCGCTCTGGACCGAGAACAACATCGCGACGGCAAGCTCCGACGACGACGATCGCACGCAGCCCGACATCCACGTCGTCGCACTCGACCGCGCGATCGCGAACGTGACGCGCGAGCTCGCCCGGATCCCACAGCCGATCCCGCCGGAGCTCGTGCAACGCTACGGCTACCTGCGCCGGTGGCAGGAGATCTACGCGGCGCGCAAAGCGAACATCCGCACGGTGATCGGCGATCGCTACATCCGCGAGATCGCCACGCCGACCCCGACCCCGACAACCGCCTCGACCTCACCCTGAGGGATGGTGATCTCGCACAGCCCTTCGACTCGCTTCGCTCGCTCAGGGTGAGGATTGGCGCAGCACCAACAGCCTCACCCTGAGCGAGCGCCGCGGCAGTTTGCGGCGCGAGTCGAAGGGCGGTTGGCGCTCACGAAGCCCGTCGTCTCGGCGGGTGCTACGGCCAGCGGTGAAGGAACTCGGCGGCGATGCGTGTCGCCATCGCCATGATCGGGAGCTGGCTGTTCACGCCGATCGAGGTCGGGAAGACCGAGCCGTCGGCGACCCACAGGCCCGGCAGGTCCCACGTCTCGCCCGTCGGCTGCACGATCGAACGGCGCTCGTCCGTTCCCATGCGCGCGCTGCCGAGCGGATGGAACGACGCGCTCTCGAAGTGCGTTGCGGGGATCTTCGCGTCGATCTTCCGCATGTCGTCCATCGAGTCGATCGGCGCCTGCCCGAAGATCGGGAGGAACACGCGCTTAGCGCCCGCCGCGAACCAGCCCTCGGCGAGCACGTGGATGCCGCGGATGAAGCGCTGCTTGTCGCGCGGATCCATCCGGTACGTCAGCCACGGCTCGCGACCCGGTCCCCGATGCAGACGGCCGCCCGCCTCGTCGTGCACGAGCACGCCGAAGACCGCGAGCTTCCCGACGTCGGCGATGCGGCGCATGTAGTCCTTGCCGACGCCGGGGATCGTCGCCGCCAGGAAGTTCAGCGGGAGATACGCCGAGTTCAGCGTGATGCCTTCGTGCTCCCAGCCGTCGGAATACGCGCTCTGCAGCGCTCCGTCCCAGCCGTTCACGTCCTTGTCGAAGAGCGCACCGACACGGAAGCTCGGATGCAGCGTGATGCCGCGGCCGAGCACGCCGCGTCCACGCCCGACGCCGGTCTTCCGCAACACGCTCGGCGTGTGCAGCGTGCCCGCGCACACGAACACGGCCTTCGCGTTCACGGTGAGCCGCTCCCCGCGCTTCCCGTTGCGTCCGTTCAGCACGCGTCCTTCGACGCCCGACGCGCGATTGCCGCGAACGGTGACGCGCTCGACGAGACAGTCGGAGTAGATGCGCACGCCCCGCGCGCGCGCCCTCGGGAGATACGAGATGTCGACCGACAGCTTCGCCTTCACGGGGCAGCCGAAGTTGCAGCGACCGTGTCCCTCGCAGCCCGTCATGTTTCGGCGCATCGGCTTCAGGGAATGTCCGAGCTTGGTGATGCCTTCGTCGAAGATCGTCGTGGAGCGGCTGCGCTGCGAAACCGGCACGTCGCGCACGAGCATCGCTTTCTCGACGCGCTCGAAGTACGGCTCCATTCCGCGGGCGCTGTATCCCTGGAGGCCGAGCTCGCGCTCCCAGCGATCGACGATCGGCGCGGGGATCCGGTAGGCGACGCCGCCGGTCATCGTGCTCGAGCCGCCGACGGTGCGGCCCATCGTCACGGCGATCGCGGGCGTGTCGCCGATCGGCAGCGCCGTCGTCGTCCACGCTTCGCGGCCCATGCGGCGCATGGTGTCGGTCGGGCGCAGCTTCGCGTAGACGTCTGGCGGGGTGTGGCCGCCCTCCTCGAGCACGACCACGTCGAGTCCCTGCTCGGCGAGCTCGGTCGCGATGACCGCGCCGCCCGCACCCGATCCGACGACCACGACGTCCGCGTCGAGTACGAGCTTCTCGCCGCGGACGAGGTGCCGCCCCTCGGTGACGGGGACGAGGCCGCCGGGCCACGCTCTCACGCGTGCCTCCGCGGCATCGGAAGCGGACCCTCGGGACCGAGCCGCGTGACGAGGGGGTCGACCGGCGCTTCGAGCGCCTTCGTGAGCCGGGGCGTCGGCGGCAGCGAACGTGAGCCCGCGGGGCCATCGAACCACAACATGACGACGAGGAGCTTCAGTCCGGCCCACGCTTTTCCGAGCGAGCCGGAGCGCTCGAGCGTGAGAAGGACGTCGCCGCGGCCGGCCGCGTCCAGCGATGTGAAGCGAGCGAAACGTCCCATGAAGAACGGATAGATCTGCACGAGCAGTGACGCGGCGCGGATTGCGAGCGTCGTGCGCCACCCCGCCTGGCGCAGGAAATC
>Ga0163152_10001362_pt1 | contig 38874 bp, 45 predicted proteins | sample OliLakLV19MP8IB2_FD_148635 | JGI IMG/M metagenome (GOLD analysis project Ga0163152, IMG submission 148635) | Freshwater microbial mat bacterial communities from Lake Vanda, McMurdo Dry Valleys, Antarctica - Oligotrophic Lake LV.19.MP8.IB-2 | ecosystem: Environmental > Aquatic > Freshwater >...
ATATCTTGCCGGTGAGGATACGTTCAACGAGCGCTGCTTTCATGGCTGCGAGTTGGTAAGCGTGGTGGTTTTTCATGCCTCCACGGTAGACCGCTAATGTGTAAGGTTAATTGCTGCAATAAGAACAAAAAAAGTCCATTTCTCAATGGGCTCAAGCATGCAGCTGAATGATGTGGTCATATTTTTACTCCTGGATTAGGCACTTGGCAATGACTCCATACAATGACGTTGGATAGTGCGCCAGTCGAAAGGAAACTTATGTGTTTCCAGCGCTCGCACGAGAGCAGCAAAGACAAGCCACTTGGTAGCGTGTTCAAATTGGAAACAGTTACCACGTTCCTGGAGCGGATCGTAATCTTCCAGAGATGGCATGGGTGGAGCGACCGGAACGACACCGTACTGCAGGCAGTGCGAAAGTTCGCTCATGGAAGCATCGGTCAGAAAGAGAGCCATATCGGCGGCGGCGTACATTTTGTGCAGAGCCACTTCCTCCTGCTTCACAATGTGCACGCGGTGATGCTCCTCTTTGGCAAGCTGAGTAAATAATTGGCCGTACGTTGCCGATCCTTTTCCCACCACCAACACTTCAATCTGCATCGAGAGAATGCCCGGAAGCACTTCTTTCAACAGTGCTCCCCCCAGCTCATCGCTCATGCCGGCTGGAAAACAAATGACGGGGCGCTTCGGTTCCTTTGGCCATCCTAATTCCTCCTGCAGTGCGGTCTTGTTATGAACCTTTTGGTCCAAAGATCCCACAGAGTATTTGCGTGCAATGTGGCCGTCTGAGGCAGGGGAGAAAGTCATAGGTGTTTGTGTCGAACTATCCAGATAGTATAGCCGAAAAACGAGGTTTTTAGAAGTGGGGGATAGTTGTGGAATGGTGGTTTTGGTTTGTAATACTACTATTAGGATTCAGAGGACTCAGAAGATTCAGAGGACTCAGAGGAAAGGATTGCGAAGGACTATTCGGAAGAAGAAGCTGAATTTAAAAAAGAATTCCCTATCTTCTTCTGAATCTTCTGAGTCCTCTGAATCTTCTGAATCTTTCAGGAGTAGAATACCTCCACCCCCCCCTCGCTCTCCATGCCCCCTCACCTCGTCATCGTCGATGGTCATCATCTTATGTACCGGGCCTATTATGCGATTCCGAAGACCATGAGTACTGCGACAGGGGAGCAGACGAATGCGGTGTATGGCGTGGCATCGATGCTGTTATCTCTTTTCAAAGCGGAGCAGCCTGACGCATTGCTCTTTTGTTTTGATAAAGGAGATCAGACGTTTCGTCATCAGGAGAATGAAACCTATAAGGATGGAAGAGCGGCGACCCCCGATGATTTTTACACGCAGATCCCGCGTATTCAGGAGATGATCGATGCCTTTGGTCTTGCCGCCGTGTCCGATGCCACCTATGAAGCCGATGATTTTCTCTGCACCTATGCGCAGGCGGCAGAGCGCGAGGGAATGCGCGTGACCATCGTCACGGGGGATCGGGATGCGTTTCAGTTGGCGACCGAGAAAATTCGGATCGCGATTCCTCATAAAGGATATCAAGCACCTGAGTATTTGGGACCCGCGGAGATTCTTGCGAAGTACGGCGTGCGGCCGGATCAAGTTGCTTCCTATAAAGGACTCCTCGGCGACACATCAGATAACCTCCCGGGGGTTCGCGGCATTGGACCAAAGACGGCATCGGCGCTGCTGCAACAGTATGACACATTACAAGGAGTCTATGAGCACTTGAGTGAGATTAAAGAATCGACGCGCCTGAAGTTGGAACGCGATAAGGACCAAGCCTTCTTTTGTGAACGCATGGCGACCCTCGTCGGCGATATCCCGTTGCCTCTTTCCCTGGAGCAAACAATTCTTCACGAGAAGCCACTGACACCAGCACTGACCTTCTTCCGTCAGATGGAGTTCATGACACTCGGGAAGCGACTAGAGTCCATTGCGAAGAGCGACTACGGCAGAGCCCACTTTCAAGTAGATCACATCCCAGAAACAGTGGCAGTTGGTAGTGCTCAAACCAAGGATCAATTGTCACTTTTTTAGAATTTCTTTCTACAACGGAAAAGACCGGGGGTTCGTTCCTCGGTTTTTTTGTAGGAAGGCTTTCGGGATTCGGAGTTCGGAGTTCGGGATTTGCGAGAACTGTTGCGGGTTGCTTGTTGGCTGGTTGCTTGTTCAGTCATTTTTACTAGGCAAGTGCTCCGCTAGAATGCTGAACCAGCAACCAGCAACTAGCAACAAGGAACCAGCAACCAGCAACCAGCAACCAGCAACAAATAAGAGGATTCGGAGTTCGGGAAGCGGGGAACCAGCACTAGCGCCACGCGACGGTCGTTTTCTCTGCGCAAGGGGACCCGGCAATTTGTTCACAATTATTATCCAGTACTTTTATCCATCTTTTTGGAGTGTTTTTAAACCTCGGTCATCCCTTCTGTAAGATCAAATATCTGCACATATTTTGTGTTCAATGATTGAAATTCTGTATACCTTTGGTATTCATAGACCCCTTGCGGCTCTATTTGATGAGAGAATAGACTAATTGCCGTTCATCCAGAGCCGCCCAGCCCTCCTGGCGGTTCATCCCACCTGCTATTACCCCGCCTTCAGCCATGCCTAAAGAACGCGTGCTCGCCAGTCTCGATATTGGTAGCGCAAAAATCAGAACCGTGATTGCCGTCGTGGACGGTGCCGATGCGGATCGCCGCATCCCGAATGTCATCGGGGTCGGACTTTCTCCATCCCTTGGTATGCGTAAGGGGCATGTGATTGATGTTGAGGAGCTCATCCATAACATCATCTCCTCTTTGGAGGATGCAGAACGCATGGCCGGTGTTCCGGTCAACCACGTCTTTGTCGGGATGAATGGTTCTCACATTGAGTCCTTCGATAGCCGTGGCGTCATTGCAATCTCCGGACAGGAGATCACCATGGAAGATATCAGCCGCGTACTGGACGCCGCTCAAGCCGTGAGTATCCCGGCGAACCGCCGCATCTTGCACATCGAACCGAAGTTCTATTCCGTCGATGAGCAGCGGGGGATCAAAAACCCGATGGGCATGACGGGTATCCGCTTGGAAGTGGAGGCCCACATCATCACGGGACATGTCCAGCATGTGAAGAACTTGGAAAAGAGCATCGATCAGGCAGGCGTGGATATCGATGCATTGGTGCCCGCCACCATTGCCGTCGCCGACGCGGTCCTTACAAAGCGCCAGAAAGAACTCGGGGTCTGTGTGATTGATATCGGAGCCGGTTGCACCAGTGTCGCCGTCTATGAAGAGGGGACCATCCTGCACTCGGTCAGCCTTCCGGTTGCCGGAGAGAGTGTGACGAGCGACGTGGCGATCGGGCTGCGCACCAGTATCGACACCGCGGAGAAAATCAAAATTGAATACGGTTCCGTGCTGCCATCGGAGATCAACGAGCGCGAAATGATCGATCTCTCCACGGTCAGCAAAGTCGATACTCAGACCATCAGCAAGCGATACATGGCGGAGATCATGCAAGCGCGCTACTACGAGATTTTCACGCTGGTGAAAAACGAACTCACCCGCATCGGCCGCAGCGGTATGTTGCCGGCAGGTGCCATCCTTACGGGTGCCGCCGTCAAAGCCCCGGGTGTCTTGGATCTTGCCCGCGATGTCCTAGGCCTTCCCGTTCAAATGGGCTTCCCGGTCGATATCGGCGGCGTCATCGAAAAGGTTGATGATCCGGCCTATGCCACCGCGCTTGGTACCCTCGTCTGGGGACTGCGCGAAGAAGACCAAGATTTCCGCGGCGGCAACTTCCAGATGAAACGCGCCGTGAAACAAATGGGCTCATGGCTGAAAAGTTTGTTCCCCTGATCCGTTTCCCGAATCCCAAACCAGCAACCCTCTCCCGAATCCCGAACTCCAAATCCCGAATCCCGCACGTCGTCTCTTCCTATCTTCTCCCAATCGTTCCCATGTCAGACACCTTCCGTTCCATCTTCTCCGGCCGCCCGGCCGCAGGCACGCCGAAGCCCATGCAGAGTTCGCAGGGAGATGATCCTGCTCCCACCACGCGCGAAGTTCGCCCGGATATGCTTCCAGGTGCGATCATCCGCGTACTCGGCGCAGGCGGCGGCGGATCCAATGCCGTTTCGCGAATGATTCATGAAAAAGTCGCGGGTGTGGAATTTATCGCGGTGAATACCGATGTCCAAGCGCTGTATCACAATCCAGCTCCTAAAAAAATTACGATCGGTCGTGGCACAACGCGCGGTCTTGGCGCCGGAGCCAACCCCGATATCGGCAAGAAGGCAGCTGAGGAAAGTTTGGAGGAGATCAAGCAGGCGATTGAAGGGAGCGACATGCTCTTCCTCACGGCGGGACTCGGTGGTGGCACCGGCAGCGGCAGCATCACGATCATGGCGGAGGCCGCGCGCAGCATGGGCATCCTCACCGTCGGCGTCGTCACGAAGCCGTTCAGCTTTGAAGGCTACAAGCGCAAGAAGCAATCCGAAGAAGCCTTGGAAGCGCTGAAGGGCAAAGTCGATACGCTCATCGTCATCCCGAACGACAAGATCCTGAGCTTGATCGATAAGACGACTCCGCTCACGGAGGCTTTCCAGATTGTGGATGAAGTTCTGAAGCACGCCATTGAAGGTATCTCCAGTCTTATCACCGTTCACGGTCTTGTGAACGTCGACTTTGCCGACGTCAAAGCCATTATGCAGGACGCAGGCACGGCCCTTATGGGCATCGGTTACGGCACCGGCGATAACCGCGCCGCAGAAGCCGCCCGCGCCGCCGTCGACAGCCCGCTCTTGGAAACCAGTATCCACGGTGCTTCCGGCATTCTTTTCAACATCACGGGCGGTAACGACCTCAGTATGTTCGAAGTCGACGAGGCAGCCCGCATCATCACGGAAGCGGCATCTCCCGAGGCAAATATCATCTTCGGCGCCGTCATCGACGAATCGTTCACAGGCCAGGTGAAGTGCACGGTCGTCGCCACCGGCTTCGTCCAAGAGGAGAACACGCCGACACCCGCCATGAGCACGCCGGCCACCAAGCAGCAGCAAATGAAGAGCGTCTTCTCCCCCCGCAACGAACGCACAGACGGCCGCAATTCCTTCGAACCATCGCACAAGTCCTCCGGACCGGACTTGAACGAAGAAGAACTGGAAGTTCCGGCGTTTATGAGGAAACCGTTGAGTAAGTAAGTTGCTGCAACCGAAAAGACCGGGGGGTTCGTTCCTCGGTTTTTTTGTAGGAGGGTTTTCGGGATTCGGGAACCGGGATTCGGAGTTCGGGAAGTGGGATTCGGGAATAGGGAATCGGGATTCGGAGTTCGGGTTATGATTCGGAGTTTGTTCTTTGAAAAATCTTTGTGATCAACGCGTTCAACATTTTGTAGATATCTTCTGCCAAAGACATCATATGTGCCCTTTTCTCTTTTGAGATATATCCAACGCTTTCGCAGTGGTAAAGGAAAGTCATGACCTCGACGAGCTCGCCGCGGGCTTGTACATATTTATGCTTTTTATCAGCTGCAGTATAGCGACCAAAGCCCTCTGCTACATTTGCAGCCACCGAAATGGAGGCTCTGCGTAATTGTGAAGTGACCCCGTAGAGCTCTTCTTTTGGAAAAGGTGCTGTCATAGTGTGGATCTGTTTTGCAAGATCCATAGCCTTCTTCCAAACGTCCATTTTAGTGAAATCTAAAAGCATAGAAAAGAAAAGGGCTCACAATAGCACAAAAAACCCAAATCCCGAATCCCGAACTCCGAATCCCGAATCCCTCACCCATGCGTACCAGTCGAGCCAAAGCCGCCCCGACTCTCCGCCCCATGCGACTCCACTTCCTGCCACTCGGCGATTTCCACTTTTACAAAGAGCCCTTGCGCAATGCGCTCGCCACGTTCGACGGTAACAGGTTGATCGGAAATATTCTGCACCTGCACCAACAGTTCATCTTTCTCCCCATGATAATCCTGATCAATCACGCCGATGGAATGCGGGCACACAAGCGCCTTTTTCCGGGGTAGGGAAGACCGCGGCACGATAAGCAGCGCGTAGCCCTGCGGGACCCGCACAATGACATTCCCCGGCACCAGCGCGATCTTGCCAGGCTCGATGACAGTTGTTTCCCGCGTGATCAAATCAAAACCTACTGCGCCGGGGGTGGCGTAGGAGGGGAGCGGGAGGGAAGTGTCGACGCGTTGAATGGGGATGTGCATGGGGGGAGCATGCGGCAAAGGATTTGTATATGCAATAAATGTCTCAGATTGCAGTTGCTAACCCTGATCAAGCTGTTCGACGAGCGCCTTCGCCAAAGCAATACCTTTCTTTGCTTCACTGCGTAAAATATTTTCACTGATAAGGCCTCGCTGAACTAGGGTCAAGAATAACTTATTTTTGGAATCGCTAATTTCGACATGGGCAAGTTGCGCGTTATTTCCATGAGTGAGAGTGGTTTGCAAAATATAGTCCAATTTTTCTTTGGTTTCTTTTTTGAAGTTATCGTAAATAACTCCTGGAAGATTTTTTCGCAAATCTTCATCACGAACTAGGATCTGCTCCAAGAATGATTTTGCTTTTGTATAGTGCGTAAGGTCACCTGTAGTCGTGATATTGCAGACCGCACGATATGCATCTTTTCCCATCAAGATGACCTCAGAGCCTCCATTTTTTACATTGTAAAAGTCATCGTCCGTATCGCCCGGTTTTAGACTTGTTTGCGTGGTTGCGATTTTGTGACGGTACGAATTGTATCGTTCGTCGAAGATGCTTATTGAGTTTTTCCATTTTTCTTCTTTCACTGTCTGAGAAGACAGAACTTTGGCGACAATATGATCGAGCTTAGACGCGGGCAATGCAGCAAGTCCCGCTGCCTTTTGCGCGCTCTGAATATCAGTTTCAATCTTTGAAATTGTCTTAGCCAATTCACCCGCTTGGCTAAAGGAAATTTCTTCATTTTGATAACTCTCGAGGTCATGGCGATCCAATTTGAAGAAAGTGGTAAGCCATGCAGGAGAGCTGATTCCAATGCTTCCCAATTTGTCTGAAAGACCTTTTGGAAAATATTTGCGGGTTACGGGATCGTCTTTCAGGTGTCGCATTATCGCCGTGCACAGCCAACCGGAGGTTTCACCCAACTTTCCTTTTTCAAAGGCTCTTTTCACGATGCCTTGGATCGCCCAATAGTTATTATTTGCCATTTCATCGTCCAAGATTCCGATTATCGGAGGAATGTCGGCAAGGTTTTCCACGCGCGCGTATCCGCGTTCAATTTCTTTCTTTTGACCGGATTTATTCATATTATCCAATTCGCGAATGTAATCTTTAATTTGATGTTCATGCCAGTTGCCTGGGAGCGTAGTTCCAGGAATGAGCGCATAGCCCATAACCGTTCTTGAGTCGATATCCATATCATACAACCAGCCTTTGTTTGCCATATATTCAATGGAGCCGCGGAAACGATTTCCATCATATTTGTTTCGATCAAGGAAACCAATATGCCCGTGGCTGGTGAGCATTTCGTGGAATGGCACGAATTCACTCTTCAAATGTTTTTCGTAATGATCTTTTACTTCATCGTCTTTGTGCGCCAAATCAGCGGAAAGAGCCTGCTGAGCGTCGTCTCCCCAGGGCAGGAAGCCAACGACCTTTCCTAAGTTATGTGAAAATTTGGACACTTTCAGCTGCGACCATTCGTTCCCTGCTTTCTTAAAGGCGTTCACGACGTTTATACCGCTTTCAATGATCTGATTGATACTCATGAATTCAATGCCAAAGGCATTGGATTTATCTTCACTTTTCTTCTCTTTCTTTTTTTCCTCCTTCTTCAGGCTATCAATATATACATTTTCAGTGCGAAGAATTCCTTCGGTTTCTTTAATCAGTGCATCGGCAAAATCGAGGAAATCCTGGCTTGATTCTTGGGCTATCCCGATGCGGTCCGATATATTGATTACTTGCCATTCCTCCCAGTTTTTTGCGTTGGGATATTTTGCCCTGAACTCTTCCAGGAGCCCGTCGAAACTTCCCGTTTTGTGCGGATCAAATTTGTCCTTCAATCCGGAGAAAAATGTTTCAGGGCTCATGGTGCCCGAGCGCCATTGATCAATAAATTGCACTTTTCTTTTCCACCCTTCGTAGGAAACAATGCCGTTTTCCAGGAAGTGAATGTTCGCACGAACTATGTCAGCATCACCCTTTTTTCCATGTTTTTCTGCAAGCTTTACAATTTCTTTCAATCTAGTAACCACTTTTCGCACGTCGCCAGTAAGGATGTCTATTTTATTTTCTATTTCTTTCGTTCCAACTTTTTTTACTTCCGCTCTTTCTTCTGACTCCCTTGTCTCTTCGGTTTCTCCACCGGAATTTACAACTTTCTTCATGGCTTTTGCCGTTTTTTCCTGCCCTTTTTCCACAGGCGTCTTCGCTGCCTCATTAGCGGCCTCCGCCGTTTCTTTACGCTGCTGATCTATCAAGTCCTTTCCCGCAAATCCCTCAGCTAAAATTTGCTCCGCACTTTTCTTTTCTTCCGGCTTTTCAGGCTTGGGTATCGCGGGGGCAGGGGATACAGGCGGGGTTGTTGGAGGAGTGCCACTGCTACCGCCAGTTGCACCGGGTCCGGCATTCTTATTTTCTGCAAACAATGACTCCCTGCTCTCCCGGGTGGGAGACTGTTGGGGTGCAAAGCGAGCTATGGCGAAGTGGCCCAGCATCTATAGCTTACAGAAGCGGATAATCATGTCCACAAGCCTCTCCCTCTGATCCGATCTCTCGGGGAGGAATTGGCTGAGGATAGAGCGAATTTGGGGTATTTCGATGTCGGCAGTATGGATCAAAACCGCTCGGTCTACACCTTGGCGGCGTTGAATGTGCAACTCTGTGTAGGCAGGCGTTTGAATCAGCCAGAATTCTTTGCAGTCCTGCCAGGATGTAAACTTTCCACGGAAAGAAAAGCCACGTTCCATAATGATGATTTCAGCGATAGTTGCGGGTAGATGACGCGTGAGGAAATACAGTCCTCCCACGAGCAGAATAACCAGCGCAAACGACCAGGCGCCGGTGAAGATGCCGTATACGGCGCAGAGCACCATGAAAATGGTCGCGCGCGTGTACCAACGGGATGAGCGTTCATGGGTGGCATGAATCGGGGCACTCCACTGGAGAAGGACAGGACCTACTGCCGTTGCCGGTGTGGATGTGTTTTGTGAGTTCAAATCCTCTTATTATAGCCGAAAAAGGGGATTTCGGACAGGCACGGGTGCTTGCAGGTTACGTTATTTAAGTTTCTGGTATCAATAAAGATTTGAGTGGGGTTGAAGGATCGAAAAAGATGCATTTCAGTGTGATATATTCCTCCATATGACTGTAGAAATGACTGTACGCGAAGAAATTGATCCAGCATCGCCTGCTTTCAAAGACTTTCTGCAAAGCGACGGCAAGCGTGCTGAGCAATTTACAACCGAGTTATTGCCATTGCTCCGTCACTGGCTTGATGCGAACAGGGCTGCCATTGCACGCACGCTTATCCGAATAGAAGGAAAGCAACTGTATGTGATGCTCGGTACACGATCGCAGAGTTTTGATTTTGAGCTATCGGAGCGAGTTTCACAGTTCCTGCTTGATGTGTGTCTTGAGCACGGCTGGTCAGCAATGCAGATACTTGCATGGCCGGGCGATCCCTCTTTTGAGGATCTGCGCACTGCAAGTGGATACGCGGCATCGGAGGTGCACGAAGGGGGATAAGGGGCAGGAAGAGGATTAAGAACTTAGCGATGCCCGCTCTTATTGTTCTGGCGTAGGTGCCTCTGTTCCATCAACAGGTATCTCTGGACCGTCATTTTTCATTAGGTTGTAGTAACGCGAATATTGTTTTGGAAAACGTACTCGTTTACCAAATCCGATTTCTTCAAAAGTAATGTGATCATCTTCCGGGAATCTCCAAATTTTTCCGTACAGCCTTTTCTGTGCTGACGTAAGTGGTTGAGTCCCTGGAAAATTACGTTCAACAAGCGCCCAGATTCGCCCTGCTGTCGTTCTCTGCAGCTTCTCAATAAAATATCTATCTACTGGCAATCTACTGTTTCCCTCCAAGCGATGTAAAAGGACATTTTCAATGCTCGTTTCCGGTCCGAGATGAATATGAATTCGATTCCGTGTATCTGCTAGAATGACGACTCGTTTGTAATTGTTGTTCCCGAGTGCATATTCTACGCCAACATCATCTGTTTTCTTTATGACCTCTTGCGCATCAGCAATGGAATAAAGCTCAATCGCAGATCCATTTTCTTGGTTTGCTACTCTTTCGCTCTGAACCATAGTGAGATCACCACCGTTGGTTTCCGTAGCAAACAGTATGCCACCGATACTGAATATATGAGGTGAGTCCGGTGCTGCATACGAATCGTAATGACTCAATTCTGTTCGATGACGCATATTTTAATTCTAAATATTTACGATATATTGTCAATGGTTGGGTAATGGTGACTGTGAATACAAAAAAATTCCTTTAAGCCAGCGTAAGATGAAGTGGCTATTTTGGCTTCTCTTTCTGAAGAATCAGTTTTTGTGTTCACGCGTCAGAACCCTTGACTTCTTTGTAAGAAATGGTTATAGAAGTCTCCTTCTTCTTTGTGGAAGAAGGATGCTCTTTCATAGAACAGGCAGGAATTACTGCGAATAGGGATTATTCGCAACAACAAAGGACCTAACCGGAGAATGCAATGATGAAGAACGAACGGAACGGGATCGTGCTCCTTGAAGCGATTATGCAATCTTGGTTGGCGTGGGGGCTGCTGTGGGCGTATGTCACTATCAACATCACGCAGCATCCGCCGGATCCGCTTTGGTCTGGTGGTTTGGCTCTCATGGCGATTCTTCTCGCCATGAACAGCCTCGCCCGGACCGAGCTCTGGTGGACACGAAAGTCGCCGGAATGGTTCCGCGAGCACCCATTCGCCCGGATATTCCACCACTTCCATAACGAGGGCGAATTGGCAGGTATTTTCGTAGCCGGCGTCGTCCTCGTGTGTCAGCTGTTGCGACAGGAGCATCCGCATTTCGCTTTTGCGGAGGCGTTTGCACTGCTCGGCATCATGTCGGCAGCGAACCTCGCCGTGCATCGGATGATGCCGATCATGGCGGCGGTGGAGCGCATATCGGGCAAGTGGGGAGCCTTGGTCATCGGCTCTCTTCTCTCCTCGTTCACCGGGGAGCCGTCTGCGGCAGTGTTCCTCTCGGAATACTTCCGGAACCGGACACCTGGCCACCAGAAAAACCTTGTGGCGACGGGATTGGGTGCCACTATCGGCAGCGGGGGCGGGTTGCTCCCGTTCTCGGCACCGCCAATCCTGATCGTATGGGCAATCCTTGGCCGGGAATTTGGCTGGGGGTTGGGACATCTACTGCTGTATGTGGGCGGAGCCTGCGTGCTGCATGTGGCTGTCGTGGCGTGGCGCATGCGGTCGCTCATAGACGCGGCTGATCCGAGACAGAAGATGCCCAAGGATGGTTCGGTATTCCGATGGTGGCCGCTTGCGTTGCTTACGGCGGTTGTGGTTCTGAATATGACGTTCGAGTTCCATCACCTGACAGTCCTCACCTGGGTCATCGATGCCCTGGTAGCCGTATGGGCGCTTGTCTATTCGTATTTGGATAATCCCGATACGGCGGTGGATGAACGCGAGCTTCCCGTTGAGGTTCACGAAAATCAGCACGGCGAAAGCAGTGGTCGGTGGCAGCCGATCACGCTCGCGCTCCTGCTCATGGGGCTCGAGATTGTCGGCAAGGAAGCCGAGCCGCTGCTTCAATCGCTTGCCGCCGCCATTCCGACGATGGTCCCGGCGCTGGTCATCATTATGGCGTTGTGGCTACTTTCAGCGGTCACATCGCACTTTGCGGACAATGCATTGGCAAGCCGTGTGTACATTACGGTAGCCGTGTCCCTGTCTACAGTGGTCGGCCACGCTAACCTTCTCGCAATGGCCGTGATCCTCGGAGCCCTCTTCGGGGGGTTCCTCCTCATCCCGGCGAATTTGCCCAACTTCGCCATCTCGAAAAAATTCAACGTTACTCCCGGCGGTTGGGCCGGTATCGCCTGGCGGTGGTACTGGTCCGGTGTGGTCCATGTGGCATGGATCACGGCCTGGTACATATTTTCCTGACCTGAGTCCGAAAGGGCCGATCGCAGCTCCATCACGAGCTGCGATTTTTTAATCTGGTATCCGCAATAATATTGACTCGTTTGTGATTGCCGCTTCCACGAGGGTATGGAACAGCACTTTTCTTATCTTGATTTAGCGTTTGCTGGGCAAAATCTCGGGTCCTCTAAATAGCGTGACGTCAAAGTCCTTGTCGCCATTTTTCCTGACGGACGGAGTGGCGTACACAATGAATTCATCTTTTTCGAGATGCTCTGTCCCAAGATATGCAGCAATCCGTTCTTTGCGCTTTTCGGAGCCGGCCAACAAATCCTGTTCTATACCGAAATGTGCGCCGCCAACGATAGTGCAGGTATTTGCTTTGCGGTTGTGTCTCATGCGGAACAACTCAGCGATGTACGATATTTTTCGTAGTCCGACGACGGAAGATAACTGATTTTATCGTTGATCGTCAACGGGGTTCTCTCATGCAATGTGGATGACCACATTCGGGCCCAACATGCAAGCGGCAGAGTCATTGAGCTTGACTACCTGCGAGGAAGATAGCGGCCTGTGGCCATGGACTTGACACTCGGCCGGGAAAGCCGTGCAGAACGCGAATCGACGTGGACGATGCGGCTCTGAAATCGCCCTCGCCATTGACCGCTCGAATCACGAATCCTGCCCATTCGTCGGGAAATTGCGAACCTCAAGTAACCGAAAGGTGTTGTTCTGATTCCCAACTAACTCCACGCGAATGACGTTTTCTTGATGAATCACGCAAGCAAACATGCATTGCAGAGCTGAAGGATGAATCTTGAACGCGCTGGTGAGTGTCCCAGGGTTCAGGCAAAAAGCTCGTTGCTCCGGATATTGTCGTAGGGCCAATTCGTGGATATGACCAACTACAACGCCCGTGCATTCCAAAGACGCGCTCAACAAGGAGCAGGCCTTGACTTGCTGGGCGACGTTTTTGTCCGCCAAAATGTGATCGAGCGACCAACGCCAGCACGCGGGTGCGTCCGCAAAAAGACGACAAACGAATTCATACAGCTTCCCGAGGCGGACATGAAGGTTCTCGCTCTGGCGCAGCTCGCGCAGGAGTCTTTGCGGAAGCGTTGCGCCCGGCGCCGCAGTCCGAATCGCATTGAAGACGGACGACATCGACAGCCGGAGTTTCAGGCCGCCCTCTTCGTGATGCCTCTCGGCGACGATGTCGAAAAGGTGGCCATGCGTCAAGAAAAGTCCGCTGGCACTGTCGCGATAACACAAACCAGGAGTGATCAGCGGAAAATCGCCGCCAAGAAGAAAACGACAAACGGATTCCATGGTGAGCGAGCCGCGCTGGTGGGAAAATGCCGCCCAATATGGTCGCAAGTACGCTCGTCGTAATACGGATCGCAGTTGCCTGCAACATAGACCAATGGGGTTTGAAAGCGGCGGAGAACTTGTAGAAGCGGGTGCAGCTGGTCCCTGGCGAGTGAAAGGTCATTTTGCGAAGTCGGGAACACCCTTTCCACGAGGTCACCGACGCAAATAACTTGAGCCGTTGCGTGTCCGAGGTCGGCCAGGAACCGAGAGAAATCCACCAGCGAATTCCTTGTAATCCTGAGCCGTTCTTTTTCTGCGGATACTCCTTGTACAAGTATCCACAATGGGAGTCGGCAAAAATAACCGTTGTCTTGGACAGCATCTCGGCATCCCTTCCGCTGGTGACCTTCGTTGCTCAAGGCTGCGGCTGCCTTGGCTTTTTCCGACAATGAGATCTTATTCAGTTGCCAGCGTGCGAAAAGAACCAATGGAGGTTGTCGTGGAGGACAGAACGAAGGCGGCCGCCTTGGTGCGCCGACGATTGTTTTTCGAACGCCTCGCATTCCGGAACTGGGATGCCATGCGTTTATTGCTCCGTGGAGGAAGGCTCTGGAAAAGGGACGGTTGGCGCGAGGTCTTGCGACACTGTCTGGTGCAGGTGGCGGTGATGGATGCGTTGACGGAATTGCTAGGAATGACCGAAGCCGACCGAAAATCGCTCTGCTGCGTTGCCTCCGTTCATGATTGGGACAAACGTTGGGAATTAAGTCCCGAGTCGATTTCTGAAACGTACCGTATCCTGGCGCGCCAGCTACTCGATCGAATCGCTCCAATTCAAGCGCTGATGGAGGCAACCAAGCCGGAGTTTTTGGTGAAAGCGCTCGTCGACGCCAAGGCGACGTGGTTGGAGTGCCTCCAGTTCTACGTGGACGATCTTTGCATGGGATCGAATGTAGTCACCTGGCGAGAGCGAATTGAGGAACAGGAAACACGAAAGCCGTATCTCAACCAAGACGCTGCCTTGACGAAAAAACTCGGCGGACCTTACTGGCAAAAGGAACGCGAACTTTGCGCCAAGATCGAGCAAGAGTTGTTCGAGAAGCTCCGCGCGCGAGGCGTATCGATCACAGCACCAACCGCGATTCCACGCCTGTTGCGCGCAATCGTTGAGGAAAAGGCAAGCCAACAGACTGGCTAACGACACATCGCATCCTTCTTCAAGAGAACGAAAATGTACGACGACCTTTGCTACGCGGTTTGTCAGCACGTACGGCAACGGTCTGTACGCCAACTGCCGTGGCCCAGCTGCTGCTATGCGTTTCAGATGGCAAACCGGCGCCGAGACCACCCTACCTTGCGCAATCAATTATTCCTTGGCAGAGCGGACCAGTTCAATGTGCATTGCCACTCCATACTCACTGAAGTGTTCAGAAACGCCTTGGTCTTCAACGACTTGGCAGGGTGGAACGCGCCGGCCCAGCGTGACTTTTTGATCGATGTGTTCCGCCAGTTCTTCCGTCAGAACGAATGTCATCCGGGCTTGATATGGGCCACGCCAACATGGTTTCTGATGGGTTCGGGCCTTCCAGATGTTGTCGTCGAGAATCGTCTGGATCAACTCGGCGTAGTGGCTGAACCCACGGACCGGACGCCACGGTCGCCCGTTACGCTGCTCTTCGGCCCCGGCCGTCCAACCCTGGAGATTCCGGCATCACCGGAGATTTTCTTCTATCCGCAAGAACGGGATTCTCGGCCTTCGCTCTTGAGGCTCGTGCGTGCACGAACGGAACGGCACGCTAACCTACAATCCGCGGCGGTGTATGAAGAGTGTTTCTCACTCGCTTGTCCCGGCATGAAAGAAGATGACCGTTGGCTGACCGACGCGAAAGTTCCGGTTCATTCCCACGAGGGTTTTTTCAATCGGATCGGCTCGGTTGCGTTTCTGGATTCATGCGTCCTGACCCTTGGTGTGATGGTCCCGTACAATGACCACCGACAGGCGGAGGTGGACTATCTCACGATTTTTTTCCACCGTGACAATGCGAGACCTCTGGAGTTTTCAACGTCCAGTCGCTCATTTGACAGCTTCTTGCTTTTTCATCCGGGGATGGTCGACGCACTTATCTGGAAGATCCTGGAAGGTTAGGCGGTTTCATGACGAAAACGGCTCAAGTTCACTCGGATGTCGATTTGGTTCAGGACGGACCGGTAGTCAAGCCGAATCTGATAGGGTTCCTCGATGCGACCTACAACTTAACCACCCGTGCGTGGGCGAACCGGTTCACGTACGGTGACGTTCAGCAAGCCGCTCGGTTCGTTCCCCGCGTGCTCGATGATGCTCGCAGGCACATGGCGGAAGTTCCTTCTGCGGAACTGCATGTCGGCTGTGCCTTCTACGTTCCCCAGGATTCGCCACGCCTCCTGGAGGGTTTCCGAAAGATCGGTGAGCCTATCCAAGCCTGGCTTGCCCTTGCGGCTTTCACGCCCCCGTCCCCGCTTGAGCTTGGGGATTTCGCCGCATTTCGACTGGTAATTTTCTTGACTTCCCCTACGAAAGGCGAGGAGAATGTCGACTCGCTTATTTCGCACCCAGAACTGCCGCCCGCTGGCACCCTCCAAACCCTTCGCTATCTCAAAGCCGAAGCCGCTGACGTTCAGAAACCCATCATCGACCGCTTTCGCACGTGGTTCAAAACAGTCGAAGGAAAATCTTTTGAATCGTATGAGGAAGCGGAGGAAGCAATCAATATCATCAAATATTTCACACGTCTGGCCGAACTGCAAATCTTCTACAAAGACAAACCGGTTTCACTTCAGTGTACCCGTTCTCCGCGATCGAGGCGAGCCACGATTCAGATTCGGACCCATCGAAAAGGCAGCCGCAAGAATCTTTATCATGGAACCTCCATGCCGCCGCTCGAACTGCACCCACCTTCCTGAAATCGGCAAGAAAAAGAACCGCCGGGCTTGACACCGATCGTGATTAACCCTAGGATAACCACAGGTCAACCTTGTGCAAATCAACATCGTGGAGCCGGTCATGAACGGAACTCTGTGTCGCTTGGATGTCGAGCACCTTCACTTCTTGGCAGCCCAACTCACCTCCCTTTTGGCCAGCGCCGGAGTGAATCCCCCGCCATCCGGCGGTGATGCGGTTGATCCCCAAACCGCTTCCGTTGCGTGGGAGGAGCAATGGACCGAGGCATGGACTGCCTATCTGAAAAACCAAAATCAGTAACCACTAAAGATCTGAGTCTCGACATCTCTACTTGTAGGAGGTCACCTATGGCTGGCGTCAACACCATTCCAGAAGAGGTCTCTGCTTTGTCGTGCTGCACCAGCGGCACCAAAAGCTCTAAGCCGCCGCGCTCGTCGACTGGCGGTCCTCTCGCCGTCGGGATTGATCTCGCGGATGACCACTATGCCGGTGGAAGCATGCATGATTCCGAATCCACAATCGTCCTTGAAGAAGCACCGCACGGCGCAGTGACCGATGATGAATTCATGCAAGCATGGCGCTCGTTCCAGCCCGTCGGAATGAGCATTAGCATTCGAACTGGCCTGTCATACCACCAGGCGCAAGATTTGCTTCAGGACGTTAGCTTGCTGGCGTGGCGTTGGCTACGTCGGAGTCAAGAAATCAGGTTCCCGGGTGCATTCTTTATGAAAATCTTGATCAACCAGATCAAGAATTCGTTCCGTCGGAAGAAAACGACGCCACTGAACGAAATCGAGGTTATCGATCCCACAAGCGACGAAGCCAACGAACGCGAGGAACTGGAGCATAAGCGGTGGTGTCTACGGAATCTACTGAATGCCTGTGGGCCCGCAGAACGTCGCGCTGGTGAAGCGTTTCTGCAAACAGGCGACCACAGGCAAGCCGTGACACTGCTCTTCGAGCAAGAAAGCAAAACCGCCGCAAGCGAGGCCGAATGGATTCGCCGATACACAGCCTACCGGACGGCCATGACCCGTTTGCGACAACGCGGGCGCCGGCTGTTCGAACCGGGTGAAACCGATTGAAAAACACCTTCTCAATGAGGCCTCGAAATCGGGGCCTTTTCTTTCTCGTCACCTTCATTGACGCGCCCGACAAAAGTCCGTTTTTGAGAAATCACGAAATCACGCCAAAAAACACAGGGGATTTCAACGCGAATTCGTGGAAAATCGACTTTTGTCGGGCTCGCCTTTATTATTGATTCTCTTCCGGTTCCACGATGTTGATTTGCGTGAATTTTGCGTGAATCGTTGCCACGGCGAACCAAATGCGGGTATAATGTGGAAGAGTTCGTTGGCGGGCGCAAGGGCACGTTCTCCAAGGTGTTGCATCATCAGATCAATGCAAACGCAACGCGGCAGAAACATGAAAAACTAGCTTCGAATCCTAGTACCCCAGCTCGTTTTTCTTCTGCCACGTCTGACACAACTCCTTGCAGAACAAGGCCTTTCGAGAATACCTCAAAAATAGCTTTGCTCCTCCCAACGTGCTTTGCGTGAGTTTTGCGTGAAACACTGGGCTGACGTTGAGGCCGCGTCGCTGGACGACGCCTCTACGATTATGTTGGGAGGCTCTCATGGCACTGCAGTCGACACGGCAGCAACATTCAATTTCATCGTTTCCGACTGGGAGGATCTGCGGCGAATTATTCAGGTGTGCGTTATTGGTGGCCAATCGCTTTGCAGCTTGAATCCGGCTTCCGGATTCCCAATTGCAATTGAGAATTGCCGCATGAGATTTTTCCAAAATCGCTTGCCGTGGAAACGTTTTGGTGAGACTTATACCTTTAAGTTCTTCGCCCGGCTCGTGTGGGAGATGCTCTCACGTCCTGAAAAACAATGGTACGCTTTCTATCGAACGCGAGGCCTGAGTCTCGGGGAGGATTTTTTCAGGGTCTTCAAGTCCGTGGTTACGACGACTAACAGCCAATTGCGAGGCATGCCGCAGGCTGATGCGGTCGCGAAATATCAATTCATTGCGGACATTATCACGAGTCCCTCGGAACTTTCAAAGAGAAAGGCCCGCATTGCCAACTTCGAATTCTGAACAAGGCAATCACTTGGCGTTTTCCGAAAATTGTGGGATTATTTCTGAGGAGATTCGTCCGTTCGTTTCGCTGGCGACAAGTTCGATTATCGCTCGCACAGCCGTACCCAGGTCCATATTATCGATGGATTTCGGTATGCCATCGGCATCCAAAAAATGCTCCTTTTCGTGAATGCTTTGATTGACATTATCGGCTACTCGAAAGAAATCCAGTATCCAATCTGGAGTTCTACCGGGTTGAATTAGATTGGCAATCTTAAATCGTTGCTCGTCACGATTGACCCAAAGTTCTGCGATGGGGGCATTGAAAGAAAGAATGGGTTTTGACCGACCAGACCGTATGTCCGCCTGATCACCGATTTCCACAGGCGTAAGAATCCGCTTTAGCAGTTGTCTTGCATGCTCGTACTCCCCCTTTCGGGTCAATTCAATCGCGAAATCAACAAGCGAGTCGTCATCATGCGGAGTGGCATTGCCGTTGGCGTTCAGGTTGTTCATGGAAGCGCCCCATAGTATACTCGCGGCTTTCCCGGCTCCCATATGTTTTTTCCTCCGTGTGGGGATTTTGCTTGACAAGCAACAGAATCTCCCATATAAAATTGGGTTTGGAAACGCGCGTTCACGCGGGATACCAGCGTTTGTTTGCCACAGAGTTGGTCCCCGCTATTTCATCTCTACTCTAGCCCATCTTTCTTCATTCAAATCCGCTTTTCCATTTTTCTTTCACAATTCTACGATGCACATTCGCCCCGTCCGATATCTCCGAGCAAATTCATTGTACGCAGGCAGGCGGCGAATCTGCAATGGGCCATGGACAAAACATCCCAGAAAGTAGAACGGCGTCGCCTGCCGAACGCAAGCAAAATCTATTGAATTTACTACTCGGCCGGACTCGACCCCACTCGGCTGTCGGTATCTCCATTGATTGGTTTACGAATGGGCATAGCTATTTCTCTGCGATACGAGAAGTAAATAGAGTGGCCAAATAATCGAATAACCGCCCCATCGAGTGTGTGTCGCTCGCGTGAGGCGGGTCCGCCGCCATGTTTTCGACCTGCGTGCCTGCTCCTTGACCCTTGAGGGTAAAGGGGCACGGGTTAATAGCCGTGCCGACGCGGCAAGTATCCACAGCGGTCGGGCACCTTAGCAGACTGCCAGCAGACTATCCACCGGCCGCGTCAAGCGAACCGGCATCTTGTTATAAGGGGCGCTTGGGTGCAGATCGATGAGTGATTGCCAGTTGCCCAGGTGATCGAGAAAGATCGGCGCGTGCAGCGGTTCACCATTCGTGACGAAGCTGTCGTACGTCGCAGCGTAGACCAATCGGCGGCTCTTGTTGGCGGCGCTCTCGGACGCGTATGTGAGGATGTGATAGGCGCGTTCCACGGAGCGTGTGAGGAAGACGACGCGAAGGCGCGGCCGTTCCCACTGCTTGCCGCCCGCGTTCCATTGAGACAATACGCGGTCTTGATAGGCTTGATACGTCGTCAGTTTCTGCCGGATGCTATTAACGGCATATGACTCAATGGAAGCCATGCTGTTGTCGATCTCGAACGCCAGATTGAAGAATCGCCCCGAAGTGCCGAGGCGAAAAAAGCAGTCGGGTTGCACCTGCCGGTCACCGGCCTTGAGCGCCAACTCGTTCTCGCGGATGAATCGCTCAATCTTCACCCGAGCACCGTCATGCCACGCAAACCGAAAAAGCAGCCCGACCAGCAAACCGCGCAGCCGGCGATCGATCCGGGAATCTTCATTGAGGCAACCTTCCCGAACGTCTTTCCCGGAGGGTTCACCGTTCGTGATGAGGCAAACGCTCTCGTCGCATGCGCATTTCGCAACGGCCCGATCGAAGACCTGCATGCCGGGAAATACTCGGAGCTTCTGTCGGATAGCAGCCTCAGCAGGATCACCGACGAGGAAATGAAGGCGCTCATGATCACCGCATGCCGAAAGATGGAAGAACTCCTCCGGCTCAAGGAATCCGACCCCGAAGAATACTACCGTTTCATCGGCTCGTATAACTTTCGCTACTGCCGTCGATGGGAGCGATAGGCACGTCGCTGACGCTGTCCTACTCGCCGAACTCCAGCTCACCTTGCACGAACTACGGCGGAAGCGTCAAGTATTGTCTCCCGTTCGCCGCTCGCCAGAATTCGCCCGACCCGACCACCGACGAGCGGACGGTGTTTGCCGAGCAGCCGCTTCATCCGTCGCCGCTGATGGAACCGCCGGTTGTAGAGGCTGTCGACCGGATGGTGTATGTGATCCTGTCGGCATAGAACCAGTCATCGGCATCGAGCGGCATCACCCAAGGCCCTTCGCCCCACTGTTTCCCTTTTGTTGCAGCCAGGCACTCGCCGATCCCGCCGATCGCGATCGCCTGCTGATATTCCACACGGACGGTCGGGTTGCGAGTGACGCTCTCGGCAATATGGGGAATGGAGGGATCCTCGATATACGCTCGCACTCGTTCTTGAGACACGCGACAACCAGAACTTCCGCGATCTGCGCCGTCCGTTCCGCGCGAGACCGGAGGTCGTCGTCACTCTCGCCGTCGAATCGAAGGGAATCAGGTATGCCGCAAGAATAGCAGCCTCAACAATTGTTGGTCGTGCTTCGTGAAAGCAATTTTGCGGCGAAACAAAATCAAAGCGGGACTTGATGCGATGCGCTCTCCGCCGTCCCGCGCCGCCTCTTATCGTATATCTGCGTCGTCGTCACATGCCGATGCCCGAGCAAGTCGCGGACGCTGCTGATATCTATGCCCGCGTCGAGCAGCATGGTCGCCACCGTCGCCCGCAGTGAATGCGGCGTGTAGATGCAGATCTGCCGCTTCGTGCCGTCGGCATCGGCGTGTTCCTTCATCGCGCCCGGCAGTCTGGCGAGGTAGCCTGAAAGCAGCACATACATGGTGGTGGGCCCAAACGCCCGATCTGCAAGCTTTATGCTGCGCGAATTCAGGCGCGGCCGAAAGAGGGGACCGCTCGTAATGCCGCTGATCGCGATGTATTCTGTAATCGCTTGCGCCGCAGCGAAGTGTAAGCCGATCTTCCGGCGACGATCTCCCTTCTCTTGAAGCTTCATCGTTGTGCCGTGCTCATCCTGATGGAAGTCCCCGACCTGGAGCCGGCAACCCGTGGAGAGCCGCGCGCCGGTGTAGAGATAGAATTTGAGGATGGCGCGATCGCGATAGTCAAGGATCGATTCGCCGGCGGGCATCCCGAGAAGTTGCCGCGCCCGGCTCGGCGAAAGCGCCTGCGTTTCATCAACGGGGTCCGCGGAGTTTCGCGGTATGAACTGGGAGTGCGCGGGATTCGGCACGATGATTGGCAGGCGGTGCTCGGCTGCCATGCCGCCGAGGTATTTATAGAAGCTGGACACGGACGATACCCGCCGACTGATTGTCTTGGGTGCCATGCATTTGCCGACCATGCCGTCGCGCCATGACTGTACATCGCCGACGTTCACAGTGAAGAGACTCGCGGCATCGTCCGGCCACGCGATGCCGATGTGATCGACGAAGGCCATGACATCTTGCCGGTAGGCCCGGCGCGTGTGCGGACTCGATCGACGCTCGACCCAGCGCTCGAAGATGTCGGCGACCGAGAAGTAGAATTTCTTGACATGCTCGGCGACTTGTGGCGTATAGCTTCCAACCAGGATCGGCGGGTGCGCCGCCTTGCCGTGGGGCTCTAATTGTTGCGTCATGCGGAATGTTGGGAAGAGGCGATGTATTCCATCTTTTGCGCCATTAACGCGTTCCTGCCTTCAATGACTCCCGTTTTCGGCAATTCGGGATGCGCGATGGAATTGAACGTCGCGAGACAGCGAGAAGCTTTGCGAAGAGGACTGGCTTCATTCGGAACGCTCAACATGCAATTATGAGAAAAGAGTGTCGCGATCATTTCTGCTGCAGGTGTCATAGCATATGCAGAAGCAATCCCAGCTCCCGTCTTGAGCAATGTTCGTCGATTGACACTGCCACCCTCCGAGGGAGTCAGCACTCTCTTCATCAGCAATGCACCTCCTATTGCTTCAGCAGCCTTCAGTCCTTGTATTGCCGTCCACTCAAGATTCAATGATGTCGCATCGTAATATTGCTTCGACACATCAATAAAATAGATCCGCGCTTCGGACTCTTTTGCTGCGAGAATTACTTCCGTAAACTCCGATTGCCTCTCGCAAGAGTGAATCATTCTTTGTCTCTGCTCGCGGGAAAGGTAATCGATTCCCGCAAGTTCAAGAATAAGAAGATCTTTTCCTTCCATGATTGATGCAGGATGACGGGTGGAATGGTTGGTGTAGACAATTTGGTGACGAGCATTGTCAGTCTCAATAGTAACAATGTTTTCTCCCATCTCGCGGCAGCCGTTTTCTACCGCAATCGCTGCGCCGGCAGTGATCGCTGTTCGATACAGTGCACGGAAGAATCCACGACGGGAACCGTGAGATGCGTTGGATGGACTAGTATTTTTTTTCTCCGAATTAGGCAATTTTGCATCTGCATGTTCCATATTATCATTTAAAATTATTTTTTCATCTTTTGCAACTGGTGGCCGTACTAGAGAAGGCTAGAACGCACCGCTTGGCTCCTTCGTATGCGTTGTCTCACAATGAGAAGGATTACGGCAAGGCAAGAAATAATTGAGCGTATGCCATATATCAATGGGAGAAAGTCGTGTGACCGTATCGGCTCAATTATTCCAAACACAGCGGCGAGAGCGTTCAGCGACCATGTCGTAGGCGGTTCAGAACTTTCTCTGGCATTCCACAGATGAACGAGTGTCGGTAGGTAGGCAATGACGAGGATGACCTGCAGGCATAGGTGTGCGAGGATGTTTTGCCCGCTCAAAAGCCATGTAACAAAGATAAGGATGACAGCTCCCACGCAGACTGCTTCAAAGACCGTGAAGGATTTGCGAAGACCTTTTGTAAAGAGCACAACGATAAAAATAAGCAATGAAGCGAGCGTATCCACGATGTTGTAGGAATTTTCGAGAACTCCCTGCACTCCGCTTTCGGAAAAATTGGTGATGAAACTAAGAACGGTGGCAACCGAAAAAAAGAGCCATGTAGCAAGAACCGGTTTCACTGTTCCTCGTGTGATTCCGTGGAGGTAGATCGACGTATACATCACAATGCAGACGACGATCGCGATCTGAATGAAGAGTGTAAGGATAAGCATACCTGGTGAACGGTAGTAGACGATGTTCGAACTCAAACGAACAGGGCAGTTCGACTTCGCGCTCCGGCGCTCCGCTCCAGCCTTCGTCTGCGGACTACGGCCGGCGAGCACTGTCATTCGCCTCGCATTGCAAATTGTTCTCGTGGTTTACCATGAGTGAGCATCGCCCCGAAGGGGCTGCGAGTCGAATGGTGGGCAATACTGGATTCGAACCAGTGACCTCCACAATGTCAATGTGGCGCTCTAACCAGCTGAGCTAATTGCCCGAGATGTGAATGAAAGGGATGGAAATTCTCCTGTTTCTTCCAGGCGAGGCTGGAAGCTGCTTGTCCGGCGTAGCCCTGTCCGTGTCTAGGGTTATATAAGGGCGTAGACGGGAGCTAATTGCCCGAGGGTGAATGAGGGAAAGATCAAAGGTCCTTTTTTTCTGAGCGAAGCTGAAGCTGCTTGCCCGGCGTAGCCCTGTCCGCGTCTAGGGTTATATAAGGGCGTAGACGGGAGCTAATTGCCCGGGGATTTGAATGAAACGGAGTACGCCGAAGGGTACCAACATGGCTTCTGCTAAACAACAGAAAACTGCCAAGAGAACGCAAAAATAGGGGTATTTTTTGGAATCCTTCCAGAAGATCTTCCCATCCGGGCCCTGGCGCATGCCCGCTTCTTTCCCTAGACTCTCTCCCTTTATGCCGATTTCTCTCCTCGATTTCTTCTTTCCCAAGCGCTCTCTGACGGGCGAGGAAGGGCAGTGGATCACGGATCGGGAACGGGAACATTTGGTGTGTCATCCCATCACCGTGTCGCGCAAGGAATTGGAAGAGGAGGGGATTTTGTGGCTGGATCGCCTGGTTGCATCTGCCGATTACGATTCGTCGGCCATTCTCCGGAAGGCGATTCAGACTTTTAAATATCAACGAGTCGGCGAACTACGCACCGATCTTGGTCGTCTTCTGGTGCAGGCGTCCTATCTCAGTTGGTCCAGTGTCGCACCCGTGCTCTGTCCCGTGCCGCTCCACTGGGCGCGCCAACACGAGCGGGGTTTCAATCAGGCGGAGTTGCTGGCGACGGTGGTGGCGCGTGCGCGTGGATGCTCCGTGCGTCCACTCTTGCGGCGTGTGCGACCAACCGGACATCAGGCTTGGCGCGAGAAAGGGGAGAGAAAAGAAGCGATGCGCGATGTCTTTCAGGCACAAGGAGCGATTCCTCCCTTCATCGTTCTCGTCGATGACATCGCGACGACTGGCTCCACGTTGGACATGTGCGCAAAGGTGCTGAAGCATGCGGGGGCAAAGCGCGTCGAAGGACTGGTGCTCGCGATGGGCTGAGCGCACTTGCGGAGGAGAAGACCCCTGCACTTTCATCTATCGTGGAATGATCAGGGAAGTCCGCAACCAGAAAGGCTGTGGAAAACTTTTTAGTTTTCCACTGGGTTGCTAGGATCCGGTCCCATGAGTTTCCTCATCTCCGCCGTCGCTTTTTTTGTCCTTCTCACGTTCCTCATCCTCATTCATGAGCTGGGGCACTTTTTCGCCGCACGAAAGTCCGGTGTGACAGTGGAGGAATTTGGATTCGGTCTGCCGCCCCGGGCACAGACGCTTTTCTGGCAGGGCGGGACGCGCTTTTCCTTGAATTGGATTCCCTTTGGCGGATTCGTGCGCCTGAAAGGAGAAGGAGCGGAGACGGAAGCGGCACGCAAGGCGCCTGGAAGTTTTGGGCGTGCGAGCATTCTCTCGCGCATCATTATTCTGACGGCGGGTGTGTTCATGAATTTCCTCTTTGCTTTTCTCATCTTCGTCATTGGCTTCAGTTTTGCTCACTGGATTCCGACCTATGTGTCCTATGATGAAATGAAAACCGCCGCAGATCGCGGAGAGATTCATCTGGTCTTAGGCGTGCTCATCGACTCTGTGACGCCAGAAGGTACTGCCGCACTTGCTGGTTTGCCCATTCCAAGCATTCTGACCATGGTCGATGGTCAGGCGGTTTCCAGCCCTGAAGAAGTGATTCCTCTGCAGGCGGGCAAGAAATCTGTGACGTATACGCTCCAGACGGGTGAAAAATTTGCGCAGCAGACCGTCCTCAAAGTTTCGCTCAAGGATGGTAAATCAGGTGTTGCCCTGCGGTCTTTTCCGCGCGAGCTTTCGGCGCCACTTCGTTCACCGCTTGATTCGGTCCTGCTCGCGCTTCGCGAGGCGAAAGTCATGACCGTCCAAACCGTTCTTGGTATGGGTACACTGTTCCAGTCGCTTGTGAGCCAAGGCCAGGTGCCAGAGGGCATTACGGGCATCATTGGTATCGCGCAGTTGACGCACGCGTCCGTGCAGGAAGGATTTATGACCTATCTGCGTCTGGTCGCCTTACTCAGTCTCAGTTTGGCGGTCTTGAACATTTTGCCGCTGCCGGCACTGGATGGCGGTCGCCTGATGTTTGTGTTGATCGAAGCCGTTCGCCGCCGCCCGGCCAATCGCCGCGTGGAGATGACTACCAATGCAGTCGGCTTTGCATTCCTCATTCTGTTGATCGTCCTGATTACCTATCACGATATTTTGCGATTGTTTATTTAATTGCTTGCTTTGCTATGACGTTTTGAGACTACAGACTAGAGAAAAGTGGAGTCACTTTTCTAAAGTCTTTCATCCCTCTGTCGTCCATCTCTCATCTTCTGTGGTCTGTAGTCTGTAGTCTCGTCCCCCATGAATATCTCCGCCTCCACCATCGAGCCTCCTCAAACAGCTGATCCAAAACTCAAGGATATGTGGATTTCTGTTTTAAAGGAGCTGGAGGGAAAAATGCAACGCAGCCAGTTCATCACCTGGTTTAGGGATACGGCCATTTTAGGTCAAGAAGAGGGGACGCTCGTCATCGGACTTCCACTTCCTATGTACCTCGGCTGGCATATGGAGCACTACCGCACCGTGACACTGGAAGTGGTGCAAGCACTGGATCCAACGGTCCGCCAAGTCGTCTACAAAGTGGATGTCGGGCTCAAGGATGATCCCGTGCGCTCGGTGGATATTTTAAAGCTTTTCCCCGAACAGCGTCGTCGGAAATTACCCGGCAAACAGGAGGTGAAGCTGGCGGAAGGCATCGTCAGTAAAATTCTCAATCCACGCTACACGCTGGAAAATTTCGTCGTTGGTGCGAATAATCGACTCGCGCACGCCGCGTGCCAGGCCATCGCGTCGCAGCCGGGAGGGAAATATAATCCGTTCTTTCTCTATGGCGGCGTCGGCCTCGGGAAGACGCATCTGCTGCAGGCAACGGGTAATGCGATCTTAAAGATGATGCCGCGTGCGACCGTGGTGTACACAACGACGGAAGATTTCACCAATCAAGTCATTGAAGCGATCCAGCACCAGAAAATGGAGCAATTCCGTCGCCGCTATCGTCCGGTGGACGTGCTGATCATTGATGACGTCCAGTTTTTGGCCAACAAAGAGCGCACGCAGGAAGAATTCTTCCATACCTTTAACGCGCTCTACGAAGAGCGAAAGCAGGTCATCATCTCGGCAGATCGTCCTCCGCAAGAGCTGGATCTGGAAGATCGCCTGGTCTCACGCTTTGAGAGGGGCATGATCGCCGATGTCTCAGCGCCCGATTACGAAACCCGCTTGGCAATTTTGACGGAGAAGGCCGCCGAGTACGAAGTGTTCCTCGATCGCACCGTTCTCCAATTCATCGCGGAGCACACGACGAAGAACGTGCGTGAGCTGGAAGGAATTTTGATGCAAGCCATCGCGCTCTATGAATTGGAGCAGCGCATGCCGACGGTGAAGAGCATTGCCGAAGTCATGCGGAAGTTGAACAAAGACCCGTACATCGATGAGGCACAGGTGGGCTTTGAGGCGCCGACCAAACGCGCTGTTTCCTTTCAGGATCTGCTGGAAGGTGTCAGCAGATATTACTCGGTCTCGGTCCAAGATATGATCGGAGCCAGCCGCGTGCGTGAGATTCTTGTTCCGCGCCAGATTGTGATGTTCCTTGGTAAGAAGTATCTGCGCATGAGCTACGTCCGCCTCGGCGAAATGTTCTCCGGACGCGATCACACCACCGTCATGAATGCAGTGGATAAAATCGACCAGCGACTGCAAAATGATCCGCAGCTGCTACGAGAAGTGCGTGCCATAGAGCAGGAACTGGGAGTGGTTTGAACAGTTTCTGTTACACTACCCGCATGGATCTTTTTCTGTCCCCGAGGGAGATCACAAACGGTGCGAAGCGATTTGCCGAGGAGGAGGAACAAGCACGCAAGGTGATTGATGATCATCTGGCTCGTCAATCGTGCAAGAGCTTTGATTGGCTTTTAGAAAATCGAGGAAGCTTTCAGTATGGCACATTAACGTATCTGCAAATTATCCAGCACGATGAAGTGCTCACGACAGTCATGATTGCCATGAAGGAGGCATTCGAGAATATGTTAGCAACGCATATCCGCGAAGGTCGTACCGGGACGCATATGCCTGGCGAACGTCTCTACGCCTGTCAGCCGAATCCCTTTGAGCAGAGTGCTTTTTATGATTACACGGTTCATGTGAAAAGCATTCGTGCGGATTTGTATCGGGCGTTTGAATGGGCATCGCGTCCGAAGGAAGATGGGCAGGAGATACGGTGAGGCTGAAAAAAGACAGCCACATCAAAAGAATTTCGTCCTTTTCCCAGGAACTGCTACTCTTTTTGCCACTTCGCCATGGCAGCTTCCACCGCATCAACGGCCGACGAACTCCACAATCTGCGCCACTCCTTGGCGCATGTCCTGGCGCAAGCTGTCTTGAAAATCTATCCGAATACCAAAATCACGATCGGACCGCCGATTGAGTATGGCTGCTACTATGATTTTCTCTTCGAGACACCCATTACTGCGGAGGACTTTCCGGCCATCGAAAAAGAGATGCGCAAGGTTATCAATCAGGCGCAGACCTTCAGGTGTGATGAGCTCTCCACTGCAGACGCGAAGAAATTTTGGAAAGAGCGCGGCCAGCCTTTTAAGGTGGAATTGATTGAAGATCTGGAAAAAAACGAGGGAGTGAAGACGGTCACGCATTATGCAAACATTGGCCCGAAAGGGGAGGAGACCTTTGTGGATCTTTGTCGCGGCGGGCATGTGGAATCGACCAAGGAAATTGCCGCAGACGGGTACAAAATCATGAGTCTCGCGGGAGCGTATTGGCGGGGCGATGAGAAGCGAGAGCAGCTGACGCGCATTTACGTCGCGGCCTTTCCTTCCAAGGAAGAATTGAAACAGTATTTGGATCAAATGGAAGAAGCCAAGCGCCGTGATCACCGCAAGCTTGGCAAGGAGCTGGATCTCTTCACCTTCTCCGAACTGGTCGGGCCGGGTTTGCCGCTCTGGACTGCGCGCGGGACGATGCTTCGCAACTTGTTGGATGCCTATGTTTGGGAACTGCGAAGTGCAAAAGGCTACGAGCGTGTCACCATCCCGCACATCACCAAAAAAGATCTGTACGAGACCAGCGGACACTGGCAGAAATTTTCCGAAGAGCTTTTCCGGATCACGACGCGCGAGGGCCATGAGTTCTGCATGAAGCCCATGAACTGTCCCCACCACACGCAGATTTATGCGTGCCAACAGCGCAGCTATCGCGATTTGCCGCAGCGTTATGCCGAGACCACGACGTGCTATCGCGATGAGCAGACCGGGGAATTGCACGGCCTCTCCCGCGTACGTTCGTTTACGCAGGACGATGCGCACGTCTTCTGCCGCCAGAGCCAAGTCAAAGAGGAAATTTTGAATATCTGGGAGATCGTCGATACGTTTTATGCAACGGTCGGTTTTGGAAAACTGCGCGTGCGCCTGTCGCTGCACGACCCAAACGCCATGGACAAGTATCTCGGCACGCCCGAGGTGTGGAAGAAGGCCGAAGCGGCGCTTCGCGAGATTGCCGTGGATCGCAAAGCTGATTTCTTTGAGGCTCCGGGTGAAGCCGCCTTCTACGGACCCAAAGTCGATTTCATCGCCAAGGACAGCATCGGGCGCGAGTGGCAGGTGGCGACGATCCAGTTGGATAGCAACATGCCCGTCCGATTTGATCTGTATTGCGTCAATGAAACAGGGGAGCAAGAGCGCATTGTCATGATCCACGCCGCAATCATGGGATCGTTGGAACGATTTTTGAGCATCTTCATCGAACACCACGCGGGTCTCTTTCCGCTCTGGGTCGCTCCCACGCAAGTTGCCATCGTTCCTATCGCGGATATTCATGAATTCTATGGAAAAGAGATGGAGACGCGGCTCAAAGAAGCCGGCATGCGTATTCGATATTTGGATCATTCGGAGTCACTCGGCAAGCGCATTCGCCAGGCGGAGCAAGATCGTATTCCCTATGTTTTGGTGATGGGCGACAAGGAAGTGAAAGACAAAATGGTCGCCGTGCGCAATGTGCGCACCAAGCAGCAGGTCGTCCTTCCGGTCGCAGAATTCTTCGATAAAGCGATGGAAGAGATCCGTGGACGGCGATTGGAAGGATTGATCGGATAGTGATTTTTTATCTATCTAGAGCCAAAATATTGAAATGCTCTTTTCAAATGCATGACGGAATATTTTTTATTCCCATACTGTCGCCATGCGCGAACAGTCAGAGACCTACGAAGGCATTGAAGTGGAGAATGCTCGTAAGTGGCTTGAAGAATTAGATGGTGCGGCATCACGCGAGGAACTTTTGCAGTTTGCTCGTGATATACGTTCTGCGTTTCGTGCGTGGTTTGAAGCTGTCGATGGTGATGGGAAGATGCCCATCCCAGTTTCTTTTTTGCGCTCAAGAGTAGAGGCGCTCTTGGACCGAGCTGATGAGGAGAACGCGCAGCAAAAAGAGCGCGAGCGCTTTGTCGATACAAAAGCGATATGGAGTATAGATACACCAAAACTCTACACGGAAAAATTTTTCTCTTGCTGAGCACCACATGAAACATCACCATCGGCATTCATTAATCGATCTGCTTCTGGTAGCCTTCTTGGGATGTTCGAGGCATTCCAATTCGGGCCCTTCTTAGTGTGGACACGACTCCTGTTTTTGCTGCTTGGGACCTGGCTTGCGACTGAGTTTTTTCTGCGCATCGCTCAAACGGCGAATCTTTCTCTGAATCACTTTCGCGAGCGCAGTCTCTGGTACATCGGAGCCTTTTTCCTTTCAGGGCGCTTGCTCGCGATCCTCTCCGAATACAAAGTCTATCTGAAAGATCCCTTTCGGATGTTGCTGTTTTGGGATGGGGGATTCAGTTTTCTCGGCGGTGCCATTGGCATCGGCATCATTCTTGCCATCGCCACAAAAGGACATCGATCGACGTTTCTCCATTGGCTGGATGCTCTGGTGCCGGCGGTCACTCTGGGTCTTGTGTTCGCCTGGCTCGGATCTTTTTTCTCCGGAAATAGCTATGGCCGACCCACAGATATGCCGTGGGGTGTGATTTTCGATGCGCCGCAAGTGCGTTATGCCGTGCCGCTGCATCCGGTGCAGCTGTACTATGCGCTTTTCTTTTTCTGTCTTACGTTTGTTTTGCTGATTATTCGCAAGCGAGCCAAGCGGGTTGGATCGGAAACGCTCATTGGAATTATCTGCGCATCGCTCGCCACATTTTTCTTTGAATACTATCGCGGGGATTTTAGTATTCCCGTCTTCGCAACTCAGCTCGATTTTATGCTGCTCGCTGCGCTTTTCTTGAGCTTGATCATGCTCGGTTTTGTAGAGAACAAGCTCTCCACGAAGGGATTTTTCGGCTATGAGCTGACCGTCTTACTATTGGCCGGCGGTTTTTTGCTCGCGCGGCCTTTTCTAGAGTTGGATACCTATGAACTTCGGTTCAGTCAGCTGCTCGCTGTCCTCACCCTGCTTGGTACCGTGGTCTACGTTGTGCAGCAGCGGCGACGGTATCCGCATCTTTGATTCTTTTTCTCCTGCATCATGGCTTTCTTCCAGCAAATCATTTTTTTCTTCACTGATACGTCCAATCCCACACTGCGTATTTTGCAGGTCCTTCTCTTTTCCGGTGGCGCCATCGCGGCGTTCCTGGTTTTCTTTACCACGCGCGATGTGCTGCTGCGAAGCAGGTCGTTTTTCTTTCAGTTCTTTTGGATTGTTCTGGCAGCCGCGTTGCCGATTGTGGGATTTCTTCTGTACCTGCTGTTTCGTCCGTCGCGTACGCTGAAAGAGCAGGAAATGGAAATAATGCTCCAGAGGCTTCATGATCATTTTATCCAGCCGGCTTTGGATTTATCGTCGGAGAACCCATGATCGAGCCGCATTTTCTTTTTCAATTGCACAGATCCCACTACTCTCTGCTACCATCCCCGTCCTATGGGCAACTCCGTCTACTCCTTCTTCCATTACTGGTTCTACCCCAACCCCGGGCTCGCTGGGTACAATAAGCCGTCAATCATCGCATTGATTGTCATTTGTGCAGTGCTCATCATTGGATCTTTTGCGCTCTCGTATTGGAGAAGCCATTTAGAGAATGCGGTCACGAAGAAGCTGAGCAAAACGTGGTCCTCCGTGATGTTTTGGTTCGGCATTGTCGGCATCATCATGGTTATCTCGCGCGTGCATCAAATTCAATTCTTCGCGATGCGGTTTCTGTGGGTGCTCTGGGTGTTGGGCTTGGCGGTCTATGGTTTTCTGCAGATGCGCATCTTTCGTTCCCGCCACTACGAAGTGATCAAGCAGGAGCGTGTCATTGACCCGCGCGATCGGTATCTGCCTGGAAAAAAGAAGCGTTAATGGATGAGTGACCCAGAGGAATCTGCTTCTTAACAATATAAGTTTGTTCGTGTCTATTACACTGTTTTCCCTTATCAAAGCCAGAAAGACAAACATCAGACGATTGCGTGTGCAGGAACATTGACACTCCAGCGTGTGCTCGGGACAATGCGCCTCCTATGCCTCTCAAGCATTTCACCGAAACGCTCCTCATTTGGGCCTTGGCAGTAGTCACTATCGTGACCGGCATTTTGGTTTGGTCATTGCCGCCTCTCCCAATCGGATTGCTCCCGGCTTTGCTCGTTCTGAGTCTGACTGTGGCCTATCCCGTTGGGCTCTATCGGTTACTCAAAAACAATCGTGCCGATTATTTGTTTCGCGTACTTCATCTTGCGCCTGCCGCCATCGTTGCGCTGTGGCTGCTCCTCCAGATGGCTGCTATTCGTTTGCCGATAGCCGGTACGGTCATCGGATTCTATACATGGGCGTGGACGCTGCCCGCTGTGCTTGTGACGCTCGTTCTGCTTGCGTTGTTCTCTTTCCACGTTCTGCGCCGCCGCGTGCCGCGCGTGAGCGGCCTTGCGGCATTGTTCGGCGTTTTTCTCCTTTTTGCCGTCTGGAGTCAGAGTCACAGCGAATGGCGGGGTCAATTGGCTGCACGCCTCTGGTCCTCCGGCTCTGCCGATAGTTCGTTGTCTACAACAGGAAGCCAGATCGCCGTTGTTCCCGCCACGCAGTCATCCGTTTCCAGCGTGCCTTGGGGAAGTCGCTTAGAAAATGATCTTAAAAACGCGAAGAAGGGGATGACGCCCGGCAAAGTACAAAAGAATCCGGGACATCTTCCTTCCGCAGGACCGGAACTAGATTTTCTGGTCGTGACGTTCGTAGCCAGCTACTGCGGCTCGCTCCATTTAAAGACACGCAAAAGAACGATTTTAAACAACACACAAGACCACATCAGCTCTTCTACGAAGATTTGAAAGGGGATCTGGGCGATGCAATTTATACACTCAAAACACCTACAAGACTTTTTTGCATGCTCTGATACGATGCAGGCGCTTTTGATTTTTCCTTTTCATTGCATGCCCGTCATCACCTCTCTCCATGCCCGACAGATCCTCGATTCTCGGGGCACTCCCACACTGGAAGTCGATTGCATTCTTGATGACGGCAGCGGCGGTCGCGCAGCGGTGCCTTCGGGTGCATCTACCGGCAGTCACGAAGCATTGGAACTGCGCGACTATGACAAGAAGTATTACATGGGCAAATCCGTTCGGACGGCGGTGGAGAATGTGAACGGTCCGCTGCAGCAGGGATTGCTCGGGAAAGACGTCGCCGATCAACGTGCGATCGATACACTCTTGATTGAACTCGACGGCACACCGAATAAAGCGAAGATGGGTGCCAACGCTTTGCTTGGCATTTCTATGGCCGTCTGCCGCGCCCGGGGATTGAGCGAAGGCAACGAGCTTTGGCAGTCGCTGGCGGTGCAATACAGCGTGTTGCTGTCTGATCCCGTGTTGCTCCCGGTTCCGCTCATGAACGTCATCAACGGTGGCAAGCATGCCGACAGCGGACTCAGCTTCCAGGAATGCATGATCGTCCCGACGGGAGCGCCTACTTTTTCCGAAGCGATCCGCGCGGGCGTGGAAGTGTTTCATGCGCTCAAGTCTTTACTCAAAAAAGCAGGCCACATTACGGCGGTAGGGGACGAGGGCGGCTTTGCGCCGCATGTGAAAAATAATGCGGAAGCCTTCGGATTTTTGGTCGAAGCCATTAAGTTGGCCGGCTATGAAGGAAAGATGAAGCTCGGCATCGATGCTGCCGCTTCCGAGTTTTACGCCGACGGCGCGTACACCGTCGACGGCGAGAAATTTTCCTCCGAAGAGCTTGTCGGGTACTACGAAAATCTCTGCAAGCAGTATCCCATTGTCACGATCGAAGACAGTCACAGTGAAGATGATTGGGTCGGATTCCAAACGATGAAGAAGCGTCTCGGCAGCAAGATTCAATTGGTTGGTGATGATCTGTTTGTGACAAACACAAAGCGCATCAAAGAGGGCATCGAAAAAGACGCCGCCAGCGCGGTGCTCATCAAGCTGAACCAAATCGGTACCGTCTCGGAAACCGTCGATGCCATCCAGATGGCCCAACAACAAGGCTGGAAAGCCGTCGTCAGTCATCGCAGCGGCGAGACCGAGGATACTTTCATCGCGCACCTCGCAGTCGGACTTCAGACAGGCCAAATCAAGACCGGTTCTCTCTCCAGGACAGATCGCGTCTGCAAGTACAACGAGCTCCTAAGAATCGAGGAGCAGTTGGCGGAGCATGCGGGATATCAGTCTCCTTTCTGAACCATCCACCACTTTTTGATCCAAGGCAGCGAAAGCGTCGAGAGAAAATATCCGGCTGCAGGCAGAAGTGCTTGCAAAAGAAACTGCGGAGCGCCGAGAGTCCAGAGCAGCACGCAAGCAGTCAGATAGGTGAGCAGTGCAATGAAGCAGCGGCGCGTGAAGCTGGTTTCCCATGCTTTCTCACTCTCCACGCGGGCGTTGCGACTAAGAATGGCTTGGATCTGTTCGTCGGAAGTTTGCATAAGTTGATGAAGCGGTCGGGCTGACAGAGGTGAAGTGTATCGGAAGTTTCGCATGTTCGTACAAAAAGGGACCTGACTCGGCGTCAGGCCCCGTTGGTGCTTTTACACCCGCGACCCTGGTGGTGGAGGGTCGATGTGGTAGTACCTCGTTTGCTTAAGCCAAACATACGAGGTGACGATCAGCCACAGGAAATAAATCCCTGTGATGATCGCAAATGTGGTGATTCCTCCGAAGAGGTTCCCACAAACAATCATCAAGATCGCTGGGACGGAGAAGGGGAGCCAAATGATGGCTCCGACGAACGCGACCCCCAGAATGAACCGGGGATACGGCGGGCTTCGATCTTGCATGTACGCCATGACACTGGACCTCCTAGGGTTGTGATGGAAAAGAACCAATGTACATTATACAATAAATCAAGAATCTTAGCAATTATCCGGGGCGGGAGTTGTACAGTCGTAGCAATACTGAGTTCTCAGAAGCCGCTTTTGTATTTCTCCATGCTCAATACTTCAGTATGGTAGTCGCGGTCATTTTTTTTGACCACGGTGGGCGAGAGTAATCGTACTATTTCTTTCAAGCCGTCGGTCATCATTCTCGGGACGTAGTTCCCACCTACGCCCTTCATTGAATCATGTTCGTAGCCGGGCTACGGTGGGCGAGAGTTATCGAAATACTTCTTTCAAACCTTCGGCTATTACTATCGGGACGTAGTTCAGTTGGCTAGAACGCTTGCATGGGGTGCAAGAGGTCGCTGGTTCGAGTCCAGTCGTCCCGACCAGAGTTATAACTTCCATATTCATTTGAAAGAAGTGCATTCTGCGAATGACCTTGTCGTAGCTCGAAAGCGAAGACAGGTCGTCCCGACCAAAATTAAAATTTCCACAAACATTCGGAAGAAATATATGTGGCGCAAGTTAGTAATTAAGTCATTGCATTTAAAAAACAAAAAAATTCCCCCATTCCCTAATAAAGGTATGGGGGTGCTCAGTTCACTGGAGGCAGAGGTGGCGACAAGCTACCTTGCACAGGATGACAAGTGCAGCCAGACCTATGGGAATCAATAATTCTATGAAACTGTCGTCCTCGTGTTTCTCAAACTTCATGTTCGAGTGAGTGGACTTCAGGTTTGCACCTGGATCGGCCGCTGTCTGGCGCTTGGACATATCAGCCTCCGTTGTGAATGAGCGGAACGGGGAACTGCTTCATCTTTGGATAAAGCACTGCTCCCGCTTATGAGATTGTGGTGATTATACTCTGCGCAGGAAACTCTTTCGAAAAATCAAGAAGTACCAAAAAACACCCCTTCTCACCTATTTCTCATCGCACATACAGTCGCACATCTCCCATCTGATTCACCGGCTCAATCCCGTTCATTGCAAATGCATGCGACACCACTCTCGTTCCCGGTTTTAACGTGGGCCACATTTTCTGCTTGAATGTCTGCATGCTGTCGGTCAGCAAATAGCAAAAGACGACATCGGCATCTCCTATATTCTGTCGCCAGAAATCGCGGTAGAAAATGTGGGAGCGGGGATGAAACAAGGCGCGGATTTTTGCGGAGAGATAGATGGGTGGCGAGAGCTCGTATCCTGTGGCGTGCGCGCCTTTTTTTGCGGCTTCAAAGACCAGGCGGCCATCGCCGCAGCCGAGGTCGTAGACGCGTTCATGGGGTTTGATATCCGCGAGGGTGAACATCTTTGCCATGGTAGAGCGCGAGGTCGGGACAAACGGAGCGCCGGTGCACATGGCGTAGACGCCCGGCGCGAGGAGGAGACACAAAAAGGCGAGCCAGAAGGGGTGGTGAATGAGAAAGGGGACTGCCAGGAGCAGGAGCGGGGCGAGGAAGAATTCGAACATCCGGGTCCAAGGAGGGAGTGAGGGTTATAGCCTATCAGAGTGGCTATTCTCTGCAGAAATTCGAACTATTTTGGCTTGCCGATGACAAATCTCGCCGGGAACGCGTCAAGAGAATCGGGAAAAATGGGCGGTTTTTATATTAGGGCGTATAGCCCTATCTTTGGGCTCCTGGACTGAGAGCACTGTCGCGCAAGTGGTGCAACCAATTGATACCCGCGATTCAGTGCTAAAATACGTTTGATCCTATGACAAACCCACCGACCGCAACGGTCGCCCGGAAGGAGGAAGTTCCTATTGAAGAAGGAGAGCCCCCCTTAGTTCCATCCATCGAAAGCACAATAGACGCCCTGAAGGACGCCATCTGGAGCAGACGTCCCATTCTTGGGCAGATCATGCGCGAGCATGGTAATAAAACGCTGTACGAGTACTCGAGCGAATTTTGGATGTGAACCTCATGCCGCGCTTGGATGCGCGCAAGCCCGAGTTGATTGCGATTGCAGAGCGTTTGCTGGCAAAGCGTCTGGGAACGGACGTCGCCGCGAAAGTTGCGAAGCAGCTGACAAAACTACCGCTCGTTTCCACGGCAGACCATCATGCGGTGATCGATCATCCGTTCTGGGTGAATGCGAACTTGATTACGGCTTTGCCGTTTTTTGATAACAAAGATCCGGACATCCGTTATCTCGTCGTTTTCTCGTTTGCGAGCGTCTCCGCAAATAATGCCTCCGGGTTCCCGCGTGGCATTTTGTTTCATGGCGGCATCAATGGTTCGGGCAATCTCGTTCGTCTGCCGATTCTGCCCGATAAGCTTAAAATGGGAACAGTCTACGGAATGGATCCGGTCAACCAGGCGGATGTGGACCGAGCCAAGCAATCCATCGCAAAAAAAGAAGAGGAAGGGGAGATTACGATTGGAAAAGGAAAGTATATCCAAGAGATCGTTCATGCATATTTTGAACAAGCCGATGTTCTGAGCGCCTCGGATCTTTCGTCACAGATCACCACCATCAATTATCGGCTCTGGCCAACATTGTTTCATCGCGCTTCCAGAGACAGTAATGCGCTGCCGATTCCGGATTTGATCTATCTGGAGATCGAGACGCTGGTGGCGGAGATTTTGCTCGCGCATCATTTGGAAGGAGCAAGCCTTCTCCATGACATTCTCTTTGAAGAGCGAAGCAAGAATCTGGTTCTCAAACATTTCAATAACATCCCCGGCGCGTTCTCCGTCGAGAATAATTCCGGCACCTATTTATTCTGGGGTATGGACGAGAAACTGCGCCGCGTTCGGCTGACATTGAAGGACGCCATGCTCGTCTCGGAAGATCAATCCATCCAGGTGCCGATGACGCCGGAGGGTCTTCGCGCAGCACTTATGTCCAAAAAGATTTTCCCGAGTATGGCACTCTGTTATCTGACCGTATCTTTGTACTACGGTATGAAGTGCCTCGGCGGCTTCTGCCAAGTCCATGATCTCACCCTGATGAAAGAGGCTTGGATCAAACTGCTGCAAGAACGGGGAGATGCGGAGGAAGCGACCGCGCTGGAACCGCTTCAGACGAAAGAACTGGGAGGCGACGGCATGGTGCTGGCGTACTTCAAGACCGTCCAAAATACACTCGTGCCGGCGACAGGCATTGATATGGCGCTTGAAAGTGTGAATACCAGCTACGAAGCCTATGTCGATTTGTCGCGTCGCGTGACGCTATCGGAAGCTATGAATTCTCTGCTCCCGGAGATGTACACGGTGCTGTATGGCCAAAATGAGCGCGATCCTGCCTTGCTTCTGAAGCCAGAAACGATCTTGCAGCAGACAGGCCTGGAAGAGCGTTTAATTGGCGAATTTGATCGATTGGAGACGGAGGAGGAATAACACCATCTGAAAGGCGGGATTCTTTGGCTCTCTCTACGACGTCTCCGTTGTCTAGGCAGTAGCTTGGAAACAGTTTGAGGGAGATTGCAGGTGTAAGCCCAGATGTGGCCGTTCATCATTGTAGAAAGGCAGGTACTTCTCGATGGCAGCTTGGTAGATCTTTGGTTCCTGC
>Ga0163152_10001363_pt1 | contig 38868 bp, 25 predicted proteins | sample OliLakLV19MP8IB2_FD_148635 | JGI IMG/M metagenome (GOLD analysis project Ga0163152, IMG submission 148635) | Freshwater microbial mat bacterial communities from Lake Vanda, McMurdo Dry Valleys, Antarctica - Oligotrophic Lake LV.19.MP8.IB-2 | ecosystem: Environmental > Aquatic > Freshwater >...
CCCGCCACCACCGCCACCGTAACCGCCGCCGCCACCGGAACCGCCACCGGAGCGGAATCCACCGCTTCCGCCGCCACCACCGCCCGAATCCTTCTTGGCGCGGCGACAGCTGGGACAACGTGTGGGCTCGTTGGAAAAGCCCTTCTGCTGATAGAACGCCTGCTCGCCCGCAGTGAACACGAAGGACGTGCCACAGTCGCGGCAGGTGATGTTGCGATCATCGAAATCCATGAACTACCTCTCGGGGGAAATGACCTGGACTGGAAACTGGGCAATTGATTTCGGTGTAGGGAGGCGGTCATTTCAAAGTCATGCGGACTCCTCCGGGGGCAATTCAATGAGCGGCACACTGCGGGTCATCAGTGGAGCATTCCGGGGAAGTCCGGGGGGATGGCCGAATCGAAAGTTGACTGACACCATCAACGGGACTGTCCGGCGTGGGATTGACCGAAATTGCTGGGGCGGCATCGATTGGGGAAATCGCAGTGGCATGGAATGGGACCTTAGGATGTGGGCATCGCAGTTCTGGATCCGGAGTGCAGTCGGACCGCCTGCCCCCAGGGGCCTGATGGAAGATTCGGGGAAGTCGGTCGGCGCTGAACCGTTCATATGGAATCAAACTCCTCTCAACACCAACAATCAAGCAGTTTTTAGCATTCGGGCCAGAGGGGGCGCCACGCGGGTGTTGTGTCGCGGACGGGGAAGGCCGACAATGATGACAATGTGTGGTCTAACTTGGATTCTTAAGCTGGCCGCCGCGCCGCCGGATCGCAGGCCAGATCGCGCGAATCGGGCAGGCCAGCCCCCCTGCCAGGGTCCCCGGTCGGCGCCTCGCCACGCGGGCGCCGGGATCGCCATCGATCGAACCGCCACCCACCAAGCCGCCATCAATCCGAACGCCATACTCCGGATGGCCTTTCCCGCGCGCCGATTCGTGCTCGCAGCGCTGGCCCTGGCCGCCTTTGCTCTCCTCGCCCCATCGAAGGCAACCGCCCAGGCCATCTCCTTCGGCAAGAACAAAATCCGGTACGACAACTTCGAATGGCGCGTGCGGGAGAGTGACCACTTCGACCTCTACTACTACCCCCAGGAGGAGTCGTTGGCGGTCATTGCGCTGGCACAGGCCGAGAAGTCGTATGTCGAGCTTTCGGTGCGATGGGGTTTCGCGGTCGAGCGGCGGATCCCGTTCATCATCTACGCGAGTCACCAGGCCTTTGAGCAGACGAACATCACGCCGGGATTTCTGCCCGAGGGAGTGGCCGGCTTTACCGAGTTCCTGAAGGGGCGCATGGTCGTTCCCTTCAACGGCTCGGTGTCCGATTTCCGTGGCACCATCCACCATGAGCTGGTCCATGTGTACCAGCTGGCCAAGGGTGAAAGCGTCTTTGGCCGCCACTATCGCGGGCGCCCGGCCGGTGCGCCGCTCTGGCTGACCGAGGGGCAGGCGGATCTCTGGGCCGGTGATTGGGATGGCATCGGGGAGATGGTTCTGCGCGACCTGGTGCTGGCCAACCAGCTGCCGTCCATTCCCGACCTGTGGCGATTTTACGGTTCGTTCACCATCTACAAGGTGGGTCAGGACCTCTGCGGCTACATGGAACGGGAGTACGGCCGCGATGTCATTCCGCGCATCTACGAAAATCTCTGGAAGGCCGAAACATTCAGCCAGGCGCTGGTAATGACCCTTGGCGTCAACGAGGTGGATCTGTCCGAACGGTGGCACCGCGATCTCAAGTTGCGATACTACCCCGGCATCGAGGATGCCAGATCGCCCACGCTCGATGCCCGGCCCCTTGCCGCGGACAGCGGACCCAGCTTCAAGCCCTGCATCGTGCCGAACGCCGAGGGGCTGCCGCCGAATCGCTTCCTCTACATGTCGCCGCGGACGGGCTACTCGAGCATCTACATGGCCTCATTGAACGGCCCCGAGCAGGAAACGGAGACGATCATCGCCGGGGAGAGCAATGCCCAGTACGAGGCGCTTCATCCGTTCCGCAGCCGGATCGATGTGACGCCCGCGGGCCGACTGGCTTTCATTTCGAAGTATCACGAGCGGGATGCCCTCTATTTCTATGATCTGAAGGCGCGCAAGGAGTCGGCCCGTTATCAATTTGAGGGGCTGGTTGGGCTTCTGTCACCGACACAGAGCCATGACGGGCGGGTCGTGGCCTTCTCGGGTCTGTCTATCGACGGCCGCTCGGACCTGTATCTCTTTTACGTCGACGACAACCGGCTGGAGCGGATCACCTACGACTGGTATCAGGACCTGGACCCCAGCATCAGCCCCGATGGCCGGCATGTGGCCTTTTCATCCGACAGGACACCGACCGGCCATGCCGGTGATCGCAACCTGTTTCTCTATGATCGGCTGACCGGCAAGATCCGCGCCCTGACCCGTGGGGCCCACGTGGATGGAACACCCGACTGGTCAACCCGTGGCGACCGCATCGCCTTCTCGAGCGACCGACACGGTACGCCGCAAATCCACATCACCGATCTGGCCGGCCACACCATCCGCGTCACCGCCATGCAGGGCGGTGCCTTCGATCCCGTCTGGCTGGAAAACGACACCGGCCTTCTCATCACGGTCTATCACCGTTTGCGTTACGGAATTTACCGACTCGACAATCCGGAAGCATTGGACAGTCCGGTCCTCACGACGGGGCCGCTGGCCGTCGATCTCTCGCCCGAGATGGAGCGCGCCGACACGCTGGCTGCCAGACCGTGGCGCCTCGAGGATGACCTGGTCCTGCCGCCTGGCCGGGATGCCCCGTACGTTCGGCGCTACGCCTTCGATCTGGCCCAGGCCGGCGTGGCACTCGACCCGAGCCTTGGTTACGGCGAGGGGATCCAGGCATCGCTCTCCGATCAGATTTCCGATCGACTGATCTTCTTTCAGTTTTCAAACTCGGCCTCGACCACCAACGAGATCTTTTCCCGGACGAACCTGTCGGTCAACTATTTCAACCTGTCGAATCGGTTTCGCACCGGCTACGGTTTTTACCATGTGGCCGGCGATTACATCGACGAACTGAACGCCCGCTACTTCGAACGGCGGGCGGGGGTGGATTTGATCGGCAGTTATGCCTTTTCCAAGTTCAACCGGATCGATGCGTCGCTCTTCCTGTTCCACTCGGAAAGGACCGACGATTCGTTTCGCGAGGCCCGCAAGGCTCTGCTGGCCTCGAATTATGTCTCGTTGGTGCATGACAACACGCTCTGGCTTGAGACGGGGCCGATTGCCGGCTCTCGCTGGAACCTGACTGCCGGCGTTTCCACTGATCTGGAGCGCGCATCGATCGAAAACACCGCACTCCTGGTCGACTGGCGTAATTATTACCGGCTCGGCCTCCGAACGGCCTATGCCGTCCGCTTCCAGGGGCGCGTCTCGGAGGGAAGCGGTGCCCAGCGCTTCACCCTCGGCGGCTCATACTCCTTGCGCGGTTTCCCGCGGCGATCACTCTTCGGCACCCGCTCGTTGCTGCTCAACCAGGAGGTTCGCTTTCCGCTGCTCGACGGGGTTGTCCTGCGATTCCCGTTCGGGGGCGTCGGCCTGCCGGGAGTGCAGGGAGCCATCTTTGGCGATGTTGGGCAGGCGTGGGAAAAGGAGGAGGGGTTCTTTCCGGATCCCTTCGGGAGCTTCGGACTGGGGCTTCGTTCCAGTTTCGGTGGATTCCTGATTCTCCGCCTTGATTTCGTCCGCACGACCGATTTCAAGAAAGTGTCGGGCACCACCGATGTCGTGTTCTTCATCGGGACGAATTACTGATGCGGGCGACACCACAGATGTGGGTGATCCCGCCGACGCTGCTCGCAACATGGACCAGGCTGACGCGTTGCGGGGCGTCTCTGACCTTCCTGCTGTTCGCACTCGCCGGCTGTGGTACCCGCACGCGCGGTGAGGCCATCAAGCCGCCGGATGACTTGACCGGGGTACCGCCAACCATCGTCTGGACGGCCGACGCCGGACGCGGCATTGATGTCACGCCGACCCGGGCTGGCGAGAATCTGCTGGTGGCGACGACGGATCGTCAATTCCAACTGTTCCGGATCGATTCGGGCAAACGCGAATGGAAGAAGCGTCTCGATGGCAGTCTCGTCGGTCGCGCGTTCGTCATCGGTGCGATGGCCTTTGCCGCCACATCACTTCCGGACGGTGCGGTGTACGGCTTTGATCTCGCCCGCAAGAAGATTCACTGGCGGGTGACGGTCGGCGAGCCGGTGGGGGATCCGATCTTCTTCGAGGGGGCCGTCCTGGTCGGTACGCAGGAAGGAACGGTGTACGGACTTTCGCCGACCGACGGTCGGACCATCTGGGTGACCAGCATCGAGAATCATGTATGGGGCTCCTCCTGGTTCGATTCAAGCCGGGCCATTTTCGTGATGCCGGGGCGAAAGGGGCGGCTGGCAGCCATTGATGGCCGGAGCGGCGAGCGCCGCTGGACAGTCGAACTCGGCCAGCCGCTGGGGGCCGCCTCCGGGGACACCACCCGACTGCTCGTGGTCGCCGGCGATTCGACGTTGATATCATTGAATCCCGTCAACGGCAATCGATTCTGGATGCGGACGCTCGACTTCCCGTTGCTGGCGGCGGCCACGCCGATCGGCGATCGCATAGTCGTGGCCGGCGTGGACGGCCACCTCGCGGGACTCGACGCCTCAACCGGTGAAACAAGATGGTCGCTGCGGCTGGGGGGGCCCTTCGTCTCGCCGCCGGCGGTCGAGGGCTCGATGATCATGATTGGATCGCCGTCGGGACTCGTCTGGCGGCTGGATTCGGTTTCAGGCGAGGTGCGCGGCCTCTTTCGGCACGGCGAACCGGTCCTCGTCACCCCCGCCGTCGTGGATGGCCTCTGGATCGTGGCCGGCGAGCGCGGACTCCTGGCGGCCTGTCGCTGGGAGGCGTCACGATGAGACGGGCGGTGGCGGCATGGCTCCTCGCGCTCACTCTCTGGTCGTCGTTGTCACCACCGCTCGCCCTGGCGGCGGAGAGCGGCTGGCTCCGACTCCTGGTGCACCAGCCCGGCCTCATCGACATGGATGGGGAAGAGTTTCTGGATCTGACCGGGCGAAACGGTCGGCGGCCCGTGCCCTGGACGTCCTTCACCGTTTCGGTCATGGCCGTGGCCGCCGGGGAACATCGACTCGAACTCCGCCCGGCAGATGTCACGGCCGTGCCGCCGTGGGAGACGATCGATGTGTCGGTGGCCGCGGGCGAAACGCTGACGGTTCGCCTCGGTGCCCCGCTGATACTGACCTCGCCGAGCGGCGCCCGAATTCTGATCGATGGGGAGGAAATTGGCGCCGCGCCGGTAAGGATCAATCCGACGCGGCTTCCGGGTCGGAAACTGCTGGTTGAGCTTCCCGGTTACCAGCGCCGAACGCTGGAGGGGGATTCGTTGCTCGACCTGGCGCGGGTGGCCGGCGGGGCCCGCCTCGAACTGGAGCCGTTGACCGAGGGGAAGGCCGGAGTCCTGACGATGCCGCGGCCGACGGGCTGGATCGGCCGTCATGAAACGCTGGCACTGGTTGGCTCCGCCACGCTCCTCGCGGGGGGCGTTGCCGCCGGGATTCATTTCAAGAACCGCGCCGATGATTACTACGAACAGTATCAGCGGACCGGAAACCAGGACGAACAGGAGCGGCTCTTCGACCGGGCACAACAGAATGATCGGCTGTCGCTTATCGGGTGGGGCGTGGGCGAGCTCGCTTTCTTCGCCACCTTCTTCCTGCTCATTCACGAATCAAAGCGCCCGCTGGTCCCGAACCCGACGGCGCCCATCGATGAGGTTGCCGGGAACGGATCGGGTGGCTCCGGTCGCACCTTGGCCGGCCTCGCTCCGATGGCACCCGACGGCACGCCCGGCGTCACGCTGCGGATCTCTCATGGATTCTAGGGTGGCGCGGTGGTGCCGGGCGTTATGGGTCGGTCGCGCCCCTGCGGTTGTCGGCGGCCCCCATCGGCTCGGCGGCCCCCATCGGCTCGGCGGCCTCCATCGGCTTGCTGGCATCGCCATCGTCCTGTTTGCCGGCTGCTCCTCACGCGATCACCTGAACCCGTTCGATCCCGAAAATCCCCTGACGCGGGGCGAGCCGTCACTGGTGACGGCGGCGGCCGGGGATGGGCTCGTCGATCTTGCCTGGACACTCCCCGAGTTTGACGACCTTGCAGCGGTTCGCCTGCTGCGGACCGACGAGGGAGACACCAACCTGGTACTGCCGGTGGATGTTCTGTTCGCAGGAGGCGAGTGGCGCGACAGTACCGTGACGAATGATCGCACTTATTCTTATGTGCTCGAATTCGACTTCCAGGGGGAAGCCGTGTCCCGCCGCAGCGCCGGGGCTCCGGCGACGCCGGGGCGCGCGGTGATCTGGCTCCTGGACCAGTCGGGCGGGGGGCCGCTTCGAATTTCGCCGGATGGCCGGGCCGTGGCCGACCGACCGGGGCAGGGCCGACCGACCGACATGAGTCTGAATCCGATCACCGGCGCGGTGGTGAGCGTCGATTTCATCAACCGTCGTGTGGAGCGATTCGATCGGATGGGGGGGGCCGGTGCGGTCCTCGAACTCGGTTCCAACCCGATCAGCGTGGCCATCGCTGAACCGTCCGACAGCGTCTGGGTCGGCACCGCGAATCCGTCCGAAATCCGACTCTGGGATCCCGACCTGACGGTGACCACCAACGTCGACACGGGCTTCGGCGATCCGGAAGATCTAGCCTTCGATCCGGCGCGCGGCGCACTCTGGATCGCCGACTCCAGGGGGGGACGACTGTTTCACCGGCGCGCGTCGGGCGAGGTGACCGTGATCGGTGGATTCATCCTTCCCATTTCCGTGGCCATCGATCGGGCTACGGGTGATGCGTTCCTGATCGATCGGGCGCGTCGCTCGCTCTTCCGCGTGGATGCACTCGCTGACACGGTGATCTGGACTCGTGCCGGCTTCGGCGGCCTGTACCAGGCGCTGGCCGATCCCATTCGCGGGGGTGTGTGGGTCAGCGACAACCTGGCTGGAACCATCACGCGCGTGGACGGCACCGGAGCCGTCGTGCGGCTCATCAGCGGGTGGGCCGCACCAACCGGCCTCGCCCTTGATCCCGGGAGTGGTGATCTCTGGGTGACCGATGCCAGCCTGGGTCAATTGATCCGTATCCGGGAGTCAGGACAGGTGCTTCAGCGCCTTCGGGGCTTCAGCGGCCCCTTCGCGGTTGCCGTAACGACTCCAGCGACGGACTCATCAGTGCGGACGCACGGAAATCCTTGACCGGGAGGGAGTTGCACGCTAGCCTAAGTTTGGAAATGTGCAATCCAGACGGAGGCGCCAGTGCGAGTCCAGGGGTTCGAGCGGGAGTGGGTCATGGCCCCGTCTCCGCCTGCCATCGATGTGGACTCCATCACCCGATCGTTCGACTTGCCGAAAGTCGGAGCCGGGATGCTCCTCCGTAGAGGTCTGACCACCGAAGCCGACATCAATCAATACTTCGATCCCCGCCTCAAATCCCTGCGCGACCCGTTCCAACTTCCCGACATGCCCGCCGCCGTTGAACGCGCCTGGCTCGCCATCGACCGCAAGGAATCAATCCTCATCCACGGTGACTACGACGTGGACGGAATGGTCGGCACCGCCTACCTGGTTCGGATGCTCGCCGCGATGGGGGCAAAGACCAGCTACTTCCTGCCGGATCGGGTCCGGGACGGCTATGGCATCGGCCCGGCCGGCCTCGCCGCCGCTCTCGAGCGGGGCGCCCGCCTCATCATTTGCGTCGATTGCGGCGTCACCGCAGTCGAGGCAGCCCTGGCCGCTCGTTGTGCCGACATCGATCTCATCATCCTCGACCATCACCAGCCCCCGACCACTCTGCCCGTGGCCGTGGCGGTTGTCGACGCCCTTCGCATCGACGCGACCTATCCCTTCCAGGGACTGTGCGGCGTCGGCGTGGCGGCCAAGTTCATCCAGGCGATGGCCATGTCGCGGCCGGGGAAGCTCGATCCCGCCGTGTACGTGGAGGCGCTCCAGCTCGTGGCGCTCGGCACGATTGCCGATGTCGTGCCGCTGCTCGACGAGAACCGAACCTTCGTGATGCACGGATTGAAGGCGCTGGCCCGATCCAGGTATCCGGGTGTGGCGGCGCTGGCTGGCCTCGCCCGCCTGTCGGGGGCGACCATCACGGCCGAGCAGGTGGCCTACCAGCTGGCGCCCCGGCTCAATGCGGCCGGCCGGATGGGCGTGCCCTCGCTTGGGGTCGAACTGCTGCTGGCCACGAACCCGGAGCGGGGTGAGTTCCTGGCGCGTGAACTCGACAGTCTCAATTTGCGTCGTCGCGAATCGGATCAGTCGGTCACGCAGTCCGCGCGGGCCATGGTCATGGCCACGCCCACGCCTCCTCCGTTCCTGGTGCTCTGGTCCGAAGACTGGCCGGCCGGAGTCATCGGCATTGCGGCCGCCCGCGTGGCCGAAGAATTTCGCCGCCCCACTCTGTTGATCAGCATGAACGGTGCCATTGGTCGCGGCTCGGCCCGCTCGTACGCCGGCCTTGACGTGGGGCAGGCCTTTGCCCGGGCGGGCGACCTCCTGGTGGCTCACGGCGGCCATCGCCAGGCGGCCGGCCTGTCGGTTCATCGCGATAATCTCGAGCAACTCCGTGAGCGACTGATCATCATGGCCATGGAGGAGCCGGGCGAACCGGGTCTTCTGCCCCTGTCACTCGAAGCGGAGCTCGAGCCGGCTCTTGTCGATGCGTCCCTGATGACGTTCCTGGACCGGCTGGCACCATTTGGTGCCGGCACTCCCGAACCGCTCTTTCTGCTGCGCGGACTGCAACTGCTCCAGCCCCCCCGGATTGTCGGCACCGACCACCTGAAACTCACCGTGTCGGCCGGCGGCCGTCCCATGGGCGCCATCGGCTTCGGACTCGGCCGCCACGCCGGCGCCATTCGACAGGCGGGTGGTCCGATCGCACTGGCGGCCACGCCCGCCCCGGACGAATGGAAGGGGGGCGGCGCCATTCAGCTCAAGTTCCGCGATGCGAGGGTGGACGAATGAGCCTCCCGCCCGGCCAGGCCGACCTCATCCACGACGGACTTCAGGAGATGATCGAGGCGCGGGGACTCGACGTCGATCGGGCCGCGCTTCGTCAGGCCTTCGACTTTTCGTACAACGCCCACGGCAAGCAACTGCGCGCCTCGGGCGAGCCGTACATGGTTCATCCGGTGGAGGTGGTCAAGATCCTGATCGAGCTCCTCGATCGCAGGGTCGACACCACGCTGCTCGGGGCCGCGCTCTTGCACGATGTGGTTGAGGACACGAAGATTTCGATCGAGGAGATCGAAAGCGCGTTCGGACCGGAGATCGCCCACCTGGTCGACGGAGTGACCAAGATCACCGGCTTCGAATTCGCCAACACAGAGTCGGAACAGGCCGAGAACTTTCGCAAGATGCTGATGTCGATGGCCCGCGACATCCGCGTCATCCTGATCAAGCTGGGTGACCGGTTGCACAACATGCGCACGCTTGACTATCTTGCCCCCGAAAAGGCGCAGCGGATCGCCCGGGAGACCCAGGAGATTTACGCGCCGCTGGCGCACCGCCTGGGAATCGGGACAATCAAGTGGGAGCTCGAGGACCTGTCGTTCAAGCATCTCAATCGAACGTCCTACAAGGAACTGGTTGACCAGGTGGCCATGAGCCGGGCCGAGCGCGAGCGCCTGATCCTGGCCGTTCAAACGCCGATCATGCGCGACCTGGGGACCCAGGGGATCCGGGCCGAAATTTCCGGCAGGCCCAAGCACCTGTATTCGATTCACCGCAAGATGGTCAGCCAGTCGCGGCCGTTCAGCGAGATATTCGATCTCCTCGGCGTCCGGGTGATCGTGCCGAAGAAGGCTGATTGCTACCGGGTGCTGGGGGTGCTCCATGATCTGTTCACGCCGGTGCACGAGCGGTTCAAGGATTACATCGCCACGCCCAAGGGGAACATGTACCAGTCCCTGCATACGACGGTCATCGGCCCCGAACACAAGATGGTCGAGATCCAGATCCGCACAAATGACATGCACAAGACGGCCGAGCTCGGCATCGCCGCGCATTACTCCTACAAGGAGGGGCATGGCCCGGACGCCGAGCTCGACCAGAAGCTGGGCAGTCTCTTCGGCGATGCCGGATTCTGGAGTGGCGACACGTCCGGCGATCCCGGTGAGTTCCTGGATTTCCTCAAGACCTCGCTGTACCAGGAAGAGGTCTTCGTGTTCACGCCGAAGGGGGAGCTCAAGCACCTTCCCAAGGGTTCGACGCCGCTTGATTTGGCCTACCAGATCCACACCGACATCGGAAACAAGACCGTCGGCGCGCGCGTCGGCGGGAAGATCGTCAGCCTGAAGTACGAACTGAAGAACGGCGATTCGGTGCAGATCATCACGTCCCCCAGCGCCCATCCGACGGACGAGTGGCTGTCGATCGTCAAGTCGAGCCGCGCCCGGCAAAAGGTGCGGCGCTGGCTCACCGAGCAGCGAATGGAGCACTCGGTCAATCTCGGCCGCGACATGCTCGAGCGGGAGGGTCGGCGATTTCACAAGAAATTGCCCGGGGTCAGGGAAATGATTGATACGGCCCAGTCGTTCGGTTTTCCCGATGTCGAGCGGCTGCTCCGTTCGGTGGGTGAGGGGCATACCGGCGCGCATAACGTGTTGACACGGATCTATCCCGAGATCATCCAGAGGCGGGATGCGCCGACACCGCTGGAGAAGATTCGTGATTTCGCGGTCGGTGGCGGAAAGGGAATCCGGATCCAGGACGTGGGAAACCTGATGATCGTCTTTGCCCGTTGTTGCCAGCCGGTACCCGGGGATCAGGTCATCGGCGTGGTCACGCGGGGCCGCGGCCTTTCGGTTCATCGAATTGATTGCCCGAACGGCTTCGAGGACAAGGTCGGCAAGGATCGACGGACGGAGCTGAACTGGGATGTCAGCGAGGAGAAGGCATTCATCGTCAAGCTGATCATCCACGGCGACGACCGCCAGAGTTTTCTGGCCGACGTGGCCAACGCCGTCAGCGGCACCAAGACCAACATCAAGAATGCCGACATCAAATCAGTCGATGGCGAAGCCCTCGGCATCTTCCTCATCGAGGTGAAAAACCTGGCCCATCTACAACGCGTTATCAAGGCCATCCGCAACATCCGAGGCGTCACCAGCGTCGAGCGGCACCAGGTGCTCGGCGAGGACGAGGGCGAGACGCGGCACTGATGCGAGTGTCAGCGCCGATGCAACATCAGATTTTGGCAGCCTGATGCGCGCCCTGATTCAACGGGTCGCGCGGGCTTCCGTGACGGCCGGCGATCACCACGCCGCGATCGGTCCCGGCCTCCTGATTTTCCTGGGCGTTCGCCGCGGCGACACGGTCGCGGATGCGGTCTGGCTGGCGAAAAAGTGTGCCGGCCTGCGCATCTTCGAAGATGACGCCGGCAGGATGAACCGCGGCCTGCTCGAGATCGATGGCGAGGCACTGGTCGTCTCACAGTTCACGCTGTACGGCGATGCCGATCGTGGTCGTCGGCCGTCGTTTGTCCTGGCGGCGCCGCCCGAGGAAGCGAATCGGCTCTACGAGGAGTTCGTCATCGCACTCCGCGCGGAGGGGGTGCGCCAGGTGGGCACCGGTGTTTTTCAGGCGATGATGAGCGTCGAGCTGGTCAATGATGGGCCGGTGACAGTGATGGTGGAGTCTCGGCCCGGAATGAGTACCTCGAGTTGGCAAGGCCCGGCGGGCGGAGCCGCAGTGACCGCCGGGTGCGGCGATTCGGCCGCACAGGACTCGGTCCAGGCCGAGCTCGGTGGACCTGTGAGCGACACAGATACCAGAAACCCGGCCCAGGCCGGGTCAGCCGGATTGTTCGCGGCCGAATCGGCGCGGACCGCGCTGGCACGTCATCTGCTGTCCTGCCCGGACCCACTGGTGCTGGCCTCCGCATCACCGCGCCGGACAGAGATCCTGGCGCGGGCAGGAATTTCCCATATCACGGCGCCAGTGCACGCCGATGAATCGACGCCCCCGGACCAGCCCCCCCTCATGGCCGCCGGGACGATCGCGCGTCGCAAGGCCATGGCCGCGGCGTCAACGTGGGTCGGGCGGTGGATTCTGGCTGCCGATACCATTGTTGACTCGGCCGGCCAGGCGTTCGGCAAGCCGGTCGATGACGACGATGCCCGGGCCATGCTGGGGCAGCTCTCCGGTCGAGAGCATTGGGTGCACACCGGCCTGGCGCTGGTCTCGCCTGGCGGCGTTCTTTTCTCGGGGGTCGAGTCAACCCGCGTCATCTTCAGAGATCTCATGCCGGAGGAGATCGAACACTACGTCCGGTCCGGCGAGCCGCGTGACAAGGCCGGCGCCTACGCCATCCAGGGGATCGGCGGACTCCTCATCGAACGGATCAACGGTTCATACGATAATGTGGTGGGCCTGCCGCTGAACCAACTCCTGGCCCTTTTTCGTGAGGCGCTGGGGCAGGGGGTAGCGAGGCCTGTTGAAGACGGCTAGCCTGTCTCCGGTCGCGAGTCGGCAACCCCGACCTCCGCCCACCCATGAACCTGATCGTCCAACAGTCCCATTCGGAGATTCCCTCATGATCGAGACCGTTCGCTGGAAGGGGGGACAGGTCCGCTGGATCGACCAGCGCCTGTTGCCCGGCCGCCTTCAGTTCATTGAATCGTCCGATCTGGAGGAACTGGCCCAGGCGATCGAGACGCTGGCGGTACGCGGCGCACCGGCCATCGGCATTGCCGCCGCGTTCGGCATCGCCCTGGCCGCGCATCGGGCTGCCCTCGCTGGCCGGCCGATGACACTGGCCTTGACCGAAGCCGACGCCCGACTGCGCCGCACGCGACCGACTGCCGTCAACCTTTTCTGGGCGCTCGACCGCATGGCCCGTGTCGGCAGCGCCGCCGCCAGCGCATCCGGCGCCGCCGCCAGCGCATCCGGCGCCGCCGCCGAAAGTTATTCCGGAAGCGCATCCGGCAGCGACATCGCGCCGGTCGACCTGGCGGCCCGTCTGCTTCAGGAAGCCGAATTGATCCTGCAGGAAGACCTGGAAACATCCCGCCGGATCGGTGAATTTGGTCTGGCTCTTCTCAAGGACGGCGCCCGCGTTCTTACTCATTGCAATGCTGGCGGCCTCGCTACGGGGGGCCTCGGTACCGCGCTCGCGCCGGTCTACGCCGCCCAGGCGGCCGGCCAGCGGGTCGAGGTCTTCGCGGATGAGACCCGCCCGCTGCTCCAGGGGGCCCGCCTGACAGCGTGGGAGATGGCGACCGCTTCCATACCGGTCACCATCCTCTGCGACAGCGCGGCGCCCGGCCTGCTGCATACAGGGCGCATCGACATTGTGATCGTCGGCGCTGATCGCGTGGCCCGAAATGGCGACACTGCCAACAAGGTCGGCACGTTCGGCGCCGCGCTGGCGGCGAAGTCGGCCGGCGTTCCGTTCTATGTCGCCGCGCCGCTCTCGACGTTTGACCCGCAAATCGCCTCCGGCCGCGACATCCCGATCGAGGAGCGCGGTGGTGATGAAGTCACGACCACCACGGCATCCGGCGCACCTCCCGGCGTTCAGGTCTACAATCCGGCTTTCGACGTCACACCCGCCGCGCTGATCAGTGGTTGGATCACCGAACGGGGCATTATCCAGCCGCCGTTCACTGGAGAGCCAGATGCTTGATGCCATACGAAAATTGCTGGGACAGGCCGGCGCCGGCCCGAGCACCACTGATGGCCCGGGGGGCGCTACGGGTATCGGCGCCCCTCCTGGCGCCGCCGACACTGCGGGTCGTTCCGGCGCCACCATCGTTCCGGCTCCCCTCACCGGACCTCCCGACGAAGTCGCCGTGGCCGCCTGCACACTTCTCCTCGAGATCGCCCACGCCGACAGTGAGTTCGCCGCGGAAGAGCGCCGCCACATCGAGTCGGCCATGGCCCGTCATTTCAATCTGGCACCGGCCGCCGTGACCGAACTCATGGCTGCCGCCGAATCCGAGCGTCGTTCGTCCGTCGATCACTTCCAGTACACCCGCCAGATCGCCGCCAACTTCAACCTCGGCCAGAAGACGCTTCTCGCCGAAATCATGTGGGGCGTCATCCTCGCCGACGGCCGCATCGCCAGCCACGAGGAATACCTCGTCCGCAAGATGGCCAACCTGCTGGACCTGGAGCCGGGCTACCTGAGCCAGGCTCGCCGGGCGGCGGGGGAGAAATAGAATCGTTTGCCGGGGCAAGGCATAGCCGACAGTAAAACCCGGGCCGAGCGACCCCCCGAACTCGGCCTAGACCGAGACATTATGTAAACTGTCGCGGTTAACTCATTGTCGCGTCCCACGGTGTATGATGCCGCCCGCGCCAACCGCTTTGCCGGTCATCCACGGTCGAGCCTCATTCATGGTCGCGAACCATCCATCACGATCGAACACCCATCCATCACGATCGAACACCAACCAACTCAATAGACCCCCAACCGTCAGGATTACCGGATAACCATGATTCAGCTCAAATCCCTCACCTACGCCATCGGCCCCCGTGTCCTGTTTTCAGACTTGGACTGGGTTCTGGATGCCGGCGATCGATGGGCGCTGGTTGGCCCGAACGGAACGGGGAAAACAACACTGATAAAGGTTATCCTGGGCGAACTGACGCCCGAGTCCGGCGATCGAGTCATGTCGCGCGGCACCCGGCTTGGCTACCTGCCGCAGGAGGCCGCCGAACGGTTCGATGGAACCGTCCTCAATCGGGCGATGGAAGCGCACCGACATCTCACGGAGGCCCGCGAAGAACTGGACGCCATCCATGGGCGCATGGCACTGCCCGGCGCCGCGGACGGGGCGGACCTGGAGGAGGAACTCGAGCGCGCGGGCGAACTTCAAACTTGGCTGGAGCATCACGACGAGCACACGCTGGAACCGCGCGCCCGGCAGGTTCTGGGGGGGCTTGGATTCAGCACGAAGGACCAGGATCGACCCCTCGAGGAATTCTCCGGCGGCTGGCGGATGCGGGCGGCCCTGGCCGCGCTCCTCCTCACCGATCCGACGCTCCTCTTCCTGGACGAACCGACCAACCATCTCGACCTGCCGGCCATGGAATGGCTCGAGGATTATCTCGAAGACTTCGAGGGGGGTCTGGTCATCATCTCCCATGACCGGGTCTTTCTGGATCGCGTGGCGGACCAGGTCATGGAGCTCGATCATGCCGAGCTGACGCCCTACCCGCTGAAATTCAGCCAGTACCTGCTCGCCCGTGAGGAGCGCCGGGAACAGATGGCCGCCGAAAACGTCCAGATCGACAAGCGAATCGCGCAGCTCTCGAAGTTCGTGGAACGATTCGGTGCCAAGAACACGAAGGCCACTCAGGCCGCCAGCAAGAAGAAGATGATCGCGAAACTCGCCACCGAGCGGCGCGTCATTCCGCGGCGCTCGAAGTCGATCAGCTTCAGCTTTCCGACCCCGCCACACGCCGGAAAGCTCCTGATGGCGTTGGACGATGTCTCCTTTCGCTACGGCGAAGGGCAACCCATTTTTTCGGGCGCGACACTCGAAATCGCGCGCGGCGACAAGGTGGCCATCGTCGGCGCCAACGGTGCGGGCAAGACGACGCTGCTGCGCCTGCTCGCGGGGCAACTTGAACAGCACACCGGAAAAAAGCGCATCTACGAGCTGACTCGACTGGGCTACTTTGCGCAACACGCCGCCGAAACACTGAACCCGGCGTTCACGGCCCTCGAGGCGCTCGAGGAAAAAGCCACCAACGAATGGCGGCCGCGGTTACGGAGCCTGCTCGGCAACTTCCTCATGACCGGCGATGACGTCTTCAAATCCTGCCGCGTTCTGTCGGGCGGCGAGCGCCAGCGGGTCGCAATCGCGCGGATGCTGCTCGAGCCAACCAACCTCGTCCTCCTGGACGAACCGACGCACCATCTCGACCTGGCGGGAAAAGACGTGCTGGAAAATGCGCTGGAGCAGTATCCGGGTGGGGTGGTCGTCGTCACGCACGATCGCTCGCTGATGGCGCGTGTGGCGACGAGGGTGATTGAGGTGAACGACGGGCGCGTCATCGTCTACCCGGGCGGCTATGACGACTATGAGAGCGCGCGGGTGGCCCGGATCCGCGCGGCCTCGGGCGCGAGCCCGGCACCTTCAGCCGTGACGGTGGGGGCAACGGCCGCAGCCGTGTCAGCAGGCTCGAGCTCAAGGTCCACCCCGGCCGCCTCGTCCACTGAGGCTCATGCCGCCCAGCGCGAGATCGACAAGAAAGTCCGCGCCGCCGAAAAGAAGCGCGCTGCGGCCATCGTTGCGTTGGAAAACGAAATTGAAGTCGCCGAGGCAATCCTGCGTGAAGTGGAATCAGCGCTCGCCGACCCGAGCAACTACGCCAACGGCCCCCGCGCGAAGGAGCTCGTCACCCGACAGCGGCAGACACGCGACCGGCTGGACGGGTTGTGGAAGGAAATGGAGCGGATCGAAGAGGGGAAATAAGAACCGGCGGACGAGCCATCGAACTGGCCCATCCGCCGGAAATGCTCTCGCGACTCGCGTGCCGCCGAATTCAACCCGCGTGCCGCCGGATCCGATGACCGCGCCGCCGGATCCAACCCTCGCGCCGCCGGATCCGAATCCCCTACGGCCGGATCATCAACTTCACCGACTCCGAGCGATTGTCGACATCCAGCCGGAGGAAATAGATCCCCGAGTGGAGCGGCCGCCCCTGGCCGTCGAGGGTGTTCCAGGTCACGCTGTGCTCGCCGGGCTCCATCATGTTCTCCAGGTAGAAGACCTTGACGACGCGTCCCTGCAGGTCGAACAGCCGCAGCTTGACCTTGGCGATCGTGTCGCCGTCGATCCGGAAGCGGATCTGGTCGCTCTTGCCGAATGGGTTGGGAAAGGCCAGGAGCAGGCGTCCGAATTCGGCGGGACCGGGCAGCTTGCCCGGTTCGCCGGGCACCGCCGACGTGCCGGCGATCGTCGTCGAGCGGACAGCCACCTCGCCCAGCGGTTCGTCGATGCCGTCGCCGTCCTCGTCGCCCCAGGCCACCAGCCGGTCGTAACCGATCAACGCTTCCTCGTCATAAGAAGCCTCGAGGAGAACCGTGGTGTGGTCGCCCGCCTCCAGCGAGAGAGTTCCGAGAACGGGCTCGCCGGGTGGCAGGCCGTTCAGCCGCACGCCCTGGCTCGGTTCGCCATTGTCGCCACGCACCGCCGCGATCATGTAGTTCAGCGTCATCGGCGGCATGCCGGGTGACGGTTGCCCCACGCGCGCGACGTCGAACTGCAGCAGTTCGCTGGTCCCGGCCAGGACTTCGTGAATCGTGCCGACCGGCACCGGGTCGAACGGCACGTCCTTCCAGCACCACTTGGCGGCGCGGCGTACCGACCCCTGGCATCCGAAGATGCGACCGGTGTCATGGTTGTAGATCTGGACGGAATAGCAGGCCGTTTGCCCCAGCGGGATGTTGCTCGGGCAGCCGATGTAGACCGGCACCGTCACGCACCCCTGGGCCGGCACCGTCACGGAGCCGAAGGCGGGGGAGAAGGCGGTGGCGCCGATGGGGCCGCAGCCGAATCCGCCGTTCTGCTGCGTCAGGCCCCAGCTGTAGGTGTGAGGCGCCAGGCTGTAGTTGCAGATCGTGATGGCCGAGTTGGAAGAAAGACCGCCGCAGCAGGTGGCGTTCTGCGTGGCATAGCAGGTCTCCGGGCACTTGCCGGCCACGTTGGCGGCAAAGAGATCGGCCACCTCGGTGTTCGACAGCTCGCGACGGATGATCTCCACTTCGTCGAGCGAGCCGGCAAAGAAGCCGCCGCCGAGCAATGGATTCCGCTGCCCGATCAGGACGGCCGAACTGCTGTTCAGGTTTCCGGAACGGGGCACCGGGTTGAACGTCGTGCCGACCGGTATGCCATCCACGTAGAACTGGACGCCGGTCGGGTCATCCCGATCGACGGTCACCGCCACGAGGTGCCAGTTGCCGTCGGCCACGAACGCCGGCGCGCCGCCGTTGACGTTGGTCAGGATGAAGTTGCTCCAGACATTTCCCACCGCCATCTGCAGCGAGGGGTAGCCGTCGAAGAGGAAGAAGGCGATCCCCTGGATCGATCCCGCATCGCGCTTGTCGAGGATCGTCGTGACGCCGGAAGCCTGCGAGGTCCGGACCCAGGCGTCGAGCGTGAAATCGCCGGCCCCCAGGTTCAACGTGGGATGGTTCGGCACGGAGATGTACTGGTTCGTGCCGTTGAAACTGTAGGCATTGCCGACCTGCTGCCCGGTGAGCGGCGTCGGTGCGTTGACAAGCGTGCCGCCGGTGAGAGGCCCGGCCAGGTTGGGTGTCACGCTGCCCGTGGCACTGTTGAAGGGCCACCAGGCCGCCAGGTTGTTCGGCGGCTCGACGCAATCCTGGTGACAGACATCACCGAGGCAATTCGTGTTGTCGCCCAGGTAGATGCCGCCGGCCTGTTCGCACTCCAGCTCCGTCAGGACGGTACAGCCTGTCTGGATGCAGCAGGCTCCTTTCGGCGTGTTGTCGCAGCCGCCGAGCACCGTCAGGTTGAATTGGCAGAGGACCGTGTCATCCTTGGCGTTGATGGCGACGCAGGTGATGGCCGTCGTGCCGATCGGGAAGAAGGGTCCGGGCGGGCTGCAGTTCACCGTCCAGGTGCTGTCGCAGATCGACTTGAGCACCGGCGGGTTGTAGAAGAACTCCGCTCCCATCGGGTTGTCGCACGGGATGGTGGTGTCCGACGGACAGTTGGCGAAGGCGCACGGATCACAGATGGCGGCGACCGTGAGGTCGTACAGCACCGGCGTCACGTACGGGGCATTGCACCCTTCCACCACGCGCTGCAGTCGCACCCGCGTTTCAATGTAACGACCGACCATCGGCGATCCGAGAAATCCGGGTGAGCCGATCGTCGTCCAGGTCTGCGACAGAAGCGCGATCAGGTTCTGCGCGGTTCGGGCCTCGATCTGTACCGAGGTGCCGGGCGGCGTCGACTGGTTCCAGCCGATGAAGTTCCAGACATGGGCGCTGGTGCCGGCATCGGTGGTCACGGTCCAGGTGCCCTGTGTCAGGCCGCTCAACGACTGCTGGGCGCCGGTGAAATCACTGTAGGTATACGGCGAGGGGCCGGCCAGCTGCGGCCCCGCGAGCGGCATCGGCGCGCCGGTCGCGCTGTTCAGCTTCGTCCAGTTCTGCGTACCACCCGGCGTCACGATGATGTGGCCGTCGCTGGCCGCGCCGACGCCGATCGGCACGGCCGAGGTGGTCGGGTAGCTGCCGATGACCGTCGGGATCGGCGTATTCGTGAACTTGGTCACCGAATTGTTGGCGTCGTTGCAGGCCATCCAGATGTTGTTGTTGAAGTCGACGCAGATGCCGCGGCCGGGGCCGGCCGCGTTCGGCGCGCTGTAGGTCCATCCGTTGGCCGGGTTGCCGAGCGTCAGCGAGGGATCCCACCGGACGCACCCGTAGTTTCCGCTTTGTAAAAACGACATCGCCAGCCAGACGATGCAGTTCTTGTCGACCGCGAGGCCATAGTTGAAGGATCCGGTGTGCGTGATCATCTCCGTGACGGCCGGACCGGCGTTCGTGCCGCCGCTGGCCAACCCGGGATCGATCTCGTAGGCGTTCATCCCCGATTCGCTCATGTAGAACTTGCCGTTGGGGGCCAGCGCCAGGCCGTAGGGATAGGCGTTGAGGTTGATGGTGATCAGGGCCGGTGCCGCGGTCGGCGGGTTGTTGGCCGAATAGGTGGCGGTGGGGAGGTTCGGGCTAACCTTGACCAGGGTCTGCGAGACGCACATCCCGACCCACAGGCCGCCGGTCTTGTCCAGCGCCATGCCGCGCGCCTGCTCGTTCAGCGGACCGAGCTCGTAGTGGCGAATGGCCCGCTCGTCCTGGCCCCAGGGGAGGATTTCCGACGGGTCGATCACGCCGTTGTTGTTGGCGTCGCTCGAGGTGTTGATGACGCTGTTGTTGTTCCAGTCGATGCCGCCGGCATTGGCGAACTGCGTGACGCTGGCGGGCCGCGCGGGAGTTCCGCCCCAGTTCCGGTTGGCCACCCAGCAGTTCCCGTCCTTGTCCACCACGGTGCGCGACGGCGCCAGGTAGACGTAGTTGTTGCTGTTGTCCGGCGGGCCCGTGTAATAGCGCGCCACTTCGTTGCCGGTCACGGTGCTGACCTTGGACAACGTGCCGTCGCTGTTGGCGATCCAGGCGAAGGGCCAGGTCGTGGGGGTCGGCGACAGCTCGAGCTGATTGCTGTTCGTCACCGCGCCGTTGTAGGTCCCCATGTTGAAATCACCGTCCAGCGTGTAGGTCTTGCTGAACGGCTGGCAATCGGGCTGGGTGTTGCCGAAGTCGTAGGGCCCGAGGGGTGTGGTGCTGCACCCGGTGCCGAGTCCGGTGTGAATGCCGTTGGCCACCGGAAAGGTCTGCGTCCAGCCGCTCTGAACCACCTGCTTCAGCTTGAAGGTGTTCCCGCACGAAACCGGTAACGTGAACGAGTACTGCCCAAGCGCATTGGTCGTCGTCGTTCCAACCACGTTGTTCCCGACATCCAGAGCCTGCACCGTCCACCCCGGCAGCACCGGCTCCGACCCTTCCTTGATCCCGTTCGAATTCTGGTCGTACCAGACGAGCCCGGCCACCACGTAGAGGCAGCAATCCTGGGAGGGGGGGGCGTCCTGGGCTCGGGCCGGGGACAGTGCGGCCAACGAGGCGAGGACGAGGAGAATGAGGCAGCGTGAGAGGCGGATCGCCGGACCCGAAAGGGTAGCCGGCGACAAGGCGATGGGCGGCATACGCGTCCTCTTCATGGAAGTCAGGGGGGACAGCTCTGCCGCCAGGCCGTCGGCCAAACGACGCAGGAAACGCTCTCATACTACTTCATGACGAGGGCCACGCACCGCAGAATTAGAGCACGCTTCAGAAACCCGGCCGTATACAGTAGAAGCAAGAACTCCACCACCATTTGTAAAACCGGACAGACGGCCCCGGGAAGTCGGAGCGGGGCCACCTTTGCCCTCGCCGTCTGAATTCGGAGGTCCCACCGATTCCCCTATTGACAGAACCCCAACGCCGCAATAGTCTTACACCCTTTGCACAAAACAGCCTGTACGTGTCTTAAGTGGCAAGCAAGGGGATAAGTCATGGGTACACATAACGTTAGTGAGCCCTCCATCCAGAGGGATTGGTTGATTCTGGATGCACGGGAGGCCGTCCTGGGGCGGCTGGCTTCGGAAGCCGCATCGATCCTCCGGGGGAAGAAGAAAGTGATTTACTCGCCGCATCTGGACACGGGTGACCATGTCATCGTCATCAATGCGGACCAGGTTCGGGTGTCTGGCAAGAAGCGGGAAAAGAAGAAGTACTTCCGTCACTCCATGTATCCGGGTGGTGTTCGCTGGACGCCGTTCGAGGAGATGCTCGAGGACAAACCGACCGAGATCATCCGGCTGGCGGTCAAGGGGATGCTCCCGAAGAACCGTCTCGGCCGCGCGATGATCAAGAAGCTGAAAATCTACACCGGGGACAAGCATCCCCACGAGGCGCAGATGCCGAAGGCTCATGCGCTCGACAAGGTTGGAGGTCACTGATGGCGGACATACTGACTCAGAGTACCGGCCGCCGGAAGGAATCGGTGGCCCGCGTTCGCCTGCGTGCGGGGAATGGCAAGGCGACGATCAACGGCCTGGAGATCGACAGCTACTTTGGTCGCGAGACCCTGGTCATGCTGGCGCGCCAGCCGCTTACGGTTACCGACACGGTGGCCCGCTACGACGTGGATGCCACGGTGTTCGGCGGTGGCAAGGCGGGTCAGGCCGGAGCGGTCATGCTCGGCATCGCCCGTGCGCTCGTCACGCTCGACCCGACGCTGCTGGCCCTCCTGCGCAAGAACTCGCTCCTGACCCGGGATTCCCGGATGAAGGAACGGAAGAAGTACGGGCAGCCCGGCGCTCGCAAGCGTTTCCAGTTCTCCAAGCGCTAGTCCTGTCACTGCCGCCCTCCCATCGGGGGGCGGTCGCGGCGGCAATGGCCGCCGACATCACACGCCCGGCGCGCGCCGCGCAGTGTCCCGGAAATTCCGGGACGAGCGGCCTTGATCCCGCCCGGGCGGCGGACGCAACTGCGGAGGTATCGTGTCTGACATCACCATGAAAGATTTGCTGGAGGCGGGCGTTCATTTCGGACACCAGACCCGCCGTTGGAATCCAAAAATGAAGCGGTACATTTTTATCGAGCGGAACGGCATCTACATTGTCGATCTGCAGAAGACCATGGCCTGTATCGAGGCCGCCACTCATGCCCTTCGGCGGCTCGTCGCGGACGGCGGCACGGTCCTCTTCGTCGGCACCAAGAAGCAGGCGCAGGAGCCGATCATTGAAGAGTCCAAACGCTCGGGCCAGTATTGCGTCACCGAGCGCTGGCTCGGCGGCATGCTGACGAACTTCAAGACGGTCAAGCAGAGCGTTCAGCGGCTCCACGACCTTGACCGGATGGCCACCGACGGCACCTTCGAGGTATTGACCAAGCGCGAGGCTTCCAGCCTCGACAAGGAGCGGGGCAAGCTTGAGAAGGTTTTCTCCGGCATCAAGGACATGAAGGAACTGCCGGCGGCCCTCTTCGTGGTCGACACGAAGAAGGAGAAGATCGCGGTGCAGGAGGCCAACCGGCTCGGCATTCCAATCATCGGCATCGTCGACACCAACTGCGACCCGGACGTCATCGACTACCCGATTCCCGGCAACGACGACGCCATCCGTTCCATTCGTCTCTTCGCCCGCATGGTCTCCGACCTGGTGCTCGAATCACGCCGCGAAAAGCCGGCCATGAAGGATGTCGATTTCTCCGAGGGCTATTCGGCCGGCGGGAACGACGAGGACCTGATGGGTTCGACGGCCGAAGCGGAGCCGGGCGGCGTGGTGCCCAGTGGCGTGGGGCCGGCGTAAACTCCCTGAGCCGGGCGCGCCCGGCGAGGCCGGCTTCACGAAGCACGGTCAGAACGCAACCCATCGGTTTCATCGAGATGACAAACCATCCAGACCTTTGAAATTAATAAGGAGCGAACCATGACAATTACCGCCAACCAGGTGTCCGAGCTTCGCGCCCGGACCGGCGCGGGCATGATGGATTGCAAGAGGGCACTTTCGGAGACGAACGGCGACATCGACGCCGCCATCGAGCATCTTAGGAAGACCGGTATCGCCAAGGCCGAGAAGAAGTCCGACCGCGAGGCATCCGAAGGCCTCGTGCACAGCTATATTCATCCGGGCGGCCGGGTGGGGGTCCTGATCCAGGTCAGCTGCGAAACCGACTTCGTGGCCAAGACCGACGACTTCCTGAACCTGGTCAAGGACCTGGCCATGCAGGTGGCGGCAGCCTCCCCGAGGAGCGTGCGCCGCGAGGAGATCCCGGAGTCCATCGTGGCCAAGGAGCGCGAGGTCTTCCTGGCCCAGATGGCCGACCAGAAGAAGCCGGCCGCCGTCATGGAAAAGATTCTCCAGGGCAAGGTGGACAAGTTCTTCGCCGAGACCGTCCTGCTCGAGCAGCCGTTCATCAAGGATGACTCGAAGACGGTCGACATCGTGGTCAAGGAAATCAGCGGAAAGCTCGGCGAGAACATCGTTGTCCGGCGCTTTGCGCGCTTCGCGTTGGGCGAAGGAGCCTGACGGACCGCAATCATGACTGAGCGCCCGTACCGGCGAATACTGCTGAAATTGTCCGGCGAAGTACTGGCCGGCGGCGAGGGTTATGGACTCGCACCGCTCCGACTCGGCGAGATCGCCGCGGAACTCAAGACCGTTCACGAAACCGGCGTCGAAATGGGGATCGTGGTCGGCGGGGGTAACATCTACCGTGGCCTTGCCGGCGCCGCCGCCGGCATGGACCGGGTCGTCGGGGACCAGATGGGGATGCTGGCCACCGTCATCAACTCGCTGGCCCTGCAAGATGCCCTGGAACATCGCGGCGTCAAGACGCGGGTCATGTCGGCCATCGACATGCAGCGGATCGCCGAGCCGTTCATCCGCCGTCGGGCCATCCGCCACCTCGAAAAGGGGCGCGTGGTGATCCTGGCCGCCGGAACCGGCAATCCCTACTTCACCACCGACACGGCGGCCGTGCTGCGGGCCGTCGAAATCGGGGCCGACGTGGTCATCAAGGCCACCAAGGTCGACGGCATCTACAGCGACGACCCGATGAAAGTCCCCACCGCCGCGTTGTACGATCGGGTCACGTTCCAGGATGTTCTGTTCAAGGAACTCAAGGTGATGGACTCGACCGCCTTCCAGCTCTGTCGGGACAACAAACTTCCGATTGTCGTCTTCAACGTGAACGTTCCCGGCAACCTGCTTCGGCTCGTCCAGGGGGAAGCGATCGGCACCCTGGTCATGGAGGGATAGAACTGATGCCTGTCAAGCAAGTGCTTTCGACCGCCGAGGAAAAGATGAAGAAGTCGGCGGAAACCGTCCGCCACGAATTCACCAGCATCCGCACCGGCAAAGCCACGGCCGCGCTCCTTGACACGGTCAAGGTCGACTACTACGGCTCGATGGTGCCGGTTAACCAGGTGGCTTCGATCTCCGTGCCGGAGGCGCGACTCCTGGTCGTGACCCCATGGGAAAAGAACATGCTCCAGCCGATCGCCCGGGCAATCCAGGCGGCGGAGATGGGATTGAATCCCCAGGACGACGGCTCGGTGCTCAAGGTTCCCGTTCCGAGCCTGAACGAGGAGCGGCGCCGGGACCTGGTGAAGATGGTCAAGAAACTGGCGGAAGAGGGGCGCGTCGCCATCCGCGCCGTTCGCCATCACGCCAACGACGAGATCAAGAAGTTGCTCAAGGACAAGGCCATCTCCGAGGACGACGAAAAACGAGCCGTCGCCGATTGCCAGAAGTTGACCGACAAGTACGTCGCACAGATCGACGAACTGGTGACGAAGAAAGAGGCGGAGGTCATGGAGGTCTAGTACCGTAGTCGAAAGTCCCGAGGGGGACTTTCGACCGCTGTCAAGACATCCACCGACGCCCATGGCCACGAAAAGCCTCGAAGCCCTTCGCGAAGAGCTTATCGCCTGTGGCCCCATCCCGCGCCACGTGGCCGTCATCATGGATGGCAACGGACGATGGGCCAAGGATCGCGGACAACCCAGGATCTTCGGCCACCAGGCCGGCCGAAAGCCGGTGCGCGAAGTGGTGGAGGGGTGCCGTGAACTCGGTATCGAAGCGCTGACGCTCTACACGTTCAGCATCGAGAACTGGCAGCGCCCGGCAATGGAAATCAAGGCCCTCATGGCTTTTCTCGAAGCCACGCTCCGTGAGGAAAAGGCCGAGTTGAAGCAGAACGGCATCCGACTCGGCGTCATCGGCCGGCCCCAGGATTTGCCGGCACCGGTCCGAAAAGCCCTCGACGAGACGATCGCCGAACTGGCCGGTGGCAGCGGCATGCTGCTGAATCTGGCATTGTCGTACGGCGGACGCACCGAAATCGTGGATGCGGCGCGTGCCATTGCGGAGGACGCCGCGGCCGGTAAACTCGACCCGGCCCTCCTTTCCGAGGCCGCCTTCGCCGATCGGCTTTACACGGCGGACATCCCCGATCCGGATCTCCTGATTCGTACCAGCGGCGAGATGCGCCTCTCGAATTTCCTCCTGTGGCAACTGGCATACGCGGAAATTTGGGTCACCGAACTCTACTGGCCGGATTTTCGCAAGGAGCATCTCTTCCTGGCTGTCCGTGACTTCCAGAGGCGGGATCGTCGATTCGGCAAGGTGACGTGAGCGCCTCGTCCCCGGCGGGACGGGTGGCGACAGGCGGATCGTCGCTGGTGCGCCGGGTGGTGTCCGGCATCCTGCTCCTGCCGGTGGTGCTGTTGCTGGTTCACCGGGGCGGGTGGCCGTTCCTCCTCTTCATCGAGGCCATGGTTGTCCTGGGGTCGGTCGAGTTTTTCCGGATGGCCCGCCACAAGGGAGCCGATCCGCATCACTGGCTCGGGGTTCTGGCGGCGGCGGCACTGGCGGCCCTCATGTACGAAGGGCACAACGCGGCCTCCGGCCTCGCGGTCACCATCTTCTTTCTGCTCGTCCTGGTCCTGGAACTGCAACGCGGCCGGCCGGCCGGTTCCGTGGGCAATCTTGGCGCGACGGTGCTCGGCGTCTTCTACGTAGGCTGGCTCGGCGGTCACCTCGGGCTGCTTCGTCAGATGCCGCGCTCGATGGGTGCGGCGGATGAACTGGGTGCCCGGCTGGTCTATTTCACGCTGCTGATCACCTGGGCCGGTGACTCCGGAGCCTACTTCGTCGGGCGATGGCTGGGCCGGCGTCCACTCTTTGCCGCGGTGAGCCCGCGAAAGACGATCGAGGGGTCCCTGGGCGGCGTCGCGGCCTCAATCCTGGCTGGCCTCGTCGGCGGGCTCTGGATCGTGCCGATGCTGGGGATCCGGGATTCGGTGCTTCTCGGCCTGGTGGCCGGCATCGTCGGACCGATCGGCGATCTGGTCGAGTCACTGCTGAAGCGCGATTTTGGCGTGAAGGACGCCGGGGAGCTGATTCCGGGGCACGGCGGTGTGCTGGATCGATTCGACAGTCTGTTTTTCGTCACGCCGGTCGTCTATTACTATCTCAAGTACCTCGTATTTCGTGTCTAAGCGGAGTCGGCAATCATGAAGCACCCCTCGACAGTCGTCCTCCTCGGATCAACCGGATCGATCGGCACCCGGGCACTCGATGTCGCACGGGCGCACCCGGACCGAATACGAGTGGCCGGGCTCTTTGCCTGGCGGCGGGTCGAAGCACTGGCGGACCAGGTGCGTGCCTGGCGCGTGCCGCTGGTCGGTATCGGCGACCCGGAGGCCGCGGCCCGATTCGACCGATCGAGCCTTCCACCCGGGTGCCGGCTTCTCGTCGGTCCGGACGCGGCCACCGAAATGGCGGCCGATCCCTCCTCCTCCATTGTCGTGAACGCCGTCGTAGGCAGCGCCGGTCTGTCACCCAGTCTGGCCGCGGTGAGCCGGGGGGCCCGACTGGCCCTGGCCAACAAGGAATCGCTGGTGGTGGCGGGAAAGCAGGTCATGTCGGCGGCCCGACGTCATGGCGCCACCATCCTGCCGATCGACAGTGAACACTCCGGATTGTTTCAGTGCCTTGAAGGGCGAGGCTCGGACCAGATTCGGCGCCTGACAATCACCGCGTCGGGCGGCCCCTTCCGGGATCGTCCGGGTTCACTCCGGGATGTCACGCCGGCCGAGGCGTTGAAGCACCCCGTCTGGCCGATGGGCTCCCGGATCACGATCGACAGCGCCACGCTCATGAACAAGGGGCTTGAGGTTCTGGAAGCCCACTGGCTGTTCGACGTGCCGCTGGACGCCATCGATGTCCTGGTGCATCGCCAGTCGATCGTCCATGCCCTCGTCGAGTTCGTGGACGGCTCGGTCATCGCGCAGCTGGCCCGGCCCGACATGATCCTGCCGGTGCAGTACGCGCTGTCCTGGCCCGATCGGTGGTTGCCGCCGCTTCCGCCGCTTGATCTGGGAGTACTGGGGCGCCTGGACTTCGAGCCACCGGATCACGAACGGTTCCCGTGTCTCCGCCTGGCGATTCAGGCCGGCAAGGCCGGCGGTGTGATGCCGGCCGTCATGAATGCGGCCGACGAAATTGCCGTGGCGGCATTCCTGGCCGGGGAAATCCGATTCACCGACATCCCGGTCGTGATCGCCGAGGTGATGGATCGGTTCGACCCGGAACGGAGTCCGGCGGACAAGGATTCCAGGCAAGCGGCCTCCGGAATCGACCCCGCGGAATGTGACGAGGTCACCGGCGTGACACGAATCCTCGCCGTCGACAATGAGGCGCGCGAGGCATCTCGCCGGCTGATCCACACGATGGTGCGCCCGGTGGCCGGTTGACATGCGATTGCTGCACGTCGATTCCGGACGGTCCTGGCGCGGGGGACAGGCCCAGGTGGGCTACCTCATCGAAGGGCTCGCCGCTCTGGGGCACAATCTGATGCTTGCCGCGCCGAAGGAGGCGCCGCTCACGGCAAAAGTTCGGAAGCTGGGGATCGCAACGATCGATTTCCGCCCTCGTGGCGATCTCGACATTGGGGCTTGGCTCTGCCTGTCACGGGCCGTTCGACGGTTCGGTGCCGATCTCGTCCACGGCCACTCCGCAGGGGCTCATATGGCCGCCTGCGGGGCCGGACAAGTGGCCGGGGCGCCGGTCGTCATCACGAGGCGCCTCGATCTGCCGATTGGCCGGGGCGTATTCTCCAGGTGGAAATATCGGAACGGCGTGACCCGGTACGTGGCCATCTCACGGTGCGTGGCCCGAAGCCTCGAGGCCGGTGGTGTCGAACCGGAGAGGATTCGAGTGGTTTACAGCGGGGTCCCGGTCAACGACGTGCCTCTTGCCTCAAATACAGAGGCGCGGTCGGCCGCCCGGGAGGCCCTGGGCCTCGGCGCTCTTGACATGGTGGCCGGACTTGTCGGCGCCATGACTTCCCAGAAAGGGTACGACCTGGCCGTGGCCGCCATGGCCCTGGTCACGGTTCCGCTCCGGCTGGTCTGCCTGGGTGACGGGCCGGACCGGGAAGCGATCGAAAAACAGGTAGCGGCGCTGAATCTCGGAAGCCGGGTCGTTTTGTCCGGGTTTCGGTCCGATGTGCCGCGGCTCCTTCCTGCGTTCGATTTTGTCGTGGCGCCGTCGCGGCATGAGGGGTTGGGTACCAGTGTCCTGGAGGCCATGGCGGCCGCTCTTCCGGTGGTGGCCACACGCGTGGCCGAGTTCGACGACATGCTCGACGGCGGAGCGGCCGGTCGGCTTGTCGGATCTGAAAATGTCGAGGAGCTGGCCGCGGCGATGACCTTCCTGGCGTCCGATGCGGTGGCCCGGAAAGAATTGGCCGGCCGGGCGCGTGCGCGCGCCCACCGATATGCGGTTTCCGAAATGGTGTCCGGAAATGTCCGGGTTTATGACGAGTTGAGGCGGTCCTGAACCGCCGGGAGTGGTGATGATCAAGTTGTTGTTTTTCGGCGTGCCGGCCCTCGGGCTTGTGGTGCTGGTTCATGAACTGGGGCACTTCCTGATGGCCCGGCTCTGTCGAGTGCCCGTCGACAAGTTTTCCATCGGCTTCGGGCCCCGGCTCTTCGGATTCACCCGGGGTCGCACCGAATACGCACTGTCCCTGATCCCGCTGGGCGGCTATGTGAAGATGGCCGGCGAGGAGGCCCTGGAGGAAGGCGTGCCGCCGGGGCCCGACACGTTCCTCGGACACCCGTGGTGGCACCGCGTGCTGATTGCATTGGCCGGCCCGGGCGCCAACTTCATCTTCGCGTTTGTCGTCCTGACGATCCTGTACCTGGTCGGTGTGAGCTACCCCGATTCATCCAACGTGGTCGGGCGGGTCACACCCGGCTCGACCATCGAGGCCATCGGCCTGCGTCCGCGCGATGAGGTCGTAAGTGTCTCGGGCGACCCGACGACCCGGGGCGGCGAGGTGCGCATCGCAATTGCCGGTGGCGAAGCGGCGCCGCATCGCGAGAATCCGGTCGACTTGATCCTGGAAGTCGCGCGGGACGGCCGGCGCGAGACGCTTCCCGTCCGGGCGGGGCAGGTCGGCGCCCTTCTCGATTCGCTCCTCTTTTACACGCCGGCGGTCATCGGCGATGTCGTCAGCGGCACGCCGGCCTATGTGGCCGGGCTGCAGAACGGTGATCGAATCGTCTCCATCGAGGGGGAGCCGGTCGGCGAGTGGATCGATGTCCTCGAACGAATTTCAGCCCGGCCCGAACTGGCCACCCGGCTCGTCGTCGAGCGGGGAGGCGGCGAGGTGGCGCTGACCGTGACGCCGCTCCGGCAGGAGGAGGGAGGCAAGAATGTCGGCCGCATCGGCGTCGTTGTCCAAAGCAAGGAGCACGTCGTGCGCTACCCGATCGGTGAAGCGATCCAACTCGGCGCCATGCAGACAGTCGGCATATCCGGGGCGCAGTTCGCGGCCATCGGCGGTCTGTTCACCAATCCGGCCGCCATCGGTCGTTCGATGTCCGGACCGCTGGCCATCATGGAAATGACGGGCCAGGCCGCCGAGCGTGGCCCGGACGATCTGATGCGGCTGGTGGCGCTCATCTCCATCGCGCTGATGGCTTTCAACCTGCTGCCGATCCCGGTGCTGGACGGAGGCCTGGTGGTCATGGCGCTCGCCGAGGGAATCCGGCGTCGGCCGGTCCCGATCAAGGTGCAGGTCGTCTTCCAGCAGATTGGCCTCGTGATGCTCGGGTCGCTGATCCTGTTCGTCCTGTTCAACGACCCGATGAAGATGATCCGGCGCAACCGGGCTCTCTCACGCCAGAAGTCCTCGGCAACGATCGCGACACCGGCACCCACGGTGACCCCGGCACCCTCGGAGTCATCGGCCCCGCCGGCGGGCGGGGTGCCGGCCGGTGAATCCTCGGGCGCGCCGACCGGAACGGGGAACTGACATTCCGATCGACCGTCCGGCCGAGGGAGTGGTCCGGGCCGTGCGCCGACTCGGCCTGGCCCTGGCTTTTCTGGCCGGCGGGCCAGGCCAGGCGCTCGGTGCGAGTGACCTGCTTCTGCTGCCCGAGGCCCCGCGTATCCGGGACATCCGGATCGAGGGGACGCACCGGCTGACCGCGGGAGAACTCCAGAAGGTCGTATCGATCAAGACACCCGACTTTTTTCACCCGTTCCGCAAACCGCGCTTTTACCGCGGACTGATCCAGCAGGAGGCGCGGACGATCGAGGCTCACGCCCGTGCCAAGGGGCTGGCCGCGGCCACGGTTGTCTGGGACACGCTGTCGGTAAAAAACGGCGTCGACCTGGTTTTTCGCGTCTACGAGGGGTCGGAGTACGAGGTCCTTGATGTCGACATTCGAGGCGTCAATGCCGAGTCCGAACAGCAGATCCGGGACCGGCTGATCCTGCAGCGGGGAAAACCCTGGGCCGTTATCGATCTGGAGATCGACCGGGCGAGGATCGATAATGATCAGGCCAACCGGGGGCATCCCTTCGCACGGATTAGCACTTATTCCGAGGTGGGGCATGACAGTGTCCTGATCATCCACCGCGTCGACCCCGGCCCTTTGACGACGTTCGATCGTTTCGATCTTACCGGCGCGGAGGGGCTGAGCGGGGGGTCGCTGCGGCGCGAAGTAACGTTTGATCCGGGTGATGTCTTCAGCCGCCACGAAGTGGAGCGCAGCCGTCAGCGCCTGTTCGATACCGGCTACTTCCGGGATGTCGATGTCGTCTACCCGCCGGCCGGGATCGATTCCGTGAACAACACGGTCGATGTCCTCTTCCGGCTGACGCAGCGGAAGCAGAAGTGGATCTCGGGCGGTGTCGGTTACACGAGCGATAACCTTCTCCGGCTGACGGCCGAGTGGGGCACGCGAAGCATCTTCGGCTCCGGCAGGGAGCTTCGCCTCAATGCCCGAACCGCCCGCGAAATATTCGGCAACGCCCCCTTCTTCCACCAGCGCGAAACGCTGGCCCAGGCAACGCTGGCCGAGCGGTGGCTGTTTGGCACCCGCCTGCGGGGTCAGCTCCAGGCCTACTACCAGTTCGATAATCTTCGCAACGAGTTCGTGAAGCAGGACATCCTGGGGGCCGGAGCTGAAATCCTGTACGAGATCAAGGAGCGCCGGAGTTCAGTGGCCCTGATCTATGACGCCCGTGGCACGACCACCGATGTCGAGCCGGACAGCCTGGCTGACGAGGTCTGCCTCGACGACCCGAGCTTTTGCCGCCGCCGCTACATCACCCGCTCGATGGCCGGCCGCCTGACGATCGACGAACGGGACGACTTCCTGAATCCGAAACGCGGCCATCGCCACGAACTCCAGCTGGAGCGGGCCGGTGGCGTTTTCGGCGGGGACAGCAACTTCCTGAAGGGGGTCGAAAACTCCTCGTACCTCTTCCCGGGGCTCTTTGGCGCCACGATCGGCACACGGATTCGCTTCGGCGGCATCGATCCCGACTCCGGGCTGGTGCCCGGCTCCATGGGTCAGGACGCGGTGGATGACATCACCAGCGTCCCCTTCGAGGAAAGATTCCTGACCGGCGGTGCCAATTCGGTGCGCGGTTACCAGGAAAACACCCTGAACGGGCTTGCCGATGGCAAGGACCCCTCGGGGGGGGGCCTCCTGACACTGCTGGCCAACCTGGAAATGCGCTTTCCGATTCGAGGTCCTCTGGGTGGCGCGATTTTCCTTGACGCCGGAAATGTATGGCGGGAATACAGCCGAGTCAAGATTCGACACTTCGTACCGACCTTTGACACCGAAAAGACCACGCCCGAGCACATGCGCTACTCGGTCGGCGCCGGCCTGCGGTTCAATTCCCCGGTCGGGCCGATCCGGCTTGAATGGGCCTACCGCCTCTCGCCGGCCCGGCACGAATTTCCGAGCGACCTTCACCTGGCCGTGGGACAGACGTTCTGATGAGGTGGCGGCGGCTCCTGGTCGTGCTGCGCCGGATGTCGGTCGGCATCGTGCTCGGTCTGGTACTGACGGTCGTGCTCCTTGCCCTGGCGTGGCTTCTGGCCGGCGACTGGGCCGCCGAGCGCCTGGCCGGCTATGCCAACACGAAGTTCTTCACCGACAGCGGCACCCGTCTCTTTGTCGGCCGCGTCAGGGGTTCGGTCTGGAGCAACATGATCTTCGAACGGGTCCGGATCGAGCGCGAGGTGGACGGCATCTGGAAGTCCTCCATCGAAGCCGAGCGGGTCGAGGCCCGGTATGACATGGCGGGCTTGATCCAGGGGCGCCCCGATTTCTCGCAGGTGCGGGTCTATTCACCGATCATCGAACTGTCCGCCGACTCGACCGGCCGGATCATCCTGCCAGTGGGCAACCGTCCGGGCGGCGGGAGTGGTGAGGGGCTCAAGAGTCTCACGATGAAGGACATCGTCGTCCAGGACGGCATATTCCGATTCAGTGGTCGGATGGCCGGCTTCGAAGCAAAGAAACTCTTCGCGCATGCCTCGCTGGAAGTAAAGGGTGGCGGCGTCGATGTGCGCCTCGAACAGGCATCGATGGAGCTTCTCGATCCGATCGGCCGGATCGAGAAGGTGTCGGGTCGGCTCATCGTGGCCGGGCGCACGATCCAGGGGGAGGATGTTTCGCTCGACTGGGAAGGGAGCCATGTGGCCGGCTCGTTCCGCTGGAATCCGGCCGACTCGCTCGGCGGAATGGTCGTGGCGGGAGACTTCGAACGGATCGAGCTGAAACGCATGCGCCGGATCGTTGAGAGTGACCTGATTCCGGAATCAGGCACGGTCAGTGGTCGGGTGGCCGTGAACGGCATTCCGGGACACTTCCAGTTCGAGGGGGATCTCTCCGGGACGTGGGGTTCTCATTCCCTCGATACCCTGAGCGTGGCCGGAATCCGCGACGGCGCGACGCTCCGATTCGATCGACTCCGCCTGAAAATGCCCGAGTACGACATCACCCGGGCCACCGGCGATCTGGTCCTTTCCGATGCCGGGCACCTCGACATTGCGGCTGATTTCAATTCCGTGCAGCTCGACTCGGTACCGCTCGACGCCGTCCGTTGGATCAAGGGACGCGCCAGCGGGCACGCCAATATCATCCTGGATGGCTTCCGGCACGAGAACGATCTGATGTCGGGTGATATTCGCCTGGATCTTGACCCGACCGTGGTTTTCGACCTCTTCCTCTCCGGTGTTGACGGCCGGATTCGCTTCGCCGAGGGCCAGGACGCCCTGATCGAAGCGGTGTCGCTCCGGTTGCCCGATGGCGGCCGGATCACGCTGAACGGCGCCGTGCACTCAGGTGGCGGCCTCGATCTCGACGTGACCGGAGACACCTCCGACTGGAGCCAGCTCGCCCCGATCATCGCGGTGCCTGGCCTCTCCGGTTCCGGCCGGGCCGCCGGCCGTGTCACCGGAACCGGTGATCGGCCGGTCATCGATATCACCGGCCGTTTCACCGGCGTCCATGGCTGGGGGATGGCGGTCGATTCGCTCGACATGACGCGGCTCGTGGGACCCGTGCTGCCGAAGCCGGAACTCGTGGGCCGGGTCGCGACCCGGGGCCTCGTGGCGCTGGGTCGAAAGATCGAGCGGGTCGATCTTGATTTTGAATGGAAGGAGCCGCGGCTCACACTCATGGCCATCGATGCCGTCTCGTTCGATACCACCGCCGCAGGAGCCGGTTGGGCCGAGTTCGATCCGGCCCGCGAGGCCATGGTCGTTCAGCTGGCGGGGGGGCACCTGGCGATGGGCCGCTTCGACTGGGTGCCCGATCGGGACATCACGGTGAATGGATCCGGATCGCGCTACACGCTGGCACCGGCCCGCTGGACCTCCGCGGCCGGCAGCGCCCTGCTTTCGGGAGTCTTCGACACCGACCAGGGTCGCATGGATGTCACGGCCGACGAGATGGACATTGATCTCCTCGTCCTGTCGGGCCCCGATGCCGCGCCCGAATTTGGCGGCGGCCGGCTCTCGGGTCGTCTCCGGCTTAACGGGCCGAACGGTGATCCTGACCCGAGCGGCATCATCAGCCTGACCGACTTTCGGTGGGGGCCGGGGATCGTCGACTCGGCCATGGCCGACTTCGAGGCGACACGGAATCGCGTCACGATCCGACGAAGCTCGGCACGCATCGGCGAGGGGGTGGCGACGGCCGCGGGCCAGCTCGATCTGCCTGCTTCGGCCTGGGTCACGTTCAACGACTGGCTCGACAAGAAACCGGTCGCCTGGGAGCGGGTCGATCTCCATGATCTCGAGGTGGACGGCCGGAGGATCGACCTGGCGAGCTGGCTGGCCTTCCAGCCCCCGCCCGAGCCGGTGCACGGCACGCTGGACGGGCGCGTCAAGTTGAATGGCCTCTTGTCGGAGCCGCGCCTCGATGGCTCGGTACAGCTGACCGGCTTCCAGCAGGGAGCCTGGAGCCTCGACAGCCTGGCCGTGACCGGCTCGCTCCGCCCCGGTGAGGCGCGCATCGATGAGATGATCCTTGCCCACGAAGGAAACTCCGCACTGGTCACCGGCACGGCGCCGATCCATCTGGCCCTTTACCCCTTCGAGATCAAACAGCCGAACCGTGAGATGGACCTGTCGATCGACCTGACGAAGGCCGACCTCTCGCTGCTGCCGCCCGCCCGATTCGGGCTGGAGGAAGCTGTCGGCGACCTTGCGGGGAGCGTCCGGCTGACCGGGACACCGGACGAACCAAGGCTGACCGGCGAAATCCAGGTGACAGGGGGGCGGGTCCGATTGCGCGACAGGGAGGAGGTGATCGAAGCTCTCGGTGCCCGGCTCGTCTTCGAGGGGAGCACTGTCCGGCTCGTCGATCTCACGGCCCGCCAGGGGGAGAGGGGAACCCTGACCGGCAGCGGTGTTCTGCCGCTTTCCAGGCACGCCGTCGGCACCTCCACGCTTCAGTTCTCCGCGCGCGATATCGTGGTCCGCCAGAGTGGCGAGTATGCCGTTCGTTTCGACGGCGATTTTACCGTTGACCTGATCTCGGACGGAACGGGCGGCCTTCGGCCGATCACCCGTGGGTCGATCGAGGTTGACCGGGCCGAGATCATCCGCGAGCTGAACCAGACAACGCCACCGACGGAGCCGGGGCAGTCGTTCGACTACGAATTGACGGTTGATGCGCCGGCCCGCATCTTCATCGTCAACAGTACGGTCGAGATGGAACTCTCGGGGGACCTGCTGGCCCGGCAACAGGCGGGGCGCTTCGAGATGATCGGCACGATGGAGATCATCCGCGGCTATTACACGATGCTCCTGCGCCGCTTCAAGATCGTCGAGGGACGTCTCACCTTCAACCGCGTCGATGCCATCGACCCGGACATCGACATCACGGCCGAGACGAACGATGCCGAGTACATCATCACGGTGCGCATCACTGGACAGGCATCGAACCCTCGGCTATCTTTTTCGGCGAGAAGGCCCAATGATGTGAACGCGGCGCCTCTTTCCGATCAGCAGATCCTGAATCGACTGGCACCGGGAAGCGCCATCGCCCAGGGCCTCATCAGCCAGGATGGCAGCAACTCCCAGGCGGGAATTGATGTGCTGGCCGGTTCGGTCCAGCTCCTGTTCAGCCAGGTCCAGCGCGATCTGGCCCGATCACTGGGCGTGGATGAACTTCGTTACGACACGCCGGATGCCACGGGCCCCGGCGATGATCAATCGTATGGCCGGCTCAGCGTCTTGAAATCGCTGACGCCGGATGTCACCGTCAGCTATTCGCAGGAGCTCGGCGCGTCGGGCAACGAATTGTCCGTCGAGTACCGGCTCGGTCGCCTCCTGTTCCTCCGCGGCGAGGTCGTCCGCCGCCAGGCCACCGAACTGCGCGAGGAATACGGCATTGATCTCCGACTCTGGCACGAATACTGAAGCTGAGCTGCTCGACACGCTGAACCCGGTTCAGCGCGAGGCCGTCACGCACACGGATGGTCCGGTCCTGATCCTGGCCGGCGCCGGCAGCGGCAAAACACGCGTCTTGACGCATCGCATCGCCTGGCTGGTCCGCTCCCTATCCGTCTCCCCGCAGGAAGTGCTGGCTTTCACGTTCACCAACAAGGCCGCCGCTTCGATGAGGGAACGGCTGGCCCGGCTGCTGGGCAGTCCCATCTCATCGATGTGGATCGGCACCTTCCACGCCACCTGCGTCCGAATCCTGCGGGCCTCGGGGGCTCATCTAGGCCTGGATCGGAACTTCGTCATTTACGATTCGGACGATCAGGAAACGCTGATGCGGCGGATCCTGGCGGACCTCTCACTCGGCGACAAGGAGTTCCGGCCGCGGGCTGTCCTGTCAAAAATTTCAAACGTCAAGAATCGATTGCTCACTCCCGAGGCGTACCGGGGAATGACGCAGACGTATCACGAGGAACTGATCGCAAAGATTTACGAGCAGTACCAGAAGGCCTTGAAGAAGGCCCAGGCTCTCGATTTTGACGACCTGATCGGCGAGACCGTGAGCCTGCTCGCCGAAAACGCCTCAGTCCGCGAGTCCTACGCCCGGCGCTTTCGCTACGTTCATGTCGATGAATACCAGGACACCAACGGGCCGCAGTACGAGCTGATCCGTCACCTGGCGTCGGTTCACCGGAACCTGTGCGTGGTCGGTGACGACGATCAGTCGATCTATGGCTGGCGGGGAGCCGACATCGGCAACATCCTGTCGTTCGAATCGACCTACCCGGATGCCCATGTCGTGCGGCTGGAACAGAACTACCGCTCCACCGGCAACATCCTGGCGGCCGCCAACGCGGTGGTGAAGAACAACCGGAAGCGCAAGGACAAGACTCTCTGGACCGAGGAATCGGCCGGTGAACTTCTGCATCTCACGATCGTGGGTGACGAGGAGGCCGAGGGAGAACTGATCGTTTCCGGGATGACCCGCGCCGTGCACCAGGAGGGGCGTTCCCCTCGTGAACTGGCCGTGCTCTACCGCACGAATGCCCAGTCGCGGGCCATTGAAAACGCGCTTCGCCGGGCGGCCGTGCCGTACGAGCTGGTCGGCGGCACGCCTTTCTACCAGCGGCGCGAGGTCAAGGATCTCCTGGCCCATCTCCGACTTTCGGTGAACCCGAATGACGACGTCGCCTTCCGACGTGTTCTGAACGTTCCCAAGCGCGGCATTGGCAAGACCACGCTCGATCGTCTCGGCGCCTTCGCGTTCCGCGAGGGGGTGTCGATGCTGGCCGCCGCGCGTCGCGTGGACGAGGAGGTTGACATCACGTCGGCAACAAGGGAAAAGATCCGCGGGTTCGTCCAGATCATCGACGGCCTGACCGCCCGCGGCGCGGAGCCGGTCTCCGAACTTCTGGCGTCGCTGGTTGCCGCACTCGATTTTGGGCGCCACCTCATGGATGATGACCCCGAATCCGCCGCCGACCGGATGGAAAACGTCGAGGAATTGATCGTCGGCGCCCGGCAGTATGTCGAGCGCGCCACCGACCCCGGCGTGGCGGCGTTCCTGTCCGAAGTGGCCCTCCTGACGGATGCCGATCGAATCGACGACACCGTCGACAAGGTTCGGCTGATGACGGCCCACAACGCGAAGGGGCTGGAGTTCGATGTCGTCTTCGTGGCCGGCCTCGAGGAGGGGTTGATGCCCCACGCCTCCTCGGCCATGGATCCGGAGCAGCTCGAGGAAGAACGACGGCTCTTCTACGTGGCACTCACGCGCGCCCGCTGCCGGGTGTTCCTCTCGGCGGCCACCCATCGACGTCGATTCGGCGTGGGAGGACCCAGCGGCCTCTCCCGTTTCCTTTCCGAGTTGCCGGCTGAACTGATGGAGATCGACGAGCGCGCCCGATCTTATGGTGGCTATGGGGGCCTTACGGGTGCCTCGTTCCCGCGGGCCGATTCCTGGACGGGAAGCTTTGATCGACCCGTCGTCCCGCCATCGAAAGAAGTGACCTTTTCACCCGGCCCTCGCCATGTGCTGGGCCGCATCCTTCACCCCACCTTTGGCCGGGGCGAAGTCGTCGCCCAGGAGGGGAAGGGCCCGGACTCACGATTGACCGTGTTGTTTCCCGGCGGTGTGGTCAAGAAAATCGTGGCCCGTTACGCGCAGTGGGAGGAATCTGATGTCGATTTCTAGGGACGAGGTGGCACACATCGGTCGCCTGGCCCGCCTCGACCTGTCGGCGGCCGAAATGGAATCGCTGACACACGACCTGGGGGAGATTTTGGGCTACGTAGAGAAAATCTCGGCTTTGGACTCCGACACGGACGAAGTCCGTGGAGCGCCGGGAGCCGCGTCCGCCAAAAGCGTGCAAGCGACCGCCCCCGACATCCCGAGCCCAACCACCCCCATGCGTGACGACCTGATCCAG
>Ga0163152_10001367_pt1 | contig 38692 bp, 8 predicted proteins | sample OliLakLV19MP8IB2_FD_148635 | JGI IMG/M metagenome (GOLD analysis project Ga0163152, IMG submission 148635) | Freshwater microbial mat bacterial communities from Lake Vanda, McMurdo Dry Valleys, Antarctica - Oligotrophic Lake LV.19.MP8.IB-2 | ecosystem: Environmental > Aquatic > Freshwater > Lake...
TTGTTCATTAGTTGATCCTCTTGAATTGGGTTCTGGTGTTGCAACCGAAACCATACCAGGCTAGTCCTGGAGGGGATCACCAAACTTTTCAACTAAACTCGGGACAAGGCCCACTCGGGGTGTTGTCCATCGAGATGTAAAACCAGGCAATGTGATTTTATCGTTCCGACAAGGCGAACCAATATGCGCCAAGGTACTCGATTTCGGGCTTGCGCAGATCGAACAGCAGCCGGATTCCGGCGAACAGCGCATTACCCAGCACGGTTGTGCGCTCGGCAGTCCCCTGTATATGAGCCCGGAGCAATGTCAGGGACGACCGGTTGATGCACGATCCGACATGTATTCGTTTGGTTGTCTGATGTACGAAGTTTTGAAGGGAGCCCCTCCATTCCGCGGAGACAGCGCGTTTGACACGATGAATCTGCATGTTCATCATCAACCGCCGCGACTCGATGATTTTATAACGTCTGCGAATCTGCGCCACGTAATCGGACGCTGTCTGGCTAAATCACCGGATGAGCGTTTCGCCAGCGCGCAGGAAATTGCCAACGAGTTGAATCTCGTGGTGGCGTAGGCGGTGCCTTGAACGAAGCGTAGGGGCGGCTCGGGAGCCGCCCATGTTCTGCGTGTCGGTGGAGGGCGGCTCTCGAGCCGCCCCTTTTACAGGTGTTCTCGGGATACGCGATCTGTTTAGCGGTGTCTAAATGTGAGCGCAAACTCATACAAAGGCGCATGTCATGAGGAGCTAGCGGCGCTCGCGTAATCTATGCGCCCAGTTTAGCTCGGTGTCATAAACGTTTGAGAAGCTTATTCAGATTAGCTTTGCAGAGTTGCACCTATGTCGCCAACTGGCCATAACTCGCGTGAGCTGAGTTGGTTAATAACGCTTTAATTGCTTTACTCTTTGCCATTTTGATACTCATGAGACATGTAACCAATAACCTTCCGCGTTAACACTCAAGACAAAAGCCAAGCTTCTCTGACTCACGAAAAACTCTCTCTCCACTCTCTTCTAGGGCGAGTTAGTCGTGGCTCGGTTCATCTGTGAGATTTCGATTGCTGTGCTTCTGCGGCTTTCGAACAGATTTCGCACACAAACCCCTTCCGGACGTTAGGCATAGCGAATGCCCGGAAGCCTCATACATAGGAGACTCTTATGGATCGATACATCGGTATTTTGGGCATCATCACCATCATCGGTGTCGGTGTCCTGCTTTCTGAGAACCGGCGCAAAATCAGCTGGCGCCTTGTTGGCATCGGGTTGACGTTCAACGTCATTCTCGGCCTGCTCATGCTGAAGATTCCCGGAACTAGCGAGGCATTCGCCGCGCTCGCCAAGGGCATCAACACGCTGGTCGATTTCTCGCTTGATGGTGCTGAGGCAGTGCTTGGTCCAACGATCACGCACGGCACGTTCATCAAGGACGCTACTGCACAACGCGAATTCATCTTCGCGGTGCACATCGGCTTCGCCATCATCTTCGTGATGGGGCTGATTTCGATTCTCTACTACTTCGGGCTGATTCAGCGCCTGGTCAACGTGATGGGACGCTTTCTCAGCAAGACGCTGGGGTTGTCCGGTCCCGAGTCACTCTCCTGCGCCGCCGCTGCCTTCGTCGGGCAGGTTGAATGTCAGCTTCTGATCAAGCCGTACATGGCCAACCTGACCAAGTCCGAATTGTTCACGACGATGACCTGTGCCATGGCCACCATCTCCGGTAGCGCTCTGGTCATGTACGTCGGCATGGGCATGCCCGGCAACTGGATCATCGCGGCTTCGTTCATGTCCGCGCTTAACGGCATCATCATGGCTAAAATCTTCGTGCCGGAAACCGAGCACGAGAAGCTGCTGACGAATGCCCAATGCGCTATTCCCGAGGAAAGCGTCAACGTCTTCGACGCTGCTCACCACGGCGTTACCGTCGGCTATGAGATTGCCGTCAAGGTGGTGACGATGGTGGCATTTGCCATCGCCTTCATGGCCATGGTCAACTTCGGGTTGGGCAAGTTCCTTGCCCTGTTCGGAATGCATGCGCAGATCCAGGACATCTTCGCCTACCCGTTCATGCCGATCGCCTGGCTTCTGGGCGTGCCCTGGCATGAGTGCTTCCACATCGGCCGATTGATGGCTACCGAGCTCCTCTTCAATGAGGTCGTCTCCTACGGCGAACTCGCTCCAGTCATTCATGGCGCCGGTGCCTACGTTCTGGCTGCCCGGACCCAGCTGATCGCGACCGTCGCACTCTGCGGCTTCGCGCACCTGGGCTCACTTGGGATTAACATCGGCGGTCTTGGAGCCATGGCTCCCAGCCGCAAGGGTGAAATCGCCAAGATCGCGTTCAAGTCGATGATGGTGGCCAACATGGCGACCTGGTTGTCGGCTGCGATTTGCGGGCTGATGTTCTAGACGAACTCTTCGGCTCAAGAGCTTGAAGGGTGCTGTCGGTAGCAGTTAGTTAAACATGCCGGCACGAGCTGTTTTGGCGAACCATCGCCAAGCAGCCGTGCCGGTGTTTCGACGGTTATCTGGAAACAGCGTGGTGTCGTTTCTGCGGCATCATTGAGCTGTTTCTCATGACAGCGTGGCTGCCGATTGGCGCCACTGCTGTTCGGTTAGCAAACGAAAATGAGGAACTATGTGCACCACCAAAGGTGATACCAAAGCATGCGGCAGTTGTGGCAAGTGTGGCAAGGCGAAGAATCTCGTCGTCACCACCACAAACCGCCAACCCGTAATCGTCGCTCCGACGTTGATCGCGGTGTCCGCCGAAGACCAGCCCCTTTACCGGAAGCTGATCGAGGCCGCGAAAAAGGGCGCAGAAGTCGCTTATCGTCCCTACTCGCAATACAACGTCGGCGCTGCGGTGCTGACCTTCGACGGCAAGATCTTTACCGGCTGCAATGTCGAGAACGCCGGTTACACGCAGACCAAGCACGCCGAAGAGGTGGCCATCACCAGTGCCATCGTTGACGGTGTCCTGGCTCGTGCCGAAGCGGCCGGACTGACGCAGTTTCAGGCCTTCCTCGCGATCGCCGTGTACGCGCCCAAGGGCAGTGACCCGTGGCCGTGCTGCAACTGCCGACAGTCGCTCAGCGAATTCGGCTTCGACATGCACGTGATCGGCGTCGGCCCGGACGAGGCTGCTGATGACACCATCCTCTGCCTGACCCTCGGGCAGTTGATTCCCCATCCCTTCCCGATTGCCGAAGTGCTGGCCAGCGTCCGCGGCACGAAGTAGTTCGCTTCTTCGACCGCGACTAATCAAAGGCGCCCGACCTCTCGTTGCTCAGGCAACGTTTGGTCGGCGCCTTCAGGAGGCACCATTTACGGTGCCTCTTTCCTTGGGATTATTATACTAAAAGAGATAGTAAAATTGTAGTTGAGGGTTATGTCGTCACTTGCGGACGTCGATTACGCTGTCCTGCTGCCGGTTATAGACGTAGGGGCGACGCATGCGTCGCCCCTACGATATTCCAGTCGACCAGCACCGCCTCGCGGGTTTAAACAAATCGGCTCGGCGTATGGGGTACACCGAGCCTCAATGTTTTCCATTTGCTCTGCGCTTGGGGGGGGGCGGAGTTTGGATTATGTCTTTGCCTTATTCATTGAAAATCTATTCGAATCTAATTCCAAACTCGACCAGCCGGTTTCGAGGGAAGCAAGTCTGAAAGCAAGTCTGAAAGCAATTCCTCAGCCAGTAGCATGTCGATGTTAGCAACTTCTGCTGGATCCGGTTCTTTGCGGGGAGGCTGCTGACCGACTACCATATCGCTGATGAACAGCTCGGGAAGGTGATAGTTAGGTGGTGCGGAATTTGTCATTTTTGCCTCGGAATTTGTTCGATGGCAATATCATAAGTTCGGCGAGTTGACCAAATCTTGGCAGATCTGACCAACTTTCGACCAAGTGAAAATTTCCCTGTCCAAAGTGGCGATCGATCAGGGTACAACTAACCAAGCAACGAAATTGAAAGAAGGAACGTACACGAATGGAACCGGAAAATCCTCGCCCCGATGATGCGACGAAAGCGCAAAAACCGGAGACGAAAAAAGAACCTTCATCCGATTTAGCTTCTTACGATTTACCCACATCCGTAGCTATGGCGTTGCAGGCCGATGCTGACCGGGATTTGTTGACGCTTGAAGCCGCGCCTAAGGCAGAGAATCCAGCGGCTATTGATAAGCCTGATCCAGCCGCACAAACCAAATTAGCCGCACTCTTTCAGGGCGTCGAGAGCCAATCCGCCTTAAAAGGTCGCGTCCAGTCAACTGCTGCGACGGATTTTCAGAGCCTTGGCGTGACCGTTAAACCGCTTGCTGATGGCACGCTGGGTGCTTCAGTGTCTTTTGAATTTCCACACGCACGCCAGTTGCGTGGTGATGCCGGTGTGAAAACCAATTACACGAAATCTCCAGCCGAGGCTCCCTCATATAAAGGAGAAAAGATTCAGACAATCATTGTCACTCCGCCGGATCGAAGAAACCCGGAAGGCACAATCGTGATCGAAACTGCAAAAGGGCAAATCTCGCTCAGTCCAACCGAGCGTCATCATTTTGTAGCTCCTGCGGTTTTTAACTTCGTTGATAGCGACGGAAATAAAGTTGCGATTTTAGGCAATGGTGACAAAACCATTGACCATAAAGATGGAACGCGCACCACGCAATTCGGTCCTTTCGATGGCGAAAAGCGGCAATTCAAGCGCGAGGTTGTGAACGCCGATCAGAAATCATCAGTTACGTATTTTCAGGACGGTCGCCGAAGCATTGCATTCGACCCAGAGCGTGCCGACGGCAATGTATCCGTGACAGAACTTCCTCGTGGCGGCGCGTTTGCCTATGAAGCCAAGTTTTTAAAGCCACCATCTGAAGTGCCTGAGAATCTTGCCGAGTGTACTAAAGCTTTCGGTAAAGCCACTACTACTGGTGACCGAAATGAGCAATTGAAACAGCTCAAAAAGCTTGCGGAACTCGAGCAGCAATCGCCCGGCGCAAAGCTTGTACTAGATAAATTCGCTGCTGCCAGCCTTGAGAATTTGGGCATGGTTCGATATGCCAGATTGGATCAAGACGGTGGTCCGATTGGCGTCCTTTTCGGTCTGGGTTCGCTGCCTTCAAAAGAGCGACTTGATGTGCTTCGTGTTGCCGCTCGTGATTTGCGCGCCACCGCAGACAGTGGCGCGCTCAGTCCAGACCAATGGACTATGGCCGTTCGCGGAATGGCGTTTGCACTGCGGGACAGCAAAGGTGAAGCCGCCAAGAATGGCGAGGTTGGTCTGCCTGATCAGTTCGCCGGACTGCTCGAAAAAGGGATCAACGGTCCTGGTCGAGAAGCCGCGATGAATGCGGTTTTCGATATGATCAAATTGGGTGGCAAGCCCAGCGTTAAGGAATTGGAACTGGCTGAGCCGTTTGTGCCAATCTGTATAACTGGCTTGAGCAAAGCTTATGCGGAGACGGGGTCTTTTAGTAACAACGGTTTTTCCAAACAACTCGACGATTTAAAACTGCTGTCTGAAAATGGTAATCGTGCAGCTGGTCTGATCATGACTGCCATTAAGGATGGTCAGGTCGAGAAGGCGGCCGCCGACCTCAAAGCTCCGCTCAAAGATGGCGCGCCTGCCGATGTTCGCAAAGGTGCAGCTGACGACAATGCAGACGACGACAGTGAGACCTTCGAGACGTCAGCAATGCTCGACGAAGGCGATGATCCGGCCGAAAAGAAAACTGAAAAGACTCCTGCCCAGCTGTTAAAGGAAAAAGATGACGGATTTGATGAATTGCTCAAACGTCTTGATAAGGAAATCGACAAAGAAAAGACTGAGTTCGACATTATGTCGGAAGCGCTTCGAAAGGCACGAGCTGAGTCTCTTGGTCTGCGAATTAAATCGGGCACCATCCTAGCGCAGGAAGAAGAAGCTGACGAAAAACAAGACAAGGAAAAACTGGATGTTTACTCCAAGCAACTGGCTGACCTGAGAAGGCTCGACAAAGACGCGGAGAATGCCGAGCGCAGAATATTCGAGCACTTACCGGAAGGCATAAAAGCACGAACGATGAAGTCCGTCGTGCAGATCTCCAGCGGCAAGGATGAGCACATTGAAAAGGGCGAAATGCAACTCTGTCGCCTGGTTAAGGAGAACCCTCAACTGGCGACCAACAAACAGTTTCGCGATCTGGTTCTGCTCAGTTATGCCGAGATGGCTGCCGCGCGCGAACTTCGCGGGCTGGGTGAATGGAAGCCAAAAGTCAAACCCGAAGATGTCCTCACGGGCAAAGCGGAAGCGCCCAAAGACGGCGGTCCTGCCGATCCGATCGAACTTCTGAAAAAAGCCAACCAAGTATTTTTCCAGGACGATGGTGGTGGCATTGAAAAAGCGACTCCGTTGTTTCAACAAGCGATCGCAGCGCAAAAGGCTCAGGATCTGCTAAGCGACAAAAGTAGAGTGCAGTTGTTTATCTCAAGTTTGGGGCAGGATGCAAAAATCGCTCAGAACTCTCAAGCCGGAAAAGACGTCCAAGAGCTAGTCAAAGAGCGCATCGCGCACAAAGGTCTGGAAGAAAAAGCCGCAGATAAAGCTGATTCGGCCAGGGATGTCTACTCGAGTCTGCGAATGAATTATGCCTTCGCCAGAATCGCAAGCGGAAAGCCCACGCTGTATGAGGACGCGGTCAAGGACGTTATGGCTTGTCTGCGAGACAACCCTTCAATGTCGTTCGACGGGGGATTTCAAACCAACTGTCGTCAGGCATTCAAAGCGCATGCACAGAATCGCAAAGCCATTGATGAAGCGATCGCGGCAGGCCAAAAGGAAGAACCGAAGCCAGTCTACAACGATCTCGATCTGAATAAAATTGCCCGCAATGGCGGAGGAAAAGATGCGCCGCTGGAAAGGTACACTTCCGATGATCTCACAGGACCGGCTCTGACGGCACTGGGGCTCGGACTGGCAGTTGCCCAGTTTATGCGCACGCGCAACAAGTATCATGCGGCCAACGTCATGAAAGAATCATTGTCAGCGGCTGCTGAAGTGAAGCCCATCGAAGACCTTCGACCTGATGTTAGAGCTGAGCGTCCCGCCAGAACTGGCGAAACTGCGAAGTTCGAAATCAAAGGTGAGGCTCGCGATGGACGTTTGGTATTAGTCAGAGATGCAGCTTCTGCACCATCAGCGGCCACCGATTTTAAAGAAGTTAAAACTGGAAAGACGTTCGACCCGGCGAAACTGCAGTTCGATCAATACACTGCAATCGAAGTGAACGGAAAGCAATACTTTGCCGACCTGGATGGACGAGTCTATAAATTCGAAAAGAAAATGCTCAGTGATGCGCGTCTATACGAAGACAGTGAAACCCGGCAAATAGAGCTGGTTTCGCGCAAAGACTTAAAGTCCGTTTTGCCGGAAATCAAAGTCATTCCGGAAGCCCTCGAGATGACACATGAGCATCCACACAAGGCAATGCCGAAAGAATGGCAGCGGGAGTTTGATTTCATTCGTGATGCGAAGCGCGCTCTGGCTGAGAACGATAAGACTGTGTCCAAACGTTTGGAAGCTCTTGACCGCGCAGTGAAGGGTTTGAATGATATCGCCCCTGGTGACAGGCAGAGAATGGTCGCCGAACTTGCTCGGCAGATGGAGCAAGTCGGCATCAAGATAGAGTTCACCGATAGCGCTGCTCCTGGCGGCGAAATGAAACTCTCATTAAGCGAAACTGGTTCCGATCGGAAATTGGTTATCTCGAGTGACAAAGACAAGCCACCTTCGATTGAGTTCAAAGACAATCAAGGTAAGCCGAAGACCGAGTCAGGAGCCGTCAAAGTAGCCGACGAATTGTCTCGAATGGAAGCTGGCGTTTCGAAGCAGTTGAAAGATTCTAACGTAAGAGAAAAACTCGGTAAGACGGATCCGGAATTAGCCAAAGATGCCTCTCATAAGGAAGTCCGCAGAAGCTTTCTCGACGGTCTGCCGAACAATTGGCGAGAAGCTCGCGAGCATGTCTTGGGCTTTCAGCAAGCGATCAAGGGTGCCGATCCTAGAACAACGATTGCCACTTTAATGACTGAGTTGGGCAAGGCGTCACCTGAAGTCAGTCAAAGAACGCTCGCCCAGTTGGAAGTGGAACTAAAGGCCTCCGGAATAGAAGCGAAGGCGACGGTTGGTCAAGGCGCGGAACGTTCGACTCTTTCCATGTTGGCGCCGGACGGCAAGACCAAGTTGATCTTCTCTACTGACGGGACGAAGCCTGTATTAGAACCGCATAGCGGCTTGTTGCCGGGTGTTGCTGTTCAAGATGACGTCGCTTTTGATAAAGCAATGAAAGAAGTGACGAGAAAAGTAGCGGAGGGTGGTGGCGCCGACGGTGCGCTGAAGAAACCCGCAGTTGATACTGAGGAAGGCTCCTTCAGCAAAAAACGTGAACCTAAGGTTGACACCATAGCTGATGCGCAAAAAAACTCCACAACTCAACTCGACGCTATCAAAAAACTTCTCAAAGGAGACAAGTTGACCGAGGCCGAAGCTGTAATGAAGCGGCTCGACGGCATGATAACTGCCGAGAAAATCACTCCGACAGCGGCAATCGAATTGCAAAATATGATGGTCAGGGCAGCAAGAACAGATCGTGTTCTGAAACCCGAGTCGCTTGATTTGATGGCGAAGCTCGATGCCAAAGCGATGGGAAATGTTCTTGAATTTAACGCGGCTTTGCTTACGGATGCAGTGAATTCCGGCAAGTACACGGTTGAGCAATTGAACACTCAGATCACAGATGTTGATAAGTTTACAGCCACACTCAACCAGCTCAAGCTGTCACAAGAGATGGTATCAATGTCCCCTGCCGCTCGAACCGCCGAACAAGCCTCGCGTATTTTAGAACTCGGTCTCGATAAAAATCCTGCCATCAGCAAGATTTTCAACGACCGTTCAGTGCCGAAGTCGGGCGTGGACGCGCTGTTGAAAGTACTCGATGGGGCCAGCACCGGCAACGTGGAGTTGGACAAAATCCTCACCAAAGATGTAGTCGATCGTTTGTCAACTTCGCAGAGCGGGCTCGATCATCTTAAGCTGCTGGAGACCGTTGCCGTGTCTGGCGAGATCCTGGATGGCAGCCTCAAACGACCACCATCAGTCGTTCAACAATTGCTTGACGCCGACTCCCGATCAATACGCGAAGTCGGCTCACTGGTACGCAAAGCCGCGATCCCGAATGAGCAGACGACATTAATGCTGAAGGATATTCTCACTCTCAAGACTGGCGAGAGGCAGTATGCAGCAGCGAACGGTTATGCCTACATGGATCCTGCCGTGCGCGATCGAGTCATGAAAATCGAGAATGGCGATCTGCGGGCTGCATTGGCACAACAATCTACAGCCAAGCTCAATTCGGTAGAGCAGGTCGATAAAATTGTGGCGGCTCATGACCGCTCAACTGAGATGGGCTCCCTCGTCAGGTCTCTTTTGTCAGCGGAATCTATGAGCAACGTCGATAAACCCGCGCTTCTTAACAAGGTAGTCGACTTGAACCTGACAAATACAGAGGCTGCAAAAATCGCGGCTGCGATAGCGGGCGACAGTCCAGTTCTGTCTGTTGCACAACTAAAGTCCATACTGGGTGATCCTCCAGCCGCTCGCAATGCAGTCCTTGACCTGATTAGCTCAGGCAAACTTAAAAGTGGAGAGCTTGCAGCCGCCATCGCCGCCGACCCTGACGCGCGAGCTCTGGCACGTGGTCTTGCTGATGACGTCGTCAAGGAAGGTGATGTTCGCCAGCTGCTTGAGAAAGAACGCACCAACGCCGAAGCGTACACCAGAGAGGCTCCGCATTTCGACGGTGAGCCTGTTTCTTGGAAACCGAATTTTACGGAGAACGACAAGGTTCGCGATCAGATCGACAGAGTGCGCTCTGTTCTAAAAGCGCATGAAGCCAATGTCTATAAACTCACAAATGCAGAATTTGCTGACATGATCTCTAATCCGCGAAGAGCATTTGAGATCTCAGTAAAACTGCCAGCGCAATACCATGCTGATCCAGCGCTGGCAGAGGTTCAACGAAGAGCGCTGGAGCATCTAGAGAGGCTTGGCAGCAAAATTGACGGCGAAACAAAAGAGAGCATGAGAAGCTTCATCGAAGAAGCCGGTCGTATCAAACAGGCCAGTCCGAAGGAGTTGGCAGACCGCATGCTAAACCTCGAGTTTCTCATGCAGGAACTCAAACTCAATCCTGAGCTATCGAGAGAGGCAATCAATCGCTATCTGGCCTCGGTTCACATATCCAGTCAAATTGGTCAAGCCGAAACTCGGGCGTTGGTCTCCGGTTTAAGACAACGGATGCCCAAAGGAGCGTTCGAGGTCTTTGTTCATGGCAGCTCCTATGAAACTGCAATTGTGTCCGCCTCCAAACAAGGAGAAAATTTCGATCCAAATCATCCGGCCAAAAGCCCGGAAGATAAAAGTCGTATCTTCACAGGAACGCTCGAAGTAACCACAGAGTTTGCGGCTCGTTTGGTTAAGGATCAAACCAGAAGTAGAGCAACAGACGTACCGGCTTTAGTCGGAATCGCCCTTCCGGCAGAGGTAGCGAAGGATCTCAGCGATCGAGGACTGATCTGGACACGCAAACTGATTGACCGTGATGCCTATGAAACAATCATCGAGCCTTCTGCTCTAGAGATTATCAAAGAAAAAGGATTCATTTTCCCGATCGACACTGAAACTCACGTAACACTGATCGATGGTGTCGCGCCGGGGCAGCGTGGAAAGACCGCGAGTGTTTACTCAGTGCCTCGTGAAGCATTCGACAAGATGCTGCAATCTTTGCCTGCCGAACACACCGTGACGGTCAAGGATCCCGCGACGGGAAAGGATGTTATCCGTATTCGCGCCGGTCATGAAGCCGAGGCCAATCGTTTAATTCTGGACGCAGCTAAAACACAAGGATTGAAACCGATCAAAGTAGATGCTGATGGCAGGCCAGCTCCGGACACAACGGTTAAACCTGTCGAAGCTGCTGAAAGAAGAACCGGCGCCGTTCCACACTACGACGCTCTGCCCAAGACGGCTGACAAACTGGTGTCAGAGATCAACGAACGTGTTGCGGAGGTCTTCAAAGAAGTTACTCGTGAGCAGTTCGAGAAGATGGATCCAGTCGCAAAGCAAAAACTGATCGACAGCGCTGTCGAGCGAATAATGCCGCTCATGGAGCAGTATGCACAACGCCTTGGGCTGCCAAAAGACCTGATCAATAAAAACAACATCACATTCGATTCGCTCAACAATGCCGGTGGCGTTTACAGGATGGGAAGCGACAAATTAGTTATCGATATCCATGCCGGCTTCCCTGCCAATGAGGCGTTTCACGAGCTGGTTCACAAGATGCGCGCGCTCGACTTGAAAGCGGCTTTCCAGGCGGATCCGACTGGAGCGCGATTGGCCTTGATGGAGAAAATGCTTGCCGACGGACACGCGCGGATTAGAGCCGATGGTGTTATTGCCGACCGCCCTAAGTTTGCAGATCCGAAAGTAGCGGCTGAATTCCGCCAGTTAGCTGATTACCATATTTTAAAACAGCTCAATAAAACCGGTCATGTAGACTCGAGCAAGATACCGCCTGCAAAGGCTCCTTCAGCCGAATTGCTTAAAGCGTTCGGATCTTCGCAAGCAGATTTGTACAATGCTGTGGCCAATGAAGTGGCGAATTTTACAGAGGCAGTCGAGCTGATCGAAAGCAGCAAACTGTCTAAAGAATCAAGCGATTATGTCTCCAAAAAAGCTGGAGATTTCAAACACTGGCTCGACAATCCAAAAGGTTCAGAGGTAGTAAGACTGGCTGTTCACGAGGTTCTTACGGGACCGAAGCTTGGATCGCCTGCAGAACAAATCAAAGCAGTGCAAGACAAAATAGCGTTTCTTACCGCGACCAAAAAAGGTGATAAATCAACCGGCGTTCAGGTTACCGAAGATGTCGTTAAACAGATGATGGAGAGCTATTCCAAATCGGATCCAAAAATCGAGGCATTGATCGCCGCCGATAGTGCCATTAAGTTTAGTCGCGATGGTGCAGCTAGTGCCGAATTTAGTGCGCCGGCCAGATCGTTGAGAGCCAATCCGTATGTGTCTAAACTTTTTGCTACAGCCAGTGTTGACCGCATTGGCCGATTGCCGGGCGGTAACCCGGAATACGCATTTTCCAATGAAGAGATCGCCGCTCGCAAAAGTGACATCGCCGAACGCGCGCGCCGACTCAATCGCGATATTAAGACCGGACAAGTGCCTCCTGAAAAATTGGCCGAATCACAAAAGGTATTCTCTGAATTCGTTGAATACTTGCGAACCGCTGCAGAGCAGCAACGTCTCAACAGAGCTCTAGCTAGCGAAAACTTTACCGAAGCAAGAGCGCTGGCACTGAAGCTGCAAGAGAAATTCGCAAGTAACCCCGAATATAACAAACACGCAGTTGAATATCTCGTCATCAATGGTTTGATTAAACCCGAAGAACTGCATCCAGCCTTCAAAGGCTTGGCGGAAATTGGTAACGGTGCCGGAAACGAACCGGTTGCGATCAAGGAACCACCGGCGGTGGCAAGGGAACGAGTGGAAATGGAAACCGTCGATCGGGTCGCCAAATCAACTGAGATTTTGAAGCCGGCGCGAAGATTAACTGACGGAAAAAATGTCGATCACATCTATGCTAAAGGATTCGAAATCGTAGGCGTTGACGGCAAAGCCGTCACTGTCAAAGGGATTCGCAAGCCGCTGAGCGGAGAAGGTGAAGTGGTTTATTTGGTCGAAGGCAAAGGCGGTCGTTTTGAACCTGCTCCGGAGATCACTAAAATTGCCAAGGAACGACTGGGCAAAAATGATACACTGACCGAGGCTCTCAAAGATCCGGCCAAGGCGTCCGAAATATTGAACCGCTACGCGCAGGCCTCACAAGATTCACGCGATAGCGTCGGTTATGATACCAGAGGTCAACTCGTCGATTATCGCGCAGTGGCACGAGCTGCCGTAACGTCCTTCGGACCGACTGCCACCGTAGAAGGTACCAGTGTCAGATTCCAATCCGAATCCGGTATTGCAATGGTGGTTAAGATGAAACCGCCTGAAATCGGCAAAGACAAGGTGAAGTCGCTGACTGACCTTGACCTTACCGACGAGAAATTGGCCAAATTGTTGGAAGATTTCAAACTCCCGGAAGAACTCGACAAGCTAGCCAGAGAGAAGTTAGAAAAAGCGCTGTTGGAATATCTCAAGGACAAGTCTGAGGCTAGAGACTTCGAATCCGCGAAGAAGGCGCTTGCAAAGGAGATCCGCGAAGGTCGTGGTGGAACAGTTTCCCAAGAGCTGCGCGAAATTTTTAAACAGTTCGATGTTGAGATGGAAGGCGGCAAACCGAAGTTTGAAAACGGTCACCTCGTCCTGCGACTCAAGACAGGAGAAGGCGCTGAGCCGCTCCATGCCAGGGTCGGCGGGACATTTGAAAAAGCGAAAGGCAAGCTCGTTCCAATCATGATGATTATTCTGGCCGTCGCGCATCAATCGCAAGACCGCACTCAGTCTCCCGTTGCGCCAACGCGCTAGTCGATTGAAGGTTCAATTTGCTTAAAAGGTGAACGACTGTGCAAATGCACAGTTGTTCTATTGATCTGCACTCTCTTGAATTTCGCGTTTAATTCTGACGTTGGCTGATGCAACCTGGCATCAAATCCGAGAGCAATTCTTGCGCCAACAGCATGTCCGTATCAAACTCCAGCGAGTCTGTTCTCGTCGCCGCTTTTTCAGGAGTAGCAAACATGTCGATCATCAGTTCGGGAAGAAAATTGGATTGTTGTGTTGAGTTGTTCATATGTGCCCTTCCGCCTGAATGATCGCCTTCGATGGAAATATCATAAGTTTTCAAAGTTGACCAAATCTTGGCAGCCCATTAGGAGCCTCTAAATCTGACCAACTTTCGACCAAACCACATTAGAAGCCGTTTTTCGTGTCCAATGTCGTAATCAATCGGGGTACATCTTTAAAAGACATCGCAGAGGCTTAACAATGTCAGATACCGAAAATCCTCAACCCGAGGATGCGCAGAAAAAACGCGTACCGGAAACCAAAGACACCAAAGAATTTGACGAAAAAACTTCTGCGTCTATAAAGATGGGCGACGATGCCGAATTGAAATCGCTTCTGGATCCGGAAAAACTAAAGGATGGTTCCAGCCCGACGGATTCGGCAGAGAAAGGCGGTACGGAACCTGACAGTCAGGCAGACAAGTATGCCCATCATTTTCAGTCGGTCGAGACTCAAGCCGATGTGAAAAAGCTGCTGCAAGACATTGTCTCTCCGGATTTCGAAAAGCTTGGAGTCAACGTTAAGCCTCTTGCCGACGGTACACTTGGTTCGTCAGCTGCTTTCGATTTTCCGAATGCCACTCAAGTGCGTGGCGAATTGGGTGTAAAAACTGATTTCACTAAGAATCCAGAGAAAGCACCGAGCTATAACGGCGAAAAGATTCAAGCAATAACCGTCACCGCACCTAGCGCCAAAAAACCGGACGGGATAGTTGCGATTGAAACGGCGAAAGGCACCATAACTCTGACTCCGGCTGAGAGCAGTAAGTTCGAGTTTCCGCCAGTCTTTTCTTTTACAGATAAAGATGGAAATGCCACCACAATTCTGGCCAATGGTGACAAAACCGTTGTGCATAAAGATGGCTCCCGAACCACGCAATTCGGAAAGTTCGACAGTGAAGGTCGGCAGTTTAAGCGAGAATTCGACGATGGTGAGCGCAAATCATCCGTTACATATTTCCAGGACGGCCGGCGAATGATCGACTTTCATCCACCGCTGGATGACGGCAGTGCTTCCGTTACGGAACGCCCAAGAGCCAATGACCTGGCTTATGATGCTAAATTCCTAACGCCACCATCAGAGGTGCCGCAGAAACTACAGGAGTGCTCGAAAGCTCTCGAAAAAGCCACCAAGGGCGGTGACTATAAGACGCAATTAGAACAGGTCAAGAAGCTGGCTGAGCTCGAATTGCAGTCGCCCGAAGCAAAACAAATCCTCGATCGATTTGCTGAATCCAGTCGTGAAAATATGGGCATGACTCGGTACGCGCGATCGAATCAAGAAGGCGGACCGATAGGCGTATTGATTGCTATGGGCAGTTTGACTTCGAAGGAACGATTCGATGTTCTTCGGGCTGCGGCCAATGATCTGACGACCGCCGCAGACCGTGGCAACTTGACACGTGAGCAGTGCACTTTGGCCGCTCGGGGCATGGCATTTGCAATGCACGACGGTAAGGGCGAGCCCGTAGAAAATGGCAAAAGCTTGGCCGGCATGTTCGCCGACGTTCAAATGATCGCAATGAATGGCGAACAGCAGGATTGGGTTATGGATAATGCCGATAAGATGATCAAGTTGGGAGCCAAGCCGACTGTGCAAAAGCTAGGTCTGGCCGAGGCATTTGTGCCGATCTATCTGATGGGCTTGCAAAAGACTTTTGCCGAGACCGGGACTGTTAAACAATTTTCCAAACAATTGGAAGAGATGAAAAAACTCGCAGACGGTGGCAACCGGGCCGCTCTTTCTGTAATGATTGCCATCAAAGACGGTGGCATGGTAAATCACTCTGGAGTTATAGTCGAGGCTAAAGCTCCGGCTACTGTTGACGTAGCAGCTCCGGTAGTTAAACCGGAATTGGTTGCTGCCGGCAAGCTTTCCATCACTGCCGATCCACCACCACTGTCGGACGTCACTAAAATTCCTCATCCAACTGACGGCGGACCGCTGAACGGTGGCGGTGAAAAAACATCTGTTGTTTCAACCGATCTGCCTCCGGGAGTACAGCCTCTCGACTTCGATGTTTATGACCCTGAGAATTTTGGTTCCAAATCGCAGTCGGATCCTGAGCTGGTTGATTTATTCCTGGCTCAGATACCAACCGAAAAATCGCCGGAAAGACCTGGGTTGACCAAGTTGCAGGACAAACAGGTTAAACAAGTCAGCGACTGGATCACGGCGATGGGGTCCAGCGATTCCAGTATTCGAGTGACCGCCGAAAGAGAACTGCAGAACGCCATGCTCGATCCGATTACCGGACCGGCAACGATGGTCGAGGCTATGCGTGTCATCAACCAAAATACTAAGGATGACAACATCGGTTCTCGTGTCGCACGAACATTTGAAGGCATGAAAAAGGAAGCTCTGCAATGGCTGACCTTAAGCAACAGCCCGCTTGCCGGAATTCAGATTACAACAGAACAACTGCGCAACCGGCAAATGACAAATATCGATGCCGAAAATTTGCAGGCCGCCATTGCCGAGAGCGACCGGATAGGCGACGATCCGATTGCCCGACAAATGAGAACGAGCAGCCTTTTGCAACTCCAGGCGTCAGATCAATTGGACGATTTTCAGAAGCGCCTGGTGGCAAAAGAATTGAAGCATATGGCCGATCCCAGGCTGGCAGCCGCAGAAACAAGAATGTTGGCAGCCAATCTTTTCACCAAAATTGGCGACAAACCGGCTGCGCGAACATTGCTTTCCGAAGCGATGGATAAGGATCCATCGATAGTCAAAAATCCGGATTTCGGAATTGCCCTTATTCGCGCAGACGTGAACATGGATCCGTTGCTTTTGCGAAAATATGGCGAATTGAGCGGCAATCACGCCATTCTCGAGATGTTTAGAGAAGACGATTTGATTTTGCCCGGACAGAAAACATTCGATCGGTATTCTGATCTGGCAAAACGTGTTAACCAGCCTGTTGAGCCGAAGTACGCAAGTTCCGATGAGCGCTGGAAAGCGATAACCAGCGGCCAGCTCAGTCCGGCCGAAAAAGCGGCCGCACTGGCCGAAGAATATTTGGAAACCGCTGCCAACACGCCTGAAGGCGCAGGAAAGCGCCAGGTGGCGATGGACGAACTTGCCAAAGAAGCGCGGAATGGCAATACAGGAGCGAGCCAGAAACTCGATGGACTGACGCTTCTAGACATGATCAACCAAGCCTACACCTCCGTGGCTTTGCAGCAGCTCATGCCGAGTCCCAGGTATACAGGCGCTGAACGCATGGCTCGTTATGCTGAATTACGTAAGATTCCAGCCGTCCAGCGCAATGAGAGTGACATACACCACAACATCAACAGCATTCTTGTCGATCATTTCTTGGGCGCTAAGTCACAAAGAGAGCGTGATTTGTCCATGGATTTCCTGCGTAAGGAGATTCAAGAGGGCAATCTTTCGGCCATTTCTCCTTTGCAGAACCTGACTACAATCGATGCTGGATTGAAAATCTCAGATGCCCAGAAGGTGCTCGGTAATCCGAATTCAACACAAACAGAGCAAAACGAAGCACGCAAACAACTGCGCGACGCGATGCGAACTCTGGCATTGCAAGCCGAGTCCCGGAAGGGCAGTCAGGCCGACAAATACCTCGACAGTATAACCAAACATCCAAGCCTCGGCGTCAATCCGGGTGATGTTGCCAAAGCCAGAAACGATGCCCGTATGCATCTTGCCAATCTGGATCAAAAAGCGGTAGATGCAGCCAAGCAGGCCGTAGGAGCGAAGAATCCAGCGGAGCGCCAGCAAGCTGAGCAGAAGATGGCTCAGTATGCCCGAGATCAGATTTTGACGCAAGGCAATACGACATACACCCAGTGGTTCAGTCGGATCAATGTCAACAGCGCGGCCACCGACATAGTGCATAAGTTAGGCAAGCCGGCAGAAGCTGCTGATGCCCTTCTCACTTTCAAATTGCTCGGTGTCAACAATCGCACCGCGCGCACCACGTTAGAGAATCTGCAGACAGGAGTCGGCAACAACGCAGAGCTAATCAAGAAAATTCTGCCGGACGCGCCCGACAATCTCAAGCCTGAGGAAAAGACAGGCAAGCAGGCCGAGATCGAAGATCAACGCCAAAAGCTGCAAAAAGAATTAGCCGATCTTCACAAGGCGATTACAGATGGCAATCGTGAGCAAATCACCGATCTGATGAGGTCACGTTTTGTGGTGGCCGCTGTTGGAACCTTGATGGAGCCTTTTGTTCGCGATCGTCAGCGTCTTGATGGTTTAAACACCTCAGATCTGATCAAAGTGCTCGATGATCCCAAGTTGCTCGATACGGCGATCAAAGACGCGGCACTGTTTAAAAGAGAAATGTTTGAACGAGCCGATGCCAATCTCGGCAGATTCCTTACCCGCGAACAAACCGGAGAAGCGACTTCCAAAGCGCTTCTCTCCGCACTGCCTGCCGATGGCGCGTTTGAACTGAAACCGGAACATGCCAAGTTAAAAGACGAACTCGCTCAGGCTGTCAGACTTCATCGCTTGTCTCCTCAGGCTGAAAAGCTGGTGGCCGCCCTTCTGAAAGATGGATCACTTCCCAAAGAAGCAGTCAGTGAGCTTCGCAACGAACTATCGCTCAACAAAGAAGATCGCCTGGTTAAATCGCTTTCTGATTTGAAGGAAACATCGGCCCGTTTGTTAGGTGTTGTCGGACTGCATTTTGAGGGACCTCTGCAAGATATCGAGTCGATCGATCAAGCCAGAAAGACCAACGAAGCCGCGAAAAAAGCAGTCGAGGTATTGAAGTCGACGACAGCTACCCTCGAGCAGAAGGCAGAAGCTGTACGAGAACTGCGAGATCAGTTTAGGCGCTCCGATGATATGGCCGGCGACGGTGTCCACAAGATGACAGCCAAACAGTTTGTTCGATTCATCACGGCTCTGCCGGGAGAAGACAAATCGGACGGCGGCGAGGCTGCGTTCAACCAGGTCAAGGCGATGCTTGCCAGCGACGACATGTCCAAGGTTCTTCAAGCGGCCGAGCTAATTGACTCGTCTTTGCCTGATGGTGTGCGGGATGCCAACGAGGCTCGTGCACTGCGGGCGGTGCGGGGCATCGGCCCGACCACGGGTTCTGAGGACTTAACTAGAATCTCGGAACAACTTGCCGATGAGATTACCGCGTCTAAACTGGAGGATGGCGGAAAGGTAAACGAATCGGCCAAGGAGTGGAAATCGTGGGCCGATGCGCAACGATACATCGCCCGCCTCAACGAAGACCTGAAGGCCGGCGATCCCAAAGCCGTCAAGTCAGCGCTTGATGTTTTCACAGCGCAAGTAAAGGCCGACAAAAATCCTTATTCGATCACAGCCATGACAGCCATGCTCGTTGGCAGCACTAATCCGGAGCTTTCCGACAAATGGTTGAGCAAGTACTCGACTATCGATGAAAAACCGGTTTACATGCCCAAACTGGATGCGCTCACTAAAGAACAAAAACTGGAAGTGATGCGCAAAGTGGTTGAAGAACTTCGCGATCTGATCCCCGAACAAATGACCGAGCGAGATGCCGCCGCCATCGCCATCGCCTATAACGCAGCTGTCGAACTGGGCGACAAAGTGCTGCAAGAGAAGTTCGAATACATGCTGCGCGACGGCAGGGATGGCTCCAACCGCGATTCTGTGAAGGCCGGACTGGACTTCGTAAGCGCCATTCCTGGAATCAAGAATGCCGCCGATCTGAGCTTGATTTCAAGAGATTTGCCTATATTCAGACCGCTTACGGTTAAGGAAATCCAGGAGGCCCAGCAGCTCAAAGACGCACCAGCTGAAATCGCCAAGCTCAATATGGAAGCCACCGCTAGTGATGGCAACGATGATAAGCGCAAGACTCGCGATCAAGCTGTTGTTCAAGCTGTCAGCCTGGCATTCGAAACGGGCGGTCAGCAAGCTGTTAACAAGCTGCTTAACGATATCAATGCCGAGATCGCTAAAGCCAATCCGGGCAAGAAAATCGAATTTAATGGTGGCGTAGTTGGTGGCACTATGCGCGACCAGAAGTTCGCGATTAGTTTGCAAGTTACCGATCAGACCAAGAAAACCGGTCAGGTCTACAATCTGGCAACGCCGATGCTGGGCACGCAAGTGTCGGTCAACGAGCTTGGTCAGACCAAATCGTTCGTTTTCCCTGGCGATCGTACCATCTCGCTCAACTACGATGATAAGAACAATCGGCAGTTAGTCACCAGCTTCAAAGACGCAGACGGCAACACCTGGACCCGCGATCTAAGTGACGGAAAACCTGTCTTCTCCGGCGTCAACACTGAAGGACGAAAAATACGCGGCAAAATCGAAGGCGAGATCGTAGTCGAGCAAGGCCGTCTTGAACGCCGGGTCAATGGCGCGGTGCAAGAATTCACGGGACGGACCGAGTTCAAACAAGAAGCGCTAAGAGACACGCCGAAAGGCAAGGCGGGCGAAGCCGCGGAGAAGGCCGCATTAGTCGAGATCTATCGCCCTGAGCCGCTCAGCGCAGAAGCTGGACGTTTGTTGAAGATGCAGACCGATATGATCGGCCACATGAAGACAATTCTGAATCTAAACAATGCGTCGGAAAGGGACTTCTACGAAGGTCTCGAGAGAGAGATGCAGGATGGGGTTTATGGACCGAAGACCCGAGAGTGCTTGCAAGTTTTAAAGGACAGAGTGGAATCCAACACCAAGGAACTGGCCAACACTCTCAACAGAGCGGCAGTGTCCTGCAAGACCGGGGTGACTTTGCCGTTCGATCCGCATACGCGCCTGCCGATGACTCCGGAGCGCTACGAAGCCTGGCTCAAGGACAAGTCGGCGAAGTATCGAATCGATATGAAGATCCCCGAAAAGGGTCTGCCATCCGAATTGGACATGGACAAACTCAATCGCTCCGTTCACTGGTTGGGTGAGGCCCAGAAACGCTTTGTGAAAGCGCAGGCAGACTACCAGGACAAGTACATCGATCGGATGGTCGGCGAACTTGGCCTGCCTTCGGCATACACTAAAGCGGAAAGAGGCAAGTTCAGCAGCAACGAGGCCGAGGGACGCCGCGCTGCTATGCAAATGATCGAGATGTACAAGCAGGTACAGCGCACGGTTGATGCAGCTCACTTCTTGAACTCCCAGAAACCAATGTCGACCTTTGGTATCAGGAGCGATACCGGTTGGGTCGACGAGGCCGGTAAATTCCAGATGAAACTGCCACCCGGCTGGGAGTGGCACATGAAGGACGGAAAGATCGATTGGACCAGAGAGCCTCCGTTCAAAACCGTGATCATGCCAGGAGACCTTCGACTGGCGGCCGGTCAGAACAAAGAGGTAATCGATGCAACGCAGAAGTACCTCAAAGACTACGGCGAAACTGTTCGAAATACATACATGGAGATTCAACGATCTCTGACCAATCCAGTCGGCATGGTCGCTTACGAAGATGTAGAGCTTCCACGCACGCGCTTTACTGGTGAGCTCGGTTTCAACAAAGATGGATCGCCGAAGTTCAAATTCGAGCCTCGTCAGGGCGAAGGCACGAAGGATGCCAACGATTTCAACTTGATCTCGATGAATTTCGACGTCGAGCAGAAGGACGGATATTATCGTGTGACCAGACGTTCCGAGTTGTGGGACTTGCCTTTCTGGGCATACCAGAACGCACGTTGGGACGGAATGATCGGCAAGAAAGTCGGAGAGCTGACTGTTCCTGGCCGAGATTACAAAAAGGGCGATCTGGTGCCGGTCAAGCGTGGCGATAGCTTCGAACTTTGCCGTGTTGAAAATCTGACCGACGATACCGATCCGCTTCTGGCTGCTGTTTGCCCTGCCGCCTTCATAGGCTCCAAGATGCAGAGCTACAAGGGTGAGCGCCAGGTCCTGTACTGGGGCGAAAAAGCGATCAACGTGGCCATGGACATCCTGATGACGCTGGAAGGACTGAACGGTCTTAGATTCGTTCAGGTCGCCGGTTCCGGCGCATTGAAGGCGACCACCATGGCTGCCCGAATCACCGAGGGTGGTGTCGCCAAAATGGCTCCGGCTTTGACTCGACTGGAAAGGCTGTACATGACCGGCACATCCGGACTGAAACTGGTGATGGGCTTGCCTATGGCGGCGGTGACCAGCAGCGCCGGATCGCATGACGGCTCCAACAAAATCACCGAAGCGTTGGGCACGGCCCGCACCTGGTACTTCCTCGGAGAAGCCGGTGGTGGTCTGCTTTTCGGACAGAAATTCGGGCGTATTCTCAATCCATCCAACGAGAAGTTCTTGCCGTTTGTCGGCACCAGCCGCTGGTGTCATCCGGACAGCACTTATGCCAAAGCCATTCACAACGGCTTCAAAGTATCGGAGTGGGGCGTGATTGGCACGATGGGTCTGCATATGGTCGGACTAGCCCGTCAGCTACCACCGGATGCACCTAAGGGTCTGGATCTGAGCCAGGCCGGAAAAAATGATCCTCTGATCGGGCGCTTCGAAATAGAACGTGATTGGCTCAAAGGCTCGGAGCAAGCGTTGACTGATGATAAGACCGGAATCCCCAAAGACAAAGAAGATGCTCTTCGCCAGATGCTCGCCGCCGTTGAAGGCGTGGACAGAAGAAACAAGGTCGCTTTGTTGGAGGGTGGATACAAAGATCCTAACCAAAAGCCACCAGGCGAAGACCGATGGGGCGATATCGTCCGCAAAGCCGAAGCTACTCTGGCCGCTAAGAAGAGCGATCTGGAAGCGGCTCAGAAGAATCCGGATCCGAAGAAGCCCGATCAAGCAACTAATCTCAAGAAAGAAATTGAAGCTCTGCAAAAGGACTTGGAGATTGCTCGACCGAAGCACGAATATCTCGCTGCGTTGAAAGCCGACATTGAAAGCCCTGATCTGGACAAGCGTGCCAAAGAACTCGGTAAGGAAATCGAGACAGCAAAGACGAACTATGTGAATGCATCGAAGGCTAAAGACGTAACTGAAGCCGATGCCGGAAGAGGACGCCTCGAAGAAAATCTGAAAAAACTGAAAGGCGAGATTCCACTCAATGCCGCAGAAATAGCTCGTCTCGAGACTCAGTTAAAGCCGCTTGCCGATCTGAAAAGGACGCTCGATCAACTGGAGCAACGTAAGGGCCATCTCGAAGAGCTCATGACGGTTCGCAATGGTCTGATCGATTACTTGCAACCTTCCAAGAGCGCAGTGCAAGACATGATAAACAAAGGAACCTATGATGCTGAGAAAGCCAAAGGATTCCCAGCCTGGAAGAGCACTCTGGACCCTGAGCGCGTAGTGGCAGCTGAACTCGCCCTCCTGCGACTGGGCGATCGCGATGCTAATGGTGCCTTGCGAGAAACCCTGGCCACGCGCAGTTTCGAAGTAACTGTCATGAAAGACGGTAAGCCGGTGAAAGAAACGATTACGCAATCGGTTTCAACTGCATCTGTGGTGCAAGCACTGGAAGGAGAGCTGACCAAGCCGACCTCGCAATTGAAACATTTCACTAAGCAAGACATCGACGCGCTCCGCGATATTAAGACCGATGGCGCCGTGCTCGGTCAAGTAATCTCACCTCGAGACACGATCAAGGCAATCAGTGAGAAAACGCAAAGGCTGCTCGACCCGACCAATAACCTGACCCCTCAGGAGCGTCGCGAGGAAATTGCAGCGTTCAAACGCGACTTGATGAAACATATTCCGGAGTCAGCACTCAAGGCCGCGAAAGCTACTGAAGACAAACTCACCGAAATCATGAACTCTGCTAATGGTCAGGAGATCAAAGACGAGCAAGTCGTTAAAGCACTCAAGGAATTCAGAGATTCACTGAAGGGCAATCCCGAAGTTCAAGCCGCCGCAATCTATTCTTTGCTGATGTTGTCGCGCGGCGAGAATGGCGCCGTTACTGACGTACTTGGTACTGACGGCAACAGAACTATGAAACGCGAAGACCTCGGACTTTATCTCAATATGTTCCTGGCGGCCGCTATCAAGGACACGACGCGCGTTCCTGGAGGTGTTGACCTCGTCCTCGCCAATCTGTTGTCGAAAATCGATCCTGATGCTATGCCGCAAGGTCGGCTGATGGAGCTGGCTAACGATGTTGGCCGGCGCAATCCATCTGAGCAAATCAAAGATTGGGCTCAGATGATCAAGATGGGCGGAGATCTTTCCAGTCATGGCATGGAAAAGAGTCGCCAGACCTTGCGCGCTTATGACCTCTCTGACCCTAACAAACTAACGTTTGCACGCCAGACTCTAACCAGTTTTGGGCCTGGGCTGACCGCCCACCTCAACCCTGACAAGGCTAAAGAAGTTCAAGGAATCATCGATAAAGCAGCCCTCATGCTCGATCCTAAAACTGCAAAGGCAGATCTGGATAAATTCAAAGATGAACTAGGTAAACATTTTAATGGTAATCCGCTTCCGGATACCGAAGAAGCTAAGGCGTTAAGAGCTTCAGCTGGCCTTGCTCTGCTTTATCTGAGTCGCGATAAGTATGGCAATCTCCCCGACAATTTTGCCGGTGGCGCGAGCGGAGAAACCGTCGTTAACGCCCTCAAGGCCGACTTCATCCACACCAAGACGCCGGAGAGCGCTGCCCGCATGATTGCGCTCGGCGACATGCTTTCTCGTTCTGGTGTCATATCTGGTGCTACGTTCGCAGCCAAACTGCAAGATATTCTTATCGATCCGAAAGTCTCGCAAGAAGACAAAATGCGCGCTCTGGTCGATACCAATGGACCGCGCCTGTCCGCCGTGATTGAGGCTATGAAGGTCTACGAATCAATCAAGCAACAATATGGTAAGCCGGCAGATGAAGGCAACGGCAGCAACTTCGGCGTCAATTCCGTCGATCTATTGAAGACGCTCGAAAAGGTGAGCAGAGAAAATCCCGGCACTCCTCTTGCCGCACTGGCTGCTGACCTGAAGTTCGCCCATCTGCAAACCGATTCAGAACAACGACAGAAGCTTTTGATTGAAGCCTCCAAACGCGGAGTTGAAGTCCTTGAAAAACGTATGGACGGCAAAGTTTTGGAAGCTGATTTTGTTTTGCGAATGACGCAGCATACCGATGTGCTGGCAAGCGATCCGTCCAAAGATCCGACCAGCGATCAAAAGATCCAAGCGTTTTATGCCGCCACCGCCTTAGCTGACTATGCGCCACCTGCTGGAGCTGCCAAAGATCCGCAAGCTGTTGAAAAGTTGAACGTGGAAATCGCGTCGTTGAAACAAGCGATCGCTGACTATCCTGACGGCAAGGAAAAAGCCAAGGGCGACGAAAGACGGCTTTCCGAACTTGAGACAGCCCACAAGAAAAATGTCGAACGCTTCGAGAAACTCCAGCGTGATGCAATTTTGCAAGACCCAGCCGCGTTGCAGGGATACATAAATGAAGCTTTTGCCAGGATCGCGACCGGTAATGTTCGAACCGTACCCAATACAAACGATCAAATTACGACAACTGTTTTGTACAAAGAGCAGACTGAACTGAGGACGAAAGTATTCGATGCACTTGAGGCACACAGCAAAGCGGTGGCGGCCGGCTTGCCGCCCGACAAGGTCGAAGAGCTGCGCCAAAAGGCGGCCGACGCTCAGAAGGATTATCAAGCCAAGGAACAACTGGCAGAGGATTTGATTGTCCTCAGCTTGGAGCGCCTGATGCCGGATCGAATCAAGCAGCTGGGTGCCATTTCAGGTGCCGAAACTTGGTTTAAGGTCATGCAGCAGGTTAAGACCTTTACTGATTCTCCGGTTAAGCCCGAAGCGCCATTTCTCAAGGACGGCGCACAACCGGCCGACGTCCCTGCATATAATCGTAGACTCCAGTCCTTCAAAGAACATCCGAATTCTTTGTACGGCCGCGAGCGCATGCGTGAGGAAAACCAAGCCAAGGTTATCGCCATGCTCCCGGCTTTGCTAAATCCTACTGATACGGACAGTCCAGAGCTGAAAAACCTCAAAATCAGTCAACGGCCTGAATATCTCGAAAAGCTCAAGGAACTGGTTCCAACAAAAGGTATGACCGATTATCCATTCGTCGGCGAAGCAGCCGTCAAAGCGATTGGAGCAATCAAATACGACGACACCAAGCGTCCTGAAATCGCCGAATTCATGCGCGCTATCGTCATCGATCGCGAGAAGTACCCGCCGCTGGTTCGCCGCGCCGCCCTGGAAGAGCTTGCCCTGGAAGAGCTTGCCAAACTCAATCCGGATGGATTGGAACGCACCTATCTCAATCTGTTGGGTGTTGAAACCGACTCGGAAATCAACAAACGCGTTCGCGAGCTGATCTTGCCGTTCCGCAGACCGGAACCATCGTCGAAAGACTACATCGATGATTTTACGAGGACCAAACGCGAACTCATGTTCGCCGCGGTGCGAGGCAATTATTTGACTACGTCGTACGACTTCATCAACCTCAATTTCCCTTCGTTGAACAGTGATTGGGCTCGATGGGAAGCCAATCGAAAGTTCAACGAAAACACTGGACTCAATCAAAACAATCCATGGGCTCTAAAACGGATTTTCATAGATGACGCTAAAAACACCGCGAAGAACGATGTGAGAGCGGAGAAGGTTGATGCGATCAGGAAACTGAAAGAAGCCGCCTGTGGTGGCAGTGATTTTGCGGAAAACGATCAGAGCGAGCCCGCGAAAAACGCCCGCAGAGATGCGGACGAAGCCCGTAAAGCACTAGCCTACATAGTCATATCAAACGGCATGCCGGCGATTGGTTCGGCCGACAAAGACCTTCTTGTTGAGGCCGCTACCCAAAAGATCTTAGAAGCCTGCCAGAATAATTCGACAGCACGCGCCAAGGATTTCGCTCAGATCCTCGAGATGTGTTTGATGCATCAACCGATGCTAAAAAGCGAGCATCGCGCCAGATTGCTCGAAGCGATGAAGGCGCTTAAACCTGGTGAAATCGAAGGTGGTATCACTAAAGAACAAGCCGCTATCGCTATCGCTTCTGGTCTTCAGCTCGACCTGGTGCGTACCCGCCCGAGCCGCGATCAGGCCTCCACAGGTTCAGATTATCAAACCAAAGCAATCGACATGTTGGCTGAACTCGGAGTTAAGAAAGTCTTGCCGGTTTTGGAAGCGATTGCCAATGCTGAAAACCGAGAGCACTCCAATGATGCCGTCGTTCAAGCCGCACGTCGTGCGGTCAGCAAATTGCGCGATGATACGAGCGGAACTCAAGCAGAAGTTCAAGCTCTGCTGAAGAAGCAGGATTACCAGATCCCAGTGAAGGATCTGGTCAGCGATTTGCAAAAGAAATCGGGCAAAGGCGGCAACGCCGAGGAGCTTGTCAGAGCCATCTATATGGCTGGCGAACGTCCGCTGATAACGGATATAAATGACGAGCGCGTCAAAATCATGCGTCATATAATCGCTAGCGATTCAGAACCGGAGCAAGCCAAGATCGCCTGTGCCAAAGTGCTGGCCAAAAGCGAGGTTCCAGAGTTGCGCAAACAGGCAATCGAGATCTTGACTCTCGAGGCCAGTCTTGGATCTCGGCAAGGTTATCGCAGTGACGCGAAAGCGACTTTAGACGCGATCAAGAAAGCCGGCAAGGATGGAGAAGCGGTCGATGCGGCAGCCAAGTTCGTTGACTCGCCGATTACGACACTGACAGACCCTCGGATTGTGCTGTTCGAGAAAGGTCTATTGAGTCCGGATCCTGAAATCAAGCTCGATTGCGCCAAGAGACTGATCATCAACGATAACGTACAACTGCGCGAGAAAGCGATCGATGCTCTTGCATTGGCTGCCAAACACAGTTTCCGCGAGAGTGACAAGAAGGCCGCAGAGACTTTCTTGGATTCCGTAAAGGCAGCGGAAAAAGCAAATCCGGATCATCCGGCTGGCTTCCACATGGGAGACAGCACGTTGATCGACAGTGCGCTGCGCAGAGCCGAAAAGATGACTACTGAGGATTACGTTGAAAAGCTTGATGGTCCGGTCACCTTCGCGATTCTGGACAGTCAGCGTTATTATGATGGCGTCAAGCGCAACATGCTGGACACGTCGTATGCCGACATGAAGCAGTTCGAGGGCGACTACTTCCGCAGAAACGGCGACTACAATCTGCTTGATGGGAACGTACTCAACGACCAGTTTGAAGCTAACTTCAAACGTGTAAGAATGCAAGTCCTCAACGCCGCAAAAGGCACAGTGACAGTTTTGGCTGACTGGGCAATTTCGGTTGCCTGGTACACCAATCCAATCACACCATTCTTCGATCGTCCCGAGCATTTACATTACAATCCTGACGAAGAAATCGAAGCTGCCAACAAACAGACCTGGAAAGATCGCGACACGCAATTCGCCAATCTGGTCGCCCTTGCCGAGAAGGTTGATGGCGAGGGCAAATCCGAGTGCAAAGAAGCGCGAATGGCTCTGGCTTATATCGTCTCGAGCAACGGCGTTCCTTTCAGACCTGACGAGCGCGAATACTTCGCCTGGAAGGCTGCCGAGGCGCTCAAGAAAATCTGTCAGGATGGAAACCTTGGCAGAGGCGAACTGAAGGACATGGTGGCTGCCTGTCTGGTCAATCAGCCTGGTCTCTCCAGCAGTTCACGCCTTCAACTCTTCCATGGTCTCAGAGCGATGTATGAAAAAGGAAACGTCGGCGGCGAAGAGTACGCTGCCATTTGTACTGCAGCTCTGGAGACGGAACTCAAGGCTATGCCGGTCCCAGGCAAGCCCGGGTTCAAAGAGGACTTATATAAAACCAGTGTTGCGTTGCAAACCTGGCTTTTGGATGCGATCGAAAAGACAGGTTATCGCAAAGCCACGCCGATTTTGGAGGCGATGGCGCAGTATCATCCGGCTAAAGAATGCCAGGATTGGGCTAACAAGCTTGCCATGCGTTTTGCCGATCGGCTGGGCAGCTACAAATCGGAAGCATTTGCCGGCGAACCGAAATTCCCGGTAACCAAAGAAGGCGAGGCGGACCAGCTCAAGTGGCGCGCAGACCGGTTGGCGAAAGTGATGTCCGGCAACGATAAATACAGACTGATCGAAGCGGTGATTTCATCCGGGTTTGAGAAACCAGTTTCAGACGCAGAAGATCCACGACGTCCCCTGTTGAGACGCTGCCTTGAGCATCAGGAGCCGCTTGTGCGCATGGCTGCAGCCAAGTTGCTTTTGACCAGCGAGGACAAGAGCGATCCGGATCGCGAGAAGGCATACCAGTGCATGAAGAATCTGGCTACCCACGGCACCACCATGTGGTTCCGTCAGGATGCCAAAGACATACTTGAAGGGCTGAAAGGCGGTAACGCCGATTTGCGCAATCGTGCTGCAGTTGATGTACAAAACGAGACCGGAGAACAAGAGCGTCTTGTCAGAGCAATCGCGTCGATCGAATCTAGGCATGGCAGCAAAGCCGATCAACTCTACGGTCCGTTGTGCCAGTTAGCGCAGATCTTGCAAAAACAAAACACGCCGGAATCGTTGGCCAAAGCTCGCGAGCTGCAGCAAAGAGCCGCAGCTATCGGCGACGGAATGCACGAAAGTCACGTTAAATTTCAGCTAGAAACAGCTGAAAAGACCGGCGACCAGCGCCCAGTCCTCAAGGCTTTGAACGATCATTCCAAATATCTTCGCGATCGCGATTGGCCGGGCGACGCCGCGAAAGCCGTACAAATCGACAAGGTGCTGTACGGCAAGATCGATGAGCTCTGGACCAAGCAGATCGATACCCTCAAGAAGTCGTTCCACACACCACCAACAGCCGAAGAACAAAACGCATTGTCTATGGCTCAAAGGCAGTATGCCGACTCAATGAAGGACAGCAAGGATTCAAAACATCAGGAACTTTGCAAGAAGCTGCTTGCTGACAGTGGTGCCAATCAGAGCTCGGCCTGGGGCACCACCATCGGTGGCATTAAGATGGATATTGAGGCCGGCAAAAAGACATACGATGATCTCAGTGCGGTTTACCTTGAACAGGCGAAATTCTTCAAAGGAAAAGGCGATGCGAAGGGCGAAGCCGACGCCGTGAAGAAATCTCAGGAGGCGACGGAAGAGGGTTGGAAAACGAGGATCAAATCATTCACAGACCGTCAAGATAAACTGACAAGCGGCGAGACCTGGAAGCTGGCAGAACAACAGAATGGTTTTGCCGACTCGCTGATCAAGCGCGGCTGGCCTGGTGATAAAGAACGCGCTGAAGCGCTCTTCAAGCAGTCGAAGGAGAATCAAGAAAAGAGCTACGATAAATTCCTGGATGAAGCCGGCACCAAAGCCGGTGGCAAGGTGACGGGTCCGCAACTGGCGGCCATGGCCAGTTATTCCGATTTCCTCAGAGGAAGGAACGAACCTGGCGATCGCGATCGCGCCCAGAAGTTCGATGATCAGATCGTTGCTTCCGGAGAATTGAAACTGTCCGAGTTTAAAAAACTCGCCGGCGGACCGATGGACAAAGCGACTGTTGAGGAATTTCGCGTTCTTGCCGATGTTCTTGAAACCCGCGGTAGACAGCTCAGCAGGCTGGCTCACGGAAACATTGGACTCTGGGGTGATATTCCGCCGAGTCGAACCGATCTGCCGACCTGGGCAGACAAGCGAGCGATACCGGGTGATCCGGCCCGCGCATCCAAGGCGTATGATGCCGGTCATCAGATCAAAGATGCTTTGTTCAGCATGGACAGACAAAAGTTGGAAGCCGCTTTTGGTCCGGATAGTTTGGAAGTTCTTAAAAGTCTGAAGGACCATTGCGAGTATTTATCGAAAGGCGATGATCAGGATCGTGAGCGCGCCGGGCGGCTCTTCGATCTAGCCTTCAACCGCGAATTAGCATACTGGGACAGGCATGCGAAACTGGCTGGCGATCGCGGTGACCTAGGTGCCCGGGTGGAAGCGCTGGGCAAGAAAGTCAGTTTGATCGAAGCGAAGGATAATTCATCTTTTCCATCGGAAGAACTAAGGAAAGCGCGCACCGAGTACAGAGAAGAAGCGAAAAAATATGGTCTAAAGGAGATCGAGCGTATTGAAAAAGAAAAAGGTAAGAATGCGCCTGAGCTGATCAAACCGCTTTCCGAACTCGGCTCTTTCCTGCAATACGGCAAGGGTATGCGAGACGTTCCTGAAGAAGACAAAAAGCTTGGAGAAGAGTTGAGCAACCGCTCGTACGACATTCTCAGAGACTTCAAAGGCAAACCGGAAGACATTCCGGCAGCCGGTCCAGTGATCGCCGGACTGAGAGACGATTTCAAAACAGTTCAGCGCTCGAAGATTGATATAGGAGCTGATCGTAAACCTGGTGAGAGCGGTCGGCTGGCCAAGGACGAGCTGGCGATAATCACTGCAGCACTGGCTTTGCTTGCGCTCAAAGGTTTGACCTCGACCACTGCCAAGGAAACAATCGACAACAGCAAGCTGCCCGCCAAGCTAAGCGAACTTTATAAAGCCAAGCTGGACGCCAATGTAATGACGCCTGACTGTGCTGCTAAGTTGGCTAAGATGGATGCTGATTTGAGAGCGACCATCTTTGACCCGATGGTGCAGGACGGTAAAGTCACGGCAGCCAAGCTGGAAGAACTTGTCGACATGCATCTGCGAAATGAAGCCCGCCAGCCGGATAAACGATTGAGTCAGGAAACTATGAAAGTGCTGGCTACAATTGAGTCGTCGGAAGCGCGCGGTAGCGTGGAATCACTGGCTACTCATTGGTCTGTTGACGCCAAGTCTCTGCCTAAGTTAGTCACTGCCAATGGTGGCGCTAATATAACACCGTCCGCGGCTCAAGTGATGGCTCGCGCCTGTGCCTTTGGTATCTGCGATGGTACCACCTTGAGCAACGTGCTGGACCTTCCTGTCGACAAGCGTTCAATCGTAGAAAAAATGCTTGCCGATCAAGTCAACGCAGTCGATCAAAAGAGTCAGTTCGATGCCGCTGCCTTCAAGAAATTGGTCGATTCAGCCGGCAATCTTTCGGTCGATCAATTGAAATCGTTAGAGTCCGCCTTGAAGTCGGCAGGTGAAGGTAAACCTGCATTGATCGACGGCAACAGGCTGACGCGTATTTTTGACATGTCGCCGGAAGCCGTAAAAGATGTGTGCACTTACCTCAAACCAGGTGGACAGTCGTCCACGGCGGTTGACGCATTCTTGAGTATGCAACCGGAACATATGAACGCCGCCATGAAGAAGGGCATGCTGCCTGCCGATCTGAATCGTGTGCTGGAACAGTTTCCCACCGAATCAGTGCATAAGGTAATCGAAGCCTTCGGCACGGTGATCGACAAGCCGCTCTGGGACAAGATAGTAGCGTTCCAAGACAAGCAAGCCAAGGCCGGAGAAGCGGCACTGCCGATCGAGTTTACTCCGACAATCAGCGATCTGGTCTCGGTTCCGAAGATGGATAAGGCTACCCTTACGACAATTGTCGACAAGCTGATCGCCGGCACTGTCAACGAAGAAGTTCTAAAGAAAGCAGCGTTAGCAGCCAATGCAGATAAATTAGATCCTAAGCAGATTCTGGACGTGATTGCCCTGCCAGAGAAATCTCAGGAGTTCGTTTCCGAAATTCTGAAGCAGGAAGCCGCAGGTGAGTCATATTCTCGTCAAAATCTCAGCAAAGCCGATTTCACCAGACTGCTCGGCGACAAAGCACTAATTGAGGAATTAGTTAAATTCAAGGATGCCAAACTGATCTCTGGCTACACGGCAAGCCAGCTATTGAAGGGAACTGACAAAGACAGAGCTTTGATCGACTTCTTACAGGCGCAAGTAAAACCTGGACTCGAAAAGTCGGCTCAGGTTTCTGCCAATACATTCAGTTATCTGGTTACACTGTCGGAACAGCAAGGATTGACCGCTAATTCGATCGATGCATACACCGAAGCTCTTTCGAAAGGTTTGATGACCAATGAGCAACTGCAGAAATTGCAGAACATGCCTCAAGAAAAACGTCTGATTTACGACGGCATGCTTCAGCGCGGTCAGTTGGATGCAAAAACACTAACTGAGTTTATTGATAGCAAAGCCGATATCGAAAAATTGAAGAAGCATGCAGCCGATCAGCCGGCGACACGCGATCCCAAACCGAAGGCCTCTGATGCGAAACCAGGTGAGAAGGTGGCAACCAAAGCCGCCGAACCTTCGGGCTTCCAAGTAGTTAGAGACGCTGTGGCTGCCAGAGTTGAGTCACTGCTCACGACGGCCGCTACAACTGTTAGCGATACTAATGGTGATACCAGTGGTAAACCTGAATCAGTCAAGCCTGCGGTGTTCGATGCAGCTCAGGACGCCAATCTTAAAAAAATGGAAGCAGATCCGAAGTTCGGTCCTGACGTAGTGAAGCAGATACGTGCCCTTTCGCAACAAGCGTTAGATGAATGCGGACTCGGAAAAGCTCTGAAAACTAAAGTCCCTCGCGAGCGAGACGTGACGCACCCATTGAAGTGGGCCACCATATTTGATGCGGCGTCGACGTATCCGCGGGATCTTCAGCGTAAAGTTCTCGAAAAAATCGGACCGGCGAGCAAGGCTACTCCGAACGCTACGAAACTGGAGATTCTCGATAATCTCTTACATGTATTAAAAGATCAGCCGGCTCCTGTTGTTGCCGAGCGCATTGAAAAGGCGCTCAAGACTTGGGATCTGCTGACTGATGCTGATCGAGCCACTCAGCCACCGATCAAGAAATTGGAGGAGATTTTTAAGCCAGAAGAAATTGCAATCATTGAGGAGCGAAGGAAGGCACAGAAAGATCTTCCGGCGTTCGAACTGGGCAAAAATCCTGGTGCCAAAGAAGAGTTGACCAAAAAGAATTTCGAGCAGGCTAAGGCTGATACCAAAGGTGGTGAACCGACTAAAGGCAAGGTCATTCACATCGTCATGGGTGCAAGTGGAGCCGGCAAATCATCCAATCTCGTCGTTCCATTGGCGAAGCAATACAACGGTATGGTGATCGATTTTGATCGTGTCAACTCGACCATTCCTGGTTACACAGTCGATGGTCAAGTGGGCATCGGCTACGATGCGTGTAAAGGCGCGGGTGGCACAGTCACAATGGAAGTGCGACGGGCGGCTCTGGCTGCGGGTTACAACATTGTGTATCCGACACTGGGTCAGTCACCCGAGCAGATGCTCCGAGTGATTGCCGAGGCCAAAGCTGCAGGGTACGAAGTTCAAATTCACATGGCTGATGTGACTCCCGAAGAGGCGGCCAAACGTGGTTTCAAACGGTCGTTCGAGGCACCGAAAGATGGGGTGAGGCAGATCGTCGATCCAGCCATCGTTCTTGATACCAATAAATATGATTCCCGCATAGTTTACGACAGATTGAAAGCCGAGATGGGTTGGGCTATTGACGGATACAGCAGGGTCAATCTCGAAGGACCAAAAGATGCACAGCCTGTAGTGGTTGAACGCGGCGGTACGGCAATTCTGCTCGAGGGATTTGCAGTTTTGCCGACCCGATCTGATGTTAGACCTGATGATAAGCCGCCTGCACCGCCAGCGGATGTGAAAGCCGAATTTGATAAGGCTCGCGCATCTGAGCAGACTAAACCTGAGACGGTGGAATTCAACGGCGAGAAGTGGCAGAAGGACAAGACCGGCGAGTTTTACAAGCGGTTCAATCGGGACGGCCAAGAAGTCGAGCGCATTCGTGCATATAAAACCAAGGACAACGAACTCTATGTCAAGGACGCTCGTGGTGAGACTATCGTGCGTCCCGACGGAAGTCGCGTAACTATTGATAATTCCGGTACGATTCGCAACTACACCGCCGATGGTGTCATCCAGTCCGCCATCAATCCGAAAGGCGAAAAGACTTTTTATGAACACTGGACTGAAGGTCCTCTCAAAGGGCAGATCAAGGAAGTCTCCGGTCCTGGTGATTTCAAACTAACAGTAATAGACAAAGACCATTTCGAGGTCAAGCGCAACGGTGAAACGTATAAACGTGAAGGCGCGGCCAAGGTAAATGGAGATGGTGCCGTCACGCAGCGCACGAAGGGTTCCGAATTCTCAGTTGAAAAAACTGTGGAAGGCACTGAGCGTATGATCACTCATGTCAAAGTCGGAGATGGCGAAGTCGACCGGGTAACCGTTGAGCATGCCGACCTTGTTGTTCAAAAAGACCGATTGAGCAAGCTCGCCGATTTCCATTTCCCGGATAAAGAGCGGCGCGCGCGCTGGGACAAAATGGTCGAAGCTTTTGAAAAAGGCAGTGTGTCACCCAGTGACAGAGCAAGAGTTTACGAGCAGTTAGCGCGTATGATGGAAGCGACTGGTCAAACGGCGCTCTCTCAGCACGATCGAGTGAGAATGGCTCAGCAACTGCTCAGCCAACTGACCGACATCAAGACAATTTATCAGGGTAACAATGAATCTTGCACGCTTGGATCTATGGAAAAGATTCTGGCCAAACGCAACCCTGCCGAATTAGTTAAAATGGCAGCTGACTTGAGTACCACTGGTAAATATGTGGCCGCCAACGGCCAGGTGTTCGACGCCAACAAAGTTCCGGGCGCCCTTCAACCGGATACGGAAGCCGCTCGCAACAGCTTCGTGTCACCAAGCGAAATTGCTGCCGGAACCGATCTGCACACCGCGCAAAAACGCAGTCACGTCAGTCAGGTCCTTCAAGTGGCTCTGGCCAACATGCAACTGATGTCGGATAGCCCGGCTCTTGAAGCGCTTAAACAAGAAGGCTGGGTGAAGAAACAACTAGCGGATTTGAAGATCGATCCCAAAGACGTTTCACTTCGCTATGCCAAGGTTGGCACCACTGATGGTACTACCGGTGAACGTATCATGATTTGCGATAGAGATGGAAATCCGAAAGCAGAACTGGCGTTCGAAAATGGCAAGAAGCTGTCTGCACCTGTCATCTTCAATGGCGATCTGCCGGCCATGTATCAACAAGTCACGGGCAAATATGTGGATAAGCTGGGCATCGTCAATTCAAATCTCTTCCCTCATGATGGCGAAGGCATTCACGTCGCTTCCGCCGAAAGCGTCAGAGCCACAGTCAGAGTCGACTCGCCACAGTCACTGGGCAAGGCACTTTCTGCCACGACGATGCCAGTCGAGATTTCGGTTTGGACAGGCAAGTTGCCTGGTGAAACCGGTAAGCCCGGCTGGCATGCCATGGTGATTTCGGGTTATGACGCCGCGACGGGAATGGTCGAATTGCAGGATCCACGCGGTGGAACTCGCCAAATATCAGTTGCTGAGATGTACGAAGCGACCAACGCACCACCTGACAAACGCAACGGTTTCTACGTTGCAGGCGGAGCCGAAGGATTGATCGGTCAGCCGTCCGAATGGAAGAGACCAGCTACTCTAGACGGTTTAGCCACTGCGGAAAATCCGCTTTCGGATCAGGCGCTGAAACCGATCTCTGAGCTGCCTCAAGAAGTTCAAGACAAACTGTCCAAGGAGAAGTTGTCGAAAACAGCAGCAGCAGCCATTAACCGTGGATTTCTCGAGCCGTCGGCTGTCGCTGACTATATCGACATGACACCTGAGCAACGCAAACTGACAGAGCAATTGCTTGAACGCGCGATGACTGATGCCGCGGGGCAAGTCGATCCGAAAGCGATCAGCAGTTTTGCAAAGTTTAAAGCCGAAGAAATGAAAGCGATTTCTGAGCGCAATCTGACGCTTACAGAACTCAATTCCGTTCTCAAAGCCGCTGCACCAGGTCAAGGTCTAGTGCTCGTGGATGCTTTGAAGAACGGCACGGTGACGGTTGAAAACCTTGCCGAAATAGCACACTTGCCGGCCGAGACCAAGGCGATTCTCACCGATCTGATCATCCACGACATTATCAGTAAGAAAAACAGCAAAGCGCTTCAGGACATTCTAGCCGCGCATCGCAAAGGTGAGCTGACGCCAGAAATGATCGAGACGATCAAGAAAGCCGCACTGTCCGATGCGATTAACCCAGACGCGTTTAAAAACCTCTGGGAGAACAAAGACACGAAGGCCGTGGCCGATGAGATCCTCGATAAACAAATCAAAGATCTTAAAGAGCGTCCAACCGAAGCTATGAAACCTGAGCGATTGGCGCAGGTGCTGCGGAACCTTGGAGACGCCTCTACTCTGATGCAGGCCGGAATGATCACGCCTGAGATGATGAAGCAACTGGCGTTGTCTGTTAATCCCGCGGACCGTGCCGTTCTCGATATGCTGGTCCAAAACGCCAAGCTTCCTCGCGGTCGTCGGATGTCGGGCGAAACGGCTGGGCGCATGTTCGAAATGGCTCGTAATGGTGCTCTGACGAATGCTGATATCGAGGCACTCGGCAAGGAATATCACGGTAAAGACAGTAAGATGACCGAGGCGCAGCTGAAAACCCGCCTCACAGAGATGCAAGATAAATCGACCAACGTCCGTCTTGAAGCAGAAGTTCTCGATCGTGCTTCCAAGGCAACGGATGTCAGTCGGGTCATAAAGAAAGCGACTCCGGACGGCAAATTTGTCGATCATATTTTTCCGAAAGGTATGGAAGTGGTCGGTGCCGATGGTAAAAAGGTTACCGTCAAAGGTGTTCGCAAGCCTGTTGGCGCCGAAGGCGAGGTGAGTTACCTGGTGGAACGCGGCGGTGTTGTGGGACCTGATGCAGAGCTCACCAAAACCGTAGCGGATCGACTGGCTAAAAACGTCTTGTTGACTGAAGGATTGAAAAATCCAACCAAAGCCGTCGACGTGCTTACACACTATGCGCAAGCGTCTCAAGACGTGCACACCACTGTAGGTTTCGATATGACCGGTAAGTTAGTCGACTATCGAGTGGTGGCGACGGCGGCATCGAAAGGTTTAGGACCGACTGCCACCGTAGATGGTGCAGTGGTAAGATTTCAATCCGAGTCCGGTATCCCGATGGTCGTCAAATTTAAGCCAGAGGAAGGCAAGAAAACTGAGAAACAGCCGTGGAACGATAGTGTCCTGACCGATGAGAAGTTGGCCAGTTTGTTGGAAGAACTGAAACTACCCGAGAATATGGACAAACTTGCAAAAGAAAAACTGGAGCAAGCGCTGAAGGAATACTTAGCGGACAAACCTGGCGCCAAAGATTTTGAATCTTGTAAGAAGGCGCTTGCCAAGGAAATTCGGGAAGGTCGTGGTGGAGCTGTGTCAGCCGAACTACGAGAGGTCTTCAAACAGTTTGATGTCGAGTTTGAAGGCGGCAAACCGAAATTTGAAAACGGTCATCTAGTGCTGAGACCCAAAGTAGGCGAAGGCGCTCCAGAGACTACGCACGCAAGGCCGGGCGGCAAATTCGAAGCGGCAAAAGGCAAGCTTGTTCCCATCATGATGATTGTGTTGGCAGTTGCGCACCAATCGCAAGATCGCACGGCGTCGCCGGTTCCTGTGATTAGATAATCGGTGACGTTAAAAATGGGCTATTGGTTTTGTCGTTCTTACGCACCGGGACTGGAACTACGGTTGGATCGCCACTGGTCACTGAAGGGGTCACACCGTGCTCCCGGGAGTCACGTGGTCTGAGTAGATTGGTCTGAGTAGGGCTCGTTGGATAGTGATTTGAGAACGAATGCTCGCCGTTTTGAAATTTAGTTTTTGATATTGAGGGAAATCTGCGTTTTTTGTGTCCACGAAGCGAGATGTGCGAATAGATAAAAGTGTTCGAATCGCGCAACTGGCAACCGGAACTCCATAAGAGTTTAGAACCAACGAAAATGTAACTCTCAACCGCACACCGTATGTGGTGCCAGTGGCGAGAGATAGCTTTTGCCTGTCGGCAAGTTACTTAGAAGAAGGAAACGAGAAGGATGTACCATCAAGAGAATCAGAGATTTTCTCAAATGTTGTGTTTTAGCATTGCTTAGGCGGCCTCTTCTTGTTTGATACCATCAACAAACTTAATTCCCTGAATTAGCTCACCAAGCCGCTCTGGACGATTTAAGCGGCGCCAGCGT
>Ga0163152_10001371_pt1 | contig 38654 bp, 40 predicted proteins | sample OliLakLV19MP8IB2_FD_148635 | JGI IMG/M metagenome (GOLD analysis project Ga0163152, IMG submission 148635) | Freshwater microbial mat bacterial communities from Lake Vanda, McMurdo Dry Valleys, Antarctica - Oligotrophic Lake LV.19.MP8.IB-2 | ecosystem: Environmental > Aquatic > Freshwater >...
CATATGCTTCTTTCATTCCTTTAATCATCGTACTTTGCCTCCGGTCGTTCATTTTCCGGCCTAAGAAAAAGGCGCTACCGCGATTGGACCAAAATCCAGCATTCGCGGTAGCGCCTAGAGCTTTTGGTCCGGGAAGCTACCCGACTATTAGTAATCGCCCAACAGCGCATCTACGTAATCATTACCGTATATCTTGCTGAAGAATTCGCGCAGGAATGACTGTTCTTCGCCGGTCAACTTAGCGATCTTCTTGTAAATCGGAGCGGCTGACGCTTCCTCTTCCTTCTTAGCAGACTTGGCTGGCTTAGCAGCGGCAGCGGCCTTGACCATCTTATCGGCTTCGCTTGCAGCTACGCGGAGTAGAGAGCAATACGTTCGAGGGTCGCTGGTCTGACCATCAACGTTCTTGACGCATGCTTCTACGGTTCCATGCTGTTTCCATGCATCAACAACCTGCTTTGGATATGCCCATTGCGTAAAGTTAATGTTCTTTGCAATCTTCAACTGCTTCTTGGAAGAAGCCATTGGGGATGGCATTGCCGGTCTTGCAGATGGAGCGGCCATTGGAGCAGCCGGGCGAGCCGGAGCCTGCGTACCGAGCGGCTTTGATGGAGCTGATGGAATCTGGCCCATTGGGGTCTTCTGCTTCAGGGCATCTGCTGCATCCTGAGGCTTGACCGGATATGCGCCTGTCTCCCATTTTTTAGCGCCAAAACCAGCAGCGCCTTCTTCTGGGGTCAAAGCCTGACCTGTTCCGCCAACCATGTCCTTCGGAGCGGTTCTGTCGAACTTCAACTTGTCAATTCCATGGCCGATTTCTGCGGAGTCCTGAGATGGGTTCAAGCCAATGATTTCTGGCTCTGTCTTTGCCATTGGATCAAGGGCAATGCCGCCGCCCTGATTTCGGACGAAATCTGCCGCCAATTTAATCTGGACAGTCGGAGCTGCTTCAGCCTTTGGAGCTTCTGTCTTGACTTCGCCATGCGCCGAGGCTGTTTTGATCTGCCTTGCGCTGGCAATGATTTCGTCAAGAGAACGAACTGTCAAAGGGTTAGCTTTGGCATTCTTAACGGCATCTTCCAGAGAGATCGGCTTGGTTACGATCTTGGATGAGAAAAACTTCATGGCATTCCTCCTAGTATATTATAGGCTGAACCGATAGAAAAAATAAGGTCGCCCAACTGTTACATAATTAATTACAAGCTTTATTTATAGATTCCTGCTATGACATCCTTTTTATTAAGGTACTGCTGGAGGCCAACCCTTTGTTCCGACCAATGGTTTAATAGCCGGATCATTCTCCCATTGCTGGAGCATATGAGACAAATTGCCGACCAAATTGTACTGCTCATCCGGGGGTAGCTTCGAAAGCATGTTCTTGATGGTATTTTCAAAAGACGACTTAACGGCCGGCGCATCTACTTTCTGCGGCGTAGGCTGTTGGGTCTGCGTAGCATTAGGCTGGCTATGATCGTTCACGTAAGCCTCAGCCGGCGCTTCAAGCCCCTGAGCGCGAACCTTGTAGATGATATCGTCCATGCGCTTTGCTATATTCGCATTGACATAGCGAAAGAAATTACTTAATAGATTGATGTATTGACCTAATTTAGCCGGATCAATCGTATCTCCGTTCCCGCCTCGAACCATATCTCCGTTTGGCAAAGATGCCGATCTTACTTCCGGCATCTTTGTCATTCGCATGCGGTTGTAGAATTCGCCCAAGTCTCCCTCAATTGGAGCAACTAAATCAGCGAAACGATCAATGGCAACAGCTTGACCTGCGGCGGTTGCTTGCTGTACTTCTTGCAATAGAGAGTTAAGAGCGCCAATGACATTACGTTGACTGTCTAGCCGTTCGAAAATCTGGGTCGAAGGCTTTTGATAATCTTTATCCCAGAATTTTTGTACCAGTCCTCGGCTGAGATTATCAAACCAGCCGGCTTCTTTTAGAATTTTATTCGTTATATCTGCTATCTTTGTTTCGCCAGCCTGTACGGCTGCTTCTGAAATTGTTTCAAGCGTTTCGCGCAACTGGTTTGCAACTACTGCTCCATGTCCGCCATTGGATAGTTCTTCAAGGGCCTCATAGAACGCTACTCCCGGCGCAACCCCCGCTTCTACGCGAGGAGTAATCCTTGACAGTAGAATCTCTTGCGCCGCGCGATCATGAATTGAATAATCTTTTCGAGCATACTTGGCAATGAAGTCGGCTTGATTGGTTAGAAGACTCTTCTGATATTCTTCAAGGACTTCAAACCATACTTCTTGAGCAGAGCGGAAATCATCTGGATTGCTCTTGCCCTTCATACGCTTCTGTTTGTATGCCATTTCGAACGCGCGACCATTGGCAATCCAATAGTTCTGGAAACCTTCGTATTGAGCGAGCTTGACGGTTCGAACAGATGGAAGAACTGCGGCAATCTTGTCGGCCTCTTCATAAAGGCCGGCAGTATCAGCCATGTCGGCAAGTTCTAGCATCGAGCCAATGAGCTGTTCGTATTTTGTTTCCATGGCGATCTTGTCAACTCCCTCTGAAGAGGCTCTTGCGCCGGGGCCTTGTCGCATGAGAGTCTTTTGCTTTCCCGGCTGAATTTTCAAATCTTTGGGAACTGTTGTTGGCTTTGGCGGGACTGTCGTTCCGCGCGAATGATAAACGTCGCCAATGTCATCAAATTGAGTTTGGCCTTCTTGAGTTCCTGGAAGCGTACCTTTTTGGCGAGCAAGATCCTTGAGTTCTCTGGTCGGATCGCGTTGTACATTCTGAAGCTGTTCGCTTAGCGATTGCTGTCCTTGAAGGGACTGTTGGAGAGCCGGCGCGATGCCCGTAATGATCTTCTCGACCCAAGTCATGACTGCTTGATTCTGACCCAGCCCGACTTCATAGAGGAAGTCTTGCATCATTTCGCGCAACTGCTGCATGCGCTCCTCGACGACCTCTGAATTTCCGGGAAGGGTTTGTAGACCCTGAGCAAAACGAGAAAACGCCTCGTAGAACTCTTTGGGAGCATGCTGTTTGAAAGCGGAAAGTACCGCTGTCTTTTCAGCAATGCTATTAAAGGCAAACTTATGCATTATTCTTTTGCTCCAGCTTTGCCGCCCTAATGCGGTTAACGATGAATCCGCGCCAATCTCCGCGCAGGTCGCACCAAGCGATTAATACCCAATTTCCAGTAGTTCTCGCAGGTAAATAATAGTCTGGTCTAACAGTTCGTTCAGTCGTATGGCCTTTTAGAGTAGTATAAATAATCCTAAGAGGATATCCCTCTGCTAAGGCCATATCGACCTTTGCTTGAATGCTCAACGACATGTTCATTCGATCCAGCTCGTTCAGCTCTTCGGTAATTTCCTCATATTCATCTTCTGGAAACGGGGTCTCCTCTTCCTTCTTTTCCTCCTCAGGCAATGCAGGTTCTTCTGGTTGAGGTTCAGGAATTGGAGGAGCTTCAGGAGGCGGAGCTTGCGGAGTTATCTCATCAAATTCTTCCGGGGAGAATTGAGGATCTTGACCGGGTTGAAGCTGAATGTATTTTTCGCCAGATGGAATTTCTTCATCTTCTGCCATCGGGACGTTAGGGAGCGTCTGGTCAGGCATTTGCTTGACCTTGAGCTTCTTTTGTTCTTCGGGAGTAAAATAGGGATCGCTTTGAGCGATGATTCTAATCATCAATCGTAACCTGTTTGTTTTCCCAATCGACTTTGATCTTCTTCCCAACGACATCTTGTTCTTTGAATGTTCCGGCAGGGACTTCAAGCGCCATGACGCATGGCCGACCGCTGGTTACGCTGCGCAAAGACAAGGGAATCATGCGCTCGGTCTTGACAATTAAGTCGTCTTTATCAATGAAGGCGATATCGAGCGGAATCCAAGTATCCTGCATCCAGAAACTCAAGACGCGAGGACTTTGGAACTTGAAGAGCATTCCCGTATTCTCATGCATATGAGAAACGTACTTAAGCCCATGGGCCTGAGTAATGGAATTGTCTGCAATAGATATCAAATTGATCTTTTTTGGCATAGTAAATCCTATGAGTATCCGTCTTTAACAGACTACGCAGGAATTATGGCGTTCCCTTTATGCTTTAATAGCGAGGGAGCTTAGGTTTTACTTTTTGGAGCTTCGGTTTGGACTTGGGAAGGATCGGCTTATGTTTCGGAAAGACAGGTTTGTCCTTTGGAAACGTAGCTTCGTAGCTTGAGTTTTCGGAATCCATCTCATGGACGAATCCGGCAGCATCAAGAGCATCCTCGAAGTCTTCGGCATCGTCGTCGTCGATTTCAATGACGATACCGTTGTATACGATAGTACTCGTAATGCTGTACTCTGGGAATCTCGTTTTATTGTTGTTTAAATAATCTTTAGCAGGCTTGCCGCTTTTGTTCGTAATTGTTATTTTGATGCTCCCCATTTTTATTCCCCATTTGTTTGACTTACCTACTTAATAACTCTGTGCGGCAGGAATCGAACCTGCGACCAATAACCCTCTCTGCCACTGAGCTACGCACATTCTTGCCCTACTTAAACTTAATTCCTACCAGCCAATAAAGCCAGCGGGGGTCATGGTTTTATCGAGCATCTTCTATGCCATCTTCATAACCGTCTAGATAGGCTTTTTGGAGTTCGGAGGCGATGATAGATTCGGATTCTTCGTTTCGTTCAACCACTTTTATTAGATTCCCAATAGCTCTTTGATTTAAACGATAATAAATCTCTCCTGCCCTCTTTACCGCCTCGTCGTGAGTCATGGGTTGGCCTCCCCTTCCTGCTGTTTGTGGAGGGCTTCTACGGAGGGGGTTTTTAAGAGTGCTGTCTTGAGGATGTCTTTTGAGTTCTGAAGCCTCCTAAACACTCCTAGTGATATCACCAGAGTTTTCCCCCGCTTTATATCATCGATGATATTCTCAAAATCTACGGTTGTGGCATGGAGTGCCCAAATCAAGTCAGCTCTCAGATATTTTCATAACTTCTCCTTTGTGTCCGTGGGGTTGGTGTATCTGTGTTTAGTGTTGGGAGGGGGTCATGGGTTGGCCTCGAAAAATGCTTGTGCAAACTTCGGACTGCAAATACTCCTGCGTTCAGTGCGTGTAAACTTTCCAAAGTGTTCAGTATGAATATCCTTGGAGGCCATACGATCAAACTTCGCCACGCCTTGAGGTTTGCACCAAATAGTCTTTTTCGGCTCATTGAACTGGCCCCAAAGACAAGTTTTCTTCTGGTACGTTTCTCCAAATTCGTGCGGAGAATAAATCATTGCCGGCTTACCTAGAAACCATCTGAGCATGGCGTGAGGATTCTCGAGTACCCAAAACTTTAACGGTGATAGTTTTTGATGATCAGACTTAATCCTATACTGACACTCCCAAATAATCCTTAGACATTCCTGCACCAGTTCCATACCTTGCTTTAAGTCTCTTGGCTTCTTAGCTTTGGTGCGGGCAAAACTGAACATCGTGCAAGGAGGATTAGCAATCACCCCATAAACCCCTTCCGGTGGGTGATAATTCTCTACCCCAATATCTCGGCCTATGCAGATGACCTCGTAGCCGGCATCAAGGTATGGTTTGGAATCAGAGCCGATATCGGCGCACAAATGCAGGATTAGCTTACTCATCTTTATTCCTCAGAAGCAGAACCTTAGCCTCAAGCTCCCTAACCCTAGCTTGATTCAACTCCACCAGCCCCTTGTTGTAGTCCACCGCCATGGCCATGTCGTCGTAGCCTACGAGCATTGCTCCGAGACGCTCGATCTCGGCCTCCAACTTCACAACTTTCTTCTGTGCGGCTTCGAGGGCAGCCAGGACTGTTTTATAAGCACAAAAAGTACAAACTATCCCATGAGGTTCTATTTCTGGGTCTGTGCAGGAGCACTTTTCATCCTTCTCCAAAACAAATCCCCTCCCACGAAGCTGTGAGAGTTCTGTTGTAAGCCGGAGGTTCTCACCCTTTAACTTCTCCAAAAAGTGTTCTTCTGCTACGGAGGCGGCTTTTCTCCAAGAATTTATTTGAAACTCACTTAATTTTTCCAGGGATAACATTCTTCACTTCCTCCATGCGTAGACTCATACAGCTTCTCCGCAAGCTCCTTCTCTACTGGCTTGGGGGTTCCGCATACTGGACAAAACTTCCACTCCATGGCTCTTAAGTCCCTGTTTGAGACGCTTATTTTAACTCCAACAACCATGTGACTGCACCATTTCATCGGGAATCCTCCAGTAACTTCACAATTGCGTCGATTGCATAGTCTCTATAAAAACTCATCCCGCCGTAATCAGAACTTCTGTCCCTAATAGCATCAACAAGTTTCCCTGCTTCTTCCCTACTCACCTTCACCGGAGAGGCTGAAGATAGAGCGTTGTATCGAATTATCTGAAAATCGCATACTATGTTTTCTTTTAAGCATAGTTTTTTGACGTCTGATAATTCCAAATCTTTTACAAGCATACCTGCTCTAAAACCGTCTGCGTCTTTCTGTGCCTTCTCCATCATCTCCTTAGTCGGCTTGCTCACAACGCCTCCCAAACCACAGGGCGATCCTCGATGTAGTATCTCCCCACAATCTGGATAACGAGGAAGTCTTTTAACTCTTGCCGGCAGAGTCTTAGAGCTTCTAACTGGGCGCTAAGTAAAGTAGGGTGAATCTTGGTAAACTTCTTTTGTCCTACTCCGTCTTCTAGGCATGTTGAAGCCCCTTCCCAGCATAGGGACGTATCACGTTATCCTCTGCACTAAATTTCGTCGTCATATACTCACCTCTGAGAAGCGAGATTTCCTATCGGAAACTCTATAAAAGCCTACATCCAAAAACAGGGCGCGGCTAACCCACCCTAAACGGCGGGATTGCGCCGCGTCGTATCTACTCCCATGGTTGCTATGCCTCTCAATACAGATTGTACAATCATGGTCATTTTTATAGTTTGTTCTTTACTGATGCAGCAATGGCCGTCGTATTGTAGCCTCGAATCATATCGATAACTTCAACAGATCCGCCATACTTTAAGACTTCCTTGGCTTCTGGTCCGTTCATTCCATATTCGCTTGTTGTAATATAGACGTCAGGTTTGATTGCGTTGACGACATTAATACAGCTCGCCTCATGCGCCTCTACAACGAAGTCTACAAAGCGATTGGATTCAACCATTCCCATGCGTCCGATCTCATCAATAAATGGTCGAACCTTGCCCTTGATTTGACGAACTGAAGAATCGGCATTAACTGCAACGAACAAAATTTCGCAACGACTGCGGGCCTGACGTAGTAATTCTACATGGCCCAGATGCATTAGATCAAAACAACCGTTGACCATGCCGATCTTTCGGCCCTCGCAGCGATAGGATGAAGCGATGACCATGGCGCGATCTGGAGTCAGAATCCGATCTTGATTTTCAAACTTGAAGAAATTGGTTAATAAGGAGCGCATCTCTGCGTCGCCAATCTTTCCGCCAAGAATATGGCGATAAGAATCCGAGTCTTCATGATGGGTCGAGACTTCGATGATTGTTGAGTCGCGCAGCGCTGTAAAGCGATGCCATAGTCCGGGAGTAATCCGAATGCGTTCATTGTCCTTCATCCAAATGCCATGAAGCTGATCTGGCTCATTGCCGGTCTCGAACCAGACAAGCCCGCCTGAAACCAACAGCGTTTCATCCTTGATCTTATGCATATGAACGGAACAGCGATGCTCTTCATAGACTAACATTCGCTTGCCGCAATAGCTTTCTGTATTTACTAAAATGTCTTCATAACCCCAATTTTTTGGTACTATCATAATCATTTCCTCTTATCAATTGCAGATACTAACGCCATGGTAAATACGAATTTGACTTTCCGCAGGGCTTGCCCTGCGGATTCTTCATTCGTTGACCGAACTTGCTACCAACTTCTTCTCTGCATATGCCTTGTTTTTGGTTTCAAGTGCCCAGTCGTAGACGAACCTGACGCAGCCGAAGTGCTTATTGAGAAGCACTTCTTGGCTGTGTGTGGGCATGAGTCTGTAATGGAACGCTTTGAACATATGTTAGATACTATTTCCTTCATGAATTTGAGGAATTATTTTCATTGCTACCGAATGGCGGCTTACATCCGCAAGGCAAGCCCTCGCTTCGCTCGCCGTTGAGTACAACGGTTGCGGTTTTACGCCGCCCGTATAATTCCATACAAAAATGCTAACGGCGCTGGTCGTACGAAGAACCCGGCAATAAAACAAATTAACATAAATCTTCTTTCATCCGCACATTCTTTTCCCAATATGGACTTTACTCAACTCTGCCTGCTCGCAAAACTTCTCGGCCTTTTCATCGCCCAGCGCTCTGGCGATGTCGGCTAGAAATGGCATATCGGCGTTCCGAGGCAGAAGAACGCTCCCGTCAGGATTAATAGTAATGACGACCGTTACCTCGTCGTTACTGTTACCTTGATCTGAATCTTCCCGTTCTTCATTTCGCATGATTTTAATTGATGTCCGTAATTCTTTTGAATAGCCTTCAAAGTCGCGCGCTTCGCATAGAATTGGTCAAGTTCTCCTGTCCCATTCAATGCCTTGGACAAGACTCGCTTTCCCAGCCCGTTATAAATACCTCTGGTTGAGACGATGGTTTTATAAGATCCGTTTTCCAACTTCTCAAATCCAATGTCAATTGCGCCGTTCTTAACAATGATATTGGCTTTATGTTGGGCGATCTTATCGCTGCCCTCTAGCTGTTGGGCTTCGGCATAGACGAAGATTTGATCCGGCGGAACGCCAATATCTCCTAATGCCTCTTTCAATGTTTCAGCGCAAGTAAACTTCGTTTCGCATAATACTGTTTCGCTCATATAATACTCTCCATACTTCTATTTTTAGGAATTTTAATCCCATGTTGCTGCATACATGCGACGCCTGTTGCGGTTGCTTTCAAGATAGACTTGAGAGATTCCGCATCGCCGCTTTTCATCCAGTCATTTTCCGCCTTCTCAAGCAGCTTCCTCATTATCAACAGCCATTCAGGAACCGAATGCTTATGGTCATCAATATGACCCAATTTTTTGTCTTGAAAGTTCCGTTCTTCATGAAGCGCGTCGAAGATTTCTTCTTGGTCAACAGCCATTTTTTCTGCTTTCCCTTTGATTCCAGATTCGCCAATCGGCTTACTTAATATCCGCTCGATGGCATTTATTGAATATCGTCCCAAGTCATTACTCTCTGCTTTATCAAGCTCCGCATTGCCCCTGAGCATTCGTTTGCCCGATCTTCTGCTGCTTGTTGTAAAACTCGGCCTTCTTAGTTGTATTCTTTGCCTGCCCAACAGCCTTGATATATTCGGCTAGGGCCTGCTCGCAACCAATCCCATTAAATCCTTGACCGTCAATAAGAACGGTTCCGTCGTCATTAATAGTAATTTCAATCTCTGGCATAATTACCTCATTCCTTGCTTCGCATAAGCGAAGATATAAAGCGATGCATTAATCGCCATTCGTCCTTGTCTTCCGATCTGAGCGCTTCTTGTAATTGCCCCATCTTATATAAAGCATCATACGCCCAATTCGGTCCTCTGCCTGCTTCTCTCAACTCCTGACAAGAATACCAAAGCGATTTGGGATTGGAGTACATAGCGACAGTTTCTCCGTCGCGACGAGAATAACGCCCCCATCGATCATCATCGACAACCTCATAAAGAGCATTGCCATGCTTGTCTTTTTTGTCGGAAGATTCCCATTTTTTCAGCTCAGCTACTTTGTTCTTTATTGCTTCAAAATTACAGTTCCCGGCTTGAGCAATTGCAAGCCGCGTAATCCAATCCTCGAAATAGCCGCAAATTTTAATCGCCGGCTCTCCTCGGTCCAGAAGACGCTGCAAATACTCATGAGCGCGCTCTCCTTCATTCTTCAATATGAATTGGGCCAGTTCCTTGACGTCCGTAGTCCCGCTGCCGAAACTGCCCATCTCGACAACTCTCAATGAAATATGACCGTCTTCAGTCAAATTCCCCAACTTTTGCAACTCGTTTTGAATCAGGCCGGGATTGAAATCAGTCATGTCTGCCAACATCATGCAGGCAGGCTTGTCAACCTTTAATCCAAGGATTTGGCCTTGAGCCGTAATCCAATCAACGGCATTGGCCTTTGTTAGATCGAACGCCTCTTCTGCCTTACCAAGCGCCTTTGCGGCCTTATAGAGCGTACTGCCGCGATCAGGACGAGCGATGACGATAAAGCAAACCGTAGGAGCCAACCGCTCCAATTCTTTGACAAGTCTTGGATGATAATCTCCTGAGTTCTTCTTAAATGGAACCCCGAAGGTATAGATGATGATGCCGGGACTAAACATCGTCGCGCTGCTCAACATGCTCAAGAGCGCCTTAAATGCTTCGTCTTGACTATCGTAAGCGTCTTCGCGGAAACGAATCCAGTCGAAGTCGGTATACTTCTTCCGGCCGGACTCCAACTTCGCTTTAACTGCAAGCTGGTCCGTATCGTCCATCCAATAGACTCTTGTATCCATTACTCTTTATCTTTCTTTGCGGTAAACCAGATCAATCCGTCTTTAGGTACGGTTAATGGAGAAAGTCCAAATTCTTTGCTCCAACGTTGAATAGCAGTCCAAAGAGAGAGGTCGCCCGGATCGCCCTGCATTCTTCTGACGCCGGCGCTTAGATCATTAATGTTTTGAGCCAGCGACTTCATCAATGGCTCTTTGCCTTGATAGTCATCCTGACAGGTCCAACGAAGCTGGTCGTCCCGGCCTGTTCGGTTCCGGGCAAACGGCGGGCAAGTAGAGCGGTAGCATACCCGTAGATCAAAGAGCAGTCCGCCATATGGATAAAACCCGTTCTCGTCTTTGTAAGCGGAGACATATGGATCAAGGTTTCCTGCCGATGACTTGCCGCTCTCTTGAATTTCATTGTCGCGAAAAATCATAAATAACGGCAATTCGAAATGATGCTGAATCGCAATGTAATTCCTGATTAAACGGATTCTACATCCGGTAGATAGGAATTGATTCATCTGCGGCTGATCTTTGAATTCAATGAAGGCTTCGTTATTGTTGATCTTTACCAAGATGTCAGCAAGGCGGAGATCCTTGAGATTATCGCGATCAATCCATGCGTCCAAGAGCGGCTGCGCTCTCGGGCAGGATTCTTTATCTAATCCGGCTTCGGCGTAACAGCCTAGACTTGCTAAGATGGGGAGTAGCGCGGACGCTATCTCCCCATCATTAACGCCTAATTTCTGTCGGAAGCCTGTTCGATCTGAATTGTAGATCGTTGGGAACCTTGAATTACCATCATGCTTCGTCATTGGCTTGCTGAATAATCATTGGAGGGAAGTAAACAGTCAGATTCGGCGAAAGAATCATACAGGTCAACGACTGCTTGCCGGAGAACTTCCAGATAATTTCATCTGTCTCCGCGTTATTGACGGCCTGAGTCAAAAACTGACTCGATATGTCAAAGTCAAAGTCGTCGCCTTCGATATCGGTAATCGGAAGAGCCAGCCCTTTGCTTGCGCCGCGGCCTGCTTCTTTCTTGGAGAAGAAGAGCGCCTTCTGTTTGGTATCGAGAACGACTTCAGTCTTCGCAGGCTGGAAGATCTCCAGCTTATTGCAAAGCGGCTTGATCTGCTGCGTTTTCATCTTGCAGACGTTGCGATAGCTCAGACTCTTGATGCCCTTTTCAAACTTGGCGAAAGCCTCGTTCGAACAAGTAATGCGGAAGTAGACAGCGCCTACGACAGTATCGCCGCCATAAACGATATCCTGCGAGAAGACGGCCGTTCCCGGACTGCCTTCATTGTAGATGATCTCGACGTTTTGCTCGGGATTCAACAACCTAGAAGCCAAGAAGGCTGCGCTATATGGAATGTTCATTGAGAAGTCATCAGAAGCGCTTGCGGCCTCTGCTTTGACAATCGCAAGCTGGTACTTGTTTGTCGCAGCGACTTCATAGAGAGTCATGTTTGCGTTTTTGCTTGTTCTGACCATGACATTGCGGAACTTTGTATCGCCCAGATCCTTACCGACCGCGATACCAACCTGCCGTATATGCTTGGCGAATTCTCCCGCATTGACCGTCAAGCGGTTCTTGCCTTTGAGATCGATAGCGGGATTTGTCGGGACGTCAATAGAAGCGGTATCGACGACCGGGATCGCCCATTCTTCCTTGCCGTTGAGGCTATTGTTCCAGCTTAGGACCCAATTGCCGAGAAGGACAACTGGAGCGTCTTCGGGCTTTGCGCCCTTGACCGTTTCGCCAGCGGCCGTCTTGTCGAAGTCTATATTGACCATGTCCATGACGGTACTGCGGGCAAGGATTTCTTTGAGGACGTCGCCCTTGAGGACGAATGTTCCATCTGAATCGACCTTCAGAAGATCTCCAGCTTTGTCAATTACGACTTTGATGGAGATCTCCTGACTGGTCAGAACAACTTCGAGCTTCTTTCCTGCGGTCTTAACTACGAGATATTGAGAGGGATCAGTAGGGCTGCTGGCTTTAAGCAGTCCGCCCGCAGGCCATCGAACAGCCTCGGTAAGCAAATTCTTCTGAGTCTGGAACAAACGCATTATTTAATTCTCCAATTCATCCATCGTCGGAGTCTTCGTCATACGCATCGGCGTCTCCGCCGCTCTGACGCAACTCTTCTTCGATTTCAATCGCCTTTTTCTTAATTCTGCATAAGGCGTTATCAATTACTTTACAATCTACCCTGTTCTTGCCTCGACGATGTTTATTCATCTCCTTAACAATGTCGAGATAGCTCATGTTCTGTAGGTAGCATTCCAGAACATGTTTTTCTAAGGATGTTAATTTGCCGAGCAGGCTCAGCTTGAGCCTTGCATGCATTTCGAGCCTTGTAAACGAATCGACTACATCCTCTTCGCCATTGTATTTCCAAGTATCGAGGAAATCGGATAGCGGAACTGCTCCGTCATCTTTGTCATTCGCGGCGGTTGAATCCAGCGAACAGGCATTATTCAAAGCCTTGCTTTTATTGTTATTCGCTGACTTCAATACCGTAATGATATGCCTGCGAATACAAAGCTTCGCGAAGCTTAAAAACGCGCCTTTCTCTTCCCTGTAATCAGGAATGGCCTTGGTACTAAGGGCCAACAATCCTTCCTGATAAACGTCATCGCTGTTATTCCCGGCGATTCTAAATTTCTTGAGCGAGAGATGTTGCAGGTATGTATGCAGAGTTTTGACTATCTGCTCGAATGCCTCATCATCGTTTCCTTCTTTCGCTCGCTTTACCCATTCTTCTAACTTCTCGTTTTCCGCTTTTTGCGGACCCGACATTCTTCCCATAAGTAGTATGGGCCGTAGTTCGTTTCGTTATGCATTGTCTGACGTTTCAATAAATGATTGATGAAAAGCGTTTGCCTCGAATTAGGCCGCTCCTCCCTTCTCTGTTGCCGCTGCTATAGCCGCCTTGTAATTCTTCAAATCGAAGTACATGGCCGTATATGCAATATTTACAAGTTTTTGCGCATTCTCTTTATATACAACGCGTCGTGCGTACTTATCCAATAATTCTTCCCATTTTATTAACAATTTTCGGAAATTGGACTTTCCGAGAACGTTTGCCAGCTTATCTCTGGCATCAACTACTGCATTAACTTCATCTGGCAAATAGCCAGTTCGTTCAATATCAAACCCATTTACTCCAAACATCATCATGTCATGGATAAATGAGGCGATTTGAGCGAAAAATTCTTCTGGCGGAACGCCAATAGAAATTGCGTCTGAGCTGGCCTTCAGCCCGGCCAGTAGGTTCCCATCGATCAGGCTGTTAACGAAGTCGGAAACGGTCCTCTTGTTCGTTACGCCCAAAATTAAAGAGACAGTATTTGCCGTAATACGCTCGCCAACGCCATTAACCTTTTCTAATTTTGAAATTGCGTTGCGGACGGAGCCTCTGGAGGCGGAGACGATCATTCGTAGGGCATCGTCATCAATCTCTATTTGCTCGGTCATGGCAATACTGCGGATTTGTTTGACCATCTCCTCGGAAGGGACGGCCTTGAAATCAAAGCATTGACAGCGAGTCTTAATGGCTTCTTGGACTTTGCGGGAATCAGTCGTACATAGGACGAAAATGGCATGATGCGGCGGTTCCTCAAGAATCTTCAGGAGCGCTCCCCATGCCTCATTGGTCAACTGATGACATTCGTCGATAATATAGACTTTCTTACGCATTTCCAGAGGAGCCATATAGGCTTTTTCTCTGATTTCCTTGATGTCATCGATACCGCGAGTACTGGCGGCATCCATCTCGAAAACATCCATGTTGTTCTTACCGCTAATGATCTGAACAACCCTTGGATCGTCAAGAGACGGCTCGGTTGTCGGCTTCTCGGTAGCATTAACCATCGCCGCCAAAATTCTGGCGACAGTAGTCTTTCCGGTCCCTGCTGGACCGATAAAGAGGTAGGCATGAACGAGATTGTTTTTAGCAACCTGATTCGCCAATATCTTTTTAATATGCTCTTGTCCGCAAACCATACTTAATTTGTAAGGACGATACTTATTATACAGCGCCATTTGAGAACCTTAATCGAAGTTGGACCAAGCCGTCGTATGAACTACCCAGCCGCTAAAGACGGCTGGGTTTCCGATAACGGACTCCCATCGCCTTTTGAACAGCCAGATTTCCGAGCCAATCGGCTGCCTACTACCTTTTGAGTAGCAGGTCTTACACCAAGACACTCGGCTAACCCCGTGGTTCCACTACGGTTTTGGTTCGTGAGATTACATTGCAGAACAGGGATGATGTTTAATCTCCACTATGGGCGGCTCTCACCCCACTACCCTAAAGAGGTTTGGTCACAGTCTCGTTCGCTTCGCTAACTCGCTTTGCGACCAAACTTTTCTCTTTTAGAGAAAAGTAGGGGTTCTCCCGCCGCCCGTCGTATAGACGCAGCTATTGTCATGAATTTTAACGTCAAGGCAGCGATGCAGACCTTCAATTACCTTGCATTTTAATGTTTCAGATGTATCGCTTAACCCATTAACTATAGTATAGTCAAAATGCACTGTCTTGTCCATGACTTTCTCGCTGGAATGATTATCATTATTGGTTGCTTCCTCTCCGCGCTGAATGCCGTCAATCTTCCATACCTTGCCGCCAGAGGCTCTAATTGAGTCAATTTCGTTCTGATAGCGACAATCGGTAACAAGCAGCCAATCAGATGCGGCCATTGAAATACGGCGCTCCATGGCCCTGACCCATAGTTGCTGATCCCAAATCTCTCGATTTAGCTCTGTTCCAAAGATTTGCATCGTATGTCGGATAGTAACGTCGCCTTCAGACTTGCCGAACTTCTCTTGAAGCCAAAAAGGCATCTTTTCCCAGCGGTAGCCGGTAGCAGCGTTTTTGTCTTTGTCATTGCCATGAATTTTGACTGGATCAATGCCGATGATGTCAACCAAGAAGCGTTTGATCGGATCAGCATAGGCGGCAAGTTCAACCTTGCCGCGCTCATCTAGAATCTTCTTTGTTATGTCAGCTACAAAATTTTTTCCTACGCCCTTCTTTCCAGTAATCGCAATTACGTTCATTTCGTCCCTTCGGGTTTTAACCTTTTCCAATTGATATGTTTTTCTCAAAACTTCGCTGAAGTTTTCTCCGAGCTTCTTGCTTGCTTCAATCCAGTCCGGGAAGAAGAGAACGCCCGGCGTCCAGCAAAATACATTCGTTCTGGTACAAGCCGCCTTTGCCGACCTTGGGTTCCGGCAGATCCAGAATCAACATATCCGCGCGGCCGACATCATCAAGATCGCGCTGCGCGCAGTCGCCAGCATATTGGCCCCAATTTGCATCTTCGAACTCGATCTGATCGATATCCAACCATCGCGACGTAACGCGATGCTGAGTCGTCGTATGAAGATACTTTCTGATCGTCTTTAAAGCGTTCTGTCGAACAAAGCGACCCGCAAGGTAGATATTAACCTTTGCATTCGGGTCATTATAATTCGGCTGAGTTTGACTGTAATGATACTTCTGGATGAGCGACCGCTGCATCGACCATTTCATTTACTAATTCATTGAATTTGATTTTCGGAGTCCAGCCCAATTGCTTTCTTGCTTTCGCGCAACTACCTAGCAAATAATCAACTTCAGTTGGCCTGAAGAATTGCGGGTCGATCTCAACGTAATCTTCGTAAGCCAGTCCGACTCGGGAGAAGGCTGCGTCAACGAACTCGCGAACGCTATGGGCCTCTCCGGTCGCTATGACATAATCATCAGGCTTATCGGCCTGAAGCATTAAATACATCGCCTCAACGAAGTCCTTGGCATGTCCCCAATCGCGCATGGCGTCAAGGTTTCCCAGCTTCAGAACCTTCGCATGACCATGATGAATAGCAGCGACGCCCTGAGCGATCTTCTGGGTTACGAACTCGGAGCCGCGCCGGGGCGATTCATGATTGTAAAGAATTCCGTTACAACCGAAGAGCGGGTTATTTGCTCTTTCTCGATAATTGACGACCATCCAATAGGCGTACATCTTTGCTGCTCCATATGGAGATCGCGGATGAAACGGAGTTGATTCGTCTTGAGGAGGAGGAGAGGAGCCGAACATTTCGGAGGAGGATGCTTGATAAAACCTTGCGTTAGGAGATTGCTTGGAAACTGCTTCAAGGAGTCTTGTAACTCCCATTCCTGTTACCTCGCCTGTTAGTTCCGGCTGGGTAAAGGACGAAGCGACAAAGCTTTGCGCGCCTAAATTATAAACCTCATCCGGCTTAGACCGGCGAACCGCTTCCATTAATGAAGACGAATCGCAAAGATCGCCATCGATTAATTCAACATCGTCAAGAATGTTCTTTATCCGGCTGGTTGAGACACAGGAGGTCCGGCGCTTTAGTCCGAAAACCTTGTACCCTTTGCTCAACAACAATTCAGCTAGATATGACCCGTCTTGACCCGTTAAGCCAGTTATAAGCGCTCGTTTGATGCTCCCACCGTGAACGGCGGGACTGCGCCGCGTCGAATTTCGTTTCATGCTTCTGCTGCCTCTTTCTCTACCTTGCCCTGTAGGAAGCGATGCTTTGTTGCTAGAATGTCAGGCAGAAGCGGGTCTTTCATGTAATCCGGGCCAAATTCCTTAACCAGCTTATATGAATCCTGAAGGTCGAAAGGAAGAACCTTGCCGTTGCATTCATCAGGAATGCGTAGGATTTGCTTGTAGATCATAAATTGTCGCTGAGCGGCGGAGAATTGATCCCAAGTCGTCTTGTAAAACTTAATGCAATAGACTTTTTTAGACCAAAGGGCCGGCGGCTCTTTGATGCCCTCGATCTGCGCGTCCCATTGTTGGCCTTCGGGCTTGTCTTTGCCTGCGATGGCGGCGCAACCGATAATTTCAGAGTCTACGATATGTCCTAGATCTTCGGGATACATCTGAATTAAAGCCTTTACCATGTCTTCGGCTTCGCGATGTAATTCCCATACTGGTTCTGCTTGAGGCATATTTAATCTCCAAATACAATTACTTTCACAGAGTAATTATACAGGAATTAAAAAATGAATTAGAAATCGTCGTTATCAGTGTCTATCTTTTCGTCGGGATCGAGACCGTAGCGGTATTTAAGTAAATCATCGCTTTGAATACCTGTCTCGAATAGGAATGATGACGGACATGTAGGCTTCGGGTCCTTGGATCTGGCGTCGATCTTTGAAGCCGCGAACATAAGGGTTAGATCCTTGCGCGCGCGCGTCATGGCGACATATAAGAGCCGGCGCTCTTCTTCAATGGCATGACCTAATCCAACAGAGTCATCGATGAATTCGGTCGCAATGCGTCTATGAGGAAGCATGCCTTCATTACAATGGGAGATATAGACAACATCGAACTCCAGCCCTTTGCATCCATGCATGGTCATCATCTTAACCAGCAACTCGTCGTCTTGATCTTCATCGCCCGAAGTAATCAACGACAGGTTTTGTAGGTAGCCAGCTAGAGAGCATTTTGGTTTTGAGCAATAGTCGTCAACGTCGCGCGCCATTTCCAAGATGTTCTGGCATCGATCATTTGTATCGGTACTATCCGCTTCCAACCTCGTCCAGAATGAAGTCTCATAAGCAATCTTTAGCATTGCCTCGCCCGGCTTAATCGGAGATGCGCTGGACATTGATGTAATCAACGGCATCATGCGGCGCGGACCTGCGCCGGGACCGCTGGCAAACTCTTTTGCCGCGTTAAGAATTGTCAAGTTCTTCGTTTGAGCCAGTTCAGCAACATTTCCGAGAGCCTTGTCGCCTACTCCTTTGCAACAAGCCTCGCAGACCTTCTCAAAGGCCATGCGATCATTTTCGTTGCAAAGCATCTTAAGGATGGCGATGCCTGCCTTGACTTCTTTACGGTCCCAAAAACTCAAGCCGCCGATGATCTTGTATTTGATTTGAGCATTGCGCATGGCGTTTTCAAGAACGCGGGACGCATAATTGGTTCGATAGAGAATCGCTATCTCTTTCGGCTTTGTTCCGGCATTGATTTTCTTGGCGATTTCCTCTGCCATGATTCTAGCCATTTCCAAATCGGTCTTACCTGCAAGAATGCGCGGCGCTGAACCGTCTGGATTATCGGTAGTTAATGCCGTACCTTTACGCAGAAGATTATGCTCGATCAAATTCTGACTGTACTTTAAGATCGATGGCGTTGAGCGATAATTCTTTTCCAGCTTCAATACTTTGCAGCCCGGAAAATCCTTTTCAAAGGCTAGGATGTTCTCTGGGTTAGCCGAGCGAAACTTGTAGATCGAGTTATGACAAACAATGCCAGAGGCAGTAACGAAATTACAGACTTGCGCAATTTTCAAATCATAAACCTTGCCGGAGTAATAGTATCGCTCTATTTTAACAACGGTATCTTCTGTTATTTGACCATTCTTATTGATCGCGATGCTCATTCCGATATGAAATTGACCTGCTGGCATTTCTAAAAATGGCTGCTCATTAGTAAAAATCGGGCTTAAAACCGCTTTTCTAACAATTACTAAATCTTTATCCAATTCTTTCATCGACTCTGCAAGCTGCGCCGCTTTAGAATAGTCTGACATAACGCATCTAAAGCGCCACATGTCTTTTTTGCTAGGAGTAATCGAAAATCCAGCAGCCTTCAATTTTTCGCCAAGTTCGGATGATTTGCCATGTAGAGTAACTACATGACTGAATTTATTTCCTTTGATTTTCTTATGACCAAACATGCTAAGAGTAATTGTTGGTCTTCCTATAGATTCTTTTCCGCCACTTAAAAGATGAGGATAATCAAAAAATATATCCAAATCTTCCATGAGTTTTCGAACATTACTAACAGAATCGATCTCGTTGTAAATCTGATCTATTCTTTGCTGGCTCAATGCTAATCTACGTCCATTTGCATGAAAACAAATTGTCGGAATACTGTATCTTGTAGAGTACAGTACTTCATAATATGCAGCATCTTCTAAAGAATCGCAAATTCTCAATATCCAAATTTTATCTGCATGCTCTTGATTTATGCGTACTTTTATTCCAATGGCCACCGGCTGATTCTTGCTTTCCTGTCTAGATCCAACAGTTCTTCCAATCCTGTATCCCTTGCCTGCTTTGTACATCAAATAAACAATCCATTTTTCAGGCAATGGTCTAACAACTCCAAATAATACATGATTTGGAGTTGCCCTGATTATTTGACCAGACTTGGTTGTTATGCGAAGAATATCTCCTGAGTAATTTTTTTCAAAAACATCTTCAACCTTCGAGCTTCCGACATTCCCCCTGCCAAACGCTGTTGCAACCTGATCGCCATTTTTGATATTTGATATTTCGATTTTACTACCGTTCGCCATTTGAATTTTTTCGTCGGCCGGCAAACACTGATCCAAGTCGCCGACGACCAAAACATTGCAATGCCCGAGGCCCAGATCCTTAATCAACTGGTACTGAGCGATGTTTGTATCCTGAACTTCATCGACGCTGATATACCTGAATCGGTTCCGATAGACATCTCTGATGGCAGGGTTCTCTTTGAACAGCCGTAATGTCTCGGACAATAGACCAGTAAAATCAACCGCGTTCGATTTCCGCAATTGGTCGAAATACTCGCGCGCTACCTTCGGCTGATTTCCGTCTATGCCATATTTTTGAGCAGCTGCTTCTTCGGTCATGCAGGCATTACGAATGCCCTCAATATAGCCCATCAATGATGAGATATACTCTTTGGACGGTTTGAATTTTGCGCTACTGCCGACATCTTCAATTTTGAGGATGCAAGTTTTTAGTAGCCGTTCTTGATCGTCCGAATCATAGATGGAATAATTCTTATCCAATCCCAATAAAGTACAATTGGTTCTAATGATCTTCGAGCAAAGCGAATGAAATGTAGAGATTGTCATTTTGCAGGCGGCATCGCCAACAGCTTTGGCAATGCGCTCTCTCATCTCATTGGCTGCTTTATTGGTAAACGTAATTGACAAGATGGTCTTGGGGTCAACTCCCTTGGCCAATAGTCGCCTTGTACGTTCTGTAACGCTGGCGGTTTTACCAGATCCCGGAACAGCCATAACCATGCAGGGTCCGGCAAAATGCTCTACGACCAATAGTTGTTGCGGATTTGGATTGATGCTCCCACCGTGAACGGCGGGATTCTGGTTAGTAGGCATGTTGAAGCCCCTTCCCAGCATAGGGATCACCATTAAGCCCCAAGCGAGATTTCATACATTTTATCCTTGAAGTAATCATGCTTTCCGCACTCGTTGGAAAGTTAAAATCAAAATCAGCGTCTGCTGTACTTAATAAATTTGGCAGCTTCTTTTAAAGCTACTGTTCCCTCGAAACAATAAAAGCATACATCCAAAAACAGGGCGCGGCTAACCCCCCCTAAACGGCGGGATTGCGCCGCGTTGAATTTCGTTCATGTTCTCTCTTAGATTTTTGACTTGATCCAAGTAATCAGATCGCTTTTGCCTTTGAATCCAACAATCCTGTCTACTTCCGCGCCATCCTTGAAGAGAACAAGAGTTGGCAATGCTCGTACTGCCTGATCTGTTGCAACTTCCGTAGCTTCGTCGATATCAAGCTTGCAAATGCTGACATTCGTTACCTCTGCTGCAATTTCTCCCAGAATCGGAGCGAGCATCTTGCAAGGACCGCACCAAGCAGCGTAAAAATCTACTAGAACTGCTCCGGTCTTAATTGTTGCGGCGAAGTCTTCTTTTGTCTGAATTTGCTTCATAATGCCCTCGTTTCTGTCGCCATTATATTAACTAATTAATTGAATGTCAATAAAAACGCGGGCAATATTGCCCCGCGCTGCTGGTTGGAAATTATTTAATTGGACAAGCTCCTGTTGCGCATTCAAGACTGTCCTTTAACGCCATGCCTTGATCGTTGTCAAGTTTTGTAATTGGCTTAACGCCCTTGGACAAGCTCTTGAATGTATCAAATGATATCTCTTCGTATGGAGCCTGAATGAAACCATGTTCAGAATGCAGCAAGAAGCTGACAGTCTTAACGCCCTTATCGAAGTTCTTGTCGAGCCATTCGCGAATTTGCGGCAATTCGTCTTTCTTATAGTAGACGGTTACGCTGACGCTGTTGTCCGCCCAATGAGTCTGGAGCCATTTTGCATAGTCGAGCTGCTGACAGGCGCTCAGATCCTTCGCGCAAACTGTTCCTTTTGGAACCATGATCGGGAATGAAACAACCATCGTATCCCAATTTGATGTTCCGTCGAAGTTCTTGCTCGCCTCAACATGATAGCCATGTTCTTTACAAACCTGAACCAGCGGATCGGCCGACGCCATGCGAATGCGGCGAATGTAGCATTGCGAATAGGCCGGATGAACGCCCGGAGTAACGCCGGCAAGCAAAGACAACGTTCCGCTAGGCTTGACGGTCGTCAGCTTAATGCTGGGCTTGACGCCGAGAACCTTGGAGTAATGCTTGTCTTCTTTTTCAATCGCCTTGTAGACTTCGTCAAAAACCTTTTCGTCCCGCAGTTCTGCGCTGGCCTGCAAAAATCCAGTAACGCTGTTGCCGAGTCGATGATTCTCTTCGACTACTTCATTCGTTTTCTGATGAATGAACTTCAAGCAACTAATTGACTTCGTAACCTTATACATAAGAATAGCGACTTCTTTGAATTCCTGTTTGTCCTTAATGTTCGGCAAGAAGATTTCAGAGAGATTGCAACTCTCATATGACTCAAGAGTAATTTCGGCGCAAGGATTGCAACCAACAACTTTCTTGTCCGGGCGATACCCCTTGCCGTCAACTAGCCGACCAAAGTCGCGGCAATTCTTAAGGTTAATCAATCCGTAAGGTTCGCCATCGCCATTATAGCCGCCCCAGAACTTCTCCGGCAGATGCTCGAACTTGTTACAGCAAACGCTGTTGTTTGACATCGCGCGCCAGTTCGGAACAGATCCCTTTCCCCAATTCTTTGCATCGAGGTAAAGCGGATCATTCATGTCTCCCAATGACAATTGCGCTGAACGACGAACATTGCCAGCGACAACGACTGAGCCGATGATGTTCAAGATGTCCAAGCAGTCGATAGGACGTAGCTTGTCGCCAACGCGATTCTTCAAGACTGCGACGATCTTGCTGATGCCTTGACAGAGATCTTCCGGCCCCGAGGCAACGCCGCCAAAAGAATGAATTGGCGTTCCCTTGCCGCGAATGCAACAAGTCGAATAGCTGAAACTCTTGCCAGATATGAAGAATGCAGTCAAGACGCGACGAAGCAGCTCAACCCAACCTTCGCGATTATCCGGAACAATGAAATCAACATCTTTCTCATCGTTGCGGATGATATTGACGTCATACTTTACCTTTGGAATTTCGAAGACTTGCTCTTGTTGAATATTGTAGCCTACGCCGCCGCCCAACATCAATTCGTTGAAGGTAAAGCAAAATGGCTCAACGGGATCATTGATAGCTACATTCCAACAATTACCAGTTACTACGCCATTGGCGAGAACGAAATTATGATATTCAGGAACTTGCGCGCAAAATACGGCTGTTTGAATGCCTTCGTCTTCTACTGCTACGACGGTTGTTGTAATTGGTTGTCTTGTTTGAACAAGAGCATCCTTTTGATCGTTTCGTATGAAATGATCTTCTTTCAAATTCCATGTCGATATCGTTAAAGAATAAAGAGGCTTTTCTGATCCATCAAACGGAGAAATCTCTCGATCTAAATATGGAGTATGAGCGCGGAGACCGGCATGCCTTGCGATTTTCTGAACGGCCAACAGAGTTGTTTCGGAAGCATTATGAATACGAACGGTATTTCTAACATTGCCATCCGCTGCGGCCAATCCCATTACAAATCCAAGAGCATACTCTTTGGTAGGGTTTTCAGGAATCTTCTTCCAATCCCCCGGAAGGCAGTAAACTTCTTTAATCTTTTCGTCATTGACAGTATTGTTTCCTACTTCGCCGTAATTCTCTAGCAATGACAGAAGGTCTTTATCGTTTTTAAATAACCTAACAATAGTTTTATTGTCTCGCTTACAATGAGTTCCATTTACAACCCAGCCATCTCCAAAAACAAATCCATGAGCATAACCGCGCATGTCCATCTTCGGTAATTCCTGATGAACCAATGGTAGAGATTTATCCATTAAGTCTGAGGTATTTACCCTTGATTCAAAGTAGGCCCTGCCATTTTGATGAATAATCCATTGATGATTTAAGGTTGCATAGACTTTGCTTCCGTCTCCCATTTCAACCTTGCAAACTTTTTGGGTTCCGAACCCCTTAATGGGAACATCTTTCCATTGAGGGCCTTCTGGGGTTACTACCAGCAGTTTTGCATGGCCCTTTTTTGCAAGACTATGCAAAGTTGCGACTCCGTCCTCTGTAAGGACTTCAGTGTCTCCAGAGAAACAATTCATCAAAGAATCGCCGCCTAACTTCTTAACTGTTTCTGATCCTAGCTGCCAAAGCGCGCGGCCGGAGAAACAGCATTTCAAATTGAAGACATAGTCATACAACGTTTCAATTTCTTCTTTTGTAAATTTACCGCCAATGTCCAAGAGGCCATTGCAGCAGCGACGAACTGTCTCGTACCATTCTTCGGTACGATTCTCACCTTCTACTTTTCTGGCATAGGTTCTTTTAAAAGTAATAAAACCTACCGGCCCCCAAGGCGTAACCTTGTTCCGATACTTCCTGACAAAATCTTCGCTGATTGCGGTTGCGAACTGCTCGGACATTATTCATCTCCCTGAAATTTGATGACAACTCTCCCAAAAACGGAGTCATTCCGTTTCCATTTGTCTTTTTAACTTATGAATTATTTATTGCGGTTAGGCGTCCATGTACCTACTCAATTGACCGACTTGCTGGTACTGACGGGTACGCGAAAGATTAAAACTAGCTGCTGCTAATACAACATTGACCGGCTCATTGACTACTGCTCCAAGCCGTTCGATCTGATGGAGACTTGTTCCATCGAGAGCGCCCTTTGCTGCATATTTAATCGAGCCATCATCATTGCGAACAATAATAAACGGAACTGCATCGACCTTCTCTTTGACGTCTAACGTTTCGAACTCTTTTGATCCGATTTCGATAAAGCGATACTCGTCTTGAAAAAACGACTTTTGCATAATGGCCTTTTGTTGATCGCAATGCGGGCATTTGCTTGAAGAAATAATAACGTCAATCATCTCTGATGATCTCCTGCTGTTGAGACTACTTCTATACGTCTAATGCGTCTGAAGTTGACTCTAGTTGGTTTTCGTAAATTTGAAGGTTAATGTCGCTACCTTTGCGACGACGATACAGCTCTGCGGTCTTTTCCATTTCTTGATCGATTTCTTCTGGAGGGACATCTTTGTATGCTTGACCATGAAATGTATGGCTGCTCGCGTAGTCAACGCAGGATTTCGCATCTCCATTGGGGAGACGGATAGCGATGATGAGAGCCTTTTGAAGAGGATGGTACTTTGCGTTCAGGATTGCCCCTTTGACCGTTACCTGCTTCTGTTCTGATTGCAGCTTAGGTTCCGGGGTTTCGTCCGGGGTCCAAATTTTCTTATTTTCCATCTTTGGACTCCTCTCCTGATTGTTGATACTCGGCTTTTGCTTTGGCTTCTAAGGTGGATTTCAGAGCGTTTACAAATTGCTCCTTTTTGTCGTCCGTCAAATTCAAACGCAATTGCGTTAATTTTTCCATCCATTCCGGCCCAAATTCATACAACAAATGCCAATCATGATAGGTCAAGAAGCCCATGCCTTCGTTTTGGGTTTCCTGCTTCATGCCCAAAAACGTACGGTCAATTTCCCGCATTCTTTTTTCCATTTTTCTGATGGACTCTTCAAGAATGATGTTGTTCGGAAATTTTTCTCTGAACTCTGGCTTGATCTTTACGTCTTGGCATTGATTACAAAGAGGAACATCTTTTCGTTCGACGCCCATTTCCATAGCGACTGAGTTTGCTACCCAATCATATAGAGTTGGCGGAATGAGACCATACAGCCGGCATTTGAGATGCCTGTACTCGTAGATCCCGCAAAGTTTATCTTCCTTGAGGAAGACGCATGGCTTCTTCTTGCGCTGGTCCTGCAAGTAGCGCTTAACGCATTCAATTGTAAGATTGAGCCGCTGGGCTTTTGTCATCGAGTCTACAGCGCCGCGACGCATCGCCATAAATTCGCCATAGTACATGTTGGGACAGCCTGCATTGCAACATTCGGCCTTGCTGCAACAAGTCGTTTCAGGGCATCCTTCGTAAACCTTAGCGACTTCAAGTACGGCAGACGCAATATCCGCTTCAGATGGGTTCATCCCGAAGGGATGAAGATTTACATAACTCATATATTATTCCTCAGTTCAATACTCCCCATGCCATTGGCCAGTATAGACCCGGTACAGGCTAAACAAATTAACAAGCATGAAAAACGTCTGAGTTGAAACCAAGCCCCAATGCTTATGTTTCCAACCAAATGCGATCCATAAGGATGACGCCATAATAAAAAGACGAACGTCGTCCAATGCGGGATAGCCAACAGGACGCCGCCCGTCAGGGATGCGCAGGTCGCAGTATATTGCAGTACGTTTGAGATTGTACTGTTCTGTTCTCGTCCCGACGACGAAACAATTTCGTTTTTCATGCTTCTAAGATTTCCGCCGACAAGAACTGATTTCCTTCTCTGAAAATTTCCGACAATGATTAATCATACAGTCTAAAAAACTTTCGGAGAACACGATAAAGGAATAGCCAGAAACAGGGCGCGGCTAACCCGCCCCTAAACGGCGGGATTGCGCCGCGTCGAATTTCGTTCATGAACTAATTTTCTTGCCCCAAAAATCTAAATTTATGAGGCTGATAGGCGGGACGTTTGGATCTTCTTGAGGCAGGGATGACCAACTTGGAATTACTATAGTTTCAAAACCATTTGGATAAATGAGACCGCGCGCAATCGTAGAGGCTAGAATGCCCTTATAGACAGCAGAGGGACCAATGCATTTCATGCTGATCCCTTTGCCGTCGCGCGCCGGGGCTGCTATAGCCTCTGCGAGCTTCATTGGGCCATTCTTATCTGTATCTTGTTTACCTGCTACTTTGTATTCAACGAATTCTGCGGGGCGGGGACAATCATTTTCTTGGATAGTCATTTCAATTACTGTTGCAAACTTGCCTTCTGGATTTTCTGCCTTACTAAAGAAGAGTTCCATATAAAAAACAATGCCGGCTTCAGAAACTCTCTGATTGCAAATAGCTAAAGCCTTAGTTGCGATGTTGACGGCGTCCTGCTTGACCGCTCTGGTCTTGCAGAAGCCTTCTTCCCTTAGTCGCCAGCTCATGGCCCCGGCTACCTTTTTGGCGTAGCCGGGGTCCTTCTTGGCGCTAACCTTGAGTACAACCTCTTGCTGGTTATCCATATCCAGCAATTATACGGACTTTTTGCGACAAGTAGCCTTAATTAATTCATCGAGGTCCGAAGATTGGATTAAACGCAACAATCGCGTTCGAATAGTATCCCGGCCGGGAGTCATGATTTCGATCTTCTTTGCGCCGTCTTGCGGTTGTATTGCAAAGTCAAAATCATCCAGCTTTGTCTTCTTCTTAATGATCTCGCGGACAATCCTAGAGTTACCGGATTCGAACGGCGATGGCAATTTAACTTTTCGCTTGTCTGCGGCGGAATAACAAATATCATCCAAGGTTTCAAATGAACGCATTGCCATTGCGATCTTACGATCCAGTTCGTCTGTAGCAACAACCGACAAACTATCTTCGATCTCCAACGGATCAAGAGCCTTGATGTTCTTTACCATCAAGTCAGCGATATGAACCGAATCGCCTTCCTCATTGTCGTAGAACGAATTTGTCGAGACTACAATACGAGTTGAGGCCGCGCCGTATGCCTGCTCGAACTCTTCCATTGTCATAGCCTGCGCATAAGTATGCTGGGCCTGCTCCAGATGAGTCCAGATATTGTCTACCCAATCGCCGCAGCAACCGCAGCGTACCTGCCATTTACGAAGAGGATACTTGCAAACCGCGAAATAGAATTCAATCGCCTTGCGGTTGAATTCTTTGAGATCGTCCTTCGTAATCTTATGCGTCTTCCGTCCAGTAAACGGACAGGCGATCATGTTCGGATAGTAGTCATCCAAGAAAATACTCGCATGGTTATTGATATGATCCATTACGGTCGTTCCGGCTTCGGCCAGCATCGATGGAGTAATCTCTGGAACCATCTTGTTGGTATATGGGTTCAGGACCGGAACCTGTCGCGCTTTCATTGTCGCATTTGGATACTTGTTCTTGAATCGAACCATGCCCAATCGCGCTTTGCCGGGACGCTGACTAAACGCTTTGTCAAGATGCCCTTGAGTCATCGCCAAAATCTTTTTGCCGCTGAATGGACATTTTATAATTCCGGCAAAAGTAGGAAAGTCGTTAATGAATTCTTTCTCCGTATATCCCTTCTCGATCATGCTCGGATAGTCTGGAGTCAAATGCTTAATCAAATTCAGCGTTGCCGGGCATACAAGCGGGTACTTGGGAAGAAGATTCGGATAGTCCTTCTCAAAGTCTTCAACTCGATAAGATCCGTTCACTCTGTTCAAATGAGTCTCCGTAATCTTGTCGATAGAATCCCCGCTGATCGGGCAAGTAATTGCCCCATCTGTCGAAACCATTGGATACTTCGGAAATGTTCGTCGGTAGCGTTCAAGATCGAAGACATGCTTCAAATGCTTCGCGTCGATCTGGAAAACAAGCTGATTACAAACGGGGCATGTACAGCGCGGCGAATTCTTATGAGACATTCTGGCGCTGCGGAAATTCTTCAGCCGATGTAGCGCCGCTGAAACCCAATACGCATTGAATGCCTTGCCGTTCGCCTTCAACGACTTCTCTGAATTGAACTTAGTTGCAGAATACCAAATCAGTTCCTTGAACATTGCTTCGCCTGCCTCAAGATCATTGTCGCAATAATGCGAGAATGTATAGGCCCATTCTTTGGCGAAAATTTCGTAGTTCTGAATGATCTTCAACAATAGATCTTCATTCTTTGTTTGCTGGTATTCCTTAACAACTTCCTCAACGAATCGACCATCGATATATTGAATATCATGATGGTAGCGCTTTTGTAGCACCTTCATTTTTTGATTGATTTTCTTCTCTGTTAGAACAGGTTTCATTAAGTCTCTCCCTACCTACAATTCCAATGTTAATCTCAGTGCGGCATCGATGCAATAGATGAACTGGATATTTTTCGCCTAATTCTTTGTATCTGGCTTTCTCCTGGCGAGCTTTCAAACGTTTAAGATGGATTTCGTCTTCTGTTGCGCCAAGAAAGTAGAAGCTCATTGATAGCAGTAATCAACAAATTCGCAAAAACGGCAAGGGAATTTGGATCTAAAGAAGCCATTCGGACGATGCGGCAATTTCTTCTGCTTCAAAATCTCCTGAAGCCAAAGAGACTGGTTCTTGATTCGCTCAATCAAGTCATTGTCGCGAGGAATAAACATCTCTTTAAGAGCTTGGGTATCTTTGTTTTCATAGATAACGACAGCGCCTTGTAAATCTAAAATCCACATATAGATATTGGTCTGAATTACATGTTCAGATTTCGGCTCTGTCAGCTCTGAATACATCTCGTCCTTCATTGTCTTAAGGTCGGCAACAAAGACGTCATACGGGCTATTTTGCGCATACTGACTGCCTCGGACGTCAATGACAGCGTCGCAATGGCCTTCAAATTTATATTGCGGATCTGTCTTAACTAGAATTTCTTCATAGCCGAGACGATCCTTGCTACCGCAAGCGCATTTCCAATCCGGCTGAGCCGATGGATTAAAGATACCGATTCGCTCTTCGGTTCCATAGAGTTTATTGCAGAATGGATTCTTGCAGCGCCAGCAACCGCGCAAATAACCGGCGCGGTCAAGATAGTTTTGCCAGCGAGCATGAGTTGCATGCCCGTTATCGAAGATTCGTTCCATGCGATCATCAATATCCTGAGCCGTTCGCTGAAGAAACGGCTCATGCTGGTTATAGTATTGATAGGCAATCTTGCGAAGGCAGATACCCCAAGCTGACGGATGAAAATGGTCAAACTCGCGGGAATTGTTGAGCGCCTTTTGAACCATGAAGTCATGGATTAGACATTCAACCCTAGCTGGCCTGTTTACAAGCCAAGGCTTTAGTTCGTTCATACGGCCCATGCTTTAGGAAGAACCATGTTAGCTGCCTTCATTGACTGAATCATTGTCATGCGCATCGGATACGAACCGTAGCGCTTTAAGAAATCGTTCGGGTCCATGTCTTCGCGTAATGAGACCTTTGTTGCTCTCAACAAACTCGTAGTATTGCGCAACCCGAATTGCGTTGGATCGAGATCTCTCGCCGAGCGCTGATCCGCTTTGGGTAGAACCATTCGATTATGACCTTGAGGGACATAGCCGTAATAACTGAGAACTTCCAAGCAGCGTAGCGCATGCTTCTGCCCTGCTTTATCGCCATCGAACATCAAGACAATCTGATCTGTCCAAAGCTTCAATAGCTGAGCCTGCATAGGCGTAAATGCGCCGCCCAAACAGCCAACCGTATTTGTATAGCCAAATGAATGCATCGACATTACATCGAACTGGCCTTCGACCAATACGGCAAAGCCTATCTTCAAAATGGAAAGACGAGCCAAGTTAAGGCCGAATAAATTCCAGCCTTTCTCATAGCTCTCATTCCAGTATTTTTTATATTCAGCGAGAATGTCCGCATCGTTCGTCGCCGGGCGAACAGATAGCGCCAGCAACTTGCCATATGGATCATAGATCGGTATTACAATTCTCCCCGCGAATGGATGGTCTACGGACAGCGGAACATAGCCCAACCGAAAATCAGAAATAGTCTGGATATCCAGACCGCGAGTTTCAGTCAGCCATCGTCGAGCCTCAAGTCCAGAGTCTTCGCGGCAAAGCGAAATTTGACTTGCTCCGTAGACCATCATCCTTTCATCAGGTTTCAAACTATTAAAACGTATTTGACGGTATCCCATGAATCCTCATTACAGAAAATAATTGAGAGCAGACATTTTACCTGCTCCAGTCAAATTACCCCACCCACAAGGGGTGGGGCTTGTAACTCACTGATCCTGTGATCCTCGTGGCTACTATAAGCCAGATGACTGCTGGCTCGTTCTGTTCCAGAATTTCCCCAAAACAGAAGCGACCGAGATGCAATGTTCACTGCACCATTACGGTCTGCATTGTCCTCATGCTTGCAGGACTTGCACAGAAACTTCAAGCCGTTCCTGTTGGCTTTCTCAACGTATCCACAAACTGGACAGGTTCTACTCGTATCCCTTGGAGACACAAACTCAATGTCTATGCCTTTAGCCGCCAAACCATAAGCAATGTAGAACATCGTTTGGGGATGGGGAATCCTGCTCCCAAAAACTTTGAAATCATGCTCCCGGAGCGCCCTCTGGTTCAGGGTCTCCGGTAACTTCAAATGCGGGATCATCATTCGATTCCAAATTACGTAGATATTCGCGGATATCAGGATCGAATTGAACCTTGGCCAATGCGAGAGTATCAACGGCCATCTGCTTGATGAGATCAGTAGTCAACTCTTTCTTAAACTCATCAATCCCTTCGACTTTAATTTCGCCGAAAGTAAAGGTCTGAAGAGCTTCGCCATTGTCCATCTTCTTTGAGCGACTCTTGACAACTTTGACCTGAAGCGCAGCGTCGATGATCGTATCGAGCGGATGCGGCTTTACGTCCGAGTAGTAAATCGGCATGATACATTCGCGATACGGCGGGCCGAAGCGGCTCTTGACGATCTGAGCATTAGTTCGGATTCCGATTTCATCTTCGCCCTTCATAATTCCGCGAGCCGCCTTACTTCCAACCTGACTCAAGCGAACGCGCAGCGATGCGTAGAATTTCAATGCTTCGCCATATGGAGTCGTTTCTGGATTTCCATACATGACGCCAATTTTTTGGCGGATTTGATTAATGAAGACAACTGCCGCGTTGCCTTTCTTGGCTGCAATAACGATGCGAGGCATTGCCCTGCTCATCATCTTCGCGCCGGCTCCAACTCTTGCTTCCTTTTCCAAATCCGATTCCAAAACTTCCTTCGGAACGAGAGCGGTAACAGAGTCGATGACAGCTAGTTCGACTAGACCTTTTTCCAATACGTTCTCGATCATTTCGATATAGTATTCGCCTGTATGGCCGCTATCGACATAGATAACATGCTTGTTTTCTACGCCATGACGAGCTGCCCATTCAGGAACATAAGAACCTTCTGCATCCACCCAGAGTACGAAGCCGCCGCGTTGAGTAACGTTTGCGGCAAGCTTCATACAAAGGCTTGATTTTCCTCCAGCATGCGGCCCGAAGAACTCCGCGACAAAGCCTCGCGGAATTCCGCCCATGCCTGTTTTTTCATGGATCATCGGAGTAAGAATACGATCCAACTCTGCCAAGCCAGTTGGGATTAGATCTTTGATCGCCAAATGTTGGTCTGCAAGTCTAACTGAATCGTCTTTTACTCCCATCGCTCTTCGAATTTGCTCAAGTCGAGCTTCGGCGCTTTTATCTATTTTCGTTTTCTTTTTCTTATCTTCTGGTTTCTCATCGTCGCCAGAATTGGGAGATGTCGGTATCTTGCCCATAATAATTTACCTTTCTACATTTACGTCGAACTCATCGAACTCATAAGTGATTGGCGTAACGGCCATCTACATTCTTTTGAAGTACCCCACCCACAAGGGGATGCGGTTTTCTGCTCCCAAAACCTATAAAATTTGGCGGCGACGAGTTTGATCTCGTCGCCGCCATGATGGTTAGAAGTCGTAACCGTTGCCGGCCGGCTTTGCAGCAGGATCGGCAGTTCCGCCTGTCGCCGCTTTCGGGGCAGCAGGAGCGCCTGCAACATTGCTTGGGCCTGTCGGATCGACGTTCTTGGCGGCTAGCATCGTCAGAATTTCGTCAGGAGTATTTTCCTTGCGAAGCTCAGCGAGCTTTTCTTTCAGGCAACCTTCGCGGATGAGCTTTGCTTCATCCTCAGTAAACGGAGTCTTGTCCAAATGCGTTGCCTTGTACTTCGTTCGGCGACGATCCGTACCGGGGATTTCCAACTTGATAACCCAATCAGGGCCATTGGCTCCGCCCGGATTCTCGTTGAAATTCGCCTTCCATTCCGCGAACTGCTCGTACAACGTTGGCGGGAAATCCATGACCTTCATCTTGTTCTGGTCTTCGCGATCAAAGACCCAGATCGCATAGCGTTTCTTCGGGATGAAGTTCTGAAGCATCAACGGATCGACTGTCTGATTCGTCTTTGGATCTACTCCAGGAGATCGGCAAATGATCGGTTCCCAATGCTGAAAATACTGAACAGCATTCGAGACTAGGCGGACTTTGTACTTCTTGTTCGCCTCTAGCTTAAGGAACTGACCGCCTTGGCCTTTCTTTCCTTCTTGTTCGTCCCATCCTACAAATTTAGGCATAATGAATGCCTCCTATTATATTGCGGTTGCGCCATATCGATTAGATAAGTTGTTGCGCGGTCGCGTTGGTTGCGCCTACCATTCAACTTCGCCCGTTGCGATGACTGCTGAGCTGGTAGTCTTTCTGGCTGGCTTCGTTCCGGAAACAAAGCTTTCTAAATTTTCAAACTTCTTATTTGCTAATGGCTGCGACATGCTTCGATTTACAAATTCGTCATCAGCCGTAATACTTGGAGCCTTCCCTGTCGCGGCAGGAGTTTCTGTCCGTTGGATCTTTGGAGCAGTTACGTTATGCGGGGTAACTGCGCCCGTTGCGGGCGTAATAGCGCCCGTCGCTATGTCTCGATAAGGCGGATCAAAAGGAACGATCTCTTCTCGCGCAACATATGGCGTCGCGCCGCGCGAAATGTCTCCGACCTTGTTCTTGATTTGATAGACCGTAATCAATCGGCTGATGCATTCATATTGGCCTTCCAAATGTTGGAAAGCATGATCGACTGATTCTTTCGTCCTATTTACATCTGAATAGCGAATCAAGAATTGCGGAATTGCTTTCATCATTTGAGCCAAGCGCTTCTCGCGGCTTGATTCAGTTGAGCAGCTAACTCCAACGTCCATGTAATAATTGTAGGCCGATTTCATCGAAGCAACGAGAGGCGTCAAGCGCAACGTTGCCGAGAACATCGAGTCTCGCTTTGCCTGAATTTCAAGCAAGCGATCAGAAAGAATATGCTGGTTCTCTCGAAGATAATCCAAATCCAAATTAACGGAATATTCTCCGAGAGAATTCATTAACGAGTCCAGGTCAAATTCAGGAAGACGAGCCAACATTTGATTTGCTGTATCGACAACTTCCTGAAACGCTTCAAAGTCAAATCCGCTCATACCCGCGCATTGCTTTAGTTTTTTCTGATTTGCTACATAAGAATCCGCGAGCGCAGGGCCTTCTGGGTCATTAACTGGATCATAGATTGCTGGCTTGGCCGAAGGCGAAGACGCAGGGGCTAGGATTGCAGTAACGGAAGGCTTAGCGGGCCGGGCCGACTCCGCTGCCGGATCTGCTACAGACGACTTCGTTGTAGTTGCTGGGGACGGCTGCGAGGCTATCGGATTTGCTGCTGGCGCTGGCGATGAAGTTTTTTGCGAGATCGGCTCTCCGAACAATTCTTCGTCTGAAATCGCGCTAACTTTAGCTGCGGAAACAGACGGCGTTGGAGCCTGCGCTTTTTTAGGCGGCTCTTCAACTAAGTCGAAGGGATCATCGCTTGGCTTGCTATAATTTGAGGGTTTATTCGATTCGATAATTGAATCAAATGGATCTTCTTCTGTTGTACTCAAGCTAGACTCCTGTCGCGCTGGTTGCAAGGCCAAGCCAGCATTAGCTGCTTGGACATTAATAGATTCTACAGAATGAATGGTCTCATCCTTTGAAATTTTAGTAATTATTTCGGGTTGTTTTACAACTTCTTTATTGTTAACAACTTCCGCATTAATTATTTTTTCTGGTTCGTAGCAATAAATTGGTTTATTGTAAGAACGACTGAATTCTATAATTAACTCGACGAATTCAGGCAGTCCTGATTTAAATCTTCTCTCTTCTGAAGTCCAATCGCTATGCAGCCCATAGTTCTTTTGAACCGGGCGATCTCTTAAATCATTGAATGACATTAGGGTCTTTCTAGAGAAGTACTGCTATGAAAATGATGAACAGTCGCTGTTGTTTGCCATTTTATTTCCTTAAGATCCATTAGCCGGCTAATGGATAATGCCTTCCTGTACGTATGACTTCCAGAGTTCGACTGGAGTCTCAACGCCATTGATTTTCATAATGCGATGACGGCCCATCTGCGTCAGAGAAGCTTCTGCTTCATTCTTAAGCAGCGCGATCAACATATTGTCGAGCTTTTTTGTCTTCTCGACTAATTCTTGAGGCGTTTCGAATTCGATTTCTTCTTTGACGGCCATATGAACGTCTACTGACTCGAAGTTTCCTGTATTGATTTTCAGGAACGCGCTCTTTTCTATTGTTGCTTTCCTTGCCATTTACTTCTCCTATAGCGTCAACTCTGTCTTCTTTTTTGCATCATCGCCGTCGTCGTCTTCATCGACGCCAAACATCGGGACCATGCCTTTATTCTTTTCGGCGAACTTCTTTTCGGTCTTAGCTCGCTCGCTCTTGTCATTATAATCAGCCATTAAATCGACCCGTGTCGCAACCTTATTCAGCTTCTTGCTGAGTTTCGGAAGGAATGCATCAAAGCCGCCGCCATCCAATAGCGCGGTTACTACGCCGTTATTCGCGCCGACGCCGGCCCTGAGACAATAATCGAACATGTCTTTGTATGGCTGCTCTTTGACGATATCTATATGCGCTTTCTCGCCGAGACCAAGAACGCCCTTGAATCCCCGGCGGATTGCCTTCTTGTCGCCAATGTCAACGACGCTATAGTCTGCCTTGGATTCGTTAATGTCGATCCCGAGCAACTTGATCTTCATTTCCTTGAGGGCGCGTTCATACTCGCTGACCGTATCGTATGAGGAATCGCCTGCTTCGACGGTAAGCTGCGCTGCCATGAATTCTTCGGGAAAATGAGCCTTTAAATAAGCGCATTGATAGGCCGTATATGAGTAGCCCGCTGAATGGCTCTTATTGAAAGCGTAAGCTCCGAACTTTTCCATTTGCGCCCAAAGATTTTGAGCGACAGCAGGCGGACAGGTTTTAAGCGTTTCGCATCCATTGATGAACTTCTCCTTCATCTTGTCTAGGATGTCTTTCTTCTTTTTACCCATCGCTTTTCTGACGGTATCGGCTTCAGGTCCCGTAAATCCAGCCAATGATCGAACAGTCTTCATTACCTGTTCCTGATAGACGATGATTCCAAGCGTACCTTTCAAGATAGGCTCAAGAGCCTTGGCTTCATAGCCGACGGGATCTTCTCCGCGCTTGCGCTTGCAATATGACGGGATATTTTCCATCGGACCAGGACGATAAAGAGCGTTAGCTGCAATGACGTCTTCAAACGTTACGCCGCCCATACTCTTCAACATTTCTCTCATGCCGTCTGATTCAAACTGGAAGATCCCGGTTGTATCGCCCTTCTCGAAAATTTTTAGAGCTGCGACGTCGTTCGTTGGCAGGTTGTCAATATCAACGATCTTGCCATAGCGATCTGAAACCGTCCTGATCGCGCGGCTGAGAACAGACAGAACCTTCGTTCGCAGGAAGTCGAATTTGACGCCGCCAACCTTCTCGATGTCGTTCATGTCGAACGCTGTCGCGAGTTGCTTGCTCTTGCCGCTAAATTGCTGCGGACAAACGTTGACCAGCTCGTCTTCGGTAATCAAGACGCCGGCCGCATGAATACCGCGATTGTTCTTCAATCCTTCGATAGCTTCTGCCATCGCAAAGATTTCAGGATAACGGCGTTTGTAATCGCGGAACTCAGGAACGGCATCATAGACATAAATGCATTCTTCCGGATTGCGTCCGTTGTTTGTTAGCTTTTCCCATTTTTCCTTTAGCAGCGTACATTTGTTTGACGGAACGCCGCTGTTCGGATCTTTAGGCAGCATCTTCGTAATTTCATTGGCCAATGCAGCCGTTTCATCGCGCTGAAAGCTGCCCTTGTCAGGAACTTGAATGCCTTTCTTATGGGCGACTTTCTTTGTTTGTTCAGCTTCTAGCTTCTCTTGCTGTTCGCGCTCGAAAGTATTGCCCGGATCGAAAACGCGGAATGCCGCCTTGATCGCGCTTGCAACATGGAACTCCAAGAATGTCCCGATTCTGGCGCAGCGTTCGGCTCCGTACTTCTGGCAAACGTATGCATAAACGCGCTCGCCGCCTTCATGGTCGAAGTCAATGTCGATATCAGGCATTTCATTGCGATCTTCAGCCAAGAATCGCTCGAAGAGCAAATCATAGGGAATTGGATCGATGCCAGTAATACGCAAGCAGTAGAGAATCAGCGATCCGGCTCCAGAGCCTCGGCCGACGCCTACGCGAATGCCATTGTTCCAAGCCCAATTGACATAGTCCCAAACTACGAGGAAGTATTTGTCGAATTGCTTACCAGCATCGCGCAAGCGCTTAATGACGTCCATCTCTTCTTTGAATCTGGCTTCATAGACTGGATTGTTTTCTTTGCCGATGCGGCGTAAGCCATCGCGCGCCAATGATTCGAGATATTCGATATCGGTCCTGAATTCTTTTGGGATCTCAACAGATGGAAGCTGAGTCTTTTTGTTTAGCTCTGCAACGCAGACGTCGGCGATCTCCATCGCGCCTTGAACAGCGGCGCAATTGGCCCCGCCAAGAGCCTCGATCATTTCCTCTGGCGATTTGAGATAGAACTGATTGGTATCATGACGCAGGCGTTTCGGATCTTTGATGCATTTGCCTGTATTGATCGCCATCATGACTTCTTGCGTATTAGCGTCTTGTTTCCGCAGATAATGAACGTCATTAGTTCCAACAACTTTGAGATCCAGTTCCTTGGCAATCTGGATAATGCCGGCATATGGAGTAGTTTCAACGTCAATGCCATGATACTGAACTTCTGCATAGAAATCTTGCCCGAAGATATTCTTGAAGCGACGGGCAAATTTGCGAGCCAAATCGCTGGTTGACATTACCGCCGCGCCAACAATGCCGTCTTCTGCTGCCAAAGCCTTGTAGTCTTCTTCGCTAAGTAATTCTTTGTAGCGATTTTCTAATTCAAGTTTGCCCTCTGGCGTATTAGTATTGATGCGCAAAGTATCTGGAACGATTCCGGAGACGCAGGACGAAGTACAAATGACGCCCTCATGGTATTTCTCCAGCAATTCCCAATCAAATCGCGGATCGAAGTAGAAACCTTCGCGATAAGCAAGCTCGCTAACGCGCATGATATTCTTGACGCCTTGATTATTCTTGGCGATCAAGACGCAATGGTAACTATTTCGACCGCCGGAATGAAGATGGCGGTTTGGGGTAAAGTAGCCTTCAAGTCCAAAGATCGGCTTGATTCCAGCTTCTTTGCAGTAGGTAGCCAATTTTACCCATGAAGAAACCGTTCCATGGTCTGTTACCGTAACTGTTTTGTAGCCGAGTTCTTTGGAATACTCGATTAGCTTTTTGAGGCCAACCGGCGCGTCCATCGGACTATATTCAGTATGAGTATGATGATGAGCGAACTTATAATTCAAGTATTTACAAACGTTGATGCTCCCACCGTGAACGGCGGGATTCTGGTCAGTAGGCATGTTGAAGCCCCTTCCCAGTATAAGCCGGATTGATATAGACAATGGGAATAATCTTTGAACCTTTGGCTCTCACCCGGGACAAATCCTCAAGTACTATGGCTCGACGATGTAATGCAGCATAGTCCACAACTATTTTGCTGGCCCTGTGATTTTCGTGGGCCATTCTTCTGGATTGCTTTCTTCGGATTTTATTTAACAGGGTGAACTTACGAGCCTTCTGTAAATTTCACCTGCGTCCTCTGTAGCACTTCTTCGTACTGGCCGGATCAAGCCCCAACTTTACAACCTTGCCAGTCTGGATGTCAGCAAGCACGCAGACGTTGCCAACGGAGCCAACTGTTTGAAACAGCGAGCCATTGCGTGTACCGGCTCACGTATCACGTTATCCTCTGCACTAAATTTCGTCGTCATATACTCACCTCTGAGAAGCGAGATTTCCTATCGGAAACTCTATAAAAGCCTACATCCAAA
>Ga0163152_10001375_pt1 | contig 38572 bp, 43 predicted proteins | sample OliLakLV19MP8IB2_FD_148635 | JGI IMG/M metagenome (GOLD analysis project Ga0163152, IMG submission 148635) | Freshwater microbial mat bacterial communities from Lake Vanda, McMurdo Dry Valleys, Antarctica - Oligotrophic Lake LV.19.MP8.IB-2 | ecosystem: Environmental > Aquatic > Freshwater >...
CATGACTAAGGACGTTTCCATGGGACGGCCGGAAAGAATCCAGACTTCGGATTTGTCCTCCGGATTTTCTAGAGTAACTTGCGAGGTGAGCAGCGCGTCTGCCAACAAGGATTTTTCTTCTAAGTCTTGCTCCGGATCGATTTCTTCCAGCGACATTTTGGCTTGGGTAAGTGTGCCGGTTTTGTCGGTTAGAATGAGTGTAGTTGAACCTAGCGCTTCGGCCGCAACCAATCGACGCACGACGCCTTGGCGTGAGGCTAATCGTTCCACGCCAATCGCCAAGATGACGGTGAGGGCGATCGGCAAACCTTCCGGCACCGTCGATACGCCGACGGCCACGGCGAGTAGTAGCATGTCGAGCCAGCCACGCCCCGTCCAAATCCCAAGTATGAATAGCCCTATGACGGCGATGATGGCCGCGATGCCGATCATTTTGGACAATCGTGAAACCTCGAGTTGTAACGGCGTAGAGGCTTCTTGGCCGCGCGTGGTCATTTCCGCGATGAAACCGAATTCGGTACGGGAACCGGTTGCGGTAATGACAGCTTCACCGAGCCCTTCCACGATCACGGTTCCCCCATGAAGCATGTTACGCCTGTCGGCGAGGGTGGTTTCTGTGGGAAGGATATCGACTATTTTCTCTACGGGTTGCGCTTCTCCCGTCAAGATACTTTCATCGATGTTGAGACCTTGTGAAGCGATGAGGCGTGCATCGGCCGGAATACGATCGCCTTGTGCAAGAAGAATGATGTCGCCGGGCACGAGGCCGGCGGCGTCGATTACACGTTCATGACCATTGCGTCGGACGCGGGCTTGTGTGCGAAGATAGTTTTCTAGGCGTTCGAGAATATGCTGCGCTTTCCATTCCTGCCAAAAACCAAGCGACGCATTGGCGAGTATCGTCAAGAAGATGACGGACGTTTCGATCCATTCCTGTAGCACGAGGGTGATCGTGCCCGATGTCACGAGAATCAAGAGTAGGGGATTTGCGAGTTGGCGTAAGAATAGACGCAACGCCACATCTGGACGGCGACGGGGGAGCTCGTTTTTGCCGTTCGCGAGACGCTCAGTTACGTCTTTGTCGGAAAGACCTTTGGTCGAGCTTCCGAGAGCCTTAAGCGTATCTTCGGGAGAGAGGCTCCAAGGGGCTGTGGATGTTGAAGGGTTCGTCATGGCGATATGATATCGCGAATGCTTGACTTTGGCCTAGGAATTGCCTAATCTACTCCGCGCAAGGCTCCATCGTCTATCGGTTAGGACAGCGGCTTTTCAAGCCGTTAAGAGGGGTTCGACTCCCCTTGGAGCTACCATGCGAAGACCGCTCAACCGAGCGGTCTTTTTGTGTGCTTTACTTTTTGTCCATTTTATGGGATAATTGGTGAGAATTTTCATTTTTCATGCGTTTTCACTTGTTCGTTACAGTTTGTTTTTCCGTTTTGTTCAGCCTTTTATCGGCGCGAGGCGTTTTTGCCGCCCATCCTCAAGAGCTTCCGGTGCGGCCCGAGTTTAACCGAGCGGCGGAAGTTTCGATTTGGTCTGCGGATTTTTTAGATCGAACTCGATTTCAAACATTTCCAAAAACACAGATTCGAGGAGGATTTATTGCATCTGGAGATGTTACGGGAGATGGCAAGTCCGAAATCGTTATTGGGGGTGGAACTGGAGCCGCGCCGGAAGTGCGCGTGTATGACACCACCGGGAAATTGCTTAATACGTTTCTTGCCTACGCTTCCTCGTTCAAGGGTGGTGTGCGCGTGGCGGTTGGTGATCTTGATGGTGACGGCAAAGCCGAGATCGTGACTGCTCCAGGACCGGGCATGGAATCGCTGGTTAGACGTTTTGCTGGAGATGGAACCTTTCTCCCAGAGAATGGGTTTCTTGCCTACACTTCCTCGTTCAAGGGTGGTGTGCGCGTGGCGGTTGGTGATCTTGATGGTGACGGCAAAGCCGAGATCGTGACTGCTCCAGGACCGGGTGGCGGTCCGCATATACGGGTATTCGACGGTTCGTTCCGAAATGTAGGACTCGATCTTTTTGCGTTTAATGAACAGATGGCTGATGGCATCGTCCCAACGATCTTGCGCACTCCAGAAGGTCCTGTAATCGCTGTGGGAATCGAGTCGTGGTCTGAACCGATTGTGAAGTTGTTTCGACAGACCGCAGGCGGTGGCTTCATGTATCAATCGGAATTTTTAGCTTTTGACCGAGCGTGGCATAGCGGTGTTTCGATTGCTGCTTTTGATCGAGATGGAGATGGTTTTGATGAAATCGCAGCACATGGAAATGGAGGGAGCAAAGCGGAGATTCGTATTTTTTCGCGAGGCGGTGAGCTCTCGTCGAGTTATCTTGTACAGGATGCGGAATATCGTGGAGGTTTATCTATCGCACAGATAGACTCGATGAGTGGTAGCAGGCCCGAGCTTGCGAGTGTTGTGTTGGCGCCGCTCGTGTCTGGTCCGTTGAATCAGGAAAAAGCTATACATGTCAACCTTGCAGAACAACGTCTATACGCTTATGAACGTGGCCGTATTGCGCGGACATACCTTATTTCTTCAGGAACGGTTAAATACCCGACTCCGGTAATGGATACATGGGTACGCAGCAAGGTTGCGGTCAAACGGTATCGCTGGAGCTATGGGCTCAACCACAAAGATAATTACGACTTACCGAATGTGAAATGGAATCTACAGATTCTCGGTCCGTATTTCATTCATGGGGCATATTGGCATAACAACTTTGGTCATCGCATGTCACATGGTTGTATTAATATGCGTACGAGTGAAGCGGAGTGGGTGTACCAATGGGCCGATGTCGGCACTCCGGTGAGGACATTCTATAAGTATCCGCCGCAAGACGAGGTAGCTAAGGAGCTTGTTTCAAAATCATCGTGACTATCACGCAGTAAAACACCCGCCTTATGGGCGGGTGTTTTTTTGATCCTAGGCTTGTTCCTTTAGATATTTCATCATGGTCTGCGCATCCGAGACCTCAAATGGGTCCGTTGGACAGTCGTCCATGAAGCCGGGTTCTACGAAGAGCTTTTTGATCGCTCCGTCATCGACGAACATACTGTAACGCCAGGAGCGGTCGCCAAAACCGAGATTGTTCTTTTTAACGAGCATGCCCATTCTTTCTGTGAAGTCACCGTTACCGTCGGGGAGCATGGAGACTTTCTCGAGCTTTAGATCCTTTGCCCATTTGAAGATGACGAAGGCGTCGTTCACCGAAAGGCAGATAACGTCATCAACGCCGAGCTTCTTGAAGTCCTCGTAAAAGGCTTCGTAGCCTGGTGCATGGACGGAAGAGCAGGTTGGTGTGAAAGCGCCAGGTAAGGAAAAGAGAACGATTTTTTTACCGGCAAAGATGTCGGCCGTTGTTTTGTCTTGCCAGCGGAACGGATTTTCTCCTTCCACGGATTCATCGCGGACGCGAGTTTTAAAGACAACGTCAGGGACGCGGTCGCCTTCTTGTAGATGTGCCATAGCGAAAATATGAAATGATTAACGATTCAACCGTGGATCGATCGTACTCACAGGACTTTTCTTAGGCAAGTGCTACGAGGATAGCTCCGATTGTGACCAAGGCGCCACCCAAGATAACTTGCCAAGAGAATTTTTCTGCAAGGAAGATGAGTGAGAAGAGTATGATGAGGGGGAGACTTAGGCGGTCGAGTGAAGCGAGTTTTGAGGCGCTCGTCGCTTTTAATCCAAGGAAGTAGAAAAGCCATGAAGCGGCTCCAAAGGCTCCGGCAAGAGCGATAATAGCCCAGTCCTTAGGTTGAAGCTTTGCTACATCTTGGAATTTACCAGAAATGCCAACGGTAGCGACCATAAAGGCAAACATAAAGAAGCTGCGCACACCGGTTGCAACGGTCGGATCAATGGTTTTTAGGCCGATTTTTCCTACGATGGTCATGAGTGCCGCGGTGACGGCGGCGAGTAGCCCGTAGACAATCCACATAATTTACCCCATTCTACCGTTTATGAAGCCTTTGCGCATCTTGGGAATTGAAACGAGCTGTGATGAGACTGCTGTCTCGATTTTGTATGCTTCCAAAACGAAGATTGTTGTAGAGCAGGATTTTGTTTCTTCACAAGTACCGATTCATCAGAAGTATGGGGGAGTTGTGCCGGAAGTTGCGGCGAGATCGCATGTACCGGAAACCGTTGCTTTGATTACAGAGGCTCTTGGAAAAAAAGGAATGAAAGCGTTTGATGCGATCGCCGTTACGCAAGGGCCGGGACTTGCGACGGCACTTCGTGTTGGTATTGAGGCTGGGAGAGTTCTTGCGTGGCTTTCTGGAAAGCCGATTGTTGGCGTGAATCATCTGGAAGGGCATTTGGCATCGGCGTGGCTTAATCCCGAGAATCGGAAGCATTGGAAGTTTCCTTTGCTTGCGCTCATTGTTTCTGGGGGACATACGGAATTGGTTTTGATGAAAGATTTTGGAAAGTATCGGATTGTTGGTCAGACAAGAGATGATGCGGCGGGAGAGGCTTTTGATAAGACTGCCAAACTCATGGGGCTTCCATATCCTGGAGGCCCACAGATCGCAAAACTCGCTCTAGAAGGCGACCCTACGGCTTTTGCCTTGCCACGCCCGATGCTTCAAGATCCATCGCTCGATTTTAGTTTTAGTGGTTTGAAGACGGCGGTGCGACAAGCGTGGGAGCCGTGGATGAAAGGACCTGTGGAACGGAAAGAACAGGCGAAGAAAGATTTGGCGGCATCAACACAGCAGGCGATTGTAGATGTGCTCATCGCCAAAACATTACGAGCGGCTAAGGAGTATAAGGTGAAAGGTGTACTTTTGGTCGGAGGTGTTTCTGCGAATGTCCTGTTGCGTGAATCGCTTGGAAAAGCGCTTCTTGAATCTTTGCCGGAGGTGGCGTTTTTGCCGTCGGATCGAAAGTATATTACGGATAATGCTGCGATGATTGCTGCGGCAGGTGCTTGGAATTTATGGCATCGCAAAAAAAAGGATGATTGGCGTAAGATGGATGCAAAACCAGAGTGGAATCTATGAAGTATATTGTCGCACGCGTTGAAGATTGGCAGACGGTTGCCAGGGAGCTTATTGTTCAGTTAGAGCCGGGAATGGTTGTTAAGCTCTCCGGCCCTTTGGGGGCGGGTAAAACGACGCTCGTACAAGCGCTTGCCGAGCAACTTGGTGCTAAGAGTATTCCACGTAGTCCAACGTTTTCTTTAATGCGAACCTATTTGGTGAACAAAAGAATTGGAATCAAGCGTCTTATCCATATTGATGCATACCGGATGGAGTCGGTGTCAGATGCGCATGCGTTAGGTTTGGATGAAGAGCTTGCGGAAGGTGATGCCGTGATCGTGGTTGAATGGGCGGAGCGTTTGGGAGATTTGTTAAATCAGTTACCTTCAATCTCTGTACAAATCGAAACGGACGCCAGTGGCGTCCGTCGTGTAACGATTAATTGAGCTATTTTGTTTCCTCCGCTGTTCCAGGCTCTGCAACTTCTGAATCGGTGTTGGCGATCGCGAGGACTTCATCGACACTCGTCAGGCCATCGAGAGCTTTGAGTAAGCCGTCTTGTGCCATGGTGATCATGCCTGCGGCCGTAGCCATTTCTGCGATACGTACTTCTGACACTTCTTTCTTTAGAACTTCCTCTTCGATTTCATTTGTCATCGTAAAGATCTCGTAAATACCGATACGACCTTTGTAGCCATCGTCCGTAGGCGTGATCTTGTCCGGATCAGGCTCCATAAAGTTGAGTTTTTCGAGATCGACAGAATAGCCAGACTTTTTGGAAATACCTCCCAGAATTCTTTTTACTTGGTTTATTTTTGCTGCTGATAGTTTGGCTGGACGCGACATTTCAGGCTTGAGGCGTCGTACGAGGCGTTGTCCAATGACGGCATTCAGGGCTGGTGCCAAAAGGAATGGTTTGACTCCCATCGACATAAAACGTGGGATTGCACCGGCGGCAGAGTTTGTGTGGATGGTCGAGACAACTAAGTGACCTGTTAAGGCTGCTTGAATAGCGATTTCTGCTGTTTCTGAATCACGGATTTCACCGACCATCACAATGTCTGGGTCTTGGCGGAGAATCGAGCGTAAGCCTTTGGCAAAATCGTAGCCGCGGGAATGGTCGATTTGGCTTTGGTTAATGCCTTGAAGTTTGTATTCGATTGGATCTTCCAGAGTGATGATTTTCTCCGTTGGTTGATTGAGTTTTTTGAGGATGGCGTAGAGTGTGGTTGTTTTACCGGAACCTGTCGGACCCGTAGTAATGATCATGCCGTTTGGTTTCTCGATTTCTCGTTCCAAATCCTCAAGAGCCTTGCCTCGGATGCCCAAATTATCAAATTCCAGCGCGATGGCTTTTGGACGCAAAATACGCATGACGACGGATTCACCAAAAGCTGTGGGGAGAAAACTTACGCGGATATCGATCTTTTCATTGGTGAGATAGATGGTGATACGACCATCTTGTGGGACATCGTCTACGTTGATTTTGACGCCAGCCAATAGCTTTAAACGTCCGATGATTTGTTTCCAGGCTGTTCTCGGAAGACTGGCGGCATCACGTAAACGACCGTCGATACGAAAACGAATTTTCACGTCTTCTTCCTCCGCTTCTACGTGAACGTCGGAGGTTCCAATTTTGAGCGCCGCACCAAAGATGAGCGTGATGATGTCCGTGGTGTTTACCTCGCCAATCTTTTTTTGAAGCTCGTCAAAGCTGGAAACTTCCTTCTCGTATTTTGCGAGATCGGCTTCTTCAATGCGGTAGCCGTAGATAATCTCTTTGGGTGTCGGGAGCTTGTCGTAAAGTTTTAGGGCGTATTCAAAACTCTCATCAGAGATGAGGTAGATTTGGATATTGGCTTGGCGGTCTTTTTTGATACGTTCTGCCAAACTATCGACCTCTTTGCCTGGATTTGTTGTTGCGAGTCGGACCTCATCGCCAACCAAGAAGAAGGGAATGATACGTATGGTTGCGGCGATGTCCTTGGTGATAAGCGAGAGAGCTTCCGGCGCAATCGGAAAGCCACGTAAGGCAATGTAGGGGAGAGAAAGTTGTGCGGCACGTTCCTGAACAAGTTTTTCTTTTTCTTGAGTTTTGATTTCACCCATGCGCTCTTCGAGTTTGGAAGCGACGCTCGGTGGGGTTTTTGGAGCAACAGCAGGTTTAGCACCCGAGGTTGTCGGGGCTTGGGTGGTTGGCGTTCCTCCTGTCTGTCTTGCCTGTTTCAGGAGGTCTTCGATGGAGGAGGCTTTGGCCATAGATTAATTTGAGAGACGGTAGCCGGTTAGTGCGCGCCACCAACGATGGATTTTTGGAAGTGCGCCGCCTTCACCTAGGCGAGAGAAGAGTCGATGCCAAGCTGCATACTGAAATGTGATAGCGAGTGTGCCGGCAATCAGGGTTGTGACAAAGAAGAGCGTAACAAAGAGGATGAAGCCGATATATACGATTGCTGTGCTATTCATGAGTGCGGCAACAGTCATGAGCAAGAAGATGGGCAAAGCCATCAAGAAAAACGCTAGTGCTCCTGCTGCTAAAATTCCGGCCCCGACCAAAAAGAGAATTGTGCCGATTTCCAAGGTGTTTAACCAACCCTGTCTAAGTAAGCTCCAAGCACGAGCGAGTGATTCTGTTACATGAGCGTCTTGTAGGATGATGGAGTTGAGAGCAAAAAGATGAATGGCTGCGATAGCAACTACGGAGATGGCGTAAACGAACGCTCCGACTACCGCAAGTACTCCGAGGCCGGTTACCGGGTTTGTTTGTGATAAACCGTACGGAATCAAGAATACAAATTTTACGAGCCAACCAAGAAAAAGTGTGATGATGTTTAATGCGAGGACGCGCCAGGCGTTCCGGGCTCCAACTGTCAGACTTTCACCAAGCATTGGAGCGCGGCCACGAATCGAGCCACCAAGACCAAAGGCAAGTGCACCTTGTGCGATAACGGAAAGTCCTACGATTGTTGCAACGATCAAGATGGCGATAACGATGCTTTGGATCAAACCAAGGACGGCTACGATATTTGGAGCTGTAGTAAGACCTTGCCAAAGAATGGCTAGAGCCGGTGGAATACCACCGGTTGTGATCGCGAGACTGCTTCTGCCTGCTTCACGGAATGTGGTAAGCAATACGTCATAAATTCCGCCCGTGTAAAGCAGTCCGGCAAAGAGTGCGAGTGGCCAGAGGTAACGTCTTGCCCATGCATCACGAAACGCATCAGGAATGATGATGCGGTAAAGGTGCGGATACGGATTTGTTTTATTTTTGCGGATCATAGGATCGTCTCTAGTTTATCATAAAACGCCCCGATCAGCATGTGCTATCGGGGCGTTTTCTGTTTGTCGATTAACCGGTGACTTCTACGCCTTCTTTCTTGAGTTTTGCTTTTGGATTTGCTGGAGGAAAACCGACGACTTTCTCAAATTCATCGCGCTCGATGGTTTCATGCTTCACAAGGTGGTCGGCGATGCGGTCCATAGCTGGGCGCTGTTCTTTGATGATGCGCATGGCTGTTTCCAGGCCTTGGTTGATCAGGGCATCGATTTCTTTGTCGATGATGACAGCTTTATCCTCGGAGTAGTCGCGCGTTTCTTGGATTTCACGGCCAAGGAAAATCATGTCTTCACGCTTGCCGTAGGTACGTGGGCCGAGAACATCGCTCATGCCCCATTGGGTGACCATGCTACGTGCTGTGGCGGTCGCGTTTTGCATGTCGCTGGAAGCGCCGGTGGTCAAATCGCCAAAGATGATTTTTTCTGCGGCATATCCGCCGAGCGTCATGGCAATATCTTCTACGTATTCTTCACGACGGCGCATCATGCGGTCTTCTGTTGGAAGTTTGATCGTGTAACCGGCGGCGCGACCACGGCTTATGATCGAGACTTTTTGAATCGGGTCGGTGTGCGGGAGTAGGTGAGCAACGAGAGCGTGGCCAGCTTCATGATAAGCGGTGACTTTGCGCTCTTCTTCATTCATGAGGTGACTGCGGCGCTCTGGACCGAGCATGACTTTTTCTATCGACTCGATGAGATCGGTCATGGTGACTTCTGTTTGATTACGACGGGCTGCAAGAATAGCGGCTTCGTTCATGAGGTTCATGAGGTCGGCACCAGAGAAGCCTGGGGTGCGCTCGGCCAAACGACGGATGTTGACGTCTTTTGCGAGTGGTTTGTTTTTTGCGTGGATGTTCAGAATTTCTTCACGGTCGCGGATGTCTGGTGGATCTAAAACGACACGACGATCAAAGCGTCCTGGGCGCAGAAGCGCTGGATCGAGAACGTCAGGACGGTTGGTTGCGGCAACGACAATCACGCCTAAGTTTGGTTCAAAGCCATCCATCTCAACTAGAATTTGGTTCAAGGTTTGTTCACGTTCATCGTGGGAACCGCCGAGGCCTGATCCGCGTTGGCGGCCGACGGCATCGATTTCATCGATGAAGATGATGCAGGGAGCGGTTTTCTTGGCTTTGGCAAATAAGTCACGAACACGTGAAGCACCAACACCGACAAACATTTCTACGAATTCCGAACCGCTGATATGGAGGAACGGAACATCGGCTTCACCAGCGACGGCGCGGGCGAGGAGTGTTTTACCTGTACCGGGGGAACCCATGAGCAAAACGCCTTTTGGGATCTTGGCACCAAGTTTGGAAAATTTTTCTGGGCTTTTTAAGAATTCTACGACTTCCATCAATTCTTGTTTTGCTTCACGAACACCGGCGACATTTGCGAACGTGATTTTTTCCTGACCCTTGGAGGCCTCGCGGGCTGGGCTCTGTCCAAAAGACATGGCGCGATTGTTTTGACCTTGTACTTGGCGGAAGAAGAACATCATGAGCGCAAATACCAGCACGAGTGGAATCAGTGATTGCAGCAAGATACCGCCCCAATAGGCAAAGCCAGAGGGCTCTTTGACGGTCGTTTTAATGTTGCGGGCTTTTTCTGGATCAACGCCATAGCTCGCAAGAAGTTCCGGTACGGAGGCTTGAGCTTCTTTATCGACAAAGACTTTGGAAGAGTCGGATAGGGTGACTTCCATGCGGTTGCCACGGATAATGATTTCCGTAACCTCGCCTTTATCTAGGCGGTTGGCAAAAGTCGCCTGGTCCAGGGTTTTGTCTGATTCAAGATTGATACTGGCAAGGGCGATGATGATGAGGACTAAGGCACCACCGATTAGCAGGATATTTCGTAATGTCGGATTCATAGGGATTTGCCGAGATTAAACGAAAACCGCCCCATTGTCCATGGGGCGGTTTTCTTTGCTTTAGGGCCAATCTTAGGCCTGCGTTTCTTCTTTTTCATCTTTGCCATCCTTGAGTTTGCGCAAGGAGAGGCCGAGGCGATGAGTTGCGGCATCGAGCGAGATGATGCGGAAGTCGAATTCGTCGCCGACGCGAGCGATTTCATTGACGTCTTTGACTGGCTTTGCGGCCAATTCGCTGATGTGAGCGAGACCGTGAATGTCTGGGTCGAGCTCGACGAACAATCCAAATGGATTGATCTTGAGTACGCGTCCCTTGACCCACTGGTTGAGCTCGTATTTTGAAGCCACGGACTTCCATGGGTCATCGACGAGTTTCTTCATCGAAAGGAAAATCTTGGATCCTTCAATGTTGATGATCTCAGCGCGGACATGGTCGCCGACTTTGAGAACATCGCGCGGATGGTCGATGCGCTGCCAAGCGATTTCAGAGATGTGAACAAGACCTTCTAAGTTGGCTTCAAAGCGCACAAATGCACCGAAGTCTGTGACGGCCGTGACGTCGCCTTCTACGGCATCACCAACCTTGTACTTGGAGAGAATCGATTCCTGCTTGGTTTCCCAAACGGCCTTTTCTGAAACAACGACTTTTTCTTCCTCTTCGTTCACATCAAGAATTTTGACGTCGATGCTTTGACCGACGAGCTGCTTCAACTTTTCTTGAATCTTGCTCTTTTCACCACCGGCAACACGCGGATAGTTGGCAGGGGAGAGTTGCGAGACTGGAACGAAAGCCGGCACACCTTCTACGCGAGTAATGAGACCACCCTTGTTGGCGTCCAATACTTTGACGTTAAGAACGGTATTGGCGGCAAGCAATTCTTTGATCTTGTCCCATGAGCGTTTGCGGCCAGCGCCCTTGAGTGAGAGTTCGAGTTCACCGAATTCGTTGTCGAGCTCGATGACGGTTGCTTCTACTTCATCTCCAGCGCGGAGATCAAGGTGCTTGTCGAGTTCTGGTCCACGGATCAAACCGATGGCAAGGCCACCGACATCGACGCGGATTTCATTACGGCCAACGGCGATGACGGCGCCTTTGACGGTTTCGCCAACTTGCGGGTAGGCGACGGGTTGCGACTCGAGGAGTTCCTCGAGAGCGGAGATTTTCTTTATTTCCATAGTTAATGAAAAACAACAGGAGGGACTGAACACCCAGAACCTGTTGTTATTTGGCTAGGTTATGAGCTTAGGAAGTCTTCCTCCTAAACCTGTCTGCCGCGGCTAAGATGCCCGGACCAGACAATGAATGATGGTGTCAGTCGGGCAGAAGCTTACGAAAAAGCTTGCATTTGGTCAAGCCTTAGCCTTCAATTCTCGATTTGAACTTGTTGTAGAGAAAACCAGCGATGAGTAGGATGCCACCCAAGGAGATGAAGGTGATAAAGCGGGCAAAGTTGTCGAGTTCCGCTGTGTCGATGAGAAGTACTTTTGCGGTGACAAGGCCAAAGAGTGCGACGGCAGAACCGCGTGACAAAATCGATTTGCCGAGTATGCCGTAGATGACGAGCAGTATTCCGTATACAAGCCAGACGACTGATAGTGCTACCTGCATGGTTTGATCCAGTCCTCCCAGAATCCGAACGCCGTTGGTTGTTTCTACGGAGACGAGGAAGAAGAGAAAGATGTTTGTTGCTAACCATGTCGCTGGTTTTAGGAAGCTGTATTCATCTTTGCCTATTTTATTTTCTGCGCTGCGGAGATGGACATGGACTGTCGCCAAGATTGCCGCGCAGATGATTAACGCGAGAACGCGTGGTGAAAGAAAAATGCTATCGGTTTGATAGGTAACTGCCTCTACTATCGCTAATAAACCAGCGATTCCGACTGTTGCGATACCACAGAGTCGAATCGCAAGGCTACGAATCCAAGTTCCTCCCATGATGGCGAGCGAGCCAAGTACAACGGCGGCCGTCGACATCCAGAGTAGTTGGTCGGGTTTATAGAAGGCGGCAATTTCCGTTGTAACGGTTATGAGGATGAGTAGGTAGGTGATGATGAGATGCACGCTCGCAAGTGCTGAGCGTTGAGCTTCTTTTGTTTTCAAGAGTTTTTGCTCGTCAAACCATGCCATGCCAAGAAATGCTCCAATCGCGATGACGAGGACAAGTATGCGCGTGTTGAACCAGGCGATGGTTGCTGTTGGAGTGCCGAGACCATCGATAAGACCGATTGCTGCGAGGCCAAAGAGGACATGTGACAGAAGGTTGAGTCCGCGTGATTTGAGTTTATCGGCCACGATACCAAGTGTCAGTGCTTCAAATGTCCACGCGAGGAGAAACCAGCGTCGTTCTTCAAAATACAGCGGCGCAGCGAGCGCTAAAAAACTGCTTCCGATCCCGATAAAAAGAATGCGCTCTTTCCAGGCGGCAATTCCAAAGTGGATGACAGCAAAGAGTAATGCGAGGAGCGCAGCCCAAACGCGAGTTTCGATCTGTTCCGGTTGCCAACTCGACAGCGCGGCAAAGAAAAAGATCGGATTGGTGCAGAGCAGGAGATAATCGGCGGGGTCGAGGTTACCTTTGCTGACTCGGAATAGACTTCTGGCAAAGAATTCTGCAAAGAGGAGGCCGAGATAGGTGAAAGGGATGTACCAAGAAATGCTTTGGTTGCCGAGCGTCCATGCGCCGTAGGCGAGTATTGTTCCGACAAAAGAGAGCCCGGGAAGGATTCTCCATGGCTTGTACCAGGAGATGGCGAGCATGACGCCGTTTAAGAGCAAGAGATAGACAAAGAAGGCATGTGGGGAATCGATGCGCGAGTCGAGCAAGAACGGCGTTAGATAGCCACCGATCATGGCAAAGACTGCGAGTGATTGTGTGTTGAAACGGAGAGCGAGCGCGATGCCGGTCATCGTGACGGCGCAAACCAAGATGAAACCAATAGCCGGAGGGACAAGGCTGTAAACCATGGTGGCTGCGTACAAACTTAAATACCAAGCGCCAAGTCCAGTTCCGATGAGCACGTGAGCAAAAGAACGCATGCTTTTTTCAAGCCACGCACCAACTCCAAGAAGTGTTGCACCGAGTACAAGGCCTAATGCAACTCGGAGTGTCGGAGAGATGAGATTATTTTCAATCGCAAAACGTAATAAGAAGCCAAGTCCGAGCAACAGTGCGATACCACCGACAGCTGTATAAACCCATGCGCCCATTTTGAATTCCCATGCCGGTTTCTCGGTTTTTTTAGGAGTTGTTACTGGTAAGGCGGAAGGGGCTTCTTTGATGGTTGGCTCTTTATGAATAGCCGGAGTCGGACGCTCTTGCGGAGCGGGCAATGTGGAGTTGAAGCGTTCTTCAAGTTTTTGGATGCGCCACAGAAGGTAGCCGAAGCCGATACAGAGCAGGAATATGAGGAAAACCATAGTTGTTCATATGCTATCCTATGTTGATATGGAGCGCTATCTGAACTTGCATGACATGACCGCGGTCGCTGATTTTATGGAATCCGTGATTGATTTTTTGCCGGATAAGGATCGCAAGCCTTATCAGCAACTTATTGATGCTGTACATGGTCACTCGCATGTTTCACGCGAGCGTTTGGCGGAAGCGGCAAAGAATATCGGGGCAGTTACGTGGCCGGCTAGACGCGCGCTTGGACATTTCTTGGCAACGGTTGGATCGGAGCTGGAGTGGGAGGCGGTGCTTGAACAGGCGAGACCGGCCACGGCGCTTTTACTGAAGCGTTTACGTCGTTCTGCTGAGGTCGGAACCATTAGCGAGGTCTTGAAAACAACGGATGCACAGTATGCGATTGGTCCGGATCAGGAAATCGAATTGTCTATGCTTCGAGACGAGGTTCGATATCACATTTGGGAGTCGCATCATGAGGCTCTTGGACCTATGATCGATGAGACGCGCGTTGAACTGGAAGCTATCAAGAAGCGTCTCAAGCGTTTGCGTGAGCAAGCAACGAAGAGCGATGAAGCGACACGCAATCGACTACTTGATACTTTGGAACGATTTGAGGATAAACTTTATTTTGGAGGAGAGCTATTACCGCTTGAATCGTTGGATGCAGAGATTCTCTTTGACGCGGAAGATTCAGAAGGTCCTACGGGGAGAGAATAAAAAAACAGTCCGCCTCGGCGGACTGTTTTTTATTTTGCGTTTACGGTTTGTGGCTCGATCCAGATTTCTCGACCGACATTATCCGTGAGACGTGCCGTGAAGACGATTGGCAATGTGTCGACTTTGATACTTGCACGACAGATATCAGAGGGACAATCCGTAATACGTTCTCCGTTGCGGAAGATCGTGATGCGGACCTGCCCGCTTGGCGACCAGCCCATGGCAACGATGTTCACCGTTTCTCCGATGGCTGCGTCCGTACGATCCGCCGAGCCAGAAATATAGATACCGCTTTGGTCGGCCACGGCTCCACCGGTGGCGCTGGCGCCAATCACTAATGTTTGTTCATTGGACCAGACGTCATTTCCGTCCGTATCAACTCCTCGTGAGGAGAAGGTGAGGAGACTTCCTTCTGGATAAGAGGTGGTATCAAACGAGAGATCACAGCTTACGAGACTGGTTGCCGTGCCAAAACTACACGCGCGGGCGACATTTCCATTTAGATACATATCGATGCGAGCTAGTCCTTTAGTGGAATGTATCGCTTCCGTATGTGCCGTTACGATAACGCCGCGTCGAATGTCTTTGCTTGGTGTAACCGTGAGCGTGGCTTTTGCTGTGACGGGAACAGGGGTAACGGCCTGGCCGGGAACGGGACGCTGAATACGGATGCCTTGAGTCCAGACATTTGTTCCGGCGTTGTCATGAATGTCGGCATTCACAAAGATTTCCGTTCCAGCTGGGTAGTCTTTGCTGTCGATTGATTGGTTGCAATTTGTTTGACCAGAAAGATCGCATACGGCTTTGATTAAGCCGTTCATCCAGATGTCGGCGTGATCGAGTCCGGTGGGAGAGGACGCTTCTAAATGATAGGTTGTTTTTTCACCGGCATTTAATAGCAAGGTCGATGAATCGACCCAGGTTTTATGGGCGATTATTGGTTTGGTTGGGCTTACAGGTTGTGTGTCCGTAATGGTGAGAACGGTTTCATTTGAGCGGTTCATGTCACCGGCCTTGTCATACGCTGTAGTGGAGAAACGGACATCGCGTGTGCTTAGACCGTTGGTCCAGTAGGTTGCTGTGAATACACAGTCCGAGGTTGTGCAGATCTTTACGCGAGCATCGTTTACGTAAATTTCAAGGCGGTCGATACCATCGGCATCTGTTGCATTTGCAGAGTAAGAAAATGTTTCACCCTGACCGATACGGAGCATCGCCGGGGAAGTTGTCGTCTCGATTTTTGGTCCGAGATTGGATGATACGATGGCCTGTGTTGGTAGAAGTGGCGTCGATACCATTGATACCGTAAAGACAAGTGCTGTTACGGCACGAAAAAATGGTCTTGAGGAGGTCTTCATATGAATTCTCCTTAGCAGAAAAATAACAAAATGTCAATCCTTGAGGAGAATGCCTAGGATTTTTTTTACGGCTTCCGACCAGTCTTTTAAGTCCGTTTGGGTCTGATAGGCACTAGGATAAGCGAGAATATTGGATACGGCTTGTACCCAATGCTGGGGTTTGGCAGGTGAAGCGAGTACAGATCCGAACGGAGCTGTTTCTGGCAGTGCTCCGGCTGTTGAAGCGATACAGGGTGTCCCAAAGCGAGCGGCTTCATGAAGTGGAAGTCCAAAACCTTCGTACCAGCTCGGGTACAAGAAAGCTGTAGCTTGCGCGTAGAGCGTATCCAGTTCTTTGTCGGAGATGCGGCCCAGGGTATCGTCTCCGACGAGTTTAAGATCAAGTCCGGTTTCTTTTGCTACAAGACGTGAGAGCGAAGCATTTTTTCTTGGGTCTTTTGCGCCGAGTGCTAACAGGAATGGGCGAGGTGGTTTGTTTGCTGTCGGGGGGATGCTTTCATTGTTTATTCCCATTGGAATTACGGTTATGCGCTCGACTGGGATATTAAGCAGATCGACAAGATCGCGTTTTGTAGTTTCTGACACAGCAAAAATCCATTTCGCATTTTGTATTTGTCGTTTAGCGCCAATAGCACGATGCCAGAGGCGGGATTTCCAAGAGAACCATTGTGGCTCGATCAAGAAAGAAAGATCATGGACAATGAGCGCGTAAGGTTTTTTTGGTCGACCAATCCAGCCGATATTGGGTAAAAAAAGGATGTCGCTGTTGCTGGAGAAGAGCTGGTCGAGGCTCGTGAGGCCCAAAGCAAAAGCGATTGAAAGGAATTTATTTGGAATTCCGAGATGTTCATCTATTTGAGGTGGTCGATGCGTGCCTGATGTAGCCACGGTTATCGACGCGCGTTGTTTGCGTAGTTCTTGTAGGAGGCCAGTAGCCACGCGTTTTACGCCACCGGAACTTGGATCGGCGAGGGATCGACCATCAAATAAGATGTTCATACCGTGCGAGAATCCCAGGCTGTCGCGAGTCGTTCTTTTAGTCTTTTCTGAAAAGCAGTTTTCCCAAAGGTTTCTGCGTGGGCACGGATTTTCCTTGGATCGTAGCGTGAGGGATCAAAACGCATAGCCGCATTTCCGATGTCTTCCCAGGTCTGCATCTCAAAGAATGTGCCAGTGACTCCATCCATAACCGTTTCTGCGGCACCACCTTGTCCAAAGGCAATGATTGGACGACCTGCGGCCATGGCTTCTACAGCCGTGATTCCGAAGTCTTCGATTTGAGGATGAAGGAAGGCGATAGCTTCGCGGAATAACTGAATCTTAGCTTCATCGGTTATATGACCTAGGAATTCTGTTTTTGGTCCTGCCATACGACGGAGCTTATCCATTTCTGGACCAACGCCAAAAATCTTGAGTGGAAGATTCAGCTTTGCAAACGCGCGTACGACAAGATCAAAGCGTTTATAGGCGACCAACCGACCACCGGTTAGCCAGAAGGTTCCGGGTTTAGTTGAGAGTGGAATGCGATCGACGTCTACAGGCGGCGCCATGACCTCTGAATCCCGGGAGTAGAAGCGGCGGATGCGGGCTTTGGATGTTTGGCTATTGGTCAGCAAAAGATCGGGACGTTGGGCGGCGAGTTGGTCCCATTGGCGAAGATGATGCAGATAGGTCGGAAGCAGTCGCTTGATCAGACGAGGTTGGGGGATATCGTTTATGTAACCAAGTCGCTCCTGCCAGAGAAAACGCGTTGGTGTATGCAGATAACAAACATGTAGAGCTTCGGGAGTTGCGATGACGCCTTTGGCAAAGTTGGAAGATGATGAAAGCACGAGATCGTATCCTGAAAGATCGATGGCTTCGATTGCTTCTGGCATCAAGGGCAGATACCACTGGTAATGTCGTTTTGCAAAAGGAAGGCGGCTTAATTTTCCTGGACGAATATCGGCGTGTTTGAAACCGATGTGCGTGCGTTCTGGATCATGAAAAAGTGTAAAAATAGGCGCACGGGGGAACAGTTCATGAAAAGCCAAGAGCACGCGTTCGGCTCCGCCGTCTTGCACTAAGTAGTCGTGGACGAGGGCAATACGGCGCGGTTCTAAACGCGCTTCCATGCGTATTGGCTCCGGTACCACAGTCATGATCCGAGTGTAACCACGGCGCACGCCGTTGTCGCACGTTTGCGTCAAGGGTTAGTGCGCTGAACGTTTACGGAAAACGGCGCCGGGTGTCTTGAAGAGAATGTAGAGATCGAGTGCTGGTGACCAATGCTCGATATACCAGGAATCGAGGCGTACTTCATCATCAAAAGAAAGATCAGAACGTCCAGAGATTTGGGCCATTCCAGTGACACCTGGTTTGATCGCAAGCACGCGACGTTGATGTGGCTGATATTTCTTCACCTCTTCAGGTAAGTGGGGACGTGGACCGACAAGGCTCATTTTACCCAAGAGAACGGAGAAGAATTCCGGGAATTCATCGATAGACCATTTGCGGATAAATTTACCGACACGCGTGATACGCGGATCGTCTTTGATTTTTACGAGCGGTCCTTCGCGCACGTCTAGATGCTTCAATTCCTTGTAGCGCATCCCGTGGGTATGCGGATGCATGGAGCGGAATTTAAAATAGCGGAATAGCTTGCCGCGCTCGCCGACACGTTGTGGGGGCGTGTCATCGTCGAGGCGGTAAAAGATTGGACCGCGTGAATCTAGGGCGATGGCAATTGTCGTGATCAACATGATGGGCGAGAACAGGATGATGAAGATCAGGGAGGCGACGATATCAAATACACGTTTGAAGATGCGTCCCCAGCCATCGAGGGGAGTTCGTTTTACTTCCAGAATCGGGATGCCGCCTGTGGTATCCATCTCGACATTCGTAAAGGTGGCAGAAAAAAGATCGGCGAGATATCGGAAATCTAGGTTATTTTCTTCCGTTAACGTGATGAGGTCGAGCGCGTCGTCACGATTTAGTTCTGGATCTGCCAAAAGAACGGTATCAATTTTTCCTCGTCGCGCGAGACTTCCGAGATCTTTGCGCGCTTGTTCATCCCAGTTACGAAAGATTTTTGCGACCGTTAGTCCAAGTTCTGGATTCTCTTTATACATCGCCACAATTTTGAGTGCGGCTTCTGAAGATCCGACGACACCGATCTGGCGATGTCCGATGCGGGCGCGCAAAAGTGCACGACGTAACCAGCGGAGAAATAATCGACCTAAACTGACATTAAAAATAGCGAGACCCCAAACGGCGGCGATGACAAAACGCGAGGTGTCTAGAGCGCGAGTAAAAAAGACACTGGCGATGACGACCATGATTCCAGCGGTCGATGCGAGTAAGACTCGGCCTAACATGGACCAAGCTCTGCGTGGACGGAGCGTGTAAAGTCCAGCGAGTGCAAAGAGTAGCATCCAGATCGCCGTAAAAGCCGCGGCGGAAGCAAGGTAATCAGGGAGCGGGACGCTTGTAATGATCGGACGTACCTCAATAAAGTATCGCGAAAAACGCAGGGCGTAGGCCATGCCAGCGGCTGCCATTAACGCAAGAAAATCGAGCGGTAATAGGAGTGCGGCAAAGGTGAGGTCCAGTCGGCGCATTATCTGTAGTATATCATGTGTTTTTGCGTGGAATGCGAAACCCCTCCACCCAAGATTGGGGGAGGGGTTACTCGTCAGAGTCGACAGCCTTGAATTTGCGAGCGAAACACGAGCAAGCGTGGCTTTCTGTGCCCATCAGGATGGAAGCTGATTTCCTCACCGCCTCCAAAGAAGTCCAGCGTGTCATCGATATCTTCCGAGTACTGAAGGGTACCGGTTATCCCGTTTTTTGTGGCGGGTGCCCGTTCTTTGTAGGCCGGGATGTGGAAGAGACTGTAGCTCTTGTCTTCTCGGATTGCGGCCTCGGTGAGAGTGAAGCCGTTTTTACGAGAGTTCTGCAGAACCCGTTGAACGTCGAGGAAGTTCAGATGAGACTCGGCGACGTTCGTCATGAGGATCTGGGAGACGATGTTCATGCCAAAGATCGGCTCCCTGCTTTCTTCTGAGTACACATAGACATCAACACGCGAGAGTATGTTTGTCCCTGTGATGATCTCTAGGTATTTGAGGCCGTCTTTTTTCAGACCACGTTGGACTGTGCCCGGAATCATGTGCAGGTCCGTTGCCTTGATTGTTCTCTCGAACATCTCGGTCATGCATCCCATGAGAAAGAGCGTGAGGGTCTTGTCGTCGACGTTCATCTCAATACCTCATGTCTTTTTTGGCACGGAATGTACGTTTTGTCAATGGTTTTGCGACGCTTGAGCAATCGTGGCACAATTCCGGACATGGCCTCTCTTTCCTCGCATCTGCGAACGTACCTTGAGCATCTTGAAATTGAGAAAGGTCGCTCGCCGCTCACGATTCGTAATTACGATTTTTATTTGCGTCGATTTATTGATTGGGGAAAAGATCCGGATACCGATGCGGTGAATCAAGATCTTATTCATGAATATCGATTATTTTTGAATCGCGCAGAAGGACGAGCTGGAGCGAGCATGCGCAAGAGTACGCAAAATTATCATTTGATTGCGTTGCGATCTTTTCTGAAGTTTTTGAACAAGCGAGATATCCAAACGTTGTCTGCAGAAAAGATTGATCTGGCAAAACAGGGGAGTCGGGATGTTTCTTATTTGGATGCGAGTGATTTACCACGCTTGTTAGAAGCTCCAGAAAAAACGGATGCACAACCGATTGTAAAAGCACGCGACAAAGCGATTTTGGAATTGTTTTTCTCCACGGGTATGCGTGTCTCGGAACTTGCGACGCTGAAAATTAGTCAGATTAATCTTGATCGCGACGAGTTTACGGTGCGTGGAAAGGGCGATAAGAATCGCATTGTGTTTTTATCTCAGCAGGCGAGACATGCGCTGAAACAGTATTTGGGTTTGAGAAAAGATGAAGCGCCGTATTTGTTTGTAAGACATGATCGCGCTAAGTCTGGTGTAAAAGAGATCGGTTCATTAACGCCAAGATCGATTGAGAGACTTGTGCATCATTATTCCGTGGTCGCTGGAATTCCAAAGCATGTTTCACCACATACATTGCGACACTCGTTTGCGACGGACTTGCTGATGAATGGGGCTGACTTAAGAAGTGTGCAGACCATGCTAGGTCACTCGTCGATTACGACTACGCAGATTTATACGCATATTACCAACCAACAATTGAAGGATGTGCATAAGGCTTTTCATGGGAAAACTCGGGATGATGAGGAGGTTGAAAAATAAGGGAATACCTGTTAGGTTTTGTCAGAAATACTGCCCTGGTAGCTCAACGGATAGAGCGCCGGACTTCTAAGCCGTGATATGTTGGTTCGATTCCAACCCGGGGCACCATTACGAAAAGCCGCCCAAAGGCGGCTTTTGTGATTTATTTGATGAAGTGAGATAGGAAGGCTTTATGGTCAAGCATCGAATTTATACCATGAGCTTTGCGAGTGTTTATCCTCTTTATCAGAGGTCGATGAAATTATTTGTTGGTTGAGACTTTTTTTGCGGAAGCTCCCAAGATGAATCCGATGAGATCTTTGGTTAAAGGCGTGGTTTGTGGTGTCCGAGTCGAGGATATTAAAGAACCGACGATGCGGGAAATTCGTTATCTGGATAAAATGATTGATGAGTTGGCAAAAGGAAAGACCATGGAGAAGATTTTGCGAAAAGGATGAGTCATCTTTGACAGGTTTGTACATTCTGAGATTCCTGCTAGTCTTTGGCTATATGCGTTATCTCCTCTCTTTTTCCTTCCTGTTTTGGCCAATCTTGATTTTACTCTTGGTAAGTGTTCGTCAGGTGAACCAATATGAACGCGGCGTAAAGTTCATGTTTGGTAAGTTTTATAAGATGGTCGATCCGGGTTGGCGTATTATCTTGCCGGTTGTTCAGTCGATGACTAAGGTCGATATTCGTACCAAAGCCGTTGAAGTTCCTTATCAGGATGCGATTACTAAGGACAACGTTTCTTGTAAGATCAACGCGGTTATTTATTATCGTATCGTTGATGTCAGTAAATCGATTATCGAAGTTGAGAATGTGTGGAATGCCGCATCGCAACTTGCGCAGACGACGATGCGTAACGTGGCTGGTGAACTTACGCTCGATGAACTCTTGAGTGAGCGCGATCAAGCGTCGGAACGTATTCGAGAATTGGTTAGCTCGCATTCCGGTGCATGGGGTGTAGAGGTGCAGGGCGTGGAGCTAAAAGATATTCAACTTCCGGAAGACATGCAGCGCACGATTGCCAAACAGGCTGAGGCGGAACGTGAGCGCCGTGCGGTCATTATTAATTCTGAAGGTGAGGTTGCTGCTGCCGAGAACCTTAAGAAAGCCGCAGAAATCTTGATGGTGAATCCAGCTGCGCTTCACTTGCGTACACTGAATACGATTAATGACGTATCCAGCGACCAGAGCAATACCATTATCTTTGCGATGCCGATTGAAGTATTAAAAGCTTTTGAATCGTTTTCAAAGAAATAGGAACTAAAAAAAACATCCCCCAATTTTGGGGGATGTTTTTTATTCTCCGGAGTTTTGTGTTTCTGCTAATGGGTTGTAGTCGCTTGTGAAACGGATGTCGTCTCCAAAAGTATAGTTGTTATAAAATGTATCTGAGATGTCATCGATTTTTTTGTTCCATTCATTTCCGTAATAGGCGCTAGCAAGCTCTTCTGAGGTTATCCAGCGCAATATGCCGCCACGAGCAACCGCATACACTTTTGGATCGGTGATGAACTTTACCATCTTTATACCAGCGCGATACTGGACATTGGTGCCGAGCGTGTATTCGGCTAGCTTTTCAATCGATACTTCTTGTACGCCGTCAAAGCCACCATACCAAGTAAAGAACACGCGACTATTTGGAAAAGCGTGGCGATTCCCATCTTTACCGATGTAATAAATCGCGTGACATGGGTGATCCACAGCCGCATCAGAAGGACAAAATGCTTTGAGTAATTTACCAGCGTCTGGAGATACGGGTTGCTCAATCATCACGGGTTCGACTGGGTTTTCTGGTAGTGGAATTGGATTTGGTACAGGAACTGGATTTTCTGGTACAGGTAAAGGTGCAGGTGTTGAGAGCGGGGGAGAGACTTGGGTTGCGCCGCTTACATTGATGGCTGTTGTGGCACCTGCCGCCATGCCACCGCTTGTATCACGACAAAACACAAAGGCGATGCGTGAGCCGCCACTTGGAAATGTGTAGACGCGAGTCGCTTTTCCGTCGCTTACGACCATATCACCGATTTCGGCCAAATCTACCCAGAGTGAGCAACGTTGAATTGAGATGCTAGAGCTTACGGTTGCGCTTAAATTAACCGGTGTTCCGGCGGCGGTCGTTATCGGAGTAACGGGACCAATAATCGGTTTAGCGTAGGCCGCGAATGGGCTTAAGAGTCCGATGACGGCTGAAAGTGCAATAAGTCGTTTCATATCTACTCCCCATTGTAGCAATTTTTTTTATTATCAAAAACAAAACCGGTCCGACATGATGTCGGACCGGTTTTGATTGAACAACGGCTTATTAGGCGCGCTGGACGTTGACGGCGCGAGGACCCTTGTCCGAGGCTTCCGTGTCAAAAGACACAGCGTCGCCTTCACGGAGTTCGTCGAACATAACGTTGACGAGAGCATCTTTGTGGAAGAATACGTCCTTGTCACCACCGTCTGGTGTGATAAAGCCGAACATCTTCTCGCTCTTAAGGGTCTTGATCTTGCCTTGCATATGGGTTGCTTACCAATGAGAAATGATAGGGATTATAGACGAACCATCATTGGCTTACCTAGCATTATACGCTAAATCGTGTAAAATTGCAAGTTTTGACCTATTAAGCTCTTGTCAAAGCCAAAAATGTGCGGTATAACTCCTTCGCTTTATCAGGTTCCCTTTGTGGGGATTGAGGCAAAAATGGTGGCTATGGTGAAGAGGTTATCACAGCGGGTTGTGGTCCCGTTATCGAGGGTTCAATTCCCTCTAGCCACCCCATCAAAAATCCGACCTAGAATTAGGTCGGATTTTTGTTTGTTTGCAACACCGTTTCGTTGCACAGGAAAGCGTTCTAGAGGTGCTCGCATCAAAACCGTTTTTCATCTACTCTAATTACAGATGAAACGGTTATTTCTTCCATTAGCTGCACTTGTCTTGTTTGGAGCAGGCTGTGATGCAACGAGACTGGTCGTACCTTCTAGGCCAACTCCAGGCCCCGTTGCTTGTACGGAGGAGGCGAAGCAATGTCCGGATGGAAGCTATGTCGGTCGTTCCGGTCCAAATTGTGAATTCTCATCTTGTCCGTCTACTCCTACGCCAACTCCGAACCCGGGATCCGAGGGACGAGCTTGTGCCGGACCTAGTGATGTAAGTTGCGGTCGCGGATATGAGTGTGTGCAGGAATGTGGTCCACCAGTAGTACGAGAAGACAGTCCTATTCCTGGTTATTCTTGCCACGCAGCCGGAAAGCCTCGTATGTGTCCAATTTGTTTGGCGTCGAATACGATGATTTCAACGCCTGATGGCAATGTAAACGTGAAAGATCTGCAGGTGGGTCAAATGGTATGGACGCAGAATGCCCTAGGGGGAAAAGTAGCCACTCCGTTGATCAAGGTATCTCATACGGCTGTCCCAAAAACACATCAAGTGGTTGACCTCGCCTTGAAGGATGGTCGCGAAGCTTGGATCTCACCTCAGCATCCAACGAATGACGGGCGCATCATTGGAGAACTCAAGCCAGGTGATACTTTTGATGATTCCGTTGTCCTTCATGCTGATCTGGTCGCTTATTGGGATGCGGCAACGTATGATCTTTTACCCTCTGGTGAAACGGGAAGTTATTGGGCGAATGGGATATTGGTATCCAGTACGTTGAGATAATTGCTTTATTTATTTTTCGAAGTTTATTCTATCTATACAAAGGCAGCGTAAAAGTAATTGTTTTTTGACACCCCTTAAATCAAAGAGCAGATTTTGGATACGTTAATTTCCCCTTGCGAACGCGAAGAAATGCTGTTCGTTTATGCAGTTTTGTTGATTTACGACTTTGAATCTCGAGCACACGCCAGCCAGCAACAGTCATCGCATCGGCAACCATTGAGCGGTGGCATCGCCAAGGATTTCCTTCGGCACACATGATGGCAACGGGTTGTTTGCCAGCGTCTTTCTCCAATCTTTGTAGACCTTTTTGGAAATCATCGGTCTGCATATAGTCGGCGTACCCGCGAAAAGAAGCATTGAGCCAAGCATCATTCTTGGAATCTGCATGCGTGTGACGTAAGCCGCCAAGCTTTTTAACATGCGCGTATCGAATATGAGCCTGTTTTAATGAGGCTCGAAGATCGGCTTCATTGTATTGAGGATTGTGTCGTGATTTTGGGATCGTACGGATATCGATCATTTTCTTTATGCCGTGAGCTTCTAGGAGTGATAAAAATTCTTTTATCGTCCGCGTTGAGTGTCCGATGGTGTACAGAACCAACTTTTTCATGTCGTTGATCATAGTATGAGCGAGGGCGGGTTTCGGGTAACTCGTATTTCCTAGTTGCCAACTAGGAAATTCTAGTTTACACTAGCTATATATGAACGGTACCGTACTCGAAAGAACCAAAACCCTTTATAAAATTGGCGATATCGTGCCAGAACATGGGATGTATATGTGCGTGCCTTGTGGGTATGTACAGGAGTTCTTGAAAGGCGATCAGTTCACCACGTGTGAACTTTGTTTTGCGGGAACGATAGATGGCCCGGAGGAGTACACAGATTCTGAATCCGAATTTTGGGAACTTTTGGGTTAGAAAAAGCGAATTGACATCTTCAAGCGGAAACAGTTCGACGGTTGCTTTTTAAGCTCTATGATGTGGTATATTTCACCTATGCCGAATAATAATGATATCGCGATCGAGCCATTTCGTTTTGAAGGACTGACGCTCACGGTTGCAAACGTGGAGCGGTCAATCGATTTTTATGGCAACAAGCTCGGCCTTAAAATCGAGTTAAACGCCGCTCCTGCCTTCGCCATGATTCGTGTTGGGCAGGGACAATAGGTTTGCTTTCTTTGGAAGAAGCACAAAAAGAAGGAGCGGTTGAGACAACTCCTGAACAGAAAAGGGCCATCCACGTAGAATTCAGCACGGAGGATCTAGACGCACTCTGCCAAGAATTAAAAGCTAAAGGAGTTGAGTTTCACCAGCCACCGCATGATGAGCCCTGGGAAAGATCGATGACGGCTTTTGATCCAGATGGTTATTCTGTTGAATTTGCGCAGGGACTTCGAGGGAATAACCAGACGAAGAGTTAGTTTGGAAGACAGCATAAAAGTAATTATTTTTTTGACTAATCAAAAATCCCTCGAGTGATCGAGGGATTTTTGTATAATTTTATTGGGTCTTCATCCCCAAGTAGGAATCACACTTTGCTTCTGACGTTTTTATTTCGTTACCGCACTTCGCACACTCACATGTGTTTCCTTCACATTTCATCGAAACCTTCATGTTCTGCTTATCGCGCATCGAGCAGTGTGGTTGACCATCTTTTAACTCAGCGCTGCATGTTGCGCATTTCATCATATTCATACGTGGTGGGTGCAGCTTGCTTATCGCAAGCGAAGACAGGAGTTAATTTGTGGGTGTTATAGAACCGATCAGCATAAATAGCCAATCTTCTTCTTTCCCATTTCGGACGCAAACTTTTTTCGCATCCCTACCAGTAGCATGAGGACTTCGTCTCGTAAGAGGTCGGATTTTGGTTTAATCTTATGCGATGGAATACGCCGAACACCACTATCGTAAGAATATTCATCCTGGGCTACATGTTGCGATTGTACAGAAAGAGCATCAAAAAACCGGAGAGGTTACGTATGGTGTTGTTCAGACACTGTTAACGAGTGCGCCCATGCATACACGTGGTATTAAAGTACGGCTTGAAACAGGTGAAGTGGGGCGTGTGCAATATATTGAAGCTTGATGCTTCCGCACCGTATAAAAACACGACCCTTAGAGGGTCGTGTTTTGTTTTATTCTACCGCGAGTTGGACAGGAGCCGTTTGCACGATCGCGAGTGGTTTGTTCCAAAATTGAGTCGCGTAACGCTTGACCTTACGTACATAGCCATTGTTTGCATTACAGCCATTATGGCACTGGATGGCATAGTTCACGTATTTTGGATAGTGGTTTCCTTCTAGATATGTCAGTGTCCAGTTGGCAGAACAAATGAGATCTTCAGCACAATCCGTGGTGATTTTGTGGAGCTTGTAATGGATTTGGAAGTACCCACGAGCCTTGCCGGAATCACCAATGATAGTGGATCTGTTGGAAGATTCAGTCCAGAGCATACCTAAAAGCATTTTGGCACAATCCTCATCGTAGCCACGTTCCTCACAAACATGGAGTAGGGTCTTCTGAACCGTTGGGGGAGTTATGGTAGGCGGAGTTATGTCTGCGAGAATGATTACGGGCATAACCTGCGTATCCTGCTCCAGTGTTTCCGTTGAAATCGGCTTCGCAAACACAGGCTGGCTCATGGCGAGCGAAATAAGTATGGATGCGCCAAGCACCTTCTTTATAAGGAAGATGTTGGAAGCGATTTTGGTGGAGAAATTGATCATATATTCAAACGACCGCGTTTGCGGTCGGTGAAAAATATTACCATTTTATGAGAATCCTGTCAATGCTCTATGCCTAATTTTATTGCTAATATTAGCTAAAATGGCTAAAAATATACCCTCCGTAGTTTAGCCAAAAAATACCTATATTGACGATTGTTTCTAAAGGATTTAATAGAAACTACTATTTCAAAGTGTTGTGATAGAACATGTATTTTTTACTCTTAATACAATAGTCTATGGATATTTTTTCTGTCTTAAAGGAAGAGCATGAGAAGCTTAGAGGGATCTTTGACAAGATCGATGATACGACCGAGCGTGCAGAAAAGACACGCGCGCACCTTTACAGGGAGCTTTATCGAGAGCTGCATTCGCATGCCGTGATGGAAGAGCAGGTGCTGTACACGCGGCTTGAACAGGAGGAAAGCATGAAATATTTATTAGCTGAAGCAAAAGAGGAGCATGTTCAAGGTGAAAACATGCTTCAGGAGTTAGCAAAGATGGATGACACAACGATTGAGTGGACAGGGAAAGTTACCGTGCTTAAAGAAAATACCGAGCATCATCTCCGTGAAGAGGAAGAAGAAATGTTTGTCCAAGCAAAAAAGATCTTGAAAGACGGAGAAGCTGAAAAAATGGCGATAGCGTTTATCGAGGGAAAGAAGGAGCTACTTGCTAAGATAGCTAAGTGATTTTCTCCAGCGGTTTCGTCGCTGGACCGTTCAGGACTGCACCGTCTTTTTTGAAGCGGCTGCCATGGCAGGGGCAGTCCCAGCTTTTGTCGGCAGAATTCCATTGGACTGTGCAGCCAAGATGTGTGCAAGTAGCCGAGCATTTTGTCATTGTTCCGTTGGTTGATTTGTAGACGGCGACTTTTTTGCCGGACAGCTCTACCACGGCTCCTTCATTTGGTTTGATATCTTTCAGGATGGATGTTGGCTTGCCTAGCTTGCCTTTGATCATCATCGCCACAAAGTTGTAACCGCGTTCTATATAATTCCAAAATCCTTTGAGGCGTTTGGTATTGTAGAGTTTTGTGAGTTCCGTCGTCTTTCCTAGAACGAGGTCGCGATTAATCATGGCGCTTAAAACGCCAAAGGTCATACCATTCCCGTTGAAGCCGGTGGCCATCAATTGACGTTTATGAAAGAGGGATTTACCGATGTACGGTAGCCCGTCGATGGTTTCTAATACTTCACCGCTCCATTTATTAGTGATGGTGTAGTTTGTGCCTGGTAAAAGCTTTTTCAAGAAAGTTTCGAGATGAAAAAAGTGCATTTTTGTATCTTTACCCTTGCCTGTTTCATGATCTTCTCCTCCGACGATCAATTGATCGTGGTCAGAGAATTGATCGATGCGGAAATAGTGATAAGGTTTTTCTGTGTCCCAGAAAATAGCTTCTGGCAAAATATTTTTGGGAATTTTTGCTTCTAGGACATACGTTTGATACGCCGTGATCCGGCTAGAGATGTCGTCGGGATCGCCAAAGGGGATATGGGTTGCGAGGACGACTAGCTCTGCGTGAACCTCGCCTTGCGTCGTTTTCAGAATGTTATCCGATAGGCTTGTGACGCAAGTATTTTCATATACTTGAACGCCCAATTTTGCGGCACGTTCCGCGAGCGATGATACGAATTTTACCGCATGGAATTTTGCCTGATTCGGTACATCCATATGTCCTAGCGCCTCAAATCCGAGTGAGGTTTTTTTCAATTGAACCGGAAATCCCAAGGATTTGGCTAACTCGTACTCTTCATGCAGTTTTTGAAGATCGTCGGTAGTAGGTGCGTAGATGTGGGCGGGGCAGCGCATGAAATCGCAGTCGATTTTTTCTGCTTTGATAATACGCTCGAGTTCATTGATCGCGAGCTTGCCCGATTCCCAGGCAAGATTAGCTCGTTTAGCACCAAAGGTGCGTTTTAAATTGGAAAGTGGGGCATCTGTGACATAGGTGGCAAAAGCCGTGGTCCAATTTGTGGCACCGCTCGCGATCTCGTCTTTTTCTAGTAAAGCAACTTTCTTACCAGCTTTCGCTAAAAGATAAGCGGTCACAACACCGGCGATACCGCCTCCGACTACGGCGACATCGACTTTGATCGAGGTTTTTAACACGGGGAAGTTGGATGTCATAGTTTTAAGCTTCATGCTTGCGATAGTTCAAAGGTGCAAGAATATTTCTCATATAACATAAGGATATAATAGATATTGATCGAGGTCGATCCTTGACATTGGCCGCGCTTCATGGAACGGAGTATAAGAGATGCTATGCGAAACCTACTGAAACAGTATTTTGGCTTTGAGACTTTCCGACCGCTACAAGAAGAGGTGATTGAATATATCGCGTCCGGACGGGATGCGCTCGTTGTGATGCCGACGGGTAGCGGTAAGTCTTTATGCTATCAGCTTCCGGCTCTGAGTTTTCCTGGACTCACGGTTGTTGTCTCGCCACTGATTGCACTCATGAAAGATCAGGTAGATTCGTTACGAGGAAATGGGATCGCGGCGGCTTTTTTGAATAGCACGCTTTCTTTTGCGGAGGTTGCGAATGTCGAGGCAATGGCAAGAGATGGAAGGCTCAAGCTTTTGTATTTAGCGCCAGAGCGTATGGCGATGCCGACGGTTCGCGCATTTTTGAAAACACTTGATATTAGTTTGTTTGCGGTGGATGAGGCTCATTGTATTTCCGAATGGGGTCATGATTTCCGTCCCGACTATCGCAACCTGGATTTATTGCATCATTATTTTCCTGGCATTCCGATTGTCGCGCTTACAGCGACGGCGAGCGGACGTGTTCGTGATGATATCGTGAGTCATTTGAAGCTCGATGGCGGTCGCGTGTTTCAGTCGAGTTTTAATCGCGATAACTTACATTATCGTGTTTTGCCAAAGAAGCGAGCCCTTGATCGACTTGTGGCAGAGATGAAGCAGCTCAAAGGTGAATCAGCGATCGTGTACTGTTTCTCAAGAAAAGGTACGGAAAAAGTCGCGGCTGATCTCAAGGCGAATGGAATTCCGGCTGCGGCTTATCACGCTGGATTGTCCGTTACCGAGCGTAATCGAGTTCAAGATCGATTTATTCGTGACGAAATTCCTGTCATTACAGCGACCATTGCTTTTGGCATGGGTATTGATAAGCCGGATGTTAGGCTCGTTGTGCACATGGATTTACCCAAGTCTGTGGAAGGCTATTATCAGGAGACCGGTCGTGCGGGGCGTGATGGGTTGCCGAGTGATTGTTTATTTTTCTATTCCGCCGGAGACAAGGTTAAGCACGAGTTTTTTATTCGACAGATGGAAGATCCGGTGGAAAAGCAACGGACACGCGCCCAGCTTCAAGAAATGGTGCGATACGGAGAGCTGCAAACGTGTCGTCGAGCTTTTTTGCTGAATTATTTTGGTGAGGCCTGGCCGCAAGAAAATTGTGGTGCTTGCGATATTTGTAAGCCTTCGCTGGTGCTTGATTCGGGCAAGGATGACGTCGCCGAGTTTGATGAAGAGCTCTTTGAGCAGCTTCGCGCATTACGAAGAAGTCTTGCCGAGTCCGCCCGTGTGCCTCCGTATATGATTTTTGGCGACAAAACGTTACAGGAAATGTCTCGTTGTTTTCCGCAGAGTATGGAACGTATGGGAACAGTCTTCGGTGTTGGAAAATCCAAGCTTACGAAATACGGGGCACGGTTTCTTGAAGTGATTCGAGCATATGCTCTGGAGCATGGGATTCCAGAGAAGAGCGATACGGGAGTTGTGATCGCTAAAAAATCGCGTGTTGTGCGAGCGCCATCAGAAACCGTTCTGACATCGATCCGTATGTTTGAAAAAGGGGAGTCGTTAGAGAGTATCGCTGAAGAACGTGATTTGGGAATCGGAACCGTGCTTCAACATCTTGAAAGTGCGAGTGAGTTTGGCATCAAGCTTGATGCATCGCATATTGTTTTTTCTTCTGAAGAGCGCCTTGCTTTTATTGAAAACGCTTTTAAAAAAGCTGATACGGATTTACTTGGTCCTGTGCGTGCAATTCTTGGAGACGCTTATTCATATGAAGAATTACGTCTGGCAAGATTTCTGATGAAGACGAAGTAATGTACGGACTCGCAAATAGTTAGATTTTCTATTACGCTAGTAGTCTATGAGATACTTATTTTCATTTGTTGGTATTCTTGCTCTTTTATCCGGTCTTGTGCCCCATGCGGCGCTCGCTGGAGGTTGTTACGTCGATCCAGTATCGCAGTATTCTGGAAACGGAACGCTCAAATCCGCAGCTTATCTACGTAGCGAGGCTTGTACGTCGGGTACGGTTGTTTTGAGGACGTTGAGCGCCGGAACAAGTGTTCAAGTGGTTGGATTCACTGATGGTTGGTATGAAGTTATCTCCGGCGGAAAGCGTGGATGGATTGGCGTGCAATTTCTTCAGAATAACGCGAGTCCAACGGGCGAGGTCTTTCAGAGTTATGAAGCCTACCGTATCGCTTCATCAGGGAACCCGTCTGTGCAGCCAGTTATAGCAACTCCCGCCGCACCATCGGTGACAGAGCAGGCTTATACGGGAGAACTCGGTTCACACGGTTTGATTAAGCTTGTCTGCCCTTCAGTCGCGCCTGTCGATCATCCTTGTAAAGCTGTTTATTATATCGGTACGGACGCCAAACGCCATGCATTTCCAAATGGTCGAGTGTTTGCCACTTGGTATGCCAACTTTGATGATGTGAAGAGTGTGACTGTAGAACGTTTGGGGCAGTACGCACTAGGTGCAAATATTACGTATCGACCAGGAGCGCGCATGGTGAAATTCACAACCGATCCTAAAGTGTATGCGGTTGGCCGTGGTGGAGTCCTTCGTTGGGTGAAAACGGAAGCCGCCGCCATTGCGCTCTATGGAAACGATTGGAATAAGAAGATTGATGACATCGCGGATGCGTTTTATGCTAATTATAATTTTGGCACAGACGTGGAGACGACGACGGACTTTAATCCCGTCACGGAAATGACCACTTCAGTCACCTTTGACTAAAATGGAGCCCGGCCTCGCAAGAGTCCGGGTTTTCGTTTAGGCTATGTTTATTCTATGGCTACTTTTTCTTGGTCGTATATCTTTAAGCCGCGTGAAGCACAGTGGTGGATTGGTATCATTTTTAGTCTCGTTGGAATCACTTTAGCTTTGCTCTTGCCGATGGTATTTGTAGGCGAGGATGCACAGATAGCGATCTGGGCGTTGCGTATATTGGGGGTGTCTTTTTTACTATTGGTTTTGTCGTCTTATTGCTTACGGTGCTTAAATTTCCCGATTATTTGGTGCATACGATTGGTGGCGTAATAGGGGCTTTGTCATTTGGTATCCCAGCCTCGATTGCATTACCGGCCTTGTTGATCGCTCATCAGAATCGACCGAATGCCTTGTTTGCCGCCGATGCAGTTCTCGGCGGAGATACTTGGATGATCGGTGGAATATTCACCGCATTAGGCGTTCTGACAACTTTAGGGACTATTGCCTTGGCGCGTTATCAAATAAAGAATCAGTCATTTGGATGGAGCTGGTCCTATGACAGTGAGGATCACAAGAAAAGAGAAGAAGAAAAAATCGGCCATTAGGCCGATTTTTTTATCTTAGATTGTTTTGGCCGCACCCTTCATTTTCTCTATCAACATCTCTTCTGTCATACCTTCTGCCATCATTTTTCCTAACTCTTCCTGGTGCATTTCCATGCCGTGGTTCTTGAGTGCCATCATAGCGGCTTCCATGGATTCACCTTCCGCGATAAAAGGGCAGGCGAGACTGCTTACATCCTGACAGGCAATACTGTGCATAGTTTTTAACTAAAAATTAACTGAATCCGTGTGATTATTGTACACGATCCTTCCGGAATAATCTGGAAGAATTGGCAAGTGGTAGAAAGTCTGTAACAAAGTTGTAGGCGGCTGCGAGAGCTGGTCCAAAAATTCCGGTTAATACAAAGGCAAAGCCAATGAGGTTGGAAATTGCCCAGATCCAGACATTGCCTTGAATAATTGATTCTGTTTTACGAGCTAGTATGACGAGTTCCGGTAAACGATCGAGTTGGTCGGCAAGAAGAATGATATCGGCAGCTTCAATCGCTACAGCTGTGCCGGTCATTCCCATTGAGATGCCAACGGTTGAACGGGCCAGCGCTGGTGCATCATTAATACCGTCACCAACCATTGCGACGTTTCCATGCAAGGCTAATTGTCCTATTTCACGCTCTTTATCCTCGGGAGTCATGGTTGGATGATAGGAATCGATGCCGACGGATTTAGCGACTGCGGCTGCGGTACGTAGCTGATCACCGGTGAACATGATGATATTTTTAATGCCAAGCTCTTTGAGTTTTTCAATGCTTTGTTTAGCGGCAGGTCTTGGAATATCGGCAATACGAACACGGCCAATACAGCGTCCATCAACAGCAACGTAGAAATCACTAGTCAGTCCAGGGTCGAACTCGTGCTCGTCACGAGACGCCCAGCCTTCTGGGATGGTTATCCCGGAATCTGTAAGGAGCGTCGGTGTCCCGACGAGGATATCGTGACCTTTGGCATGTACCCAGATTCCACGACCGCGATAGACTTGGAAACGTTCTGGATCGCCGACGGCGCCGATACGTTTTACCGCTTCACGAAAGACAGCGCGTCCTATGACATGCTCGGAGTATTTTTCTGCGATCGCCAAGCATTCCCAGATAAAAAATTCTGTGACGGATGGGTCGTGGTCCAAACGCTCTACGCGCAAATCGCCGTAGGTGAGTGTGCCGGTCTTATCGAGTACGAGTGTGTCGATTGATGCGAGAGCGAGTAAACGTGCGCCGCCTTTAACGATAACGCCACGTTTTGCGGCTCGTCCTAGGGCAGCGGTAATGGCTAGTGGAATGGCAACGGCGATATCATCGGCACAGGCTACAAGAAAAAAAGCGGCCACCATTTGCGCGTTATTTGTCAGGTAATAGAGAACGACTCCAGCGATACCGACGATTGGCAAAAAGTAGCCAGCAAATTTGTCGGCGATTTTTTCCGCCTTGGACTTGTGACGTGAGGCGTCGCGGATGAGCGCGGCCATTCTTTCTAGCGTTGAGTCTTTTCCAACGAGCGTTGCTCGGATTTTAATCGCGCCAGCAGAAATGATCGTGGAAGCGAGCACACGATCGCCAATGAGTTTTTCTTTTGGTAGGGATTCTCCGGTTACAGAAGCTTCGTTAATGAGAGCGGTTCCATGGACGATGAGGCCATCGGCAGGGATGCGCTCTCCCGTGCCAATAAGGAGAATGTCTCCCATGCGAATGTCTTGCGTATCAACCTCATCGACTCGGCCTCGTGACTCGCGTCTGGCTGTAAGTGGTTTTAGGGCGAGAAGTTCTTCTACGGCGCGATGTGAACGTGCCTCGGTACGTTCCTCCAGAAGTCTTGCGCTGGCTAACATAAGCGCAATGAAAGCGGCTGACGGGAATTCTTGCAGGGCGAGCGCGATGACGAGCGCAAGAATATTGTAGAGATCGATGGTGAGTCGGAATCGAGCGAGGCCCTTGGCGGCACCAACGAGGGTGGGCCAAGCGGAGATCGCTACTAAAAGAATGCTCACGATGGCTACTTGCGGGATAAATGTAATCAGTAATGCGACTACGGGCAGCGTAATCGTGGCGACCTCGACTCGTGAAACAGACATAGCGTCTATTATAAGGCAGGATGCGTAGTCATGCTATGCTTTGCTTATATGGCACGAATGCATTTTCTCCCCGACTGGAAAGGTATTTGGCGATTTTTGAAAGATGGAAAGAGCGATTGGAAACCAAAAGCGATCGCTATTATTGCGATCGCTTATTTGCTTTGGCCTATCGATTTGATTCCTGATTTGGTCCCCTTGCTTGGCTGGCTTGATGATTTGGGATTTATCGGACTTGCGAGCTGGTACTTGCTGCGTGCGAGTTCTGAGTATTCTAAGCGAATCGGAGGGAAAGACTAGCCTTTCCTTACGCCCATCATCCAGCGGGTTACGCCTGCATCTTTATCGCCGCCATGATCGGACCAGACGGCTTCAAAGCCTTCGATAGGCATGATGCGAATTCCTGATTCCGTGATTGGGTCCATCATGAAGATTTTCATCTTGCCAACATCGTAGACGACGGAATAGTGGTCTTTGCCTTCAAGTTGCCAGCCAACAATGACTGGGACATCTTCATCTACAAAGTGGCGGATATCATTAATGGTGGCCTTTTCAAGGTCTGTAACCTTGAGTTTAGCGGCCTGTGCTCCGGAGATCATTTTGGCATGCGACGCATGTTCATCTGGTGTCACTTCACAGAGCTTCGCGATCTCGTCATGCGTATACTCTTTTTTGTAATAGGTCAGTACGACTTTCAAAGCGGCTGGACCACAGAGACCGGGGAGCATTCGGACGGGTGTCATTGGTTGCATACAGAAAAGGGAAATGTCGTTTTATGTTTTATGCTCCGCGCTTTGTGACTTAGGACGGTCTGGCATTTGGAATTCCTGAACGGCTTCATCAAGCTGTTCACGTCTCTCTATTTCTGAGAGTTCAAGGATCGACTTACTCACATTGGTCGGATTTGGTATTTGCTCAAAGATGAATCGTGTTTTTTCTCCAGCGGTTTGGATTTCTACCTCGCCAAAATTAAACAATGTTTCTGCGACGCCTTTCACGGTACTGGTTACGTCCTGAACACGATAGAGCCGGAGTTCTGAAACGGTGCGTGCAAATAAACCTGTTTGCTCGATGTTAAGGACGCGTTTTGTGGTCACGATCCAGACATCCAAGTAGTAGTCCATGAAGTTCTGGAAGAGGAATAGCCAAGCAAACAGAAAAAAGGCAGATGCTCCGAGTACGACAAGCGGCATGAGCGCTGGGTCTGTGACAAGTTCCGATTGATAGAGCGGGAGATACCAGGCTAGAAGGGGGACCGAGCCGAGTAAGAGGGCGTAACCGAGAGCAAGCCAGAAGATCGTAAATGGATGGCGATGCAGAACATGCACGATTTTTTCATCGGGCACGGCATTGGGCAGGTGATGGAGATCCAGCATGTGATTATGGAGTAATTCCTGGGAGTGTCGTTGGAATCAGGGAGATGGTTTGAGTCCAATCGACTCCGAGTAGATACCATCCTGTCGCCGCCAAAACGAATACCGCAACCAAGATAAAAGCCGAGTTACTGGCCGTTGTCATGTATCCAGAGACACCAAAACGGATACTCATGGCGCTGGTGATTAGAGCCAACAAGCCAAAGCCCAGAATCAGAATGGCCCAGATGGCAAGGAAGAGGATTAACGGAACCATATTATGGCAGGATTATACCTTGGCGTTCCGGTGGCGTGAAGCCGAGATGGCTATAAGCAAGGTCGGTGGCCATGCGTCCGCGTAGCGTGCGATCAAGTAGGCCTTGCTGTAACAAGAAAGGCTCTATAACTTCTTCTAGTGTCTCCATTTCTTCCGCGGTTGCTGCTGCGAGCGTGGAGAGTCCGACCGGGCCGCCTTGGAATTTTTCGACGAGTGCTTTTAGTACACGTCGATCTGCTTCATCGAGTCCAAGTTTGTCGATTTCAAGGGCGGTTAGGGCTTTGTCGACAACCTGATGATCAAGGATGCCGCCAGCCATGACTTGCGCGTAATCGCGGACACGTTTGAGTAAGCGGTTGCCGATGCGTGGTGTGCGGCGGCTGCGATTGGCGATCAACTCAAGAGGTGCGCCTTCCATGCTGAGGCCAAGTAATCCGGAGCTGCGACGCAAGATTTCACGCATTTCATCCGGACCATAAAAATCGAGGTGGAAATGCATGCCAAAACGATCGCGCAGTGGCGCTGAAAGCATGGAGAGACGCGTGGTGGCACCGATGATCGTGAAGCGCTTGAGATCAAGACGTAATGCGCGGGCGGTAGGACCTTTTCCAATAACGAGGTCGAGCGCAAAGTCTTCCATTGCTGGATAGAGGACTTCTTCAATGGAGCGGTTCATGCGATGGATTTCATCGATGAAGAGGATGTCACCTTCTTCCAAGTTGGTCAGAATGGCTGCTAAATCACCGACGCGCTCCAAAGCTGGTCCGCTCGTTACCCGGATATTTGCCCCCATCTCATTGGCGATGACATGAGCCAGCGTTGTTTTGCCAAGACCCGGTGGCCCATAGAGTAAAACGTGATCACAGGCTTCTTTACGGCCTTTGGCTGCTTCTAAAAATATGCGGAGATTCTCTTTTACAACGGCTTGGCCGATAAAATCGCCCAAGGTTTTAGGGCGTAGGGCTGCATCGAACCCGGCTTCTTTAGGCTCGAGTTCCGGAGCGACGAGGCGCTGTTCGTCGGTTTGTTCCATATCTGTTCGCGTCGATCCTAGCGCGAATGTTCGCACAAGACAAAGTCTCTCGATTCTGTCAGCATGGACGCCATGATGAAGGTAATCGAATTCTTTCTCCATCTTGATAAGCACCTTTCTTCCCTTATCGCGATGACGGGCCATTGGTCGTACGCCGTCATTTTTTTGATTATTTTTTGTGAGACCGGTTTGGTTGTTACGCCGTTTTTGCCCGGTGACTCTTTGCTGTTTGCTGCAGGATCACTTGCCGCAATTGGCTCTTTTAATATTTGGGTATTGCTTGTCGTGTTGCTCGTGGCGGCGATTGTCGGAGATGCTGTTAATTATTGGATTGGTCGAGAAGCTGGATTGAAATTGCTTGAAGGGCCGTTATTTCGATTTGTTGATAAAAAACATTTGGAGATGGCAAATCGTTTTTATGAAAAACATGGTGCCAAGGCGATTGTGTTTGCGCGTTTTGTCCCGATCATGAGAACGATTGCGCCTTTTACGGCGGGGATTGCACGGATGGATTATCCAAGATTCTTTCATTACAATGTCGTCGGTGCGTTGATCTGGGTTGTGTTGTTTACGTTTGGTGGATATTTGTTTGGGAATATCCCAGTCGTTAAAGACAATTTTAGTCTTGTGATTCTTGGTGTGCTTGTGGTTTCTGTCTTGCCAGTTCTATTTGAATGGTTGCGAGCGCATCGTACTCATAAGCTAGCTGACAAAATCCCGGAGGCGTGATAGAACAGCGCCGCGCCCGGGTGGCGGAATTGGTATACGCGGAGGACTTAAAATCCTTAACCCGTAAGGGTGTGCGGGTTCGACTCCCGCCCTGGGCACCAGAACAGAACTTAACGGCTTTTTCAAAGCCAGAAGGTGGGACGCACGAAGTGCGTCCCAATGGTTCCCCCTCATTTTTCCAAACGACTTCGGATTCC
>Ga0163152_10001378_pt1 | contig 38513 bp, 29 predicted proteins | sample OliLakLV19MP8IB2_FD_148635 | JGI IMG/M metagenome (GOLD analysis project Ga0163152, IMG submission 148635) | Freshwater microbial mat bacterial communities from Lake Vanda, McMurdo Dry Valleys, Antarctica - Oligotrophic Lake LV.19.MP8.IB-2 | ecosystem: Environmental > Aquatic > Freshwater >...
TTTTAGCCCTCGCAACACTCCACAGCAAACTCCAAAAAAAAGACCATACCGGTCTCATTTTGTTTCCAATCTCACCTGTTCTTTCAAGGCTGGGGTCAGGATGTCTGAGGCTGGAATCGACCTGGCACCGGAGGGAAGACGCCTTGGAAAGAGGCGTTTTTTCGTTTTTCCTAAGAACTTGCCCGGGTGATTGGGTTGGATTAGCTTTCGCGCTCTATGGAAGATTCCACGCCTTCATCTCAGCCTGGCGGTTCCCCTCCGCCTCCTCCGCCTTTGCCACCACGTCAATCGGCGATCCCGCCCATCATCAGTCCCGTGATGTCGGCACGGCAAAAATCTGCGACGGGCTGGAAGGTCTTCGCCATTATTTTAATGGTGGTGCTTGGCATCGTGATCGTGAGCAATTTTGTTTCATTCGGCGACCACCTTCTTGCTTCGGGAAGCGGCGTGCATGAGAAACACAAAATCCTTCACGAAGTCACGATCGAAGACAACCGGTCGGAGCATAAGATCGCGGTCATCGAGGTGTCCGGCGTCATCAGTGGAGGTTCGATGGATCATTCCGGTATGACGATGGTGGAGGCCATTTCCGAACAGTTCAAGGCGGCCGGCAAAGCGGAGGAAATCAAGGCGGTGATTCTAAAAATCGATAGTCCGGGTGGAGAAGTCCTGGCTTCGGATGAAATTTATCATGTCATTGAGGAATTCCAGAAGAAGCACAAAAAACCCGTAGTGGCGAGCATGCAATCGCTGGCGGCCTCGGGCGGATATTATGTCGCCGCACCCTGTCAATGGATTGTGGCCAACGACATGACGATAACCGGCAGCATTGGGGTGATCATGCATGGTTACAATTACCGTGGGTTGATGGACAAAATCGGGCTGGTGCCGGAGGTTTTTAAAAGCGGCAAGTTCAAGGACATGTTGAGCGGCGACAAGAAACCCGAAGAAATCTCTTCGGAAGAACGGGAGATGGTGCAAAACCTGGTGATGGAAACCTACAGCGTCTTCACCAATATTGTAGTCAAGGGAAGGTCGGAATCGGCCCGGTTAAATGCGGGTGAAGGCAAGCAACTAAGCCCGGAATGGATGAACTACGCGGATGGAAGAATTCTTTCCGGACGGCAAGCCGAATCGCTGGGATTTGTGGACGAACTCGGAGACTTCCGGAAGTCGGTGAAAAGGGCCATGACCCTCGCCAATATTTCCGATGCCGATCTGATCCAGTATCAGCAGCCGTTTGACCTCGGGAATCTGTTTAAACTTTTTGGAAAGACTGAAGCCAGGACGGTGAAGCTGGACCTGGGGATTAAACGGTTGAACTTGCAACCGGGAAGCCTCTATTTCCTCTATCCACTGGCGATTCCTTGATTTAACAGACCCATGGGACGCGAAAATCTCCTGATGTTCGGAGACACTCAAAGCGACGCCAACATGCTTTACGCGGTTGGAATGTTCGTTCCCGATCCCTTTATTTTCATCCAGGCCGACGGAGTTTCTCATATCGTCATGAACGATCTGGAAATCGACCGGGCCAGGAAGCAGGCCAAGCATTGCCACGTTTTTTCGCTGAAAAACTATCAGGACCGGCTCCGTCGGAAAAAAGGCGGGCCTGTTGGATTTGCGCCCGTCATCAAAGCGGTCATCGCCGATTTAAAAATAAAACGATTGCTGGTCCCGTCCGATTTTCCGCACGGCCTGGCCAAAGAGCTGCGCAACCTCAAGATCAAGGTCAAGATCAAGGAGGGAAGTTTTTTCCCGGAACGGGAAATCAAAACTTCCGATGAAGTTAAAAAAATCAGCGCCGCGTTGATGATGGCAGAGGTCGGGCTGGCAGAGGGTATCCAGGTCTTGAAAAGTTCCAAGATCGGGCGGAACCGCAGCCTGCTTTACAGAAACAACCCCCTTACATCGGAAAAACTCCGGGCCATCATCGACATCGCCATCCTCCAGGCCGGTGGACTGGCCAGTCACACCATCGTCGCCGGAGGGCTGCAAGGATGCGATCCTCACGAGCGTGGACACGGTCCTTTGCAGGCCCATGAACCGATCATTCTCGATGTTTTTCCCAGGTCCCAGAAAACCGGTTATTTCGGTGACATCACCCGGACCGTGGTGCGGGGTAGAGCCAGTGAAGCCGTGCGGCGCTTATATGCGACGGTTTCGAGCGGCCAGGAGATTGCGTTTCGAGAACTCAAGGACAAATCGAGCGCGGTCTCGCCACATCAGGCGGTGGAGGCGTTTTTTGCCAAAGCCGGGTATAAAAGTGGAAAACGAAACGGGCGCATGGAAGGGTTTTTTCATGGAACCGGCCATGGATTGGGTTTGGAACTGCACGAAGGCCCGAGGTTAAGTTCCAGCTCAGTTGATACGTTGCGAGCCGGCCAGGTGGTCACGGTGGAACCTGGGCTTTATTATGCCGGGACTGGCGGCGTTCGACTGGAGGATGTAGCTCTGGTCACCGCAGGCAAGGCGCGCAACCTGACCAAATTTGAGAAGGTATTGGAAATTTAGCCGGGATTTCCACATGCAACCGGAAAAATCTCTGGTATATCTTCCCAGGATTTTGCGTCGGACAGCCGTCTGGCGGTTTTGAAAATGTCTGGTAAATAGAGATTGTTAATAAGAGTCAGGAGAGCGAGGCATTTATGATGATGATGTTTTTATTGTTTGCGATACCGGGTCTTTTGATCGGTTTATACGCCCAGTATAAACTCTCTACCACGTACAAACATTTCCTGCAGGTGGGAAATTCACGGGGGATCAGCGGTGCCCAGGCCGCGCGTGAAATCCTCGACAACGCCGGGCTTGGTGCCATGCCGGTGGAGGAGGTGGGCGGCCATCTTTCGGATCATTATGACCCGGTTAAAAAAGCCCTTTTTCTATCGAGCGAAAATTATCATGGACGCTCCATTTCCGCCATCGGGGTGGCGGCCCACGAAGCGGGGCATGCTTTGCAGCACCAGGCTTCCTACGCCTTTCTGAACCTGAGAATGATGCTGGTGCCGGCCACCCAATTTGCCAGCAGCGCGGCGCAGTTCATTTTCCTGCTTAGTTTTTTTGTCGCCTCATTTGCTTTCTTGGCCAAGTTCGCTGTCGGAATTTTTGCCGTGATCGCACTTTTCCAAATCATCACACTGCCGGTTGAATATGACGCCAGCAGCCGGGCCAAGGCGCAGCTTTTGAAGCTTGGTCTGATAACCTCGCAGGAAAGCCCGGGAGTTTCCAAGGTGTTGGGAGCTGCGGCGCTGACCTACGTTGCCGCCATGGTTTCAGCCGTCATGACCCTGATCCATTGGATTTTGATAGCCCGTTCCTCGGATCGTGACTGATATCAATCCCAGGCGAAAACATTCCAGGGAGAGCCTGCCATGATCCAAACTGGAGGCTGTTCAAAAAAAGGTGGTTTGTTAGCTTCCGCATGCATGATCACTAGCACCCAAAACAAAGGCGTCATCGAAGAGATTTCTGCGGGCATCCGGAACATCCCCGACTTCCCAAAACCCGGCATTCAATTTAAAGACATCACACCCCTTTTGGCTGACTATCGTTTGTTCAACCAGGCGGTTGAACAACTGGTCGGTCATTTTAAACCGGGAACCATCGATGCCGTGGTCGGCATTGACGCGCGGGGTTTCATTTTTGCCGCAGCCGCAGCCATGAAGCTACAATGCGGGATGGTGCCGATCAGGAAAAAAGGCAAACTGCCTTTTGATACTTACGAAGAAAGTTACGACTTGGAATACGGATCCAACACCGTGGCCATCCATACAGACGCGGTCCGGTCGGGCGGCAGAGTGTTGTTGATCGACGACCTGCTGGCCACGGGCGGAACTGCGGTCGCCGCCGCGAATCTTTTGAGGAAACTGGGTTGCGACATCCTTGAAATCACCTTTCTGATAGAACTTGGATTTCTCAATGGCCGGGAAAAACTCAAAGGTTTTCCTGTTCGATCACTGATTGTTTATTAACCCTCCCCGGCATGGAGTGGTTATTTTCCATAGATGTTGCGGTATTTAGATGGATCAACGCGTCCTTGAGCAACCGGCTCTTCGACGTATTGATGCCTTTCCTCAGCCACGCCCCGTTTTTCTGGCCCACGGTGTTGTTGATGCTCCTGATAGTCATTTTCCGGGGCGGTCCCCGCAGCCGGGTCTGGGTCACATTCATCGTGCTGGGGGTGATTCTCGGAGATGGTGTCCTGTGTTCGCTGATCAAAAACGCCGTCCATAGACCCAGGCCGTTTCAGACTCTTGATGATGTCTTGCTGCTTGTTGGCCGGGGGAACTTCGGAAGCATGCCTTCCGGCCATACCTTCAACTGGTTTTCCGCCACGTTCATCACCTACGTTTTTTACCGACGCAGCATCTGGCTCATGTTGCCACTGGCATTCGGGGTCGGATTTTCAAGAATTTACAACGGGGTGCATTATCCCAGCGACGTGGTGGCGGGAGCCCTGCTCGGTGCCGGTTTTTCCGCATTCCTCGTCTGGAGCACCAACACAGTCTGGCAGGTCGCAGGGCCGCGCTGGTTTTCTGCCTGGCATCGATCCCTGCCAAATTTGCTTGAGCCTGTATGGAAGGATTTTGCCGCGCCCACGCTTGAGCCGACTCCGGGCATTCGAGCTCAGACCGAACTTCAATGGCTACGTTTCGGTTATGTTCTGGTCTGGGGTCTCTGCCTCGCACGCCTGGTTTATCTCGCAGCGGGAAAGATCGAGTTGAGCGAGGACGAAGCTTATCAATGGATATGGTCCAAACATCTTGCGCTTTCTTATTACAGCAAGCCTCCGTTGATCGCTTATACGCAGTTTCTTGGAACCAGCATTTTTGGTGACAACGCATTTGGAGTCCGGTTTTTCTCTCCGATACTGACGGCTGTCGTCTGCACCGCATTGCTCCGGTTTTTTTGGAGGGAGTTGTCAGGCCGGATCGGTTTTGCGGTGGTTCTAGCCGCGACCGCCACCCCGCTTTTCGGGGTTGGGTCGATCTTGATGACCGTTGATCCGTTATCCGTTTCGTTTTGGACCTTCGGAGTGCTTGCCGGATGGCGGGCAGTGGGGGTGAAAGGAACCACGCGTGACTGGTGTTGGCTCGGATTCTGGATGGGGCTCGGTTTTTTGAGCAAATACACCAACCTGTTTCAATGGCTTTGTCTTGCCCTTTTATTTCTCTTCTTCAAACAGGCCAGACACCACCTGGCCCGGCCGGGACCTTACCTGGCCCTTGGCATCAATCTTCTGTTCACGATTCCGGTGCTTGTCTGGAACGCCAGCCGCGATTGGATCACCGTGGCGCATGTGGCTCACGACGGAAGGCTGGGGCAGGCGAATCATGAGCCATGGCACCGGTATTTGAATGAATTCGCCGCCGCCGAGTTTGCTTTGTTGAACCCGGTGTTTTTTATCGGCGGGCTGATTGCTTTTTTTGGGTTTTGGAGAAAAAAGGATTTTGATTTTAGAAAAGCCTACTTCTTTTTTATGGGGGCGCCGGTTTTCCTTTTTTATCTGGCATTCACTTTCCACGCGCGGGTCTTTCCCAACTGGATCGCACCGTCAGTTCTGCCTTTGATTTGCCTCATGGTGTTGTATTGGTCGGATCGATGGAACAAGCGGTGGGTGAGAAGACTTTTTTTCATAGGTATCGGACTCGGAGTCAGCGCCATCACCCTGCTGCACGACACCAATCTGCTGGGAAAACTGACCGGACGCCATCTGCCGCCTCAGAAGGATCCATTGCGCCGGGTTCGCGGCTGGAAGACGACTGCGGAACTGGTGGAGGAACAACGAGAAAGGCTGGAGGCTGAAGGTCAAAAGCCGTCTTTCATCATCGCGGATCACTACGGAATGGTGGGCCAGCTTTCTTTCTACAACAGCAAAGCGCGCGAACAAATTCAGAATGAGCCGCTGGTTTATTATTTGTGGACGGCCAAACCCGACAACCAGTTTTATTTTTGGGATACCTACACCAATCGTGTGGGGCAGAACGCGATTTATGTCCAGCAGATGGATGACCCCGAATTGGTTTCCGGTTGGGTCAAAAAATGGTGGCGAGGCGAAACCAACTTTACCTCCTCCGCAAACGTGGTGTTAAGACCTCCGCCGGAGCTGATCACCAAGCAGTTTGGCACCGTCAAGGACCTCGGGATGTTTGAAGTTCATTACCGTGAAAATCGGATTTTTCGCCGCGTTCAACTTTTTGAATGCCGAAACCTGCTGCCGCCTTGAGTTTGAATGAAGGACCGCCCTCACCCTGCCCTCTCCCCCGGGAGAGGGAATAGTTATCGGCGCATACTGCTCATTCAGATGCGATTTTTGACAACACCGTCCTCGGACAGAAGGTGCGGAAAACCGCAATCCCAATCAACGCGTCCCCTTCACACCCAACGCGGCGAGCGTCCTCCCTCTCCTGGGGGCCTGGGGGAGAGGGCCGGGGTGAGGGCGGTTTTCAGGTCTTCCAGGGTGAGGGCGTTCGTCTATCTCACTCTCGTTTTCCATGAGCGGCAAATTTGACTCTCTGATATGTCCGAATTAAAAAATGTGGAATTCCAAGTACGGGACTATGACCTCGCGCTAACGCTTGATTCCGGCCAGACCTTTCGATGGACCGAGACGCCAGTAGGATGGGAAGGAGTGATTTCCGGCAGATGGATTCGGCTACGACAGGTTTCCCCACAACTCATCCGGGCCAGTCTCTCTGATGCGGACGACGATTGGTCCTGGCTCAAAGATTATCTTCAGCTCGATTTTCCTTACCACGAGATGCTGGAAAATTTTCCCGCTGATCCGCATCTCTCGCGGGCCATCGAGGCATGCAGCGGGCTGCGTCTGCTTCGGCAGGATCCCTGGGAAACACTCGCTTCATTCATCTGTTCCTCAACCAAACAGATCGTTCAAATCCGGCAGATCGTTGAACTGCTGAGCCGGCGGTTGGGCGGTCCTGTTCAGTCCGTGCAAGGAAACAGTTTTTCCTTCCCCTCAGTTGAGCAGGTGGCCACAGCACCCCTGAGCCTCCTGCTGGAATGCAAGTTGGGTTTCAGAGCCCGCTATCTTAAGGAGACGGCGGAAATGATCCTTGGAGACAAAATCGATCTGAAAAACCTCGGAGAACTTTCAACGGAAGAAGCACGGGAAAAGTTGATGCAATTTCCGGGTGTAGGCCGGAAGGTCGCAGATTGTGTGCTCCTTTTCGGATACGGGTTTCAGGACGCCTTTCCAATCGATGTCTGGATCATCAAAGCTTTGCAAAGACTCTATTTTCCGCGTCGGAAAAAGAACCTGATACAACTGCAACGCTTTTCCGCCCGGCATTTCGGGCCGCACGCAGGGTACGCTCAGCAATTCCTTTTTCACTACATGCGTGTGGTCGCTTCAGTTTAAGACAAGCATGGAGCGGAACTCAGCTGGGGTTTGCCGGCGCGAGCTCGGCGATGTTCACGAACAAATTGCCAGGAGTGCACCCTTGGTTTTGTTTGGTTTTGACTTGCCTCAGGGCTGCAAATAGGGCGAAGCGCGGATGATGTCGCGGGCCTGGGTCAGGTGTTCTTTCCGGACGTAGGCAGTGCCTCCTGCTTTGGCCACCGCTTCCCGGATATCTTCGCCCAGGTGCATCGTGATCAGGAGCACCCGCGCCTCAGGAAACTGTTTTTTGATCGATTCAGTTGCGGTGAGGCCATCCACGGGAGACATGTCAAAATCGAGCACCACCCAGTCGGGCCTTCTTTCAATGTATTGCAGTATGGCCTCGTAACCATCGTTGCATTCCACAAATTCGGCTTCAGCCGCGCTGAACATGCTGATGAAAGCACGGCGAAAAGCGGCATGATCATCCGCAATCAGGATTTTGATTTTGCGCGGCGGGTTGGATGAGTGGTTCATAAGCTTTCGTGCATCTTATCCGGCGGATGGGAGGGTGGCAACCCGGCACTGAACCTGGCCGCCGCTGGGGGTGTGATTAAAACTGGGTGAGTTTCCTAACGGATCGCGGTTCTGTGAACCGCAGCACATCGCAAAACCTGAACGTCCGGAACCTCCCACAACCCCGACAGTTGCCGCCTGCTGCTCACAGAGCCGCGGTCCGTGGAGGTCTCCTGACATCTCACCCACTTTTATTCGCACCCCGCCGCTGGTGGGGGCGGGGATAAAAACCTGGAGCGATGCGTTCCCATGACAATGGGAAGAAATACGCTTTACTGGCATTGCATAAAAAACTAATAGCAGACGAGATGAAACTCGATGTTGTCCTCTCTCCTGGCGAATTTCAAAATCTTAAGAACCGCGATTTGAGCGGGGTCACCTGCGTTGTTTTCGACATCTTGAGAGCCACCACCAGCATGACCGTCGCGCTGGCCAACGGCGCAGCCGCGATCATTCCGGTCCAGGAAATTGCGGAAGCGGTCGAGATCAGGCGGAATAATCCTGACTTTTTGCTCGCCGGAGAACGTCACGGATTGCGGATAACCGCGGAGCTGACCGGTGAGTTGGATTTTGAATACGGAAATTCGCCGCGGGAATTCAGCCGGGGAGTGGAAAACCGCACCATAGTCATGACCACCACCAATGGAACGCGAGCTCTGAAAGCCTGTGAACATGCAGAACATGTCATGATCGGCAGCTTCCTCAATTTGAAGGCGGTGATCAGTCATCTGGAACTGAGGATGCCGGCGTCCCTCCTTCTGGTCTGTGCCGGCACTTATGAGGAGGCATCGTTCGAGGATGTTCTGGCGGCGGGGGCGGTTGCGGACGGACTGTGGGATTATTGCCAGGATGAAGGGGCTTCGGATGCGGCGCAAATTGTTCGTGAGATTTTCCGGCAAAACAGTGGAAACCTGAACGGTGCCATGCGACACGCACGGAATGGTCGCCGGTTGTTGAAGATTCCGGAGCTTCGGGATGATGTGCCGTTTTGTTTGCAACGAGATCTTTATGATTTTACCGCTGCGCTGAAGGAGGGATGTGTCAGGCGGACCGCGGTTCTGTGAACCGCAGCAGTGCGCCAAACCTGAACGTCCGGAACCTCCCACAACCCCGACAGTTGTCACCGGCTGCGGCTGATCGAGGAAGATACAGCCGCGGTCCGCGGCCTCACCCGTTTTTAATCGCGCCCGAATCCGGCACTGGCATGAAATCGCCTTTGACATACGGAATGCAGATTGGCATCGTTCCGCCTCACTTTTCGGATGAACCTTTGGCCCGGAAACGCGGGTGAGCGGAGCCGGAGCCGTATCAGATAAAATTATGGCAGACTTAGTCGGAAATCTTTTGGTAGCGCAGTCCGGCGGCCCCACGGCCGTCATCAATGCCAGTGTCGCAGGCGTCATTCAGGAAGCTGGAAAGCATGAATGCATCGAGGAAATCTACGGTGGTTTGAACGGGATCCTCGGCATCTTGAATGAAGAACTCATCGACATCAATGATGAGAAGGCCAGGACCATCGAGGGGTTGAAATACACGCCCGCAGCCGCGCTCGGAACCTGCCGTTACAAGATTAATTTCGCCAAAAAACCGGAGCAAGCCGCCCGTGACATGGACCGTTTGTTCGAAGTCTTTAAAGCCCACAACATCCGCTACTTTTTCTACGCTGGCGGGAACGATTCCCAGGACACCGCGCAAAAAATTCACGAAGAAAGCATCAAGCGGAACTTTGAAGTCCGGGTCATCGGTGTCCCGAAGACCATCGACAACGATCTTCCGCACACCGATCACTGCCCGGGTTTCGGGTCGGTCGCCAAATACAACGCCGCGACCGTGATGGAAGTGGCGGCCGATGTGAGCAGCATGGCCACCGACGACGGAGCCTGCTGCATCATCGAAGTCATGGGCCGTGGGACAGGCTGGATCGCCGCCAGCAGCGTGCTGGCCAAACGTGCGCCCTCCGATGCTCCGCACATCATCCTCGTGCCGGAGATTCCGTTTAACGAAGAAGTTTTTCTGGCCCGGGTCAAAGCCACGGTGGCGGAGCTCAAATATTGCATCGTGGTGGTGGGGGAAGGGTTGAAAAAAGTCGATGGAACTGAATACAGCGCCGACAGCAGCCGGTTGGATGCGTTCGGGCACCCGGTCCTTTCCGGGGCGGCGGATCGTCTGGCGGAGCTGGTTCAGGGAAAACTCAACACCAAGACCCGCACGATTAAACTGGGATATGCCCAGCGTTGTGCCGCCCATTATGCGAGCTTGGTTGACATGCAGGAAGCCGTGGCCTGCGGCGAGGCGGCGGTCCGTGCAGCTTTAGAAGGCAAGAGCGGGTTCATGGTCAAGATCGTCCGTACCAGCGCGCCCGGAGCGCCGTATCGTTGGAAAACCGACCTTCATGATCTGAAAGAAATCGCCAATTTGGAAAACATGATTCCTCGCGACTGGCTGAGCGCTGATGGGTTGATGCCGAATGAAAAATTTGTCCAATACGCCCGGCCTTTGATTGAAGGTGAAGTCAAAGTGCCGACCGAAGGCGGGTTGCCGAAATACGTCACCTTGGAAAAGAGCCGGGTGGAGAAGACCCTGCCACCGCGATGATTGTCGTCTAGTCGCAGCTGATGTATTGAATGCAAAGACCGGGTTTAAACCCGGTCTTTTTTCTGCCAGCATTCCGGTGGTAACACTTTGTCCTGAAATTCTGAACAAGCCGCCCCGAGTTCGACAAGGAGCTTTTGAATCGTGGTCCGGTGAATACCGTTCATGCGAACGGTTGCGCGAAGCGAATTTCCTTCTACCAAACAGGCGACCACTTGGACTTTTTCAGAAAAGGAAAATTCCATCACGATGAAAAACGCTGAACTAATACTTATGTCTGCCCTCAGCTCAACTTTGGTTACGGCCTCAATTTCTGACGGGGTTGCCCAAAGCGTGATTACGAGCAATGCCTATTATTTTTCCAAGACTACTTTTTCGAACGACGAAGCTCCTTCCGAGTTGAACCTCAAAAAAGAGTTCGATAATTTGGTTGAGCAATGGAGAATGGAAACGTTGGCATCATCCATCGTTTCCTCAAGGTATCGGAATCCATCTTATCGAAAGATAATTTCCATGGGCATCCAGGCGGTGCCTTGGGTTCTCTCCGAACTGCGAGACAGACCGGATCGTTGGTGTTCCGCCTTGGTTGATCTAACGGGAGAGAGGAAGATTGAGAATGAATCTGATTCTTTTCAGTCCGCTGCTGAGAAATGGCTAAAGTGGGGCAGGGAGCAGGGTCACAATGTGTGAGCGAGTGCCTCCCGGCCTTGAAGACCGAAGACCAATTCCAGAATTTACTCCTATCTGGCTATCACAAAACCAGCGAACCAGACGCCAATTACAATTGCGTAGCGTGGGCAGCTGAACACGATAAGACCAAATGGTGGGAGCCCGCAGAACCGCTTGAGCCGGGAATGCATTGGCCGGTAGCGGTTCCAAAGGGCTACTATCCAGAAAACTTCGTTGGGCTTTTCGACCATCTTGGCTTTTCCATATGCAATTCAGCGGAGTTGGTTCCGGCTTTGATTGCCCGGTCGCCTGCTGGACAATCTTGTAGGCGACCTAGTTCAGGTCTTTCTTTGGTGTGCTTGAGATTCAAACTGTAACACCACCAGCATTCCGGACTATTTCAAAAGTGACGGCACCGGATTGGCGGCTTGAAAAACGAAGGTTCTTACAGATCCGATCCCAAGCTGAAGATCAAATTTTGCCAGACCCTCAGGGATGATGAAGCTGATCCCTTCATTGTGATGAATGGATTTGTCGAGACCATGGCCCGTGATCGGCTGACCTTGCGGGCCGGTGAGCGACAGGATTTTGCCGCCAACCAGCAAACCCGGCGCATGTAAATGAAGTCGGACAGAAGTTTTCATCGGGCCTTTGGATTTTGTGTGTTCGACCTGGTTTTCCGCCCCTTGTGTCACTGCTTCAGACTCAGGAAAAATGGTGACAGTAACATCCCGGAGGAGGTTGGAAAAAGTCAGATGCGCTCCGGAAAGAATGTTGGATACGGAGATGTCGTTCAAAGTAAGGATTTCGTCTTGAAAAAAATTAGATTCTTTCCGCAGGAGAACTTTGACCGATATCAGGCCTTTGTCGGGAAGAACTGTGCTTCCGCGACCTGACCAGCTTCCTTCTGCAGGCAGGCAGCGAAAGCTCGCGCTAGGATCGTTGGCGGCGTTTTTTTTCAGTGGTTCCAGGTTGAATACGGCACCGTTCCCGGAGCCGGACTTGAGTTCAGCCTCAAACGGCACCCATTCGGGAGCGTTGTTTTTCAAGTGCAGGACGGTTTGGCGCACCAGATCCGGATTTGCGTCCGATTTGGATTCCCTGACTGGAGAAGGTAAACGCCATTCCAGCTTTTCCAGAACCACTTCATGGTTGGATAATCGTTGGCGGGACACTTCTTCTTCCAGAGGTTTTGAAGGCGAAACGGCAGGGTGACCGTGGTTTGAGACCAGGAGATTGGTGATTTGGTTCCAGCTTTTACCCGGTTCCCTGTGGTAAATGTGGATCTGGAATTGTGAGGAATCTCTGGGGAAAACCGGGTTCTCATAAAAAATACGTTCTTTGACCAGTTTCTGACCCGGGCCCCGTGAAGAAGTCAGGAAATTGACCGAGCGGTTCATGAAGGGGAATTCGACCCCGGTTTGCGGGTCAAAAAGGGCGAGGTGCAAACTCCCGTTGACAGCCGAGGAAAGCAGGCTGAGCCCGTGCTGGCGTTCGATCCAGAATCCAAGTGATCCACCACTGTTGAGCGTCGAGTTTCGGGTGTATGAACCATAAAACTTGGAAGGCAGAAGATTGGGAAGGTGGCGAGTCAGAAATTTTTCCAAGAGACCGCCATCGTGAACCAAAAAATTAGTCGCAACCCCCAGGCAATAAACTTGTAAATCGTCCCCCCCGGGCAAGTGGACGATTTGAGAGGATGCGTTGGATTCCCGCCGGAGGAATAAAATTCCCGTGCCGATGCTCAGAACCAAAACCAGCCCGATCACGGTCATGGTGATTCTTCGCATCGGTGCATCTTGCGAAGATAAACCCGCAACCTTCAAGTCCGAAAGGTCGAAAGGTGGGGTGTGATTAAAAGTGGGTGATTACTCTGGCGGACCGCGGTTCTGTGAACCGCAGCACAAGTCAGTCCTTTCGGTGCCGCTTGTTTCAAAGCATTCTTCAGGGCAGAGCTCTGCAGGTCACAGAGGTCACAGACCCGCGCTTCGGGGGGTATCACCCGTTTTTAATCGCGCTCCGAAAGGTGCGGGGACAAAGATAGCTTGCCAGTGTGGAGGAGCTGAGGCTTACTTTTGCGCGATTGTCAAAACGATGAATCTCGATCTTTTAACCAAAGCAAAATGCCTCGGTTTTTCCGACCGTCAGATTGCTCATCTCACCGGTCAGACCGAAGACGCCATTCGTGCTGAACGGAAGAAAAACGGCTTGGTTCCCTCCTTCCGGCTGGTCGATACCTGCGCGGCGGAGTTTGAAGCCTATACCCCATATTTTTACTCGACCTACGACCGTGGAGATGACGAGGCAAAAAGGAGCGACCGTCAAAAGGTCATGATTCTGGGCGGCGGACCGAACCGGATCGGGCAGGGGATCGAGTTTGACTATTGTTGTGTCCACGCCGCGTTTGCACTCAAGGAGGATGGATTCGAAACCATCATGGTCAACTCCAACCCGGAAACGGTTTCCACGGATTATGACACCAGCGACAAGCTTTATTTCGAACCGTTGACCCTTGAAGATGTGCTGCACATTTATGAACGGGAACAATGCTGGGGTGCCATCGCCCAGTTCGGCGGACAAACTCCGCTGAACCTGGCGCTGAGCCTTCAGAAAAATGGTGTCAACATCATTGGCACCTCACCTCAGAGCATCGAAATCGCCGAAGATCGAAAACTTTTTTCGGCCATGCTGGACCGGCTGAAAATTCCGCAACCACCCAACGGCTTGGCGGTGAACGAAACCGAGGCTTTGGAGGCTTCCAAACGGCTCGGTTATCCGGTGCTGGTCCGTCCCTCATTTGTCCTGGGCGGACGCGCCATGCAGATTGTCTATTCGGATCACGAATTGTCGCAATACATGAGGTTTGCAGTCGAGGCTTCGCCCGAGCGGCCTGTGTTGGTGGATAAGTTTCTCGAGGACGCCACCGAGGTGGATGTGGACTGCATCGCGGATGTCGGACGTTTTGAAGACCCGGATGACGGCACGATTGTCATTGGTGGAATGCTGGAGCACATCGAGTTCGCCGGGGTGCATTCCGGTGACGCGGCCATGGTTTTGCCCCCGCACACCTTGTCGCAGAAAATCATCGAGACCATCCGTGAGTACACCCATGCCATGGCGCGGGAACTCAAGGTTGTGGGACTGATGAACGTCCAATACGCCGTCAAAGGAGACGTGGTTTACGTTCTGGAAGTAAATCCGCGGGCATCCCGGACAGTTCCCTTTGTCAGCAAAACCATCGGAGTTCCGCTGGCAAAACTGGCGGCCAGGCTCATGGCTGGAAAAACCTTGAAGGAGCTTGGATTTACCCGTGAGATCTGGACCAGCTACTGGGCGGTCAAGGAGTCCGTATTTCCGTTCAACCGGTTCCACGGCCAGGATATCCTGCTATCGCCCGAGATGCGCTCTACAGGAGAGGTGATGGGCCTGGATGAAGACCTGGGGAGAGCCTACGCAAAATCGCAGATGGCGGCGAACTCGCCGTTGCCGATGTCTGGAAGGGTGTTCATCAGTGTCAGTGATTCGCACAAAGATCATGTGGTCGAGGTGGCGCAGCAATTCGTGGCACTCGGTTTCGAAATTGTGTCCACCAGCGGAACCGCCACCGTGCTGGAGAAGGCGGGAATCAAGATTCAACGGATTTCCAAGGTGAGCGAGGGACGGCCCAACGCGCTGGATCTGTTGAAAAACCGGGAGATCCAGATGGTGATCAACACTCCGTCAGGCCAGATTCCACGTGCGGATGAAATCAAGATCCGCACCACCGCCGTTTACACGGGGACGCCGATCATGACCACTCTGAGCGGTGCTAAAGCGGCCGCCCTCGGCATCGCCGCCTTGAAAAAGAACGGTTATGCTGTGAAGACGATTCAGGAGTTTCAGCAGATGCTCCACGACAGATAGTCATTGTCAACGTCACGAGATTCAGAACCTGCCTTCGCGAAGCATGTCCCGCGAAGGACAAATCCATATATGCGAAAGACCAAAATCATAGTGACGCTGGGTCCGGCGACGGAGTCGGCGGAGATGATCGGCAAATTGATCGATGCCGGAATGAACATTGCCCGGCTGAACATGTCGCACGCCAAACACGAGACTGTCCGGCAGATGGTGTTCGACATCCGGGCCGCCGCGCATGCTCGCAACACTTTTGTGGGAATTTTGATGGACACACAAGGTCCGGCCATCCGGACCGGTGACCTCCCGGTGGCGCTAGATCTGAAGCCCGGCGAGATTTTCACGCTTACTGTCCGTGGTGAGAAGAGCGAGGAGCGGCACTCGGTGGATGTCAACTATGACAACCTGATCAACGACATTCATGTGGATGACGTTGTTTTGATCGACAACGGCGAAATCCGGATGAAGGTGTTGAGCAAGTCGGCCAACCACATCAAATGCGAGGTGCTCACGCCTGGAAAGCTGGGCAGCCGCCGTCATATCAATCTTCCCGGGGTCAAGGTCAGTCTCCCGGCGTTGACCCATAAAGATCTGAAGGACATCGAGCTTGGCCTTGAGCTGGAGGTGGATTACATCGCCCTCTCGTTTGTACGCGAAGCCAAGGACATCCGGCAGCTCCGGGCGGTGGTTGAAAATGCCAAGAGACGCCCGTTTATCGTGGCCAAGATTGAGGATCAGCAGGCGGTGAAGAACCTCAATGAAATCATCCAGGAAGCGGACGGAATCATGGTGGCCCGGGGCGATTTGGGGATTGAATGTCCCTACGAGGAGCTTCCGATCATTCAAAGAAGAACCGTGAAGACCTGCCTGCGCCTGGGCAAGCCGGTCATCGTGGCGACGCACATGCTGGAGAGCATGATCAACAATCCGGTCCCCACCCGGGCGGAAATCACCGACGTGGCCAACGCAGTTTTCGAACAGGCGGACGCCATCATGCTCAGCGGCGAATCGAGTGTGGGACGTTATCCGGTCGCCTGCGTGGAGGTTTTGAACCGCATCGCCCAGAGGATTGAACGCAGCGGCGGCGCCAATTACCACGAACGGGCGGAACTGACAAAACCGGGGCAAAAGCTTGTTAAAAGCGCGGTGGTGATGGCGGATGAGTTGCGGGCGGAAGCCATCCTCGTCGTCACGATCCGCGGTCACATGGCCCGCCATGCCAGTTGGATGCGCCCGCGTTATTCCCCGATATTTGCGCTGTGCGAGACGGAGGACATTGCAGAAACTTTGACTCTCGCCTGGGGTATCACGCCTCTTGTGGTTCCGTTCAGCCACAAGAATCCGGAGGAAACCATCAGCTGCGGGATTGCTGCGTTGAAGGAAAAGGGGTTTCTGGCCAAAGGCAACATGGCGGTGGTGGTGACCTCAATGGCCATCGGAGAAGAAATGGTCGAGGTGGTTCAGATGCGCAAAATTCTCTGATTTTGCCACGGCAGGTTTGTAGAAAACCGGTTTTTTCCGGTTTGATGGTTGTCACGAAGATGTAACATGTATGACGCAGCTTCGTCATGGGAAAGTCACATATTGCGTTAGTTGACGGGCGGCACTGTGACCGTCCTTTCAGAAACTGAACTTAAACCAGAGGCGATACTTTGGACGCAAGCAAACAAAAAATCCTGGTGGTGGATGACGAACCAGATGCTGTGGACCTTATTGAATTCAAACTCAAGGAGGCTGGCTTCGAGGTCCTGAGTTCCGCAGACGGCCAAGACGCGGTTCAAAAGGCCAAAGCCTTCCTTCCTCATCTGATCATCCTCGACGTCATGCTTCCCGAGTTGGATGGCCTGGAAGTTTGCAAACTGCTGAGGCGTGATCCCAACACCATCGGAATCCCGATTATCATGCTGACGGCCAAGGCTGCTGAAATCGACCGCATTTTAGGGCTTGAACTTGGAGCGGATGATTATGTGACCAAACCTTTCAGCCCCCGTGAACTGGTCTTGAGGGTGAAAAAGCTGCTGCAACGACGTCAGAGTTCTGAAGAAAAATTTGACCAGTTTCATTGCGGCGACCTGTTCATCGACATCCCGCGCCATTTCGTCAGCCTCAAGGGAAAGAAGGTGGACCTTACCGCCACCGAATTTAAGTTATTGATCATACTCGCCCAGAGAAAAGGCCGGGTGCAATCCCGCGAACGCCTCCTCCAGGATGTGTGGGAATACGACAATCTCATCGACACCCGGACCGTGGACACCCACATGCGGCGGCTGAGGGAAAAACTTGGGGAATCAGCGAACTATCTCGACACAGTCCGCGGGGTTGGTTACCGGTTCGCCGAGCCAACCCAATAATGCTCGTAATCTTTCCCACTCATTGACTCCGTTCTGACAGGACCGGCTGCGTTCACCAGAAATCGAAAGCCAATGTTGCCTCGTTGGGTGGAACCTCCCACGGGTCGGGCAGGGAATTTGCCCATGCCAAACAGGGGAAACCTCAAATCTGCTCCCTGAAACAGCTAGGCGGTTTTCCCAGTTTCCCTTCCTTGAACACAAAAAGGGCTGGCGTAGGTTTTGATGGGAATATCCCGGGGAAAAACTATGAGCTTGTCACTCAAACCGCAGCATCTCAAACGCTACAAAGAAATAGCCATGCTTTTTTTCAAGTATGGCTCTGCCGAAATGGTGTCCAACATCAATGTCCGTGCCGAGCTTGCTGACGATGCGATGGATGTTGGAGATTCCTCTAAAAGCCCAGAGGAACTGACCGATGAGCTGGAGCGCATGGGGCCGACGTTCGTCAAGCTTGGACAGATACTTTCCAGCCGGGCCGATCTTTTGCCGGAGTCTTATCTCAAGGCGCTCTCACGGCTGCAGGACAAGGTCAAGGCGTTTTCTTACGAAGAGGTCGAGGCCGCCATCACTGATGAACTTGGCGTCCGACTCTCCAAGGCTTTTCAATCTTTTGAAGTGGAGCCTGTGGCCGCAGCATCCCTGGGGCAGGTCCATCGTGCGACGCTCCGCGATGGCAGGCAGGTCGTGGTGAAAATTCAACGTCCGGGAATCCGGAAACAGATCGCCGACGATCTTGAGGTGCTCGAGGAAATTGTCGGGTTTTTGAACAAACACAGCGAAACTGCGAGGCGTTATCAGTTTGTAAAAATCTTCGAAGAATTTCAGAAAACGCTCATATCGGAACTCGATTACAACCGGGAGGCCGCCAATCTCACCCAGGTCGGGGAAAATTTGAAGGAATTCGAAAACATCGTGGTGCCGCGACCAGTGCGCGATTTCACCTCCCGCGGGGTTTTGACCATGGATTTTGTCACCGGAAAAAAAATCACCTCAATTGAACCGCTGGAGCGCATGGAGCTGAACGGGGCTTTGCTGGCGGACGAACTTTTCAAAGCCTATCTGAGCAGGTTCTGGTGGACGGCCTGTTCCACGCCGATCCGCATCCGGGAAATGTGTTTTTGACGGATGATCACAAAGTGGCCCTGTTGGATCTTGGCATGGTCGGACGGACCACCCCGCAGATGCAGGAACACTTGATCAAACTTTTGATTTCCATCAGCGAAGGAGAAGGTGACACAGTGGTCAAACGGGTAATTGAAATGAGCCAAACCACGCCGTATTTCAAGCCGGAAGAATTCAGGCGTGCGATCAGCGGCCTGGTGGTTGAACAGCATGCGAACTCCCTGAAACAAATTGATGTCGGCAGGATTTTGTTGGAAGTGGGCAAGGGAGCGGGCGAAAACGGCCTCTATGTTCCGACCGAACTGACGATGCTCGGGAAAACCTTACTTCAACTGGATGAAATCGGACGCGGTTTGGATCCCAAATTTAACCCCAACCAAGCTGTCAAAAGGCACGTCTCCGAAATTTTAAACCTGCGCCTGCGCAAGGATGCAACCGCGGAAAAACTATACAGCTCGCTTCTGGAAGTGAAAGATTTTGTCGGAGGCCTGCCGAACCGGGTCAACAAGGTGCTGGACACCGTCGGCAACTCGGATTTTGAAGTGAAGGTCAAGGTGAACGACGTGGAGCTTCTGCTTGAGGGGTTTCAAAAGGTGGCCAACCGCATCACCACCGGCTTGGTGCTGGCGGCCCTGATCATCGGGGCTTCCCTGCTGATGAACATCAAGACCTCCTTCACCATTTTTGGCTATCCCGGGATGGCGATCCTCTGTTTTTTGACGGCGGCTGGAGGAGGTTTCTGGCTGGTTTTCAACATCCTCGTGGGAGATCACCACACTCGGAAGAAAGACCGGTTGCGACTGCCTTGAGATTCCTTCCGGCGGATGCCGCCCGGACGCATATCCGACTCCGCTCACGGGTGATGCGCGGAATTTTCACGCGTCATGCGTGATAATTCCACCAGGGTTTCAGACTCCTTCCTTTCGATCCGACTTGGTGTAGATCGGAAATCTGGGTGAAACCGGCTTTTTTCGCATAAATATTACAAATGAAATTCGATGGCATCGAACCTGCACATGCAATCGCGGGTTACGGATCGTTTACGCGGTAAGAAATGATCCGGTAGAGTAGTTGGTTCAGAAGCGGGCGGGATGGTTGGATGCCATCCCGCCCGGAGCCAACGGCGGTGGATGGAATATGAAAGCCGACGTAAAACATCACGATTGCGGCGCACGGAACAAATTGCTGGTTTCGTTTGCGTAACTGGCATTCAGCGTGCCGATTAAAAGAATCACGACGGCGGGTTCGAGCCCGATCACACTCCGGTAAGGACATGAATCTGACCGCGCAACATCCGGGCAGGACCAAGCGGCGCTCCATGAGCGAGGCGTTGAGCCTGATCTTGAGGGCTCGGCAGATCTCCCTCCGGATACCCGAGGTGCGGGCGGCGGGTTTCCGGCCCGGCGGACAGGAAGAAAAACTTTTCAAAAAAAGCCGCTTGACTTAGATTACAAATGTAAGTAATTACAAGCGTAATCCTACATTATGAATGTTTTCAGGAATGATTTTCGGGTTCGGTTAGGTATCAGGGTTAAGGACAAGTCAACAGGCCTGTAGCCTGTTAAGGAAGGTGGCCGTCCTCCTGCGGCCACCTTCGACTCTTTGGTTCAGGGTCCCCAAACATTGCGCCAATGTTTGTTTTGCAACCGTCAACCAGGCCTGGAATCTGGTGGCGGAAGCAAGCTGGGACCCTGAATTTTTTTCTTTCTGCGGTTTTCCCACCTCTGCGCCGCCAGCCTCATACCTTGCGCTTTGCCACATTTTTGCATCGCCACCGCCACTTCTTGTGTTCTTGAATCAGAACAAATGGAAGACCCTCACGATTCCCTGCTGATCCGCGCTTTTCTCAAAAGCCGTTCGGACGAAACTTTTTCACCCCTGGTGAGTCGTCACCTTCCCCTGGTTCATGCCCTGGCGGTTGCCGGAACGGGAGATCTTCTCATGGCCCGCGATGTTGTCAGGGTCGTCTTCCAGATTCTCGGGCTCAAGGCTCGGGGGCTGAAATCCAGCCACACCATTTCCGGTTGGCTTGCCCGGACAACCTGGATGGTGCTACAGCGCGCCAACAGGATTGCCGGAAGGAATACAAAAACCCGGTTGCTTCCTCAAAATGCATTGATTGTCAGAGAACTCTGCAATCTGCGCCCGAAACATTCGGACCCGTCAATACTTGTTGGAGTCATGAGGATGACGATTGAGCAGGCTGGTGAGATTTTGAAAATCCGCCCGGAAAAAGTTAACAGGCGGTTTTGCCAGGCTTTGGAGAAGATTTTGAGAAGGGCGAAGACATCCTCACCGATGACCTTGATCGGGCTGCGGGAACATCTGGGGCGGGTGATGACCGGAGTGCCCGGTTCTGAGGATGAAAAACAGACTCTTCTCCATGCCACCTCCCGTGGGTGGCGCAAGGAGAAGGGGGATGTCCTGCTTGGGCAGTGCATACGTTCCATGATTTGGGGGAGAATCCGGAGGGTGATTCGCTTTGCTGTTTTCACCTTCCTTTCCTGTGTTGTTCTCATGCTGTTCGCGGCCGGAAGCATGCATTATTTATGGTCCCGGGGATTCCTGACACACTGGATGATGAAGCGGCAGGCGCTTGAATTGGTGAAGGAGATTCCGCAGCTGGCGGAACCGGCCAGGCCTTGGTTTGCAGCGGAGCCTCCTCTGGCCGGAGAAATCTCAGGATCAGGCGTGCTCTATGATCCAGATACAATATGGCCGGTGACACTGGAATTTTCCGGAAGTGAATGGAATAACCTGGAGCCAAAGCGGGTGCGTCCCGTTGAATTCATAAACAACGGGAAGATTCTGCTGCGAAACACCAACGCGCCGCGGAACGGCCTTGCGGGCGTGCTGGGGTATGATTTTCATTGGGTGCACGCGCAGTTTTCCCTTTCGGAGAAACGATTTGAGAATGTGGCGGTTCGCAGGAGGGGCAACGGCACCTACCTTGGTTCCCTGCACGGGATCAAATCCTCGTATAAAATAGATCTTAACAAACACCAGAAAGGTCAGAAAATTGCCGGGCTCGACACCCTGAACCTGAACAACCTGATCGAGGACAGTTCCTACATGCACGACACCCTGGGTTACGCCTATTTTCGAGAATCCGGCGTGCCGGCACCGCGAACCGCTTACGCCTGGGTCACCTTCGATGTCGAGGGCAGGTTTCAGAAAAAGCCGATCGGGCTCTACTTGTTGTTGGAAAATGTGGATGAAGATTTCGCGGAATTTCGTTTTGGTACAAAAAAGACCCCGATTTTTAAACCGGTCACTCAGGAACTATTTGAATATCTGGGAGAGTCATGGACGGCTTATGAAAGAATTTATGATCTCAAGACGGCGGCCACGGAGCAACAAAAGCGGAGGCTGATCGATTTTGCGCAGCTGGTGACTTCTGGAAGTGACGACAAGTTTCGAGAAGAGGTCTCCTCCTATCTTGATCTGGAGGCTTTCGCCCGGTTTTTGGCGGGCATGGTGATGTTGTCGAGCTACGACGGTTTTCTTTCGAACGGGCAGAATTTTTACATGTATCTCGATCCGCGCTCAAACAAGTTCGGATTTATTCCCTGGGATCTGGACCACGGCTGGGGCGAGTTTGGCTATGTGGGAAGCGCCAAGGATCGGGAGCAGGCCAGCATATTCAGACCTTCCACTTACCGGAACAGATTTCTAAACCGCGTGATGAAACTTGATTCTTTCAAAACGCTTTATTGTCAGACTTTGGAGGGGCAACTCACAAACCAGTTTGAATCCAGCTACCTCTTCCGAAAGATTGATTTGCTGGCTCCGAAAATCCGGGATGCTGTGGCTGCCGAATCTGAGTTCCGGCTGCGGCGTTTCGAACAGGCGATCAGCACGAACTGGATCAGCGGCCCTCGGGATGTCGGCGAAGGGAGTGGCCCAAAAAAGCCGCCGCATCAGCTCAAGCGTTTTATCATCAACCGGGCCGTATCCGTGCGGGAACAGCTTGAAGGACGTTCGGAGGGAGTCGTCATGCCGGGCATGGGGCAAAGCCGACCTGCAAGAGATCCCGAATAAAATAACGGGATGCGTCCGGGGCTGGATTTCAGGGGTTTGTCGCCAGCCAGTAACGAATGGCACCCGCCTGCGGGTGTTTTGGTTCGCTTGCGAGAATTTTCTGGTAAAGCGACCTTGCCTCCGGTTTCCGTCCGAGCTTTTGTGCGTAAAGATTAGCCAGTTGCAACCGGATCGGGTTGTTGTCGGCTTGGATGGCGAGTGTTTTTTCGTATTCGGCGGTTGCCTCGATGAAATGCCCGGCCCTTTCCAACGTGGCCCCGAAATTCTGCCGGGCTTCCACTGAGGTTGGTGAAATGGCCAGCGCCATTTCATAAGCATCGAGCGCGACTGGATAATCCTGGTGATCGAATGCAGCCAGACCGAGATTAAAGTTGGCCTCGAATGAGGAGGGATCTCTGGCCAATGATTGTTGGTAACTTTGAATGGCCAGCGGGAGTTGATTGTTCTTCTGTGCTTCGAATCCTTTCCGAAAATGAGGGGCCGCCTGCTGACGATCTCCGACCTGAGGGGCGGTGGGATTGGAATAGCGGTAGGATTTGATCGCCGGAGCTGTCGGAGTTGGAGCGGGTTCGACCTCCCGTGGAACCGGAGCATTCGCCAGACGATTGGTCAGAACCGCAAATCGTTCGGGGGATTGCGGGCTGGATGGCTTGGTTTTAAACCAGGTGGAGGGATTGATCTTTTGCAGGATACCCGTTTTGTCGCGCGCCTGATCTTTTTCCGGAACTTTCCCGGAACCTATCGGGCGATTCGTCATGAGCGTGGCGAAATTGGTGAGTGGAACCGGCTTTCGGCCTGATTCGATTTCTTTTCCAGCCTGCAGTGGAGATTCCCCAGGCAATGGTGTCACCAGCACCTGCTTTTTTGGAGCAGGAGTTTCGATCCGGGCGACGTTGGTGTTGTGTGCCACCACCGTTGAGGTCGGTTGGACCATTGGATAGAGCCTCGTTTCTCCAGGTTTGGAGGCAATGGCGGATTTGACCGGGAGAGGAGTGGTTCGTATAGAAGTTGGAGCAGGGCTTCCCGCGCGGCTGTTGGTGATGGAGGAGGCGCCGATTTCGTTTGATGCCAATGAGGACATCCCTTTGAGAGGGATGTTGGTAAAAAATGGGGATGGAGAATATGTCTGGGTTGTGCGGTTTTCGCGGACTGTTTCGGACTCAAGGGCGTTCAGATATTGTTCGCCGATTTTTTTGCTGCCGCTGTTCAGGGAAACCTTGGTGAACAGCCGGAATTTCTCCGTCGCACCCTTTTTGTCGTTGAGAAAATTTTGCAGAACATAAGCGGTGTTGAAAATCGCCGGGGCGTAACCCGGATCGTGGGCCATGGAGTTTTGAAACAACTGCTGGGCCTCCTTCGCCCTGCTGCGTTGGAATGCCACCAGACCTAGCCCGTTGTAAGCAGCTGCTCCTGCTCCATTGGTGAGGCTTTGTTCGAATGAACGACGGGCCGCATCAAGGGTGCGGCCGCGTTCGGTCCCTGATTGCTGCATGGAAAAGCGGAGTTGCGACCAGCCGAGGTTCAACCAGGCTTCAGCGGACTTGGGTTGAAGCGCGGTATAGGTGGAGAATGAATCGCAGGCCAGTGAATATTGCCCGGATTCCTTCAAGGCCATGGCGAGGTTCAGGCGGGCTTCCAATAAGTTACGATTCAGGATCAAAGCCTGCTGATAAGCCTGAATGGCTTTGGTCAAATCCCCTGATTGGTGATAGGCGAGACCGAGGTGGTTCCACAGCCGGGCTTCCGTGGGAGCGAGGCGGGTGGCGTTTTGCAGCGATTCAACCGCCTGGGAATAACGGCCCCCTTCCAGATGCTCGATTCCTTGAAACGCAGCTTTTTCAAGAGCCGGGCGGCAGGCATTGAGAAAAATCGCAAGGGTGAGCAGGCAAAAGAGGGGGACAACACCTCCGCTCTTTTTTTTTATGGTCACCATTTGAATGGGTGGTAACATTCGCGACTCTAAGTGTCAAGAAACGGCCATGGACAGGCTCAAGCTTTTAAAACAAATCTTCTCGTACCTCACCCTGTTAACCGGAACTTTCCCCCTTTTCGCCGGAGGCGAAATTGAAAAAACCGGCGTGGCCCGGGTGGTGATCGCACAATTGCCCGGTGCCACCGAGACTTTCCGTGCACAGCCCGAAAAGGTTTCCAGGCTTTTCGACAGGGGACTTCTGGCGTTCACCCATAAGACCGATTCCCGCTCTGCCTGGAGCACGTTGATCGGGCCTGATGAACTGGTTGCCATCAAGGTTTTTTCAGCGCCCGGCCCTCAAAGCGGCACCCGCCCGGCCGTCGTCGAGGCACTCGTGAGTTCATTGCTGGCGGCGGGCCACCCTTCCTCCAATGTTTTAATCTGGGACCGGCATCTAACCGATCTCCGTCTCGCCGGGTTTGAAACCTTGGCCAAAAAATTGAATGTCCGGATTTCATCGGCCGGAAAAGAGGGGTTTGATCTGGAGGTTTTTTATGAGAATCCAATCATCGGCAACCTGGTCTGGGGCGATGTTGAATTTGGAAGGAAAGGGGAAAAAGTGGGGCGAAAGTCCTTTGCGACCCGTCTGCTGACCCGGAGCAAAGTCAAAATTATCAACGTCACTCCGCTGTTAAATCACAATTACGCGGGGGTCACGGGCAATCTGCTTGGTCTGGCATTGGGAAGCGTGGACAACACCCTGCGTTTCGAGGGTGATCCGGAGCGTCTGGCCCGTGCGTTACCTGAACTTTTTGCCATGCCTGCTCTCGGGGATCAGGTCGTCTTCAACATCACGGACGCGCTCCTCTGCCAGTACCAGGGCGAACAGCAGGCGTTGTTGCACTACTCAGCCCCGCTCAACCAGCTCTGGTTCAGCAAGGATCCGGTGGCCCTGGACAGCCTCGCGCTCCAGGAACTGGACCGGCAGAAACAGACCAATCAAGCCCCGATCCGAAAGAACATCTACGAAATCTATCAAAACGCCTCGTTGCTGGAACTGGGTGTGAGTGAAATGAAAAACATCGAGATTGATTTCCACATGGTGGCCGAATAAGTCATTTCAAGGGGCACCCGATCGAAGCCGGTAATAAACCGATTTTGAACCGGCATTCTCACGCACCACTTTAAAATCACCTTCAATATTGTAAGGCCCGGGCACGGTGAGCCAACCGGCAGAGGCTCCGAGGGATGTGGTTTTTTCCAGGACAAAATTCTCCAGATGTGCCGGCCAGCTGATGCTGATTTGCCCGGTGCCGGTGTGGTCGATGAAGATTTCTCCAAGCGCAGAAACCCGGGTGACGAGCGTTGCCTTATTGTTGCCCAGGTCGGAATCAAAACTTTCGCTGAAAATCTCGGCGGTGTTCGTCAGGGAACCTTCAATTTCGGGTGTCACCACGATGGTGATCCGGAGAGAACCATCCTTGGGAAGACTCTCAATGGACCCAAAAACAAGGCCTCCCAGGCGTGAAAAATTCCCCGAAGTGCTTTGCAGACTTTTAAAGGTTGCTGACGCTGGAAGCCGATTGGTGACGGTGACGCGGGTCGATGACGGCCCCTTGTTCGTGATCGAAAGCAGATAGGTCAAATCTGCGCCGGCTTGAACGACATTGGTCGTGGTCGAGAGGCTTACCGAGACATCGCTCAACGCGCTAAGGGTGAATATTTCCGTCGAAACCGTGGTGCCGCCCTCGTTTTGCACGCTGATCGGCCCGCTCGTGGCACCGGTTGGAACCCGGACATTGATGTTCGAGGCGGTGATCGCCGGTGTGACCGCGGCCACACCGTTAAAGAGCACCTTGGTCGTGCTCAAAAAATTTGCGCCCGAGATGACCACATTGGTTCCGGGCAGTCCGTTGCGGGGAGAAAAATTGGAGATAACCGGGGGAAGATGGAAATGAACGGTGTTGTTGGCGGTTCCGGCCGGGGTGGTGACTGAGACGAAGCCGCTGGTGACGCCGGATGGGACCTTTGTGGTGATGGTCAAATTGTTGACCACGGTAAAAGACTGAACCGCAACGCCGTTAAACTTGACGCTGGTCGCGTTGGTGAAGTTTTTTCCTGAAATTGTAACTGACGTCCCGCTTGGCCCACCCTTGGGAGTAAGGGTGGTGATCTGGGCGGGAAGGTAAAAGTTGCCGCTGGAAAGTGTCGTGCCGTTGGTGGTGGTGACCAGGATCGGGCCCGAGGCGGCATTTTCGGGAACGATGACCCGCACTGAGGTGGAGTTGGATTGAACCACCGAGGCTGCTGTTCCGTTAAATTCGACCTTTCGCAACCCCTCCAGATTCTCACCGGTCAGGGTCACCTGCGTACCCGGTGAAGCCGCAATAAGACTGACATTGGTCAGGTTTGGGCGGACGACGAAATAGTTGGAGAGTATGGCGGAACCGGCGGGAGTCCGAACGAGCAGAGGGCCGGTGCTGGTGAGCGGCGGAACAATCGCGGAGATTTCAGTGCCCGAACGGTTGGAAAACACCGTTGAAGCGACTCCGTTGAAGGTGACCGACTGCACCCCTAGAAGGTTTTTTCCAAGGATGATCACGTTTGTTCCACGCCTGCCTTGGACCGGTGTGGCGGAGGTGATCTGGGGTGGGGCAAAAAAGTTGCTGCTGGTGGTAAAAGTTCCCTGGGGGGAAATGACCTTGATCGGGCCCGACGAGACACCCGCAGGGGCGAGAATGCGAAGGATGTCATCGCTGACTGCCGGCTCAAAACCTGCAGTTGTCCCGTTAAATTGCACTGCGGTCACTTTCGGCATATTGGCGCCGGTCAGGGTGACAATTGTCCCGGCACCGCCCGTAGTTGGACTGAAGGAAAAAATGTAAGGGCCATTGCCGATGACGGTAAAATCAACGCCACTCAGAACGGTTCCGGCCGCGGTGGTCAGGCTGATCTTTCCCCTGGTGGCTCCCACCGGAACAAACGCCGTGATTTGGGGGGGTTGCAGCGAGGTGACTGCGCTTTGCGCCACAACACCGTTAAACCGGACCACCGTCCCGTTTTGCACAAAACCCGATCCTTCTATGACGATGGGATCGCTGACTCTCCCGTATATCGGGCTGAAAGAGTCTATGCTCAGTCCATAACTATTCGGGCAGAGAGACATCAGGGCCAGGACGCAGACAAAATAGGCACGTTTCATTCGATTCATTCTAATATTTAAGGATCAAATCCCAATTCTTTTTGAAAATCAACTCTTACGATGACAATTGTGATCGATCTGTTGCAGTGCTTTCGCTATTCCCCGGCGACCGGTTCAGCCCCGGTTTTTTTCGTCCACCTGGCCGTTCAGAGTTAGGAAATCATAGACATAACCTATTCCGAAACAGCCGAATGTGAGCAGGTAGAGGAGGCCGGTGCCCAATTTTCCTAGGTAAAACCGGTGAACGCCAAACACGCCCAGGAAGGTCAGAAGTATCCAGGCCACGGTGTAGTCATATTTTCCCACCGCATATTTTTGGTCGGCAGCACGGTCCATCCCCGGGATGAGAAAAAGATCGATCAACCATCCGATCCCGAGGAGTCCCAGCGTGAAAAACCAGATGATGCCGCTGATCTGTTTACCGTAATAAAAACGGTGCGCCCCGGTAAATCCAAACAACCAGAGAAGGTAACCTATCAATGTGCTGTGTGTGTTGTTGCTCATAAATTTGTCCTCCCGGCGTTGTTGTCTCAGATTGCCGTATGGGCAAAACACCGGACCATGGCCCGTTGTTGCACATTTATTATGCCACTTTCCAGGCAAAACCGTGAGTATTGTCGGAGGAATTATTTCCGCAACGGTTGAAACAGGAAATGGAAAATCACCCAGATCGGCACAGCAAAAATAGCGATCGCCGCCAGCCGGTCCCAGCTCCAGACGCACGACGGGTGATTGGCCTGGATGGGATAGATCGCGATCATGAAATAATTGCTGAACCTGCTGTGCCCGATGAAGCTGCAATAGCGTGGAAATCTTTTTCTCAAACCGCTGATCAGCGCCACCAAACCGACGGATAAAACCAGGATGGTCACGATTGAGCTAACATTGAAGCCCGGCTTGAACCAGGCGGCCCGGCCCGTCTGTGCGGCCAGATAGCTCCATTGCGCCCCGGCCCAGAGGAAGCTGAATCCGGTCTGGATCGCGGTTCTATAAGAAGCCTTGGCCGACGTCACCTCATTTAAAAACCAGCCGAAATAAAGGGGGACAATTCCCCAGATCAGTTCCATGGATTGGAACGGGACCTTGATCAATTCAACAAAGAGAAACCAGTAGTGCGCCACGCCGCCTTTAGTATCAGTCCGGCCATTTACATCAATGCTTAAGCAGCGGCTCCGCAGACAGGCGCTCAGGAGTTGACCAGGCAGTGGAGAACCTTGCGATCACTCATCGAGATGCTTTTGGAGCTGGAGTTGCCCGGGTTGAAAAGGAACTGAAAATTATTGAAGTCGGGATTTAAAAGATCTTTGAAGGCGGTCTTGATCAGTTTCGATTTTGCCGCCTCGGCGGAGCCAGATTTACCCAGCCAAGTTTGGGCGGTGATTTCAGATGTGAATAGCGACAGCACAAGCTGATCTCCCTGTTCAAAAATAAAAACCGAGTCGGGCTTGAGCTGGTCCGAGTTCGAGTTCTCTTGAAAAACATAAACCGTCGCGGTGGTCAGCGCCTGCAGGAAATCTTCATGCGCGGTTCCGGTCGCAAGTGTTTCCAGACGGGACGCCGTACCGGCCCCGATCACCTTTTTAAGAAATCCAAAAACGCTCATCGCTTGTTCACTTGAGAATAGCGGAACCCGCCGGAGTGGGCAGCAAAGATTTTTAGAAAAAATTCCAGAGGGCCCGGATGCGACCGTGGAATCGTGGAATACCGGGCTCGCTCGCTGGATAATGACCGCGAAGTTGGGGCGGGCGTGATTGAAAGCGACTGAGTTCCCCGACGGACCGCAGTTCTGTGAACCGCACTCGAGTTTGGACATTTTGCAGCCAGCTCCATAGGAGCGCCATGTTTATAGATCCCAAGACAACAGAATGACCGAGCTCCAGAGGAGCGGCATAATAAAAACTAGCCGCGAATAGGATTTATTAATTTGAATTGTCCGCCATTGTCATGCCGCTCCGCTGGAGCTTGGCGCTTGTTGTTGGAAACGGGCTATAAACATGTCGCGCCGATGACGCTGGACCAATGCTCCGTGAACATCTGAGCCCAATCGTTCCTAATAAATTTGCAAAGCACCAGCCGCAGCGTGCGAACACGCCCAATGCCTGTATTTGAGCCGATGTACTGCGGCTGGTCGCGACGACACAGCCGTGCTCCGGGGCAAAATGAGAATTGCTGTGGAAAGTCACTTTGCGGTGATTTTCCTCCTGACATGCGATGTATTCTTCTGGTTTCGAAGAAGATATCCCGTGTGAGTTGTTGTTAAATTTTAAATGCGTTCGGCCGCAGCATAGGGTAAACTCCCCGCTTTGGATGGCTTGGCTTGAGCCGGCGGAGGTTGATACCCAAGCTTTACGAATCAGGGTGTCTGCATCCGTTCAGGATTTTGCTCCAGGCTGCCCGGTGGAATATGGAACTGAAAATGAATATGAATGATATCCGGAACACGAAGAAGAATCACGCCACAACATCCCGCATTATTTGCGGCGTTGTCCGCACAGCCGGTTACAAAGCCTGCCTCATCCTGGCCGCCGCCGGGTTGATCACGTCGGCTCAAGCTCAAACGAATTCTCCCACTGACACAGACGGAGATCTTTTCAAGGACTCCGATGAAGTGGAGATGGGATTTAATCCCAATAGCGCCGCCAGCAAGCCGACGGTGGCTGCTGACTGGGTGTCTGCAGTGAAGGCGGACGCACCAGCATATTGGTATCGGTTCGAAGCCACGAACGTCACCGCCGGAGTCACCAATTCCGGGTCGGTCAAAGGTTTTGCCGGAAAATATGGAACCGGCATCGTCAACAATAATCTGGGGAAAACCAGCGCGGGGCCATCACTGGGAAAAGCCATCGAATTCACCGGTCCAAAAGCCACCCCGATCACAAAAAAATATGTGGATTTCGGGGCGGTGATTCCTGAACTGACAAATTTTCGTTCCAATCCCCGTTACGGAAAGGAAACCACGGTGGAATACTGGATCAAGACCACCCAGAACGGCAATTATGGCAACCAGGCTTGGAACAGCCCCGGCATCCTGGCCAATGAACGGCCCGGGGACGGCGACATGTACTGGGGCTGGTTCAATGAGGAAGGCGATTTTGGGTTTAGCACCGCTGACTTCCGCGAAGCCTTCGTACCCGGAATCACCGACGGCGCCTGGCATCATGTCGTTTTGGTGAAGGTTTGGAATGAAACGAACGACAGCATTTCCAAGGTTTATATCGACGGCGGCGAATTAAGCGGAGGAGCAACGGTTGAAACCACCACTCCAGCCGGTTTCGACAGTTTGACTGATCCGGCGGCAGGCATCCGCTTTTTGGGATTCACCGAACATGGCCTCGGAACCAACAGCCAGTACATCGGGTTTATTGATGAAGTGGCGATTTACACCAACGCCTTTAATGAAGCGCGCGCACGACTGCATTTCCTGGCGGCCAGCTCCACCAACACCCCGCCGGTTGTCAATGACTTCGCCATCACCCTGATCAGCGTGGCCCCGGTCAACGGGAATGTGCTGATCAACTGGAATTCGCTGGTGAACACCAACTATTCCGTGCAACGGACGGCGACACTTCCGACCAACTGGGTGACTTTGGGAACGATCAAGGCGAGCACCGCCCGGTCGCAGTTCACCGACACCAACAGACCTCCGAATTCCCCTCGGTTCTTTTACCGGGTGCAACGCAATTAGCCGTATCGATGCAGTTGGGGCCTTCGGGCCCCTCACCCCAGCCCTCTCCCATGGGGCGAGAGAGGCGTTTTCGCCCGCAGGATCACGCTCACCGTCCAGTTGCAAATCCAACGCGGAGTAGAATCGTTCCCTCTCCCCGGGGGAGAGGGTTAGGGTTAGGGCGATGGTTTTTCAACTGAATAGATACGGATTAATCTGACACCATTGTCGGCGCGCGACCCAATCGCGGGCTGACCAATCTCTCCATGCAACCCTGGAAGGCGCACCGCCTTCCAGGGTTTTTTGTTCCGCATTTTCCCTCGCGGCGGACCGCCACCGAACCGTAACTGGATTCTGAACAACGTCACTTGTTGAGTTTCAACCGTTCCACTATAAAGAGCTGTGGCGTGGCAGTCGTGAGGCTGTTTCTATTTAAACTATGACTTACAGAATTCTTTCCCCTTTGCTTTTCATTTTATGTTTTCTGCTCGTGGCTTGTGGAAAAAATCAGGAGACACCCGCGTCGCTTTCCCCCCAGGAAGCCTCGAAGGCCATGAATTCGGCGTTTGAAAAGGCCGACCCAAAAATAAAGGCGGAAGTAACCCAGATACTTTCGGAAGTGGACAAAAAGAATGACGTCCAGGCTTTTCTCCAGCTGCAGGAGCTTGCCTCGCGGCCTGAACTTGCGCCGGAGCAACGATCGGTGGTCTCCAGCGCCCTTCTTGGCACCGGTCAGCGGTTGCAGTCTGCTGCGGATGCAGGGAATGCCCAGGCCCAGGAAATGTTGAAGTTGCATCGGGCCAGCAAATGAAGTGAAGAAGTGAATTTTTTGACAACGTGACCTTTCAAACAACAGGCGATAAAACTTTGACCAGGACCGGACTGTTGGTTGTTGCTCTAAATTCTGAACGGCACACACGTGGCTTCGATCATTAATGCGCCCGGAGAAAGCAGTCCGCCCCATGAGGTGGATGCAGCCTTGGATAACCCCGCTGCGGCAAAAAAGGGGCAGGCTTGGCTGGCATGTCTGGTTCTGGGTTACATCGGCGTCTATCTTTGCCGTAAAAATCTTTCGGTCGCGATCCCGATCCTTCAGGAGGAGTTCAATGCCACACGTTCAGACCTGGGCAAGATTGCGAGTTACAGCACCATCGCTTACGCCATTGGAAAGTTTTGTTTCGGTCCGCTGGTGGATCGGATCGGAGGCAGGGTCGGCTTTCTCGCTTCGCTGCTGTTGGTCGCAATTTTTGGAGTTGTGGGTTCGCTCGCCCCGACGCTTGGGGTTCTAGGGCTCTGTTACAGTTTAAATCGTTTCGCCGGTTCGGCCGCCTGGCCCGGCATGGTCAAAATGGCACCCGAATGGTTTCCGTCCAGGCGGCTTCCGTTTGCCCTGGCGGTGCTCTCTCTCAGTTTTGTTTTTGGCGGTGTTTGCGCCACATTGTTTGCTGGGCAAATCGCCGAATGGAGTCACAACAACTGGCGGGCCATCATGGGATTCCCCTCCTTGGTCCTGATTCTTGTTCTGATCCTGGCCTGGGTGATGTTGCCCCGCAACGCCGGAGCTCCGGTCGCCGCCCGGGGGAAAGGATCCGGCTTCGACTGGAGGCGATTGAAGTCGCTGGCGATGAACGGCCAGTTCTGGATTGTCTGCAGCCTGAGTTTCACCCTGACGTTGATGCGCGAGACCTTCAACACCTGGACGGTCGATTTTATCAAGACGGACGGCGGCGCCGAGATGACAAACAAGATAGCCGCCTTTTTATCAACTCCCTTTGATGCCATGGGCGCGCTCGGGATATTGTCGTTGGGATGGGTTTACGGCAGGATTTCCGGAAGTCAGAGGAAATGGATTTTGATCGCCATTTTGCTCACCCTGGGCGGGTTGATTTTTTTCCTTCCTTCACTCCTGAAGGTGAACACGGTCCTGGCGATTTCCGCGCTCGGCATGATTGGTTTTTTGACTTATGGACCTTACAGTCTGCTCGCAGGAATATTCTCCGTGGAAATCCAGGGCAAAGAAAGTGCCGGAAGTGTTTCAGGTTTTGTCGATGGTTTTGGATACCTGGCCGGCATTCTGGCGGGCCAGCAGTTTGGCCGCATCGTGGACCATGGAGGTTACATGCTTGGATTCCAGTCGCTCGCTGGACTGGCCGCAGTGTCGGCGATCCTCTGCCTCGGACTTTATCGAAATAAAAAACCGGTTCAAACTTAGTTCATAACAAGAAAATAAAATCCCATGTCCCAGATTTCGACCCAGACTTTCTCCACCAACGGCATCGAATATTGCCCGCCGTCGCGGCCCGTGGTGGCCATTTGTTTTGACGGCACCTCTGACGAATACCTGAACGCGGGTCTGGCCCGGGACAGGATGCCTAATTTGAAAAAAATCGTGAACCAGGGCCATCGGCTCCAGGCGCGTGCCGCGATGCCGACCTTCACCAATGTCAACAACACCAGCATCGTCACCGGCGTGCCCCCTCGCGTCCATGGCATCTGCGGGAATTATTTTCTCGACCAGCTGAGCGGGAAGGAAGTGATGATGAACTCCGCCACCTACCTCAAGGCGGAGACCATTTTTCCTGCGGCGGCGCGCGCAGGACGCAAGGTCGGGGTGGTGACCGCCAAGGAAAAACTCCTGGATATTCTCGGGCACAGGCTGATTGCCGAGGGGGGCATCGCCTTTTCAGCCGAAAAAGCCTCCTCCGCCAAGGCGTCCACGCACGGAATCGATGGTGTGGAGGCATTGGTGGGCAAAGCGACTCCGGCGATTTACAGCGGAGATGCCAGTGTCTATGTGCTGGAAGCTGGTGCCGCGCTTTTAAGGAGCGGACTTTCCGACTTTCTCTATCTGTCCACCACCGATTTCATCCAACACAAATTCGCTCCAGAACAGGAGGAGAGCCTGGCATTTTATGAAGCTCTGGATCATCAGCTGGGGCAGTTTCTTTCTCTAGGCGCGGTGATCGGCATCACGGCGGATCACGGGATGAACGCCAAACATTTCGTCGATGGTTCACCCAATGTGATCTACCTGGAAACGATGCTGGAGGATGCTTTTGAAATTCCGTTCGGCGTCACCCTTCCGATCACCGACCCCTACGTGGTGCATCACGGAGCGTTTGGATCCTTCGCCGTTATTCATGTTCCGCCCGCAATTCCCGTCCGCCAAGTGATGGAGCTTCTCATGAACCTCCGTGGCGTCACCGAGGTTTATGATGCGAAGAGTGCGGCGATCAAGCTCGAGCTGCCCGAGGACCGCATGGGGGATATCATCGTCGTGTCGGGCCGCAATGTGGTGCTGGGCAAGAGTCCGGAATATCATGACCTTGCCGCCCTGGATGCGCCGTTGCGTTCGCACGGAGGAAGGTATGAGGAGATGGTGCCGTTCATTTTTTCCCACCGCCTGTCCGACCCGTTTTTTCAGAAGGCGCGGGGGGACATCCGGAATTTTGAACTTTTTTCGTTCCTCCTTAACGGCGTCCAAGGAATCTGATATTTCTTAACCGTGACGATGCAGTTAAAGTTTTGCAAAACCCCTCACCCCGGCCCTCTCCCGGCGGGAGAGGGCCGGGGTGAGGGGCTCCAGTTGTTCAACTGAATTTTTGCGGCTTAAGCCGGGAATTGATCATGCCAAACGTTCGCTCATGTTTTTTGGGGGGCCGCCCGATTGAATCGAGTTCAACACTCACGGTGCGGAATCCGTATTCCCGCCAGACAGTGGGAACCGTCGGGCTGGCGGGAGCGGCGGATGCCGGCCAAGCCATCGAGATCGCCCTGAACTCCCGCGAAAACCTCAGCCGACATGACAGGTTCAAAATCCTTGACCGGACCCGCCAGCTGCTCCTCGAACGGCGGGAGGAATTTTCGCGGTTGATCACCAGCGAAACCGGGCTTTGTTTAAAGGAAACCGATTACGAGGTTGGCCGGGCCGTCGATGTGTTCCAATTCGCTTCACACGAAGCTCTCCGTGACGACGGGCAGGTTTTTTCCTGTGATATTTCACCCCAAGGAAAATCGAGGAAGATTTACACCACACGCGAGCCTCTGGGTTGCGCGGTCTGCATCACCCCGTTCAATCATCCTTTGAACACCGTGGCGCACAAGATCGCTCCGGCCATCGCCGCCGGCACACCGGTCATACTCAAACCGTCGGAGAAGACCCCGTTGACCTCGCTTCGGCTGGCCGAGACTTTGTATGAAAGCGGTCTGCCGGGATCGATGTTGAGCGTCCTTCTGGGATCATCGCAGGAGGTGTCTGAAAAGCTGGTCCAGGATCCCCGGGTGGATCTGGTGAGTTTCACCGGCAGTGTGGCGGTTGGAAAAAAGATCGCAGCCACCGCCGGTTATAAAAAAATCATCCTGGAACTTGGCGGCAATGATCCATTCATCGTTCTGGAAGATGCGGACCTGGACCTTGCCGCCCATCTGGCGGCGGAGGGGAGTTTCCGGAATTCCGGCCAGCGCTGCACCGCGATCAAACGAATCTTGGTTCAGAAAAACATCGCCGACGAGTTCGCCTCGCGACTGGTAGAAAAAACACGGGGATACGTTTATGGAGATCCGTTTCATCCGAACACACGCGTCGGCACGGTGATCGACGAACCGGCCGCGGTTTACCTTGAACATGTGGTCCAAGAAGCGGTTGCGGCGGGGGCAAGAGTGTTGATCGGCGGGACGAGGAACGGGGCGTTGCTGGCACCCACGGTGTTGGATCGTGTTCCACGCGATTGCAGAATGGTTGTGTGCGAATCGTTTGGTCCGTTGGCGCCCATCCTTACATTTGAAACGTTGGAGGAGGCGATTGAAATGGCGAATGCCACTCCTTATGGATTGAGTTCGGGAGTAGCGACCACCAATCTGGAAAAGGCCATGAAGCTGATCCGGGGGTTGCGTTGCGGGACGGTGAATATCAACGAGGTTCCTGGATTCAGAATTGAGACGACACCTTTCGGCGGAATCAAGGACAGCGGCCTGGGAATCAAGGAAGGCATTCTGGAAGCCATCAAATGTTTTTCTTTCATTAAATCCTACTCGCTTCCATGGTGATGGGGTCTGGCCCCTGATTCACCGGGTGAGCCGGGGAGAGTTTGCGTTTTGTTTCTGGTCCGTAGTGAGTCCGCAACCGGGTGCTTTGATCATGAAAAAGTTCTGGCAAACATCGGCATTTCAAACGGGGGAAAAATCTAAGCCAACCCATTTCCCCCTCTCAAAAGGAGGTTCCACATGTTGTATCGAATCAAGTTTGTGAATGAATCATCAAGGCGGTCCCGCACTGGATGCGGCGGTTTCACCCTGATCGAGTTGCTGGTCGTCATTGCGATCATCGCCATCCTGGCTGGAATGCTTCTGCCGGCTTTAAGCAAGGCCAAGGAAAAAGCGAAACAAAGCTCATGCATCAACAACCTGCGCCAGATCGGCATCGGCACCACGCTCTACGCCCAGGATAACAACGATTATTTCCACAGCTTCACCGCGAGTGATGGCACCGCATCGGTCCCGAACCACGGGCAATGGACTTTGAACCCAAACCAGAAGGCACTCTTGAATTTGAGCCTGCCCGCACATCGCGAGGTGGCTTACTGGGGCCTTCCCTACCTGAGCTATTTTGGCGGGAGCAAACGGACCTTCCGTTGTCCCAGCGCCCGTGTCGTGGATGAATGGAGGGAAACCGGGCTCCGGTATCCCTCTGATTTCTGGTTGGATTCAAGTTATGGCTTGAATCAACACGCCGTCGTGGATACGGCGAGATCCCGGGGACGCAAGTTTTCCTCCATGGCGAGCCCGGTGACCACGGTGTTTGCCAATGATTCCGCAGAGCAAAAGATGGAAGGCGAGGAGGACAGCCTCGGAATCTGGCCCGGATACAAGGAATGCCTGACCCAATGGAAATTTAGCCTGGCCTCACTGTATCCCGGACGGAAGATGGAGTTTGAATGGTTCCGCCATTCCAAGATTGCGGATGTCCTCTGGGTTCCGGGACATGTCTCCACGATTAAACATTCCAAGGGGATTCCTTTTGGCCATTACACCGGCGATGTTCCGATAGAGCTCAAGTAGCAGCGATTTGTTCCGGTGGAACTGAAGGAACGGCATTCGATGCCAGAACCGGGATGTTGGAATTTTCTGAAAAATTTTGCAGCGAGTCGCGGGAAAACATTCCGAGGCCACGATCCGGCGCAAATCCGCGAGTGTCAAAAGTTTGGACCCCTAAAAGACTTCATGGGTGTCGCATGTGTTTTGATTCGTCCCAGGACTGCGGGGATATCTTCCTCTGGCATTCAAGGGCTTTTAACGTATGAAACCTTGGGAAATGATTTTAGCCCACCGCTACGAGGAAGCCGCGAGTATGTATCAAGAGAAGCTTCGCTCGCAAACGGAAGACTCAGGTTTGTTGAGCGCCCATGCTACTGCCATGCTCGGTTTGGGGAGACTTGAAGAGGCTTTGGATGGATTTATCCGGGCCAATGCATTGGCAAGCGCACAATTGAAAGGCGAGACGCAGCCGTATCTTAAAACTATTGGCGCAATCCTTTGGCTGCTGCGCAAACATGACGAAAGTATCCAAACATTTAAGATGGCCGTTGATGGCATTGCCGATGGATCAATTAAATTCGCGGATAACGCGGGGGGAGTTTCACAAGGGCTTTTGCTCTGGTGCGCTGGTGTATCGACCGCCGACGAGGAGGTAAAGAATCACTCGCTCAGGTATTTAAGGAATGTCGCCAAAAAGTCACGGATCAAATACTGGCCTGGTGTGCTTGGACTCTTCTTGCTAGGGAAGAAAACGAATGAAGAGGTAATTCAGGAAGTGTGTGGCACATCGGACTTAGACATGGGAATTAGCCGCTTTTCAACAGATTTATTGAAGCGTCGCGGCCTGGTGAAAGCGCTTTTCTACTTTGCGGTGCGCAAGCGCGACGAAGGTGACGAACAAGGGTGTCGTGCGACCATGGCTAAGTGCGCGAGTTTGGAAAACCCTGTCTTGGAAGAAGAATGGTTTCTCGCAGACGCAGAATCCAAATCACGCTAAGGTGGAAATGATTAGGTGGGGCGCAACTCACGGTTTCGGGGGGAGTGCTGAAGATTTTTGATTTTTTTTCGGGACTCTGGTCCTTTTTTCTGCCAACGTTCAGTGCGATGGCACTACC
>Ga0163152_10001385_pt1 | contig 38320 bp, 31 predicted proteins | sample OliLakLV19MP8IB2_FD_148635 | JGI IMG/M metagenome (GOLD analysis project Ga0163152, IMG submission 148635) | Freshwater microbial mat bacterial communities from Lake Vanda, McMurdo Dry Valleys, Antarctica - Oligotrophic Lake LV.19.MP8.IB-2 | ecosystem: Environmental > Aquatic > Freshwater >...
GCATCACCGCTCCCGCAATCAGAACCAGAAAAAAAAACGCCACCAACACTGCCGCCAGGGTCTTCATTGTCTTGGCCTGACGAAAAATCTTCTGGGTACGTTCCTTCTCGGTGGCTTTGAAAAGGGCAAATTCCTTGTCCACCAAATTGGCGACCGGCTCTTCAGCACGGAGTTGGAGCACCATCCAGTTCTTGCTCTCCCCAAATGCTGGGGGTTTGGAACCTAGGATGCCGCCCGAAGCCGGAACAAACGATTCTTCCTTCCAAAAGGGGGCGCTTTCATTGATCCACAGACGGGAAAGACCGAGGTTCTCCGCCAGCGACCTGACCCTGCGCCACAAGATTTTTCTCAAAGAATCCGACTGGGAATAATCTTGGAAAAACTCCGAATGCACCCATCCATGGCCGCTGCTGGTTCGAAGCGCCAGCATGCCGATCACGTTTCCAGTCTGATCAAGGGCCAGCTGGAATTCAGTAAAACCGGGCTCCAGCTCCTGCGGGTTGAAATCGGCCCCGATCCATAAACGCCGCAACGACGGCAGATCCTCCAGCGTCGCTCTTCTCAATTCCGGTTTTGCTTGCACTCCAAAACAATAGAAAAAAAAGTTGAGACAGGCAAGAGAGCCCGGCAGCATGGTTAAATGGTGTGATTAAAACTGGGTGAAGCCTACACGGATCGCGGGTCTGTGACCCGCAGCGCTCTGCCATGAAGAATGCTTTGAAACAAGCGGCACCGAAAGGACTGACTTGTGCTGCGGCTCACAGAGCCGCGATCCGGGGAGGTCTCCTTACATCTCACCCACTTTTAATCACGCCCATGGTTAAATGAGCGGGGGCTTGCATGCATCCGGCCAGCAGGCACGCACCGGCAGCCGCGTTTTAACACCGGTGAAACGGGCTGAGTAGGTGGAAAAGAAAAGTGAAAATTTGCGTGATTTTTAACCCCACAGCCAGGGGGGATAAAGCCCGGCGATTCCTGCCCAAAATTTCCAGGCTTGGAAACGATGCCGAATTTTGGCCCACCTCCTGCGCAGGTTCCGCCACCATATTGACCCGGCAGGCCGTTCTTTCGGGTTTTGACACCATCGTCGCCGCAGGCGGGGACGGAACCGTGAATGAAGTCATCAACGGCCTGGCGGCCGAGCCGGAACAACTCCGGAATGTTTGCCTGGGAATTCTGCCGATGGGAACCATTAATGTGTTCGCCCGGGAGCTTGGACTTCCCCGCTCCATGGATGGTGCATGGTCTGTCATTACCCACGGTTGTTGCATTGAAATGGATCTTCCCTACGTGGATTATTTCAAAGACGGCGAACCAAGACGGAAGTATTTTGCGCAACTGGCGGGAGCCGGCCTGGACGCGCGTGCCATCGAGCTGGTGAACTGGGAGCTGAAGAAAAAGTTCGGCCCTGCGGCTTATGTGCTGGCAGGCTTCAGCGCCCTGCGTCGATGCCAGGGTGAAATCGATGTCAGCAACGGCACGACAACAGTCTCTGGAGAGCTGGCTTTGATCGGGAACGGATCGCTTTACGGTGGAAGCTTTAAAATTCTTTCGCCGGCTCATCTGCAAGACGGATTGTTCACCGCCTGCGTCTTTAAAAAAGTCGGATTAAAATCTCTCGCAAGTTTTGCCGGATGGTCCCTGCGACAAAAGGGACAGATTCCAGGGGGCCATTACATCCAGGGGAAAACAATCACACTTGCGAGCAGTGAGAGAATTCCTCTGGAGGTGGATGGCGACGCCATCGGTCACCTGCCGGCAAGATTTGCGATGTCCGAAGAAAAACTGCGCGTTCTGATCCCTCCGGACGGTTCCAAATTCAGCAGCTCCGCCAGCGCGTCTGCCAGATGAAGCATCCTCACGAAATCAACCAGGCGGTCTGGGATGAATGGGCTCTGAACCAGGATCTGTATGCCCGGTCCGCTGTGGCTGCCGATTTTCAGAATCCCCTGGCTCCCCTGGCTGTTGTGGATCAGTGGATCAGTGTGGCTGGCTTGGAGGTTCTGTCTCAGGTAAAAGGATACTCTGCCTCGCGGCGGGAGGCGGTCGGCACAGCGTCCTTTTCGCCTCGGACGATGCCATCGTCACGGTGGTGGATCTTAACATCGTTGGGGTAGCTTCTACGCATTCTGAAAAATCGCTTGGGATCAGATTTCAAAAGTCAATAATTGGAGCGCTTTGCTCAACGGTTGTTCTGCCAGATCATCCAAAATCCTCCGAATCCAGCCTGGCCTGGAGGATTTGTGAGGCGGATCTCCGGCCTGCCGGTCAAGGTTTGCTCTGCAAGCCACGCCCCACGGAGACAGGAGCTCTGTGAACCGTCAGACCGAAGGTCCGCCCCACACCGGTCCCGTCCGGGCATGGTTTCCTGGACTCTTGATCACCTGGCCGAAAAACTTGTGTAACATCAACGCGCGTCCGATACTGAATCGAACCATGGCGGGAAACAGAAGATCCATCGTGGCGCAGGAAAAGATCATGCAGGAAACCGCTCCCCGATCCATTCAAAGCACGGTGCTGATCTGCGACATCCGCGGCTTCACCAAGCTCATGGCTGATGCAGGTCCGGAGGAATCTTTCAAGTTCGTCCGGCAATTCCTCCAGAACCTGACCTCGTCCGTGATCGAGGAGGGGGGAAACATCAATAATTTGACCGGAGACGGTTTTTTGGCGCAATTTGGTTCCGGAGTTGAAGACGACAGCCATGCGCTCCGGGCGGTCAATTGTGCCATCGAGATGCGAAACCGGCTGAAAGAGTTCAATCGAAACCGGCATTCGGCGAAAGTCGCGACGGTGACGGTGGGGATCGGGCTTCATTCCGGCATGATCGCCGGTGGTTACGTGCAACTCGGCGGATACCGGAGTTTCCTCATCATCGGCGATACGATTAACATCACCGCCCGGATTGAAAGCCTGACCAAAGATTTCGCAGTGGATATTTTGTTGTCCGAACAGACATTTGACCTGGTAAAAGACCAGTTTAATCTGATGTCGATGCCGTTGAGGGTGGTCAAAGGCAAGACGGAAAAACTCAAGACATTCTGGTTGCCGCCACAGGTCAAACCTAAAAGAACTTATTCCACAGGAGGAGTATCATGAAGGAGTTGAAGGAGGAAATTACGGGTTCGGAAGACCGGCTGCTCGACGATCTGCAATTGCTCACCGCATATGCGGAAACAGAAATCGTCAAACAGGCGTCGGTCCTCGAATGTGAATGTCCCAAACATCTGGCGGTGATCCTGGCGAAAGTGCGGGAGTTTCAGGTTTACGAACAAAACTGCATGCAACGTTCGGAAGAAGACCGTGAAACCCATGAATGGCTTTATCAAGCCGCGATCAATCTCGATCAGATGCTTTCCGCCACCATCATCCAGCTGGCCCGCCTCGAGGGGATGGTCGATTCCGAGAATCGAATTGTGAAACATCAGCCTGGAAACGGCGGTTGAGCAGGGAGTGGGTATATTCAGATTGGTCCAAATCAGCTTTTTAGTTTAGAAAACTGGCATGAGCCAGATTCCAACCACATTGGCGGTGATCGGTTTGTCCACGACGATTTTGTCGGCGCAAGTTCCGGACAATCTGGTAGTTGAAGGAATCCCGCCGATTCCGGCTGAGATCCGGCAAAAAGCTGAACGTTACCTCGATTTTCGAGCCGCCTCTTTTCAAGGGTGGCATCCAACCAAAAGGGAAATGCTTGTGGTGACCCGTTTTGGTGAGACTCCCCAGTTGCACGCGGTGAAATTTCCGGGCGGCGCACGCAAACAACTCACTTTTCTTCCGGAACCGGTGGGAGGCGCCGGTTATCAGCCCAAAGAAGGCCGGTATGTCTTGTTCTCGCAGGACAAAGGGGGCGGCGAGTTTTTCCAGCTCTACCGGTTTGACCCGGGAGATGGCTCGGTGTCGTTGCTGACGGATGGCAAATCGAGGAACACCGGCGCTTCGTTTTCGCCTAATGGAGACTTGGTAACCTACACTTCCACCCGCCGAAACGGACGGGATACCGATCTTTACCAGATCAATCCGGCAGAACCGGGGAGTGACCAGATGCTTTTGCAATTGGAAGGTGGCGGATGGGCCTTTGGTGCATGGTCACGCGACGAAAACCTGATCCTGGGCTTGAATTATGTGTCGATCAACGAAAGCTCGATTCATCTGGTTGATCGCAGGGAGAAAAAAATTTCTCCCATCAGCCGTCCTGGCAAGGAAAAGGTTTCTTACAGTCATCCCGATTTTTCGCAAAATGAAGAGGCGATTTTTGTCGTCTCCGACAAGGATTCGGATTACCGGCATCTGGCGAAGATTCAGTTGAAGGATGGAAAGGAGGAAAGGTTCGGGCCGGAATGGAAATACGACGTGGAATCGTGCCAGCTTTCTCGCGACCGCAGGAAGATTGCGTTGGTGTTGAACATGGAAGGGGCCAGTTCGTTGAAGATTCTGGATGCCGCGAGCGGTTTGGAAATAGATGCTCCGAAACTCCCGCACGGGGTGATTTCTGGTCTGGAATGGCATGAAAACAACCGTGATCTCGGCTTCACCTTTGCCTCGGCCAAATCGCCCAGCGACGCTTACTCGCTGGATCTTGCCACTGGCAAGGTGGAGCGTTGGACCGAGAGTGAAATCAGCGGATTGAACTCGGAATATTTTGTCGAACCGAGACTGGTGAAGTTCAAGAGCTTTGACGGCCTGGAGATTTCCAGTTTTGTTTACTCGCCCGATCCGAAAAAGTTTCCCGGCAGGAGACCGTTGGTGATCAGCATTCACGGGGGGCCGGAAAGCCAGGCCCGACCCGGTTTCCAGGCCCGTAACAATTTTTATCTGAACGAACTCGGCATTGCTGTCGTTTATCCCAATGTTCGCGGGTCTAGTGGTTATGGAAAAACCTTCCTCACCCTGGACAACGGATTGAAGCGTGAAGACTCGGTGAAGGACATCGGGGCGTTGCTCGACTGGATCGGAGCACAGCCTTATTTTGATGCTTCAAAGGTGGCGGTGATGGGGGGGAGTTACGGTGGCTACATGGTTTTGGCGAGCTTGATCCATCACGGGCAGAGGATCAAAGCGGGGGTGGATGTGGTTGGCATTTCCAATTTTTTAACTTTCCTCAAGAACACCCAGGATTACCGGAGAGATTTGCGGCGGGTGGAATATGGAGACGAGCGCGATCCGGAGATGCGTGCGTTTCTGGAGAAGATTTCTCCGTCCAACCATGCTTCTAAAATCAGCCAGGCATTGTTTGTGGTTCAGGGAAAAAACGATCCCCGGGTGCCGCTGGCCGAGGCTGAACAGATTGTGAAGGCTGTGCGTGAAAACGGAGGAAAGGTCTGGTATCTGATGGCCAAGGACGAAGGACACGGTTTCGCCAGGAAAAGGAACCAAGATTTTCAATTCCTGAGCACCATCCTGTTTTTACAGGATTTTCTTCTGGCTCAACCCTAAGCCGTAACAATTCAGTTCAACCGCGAATAGACGGGTATGGAGTTTCCCAACGGATCGCGGTTCTGTGAACCGCAGCGTTATGTTTGGAACGGACGTTTGGTATAAACGGTCGCGACGCTCGCCATGTGCTGCGACTCACAGAGTTGCGGTCCCCGGGGAACCCGGGGAAGATGCCTCAGACAACTGCATTGATTATTCGCCGGGGGAGCCTATGATGCCGGTGATCCGCGACAACGCAGCGGTCAGCGATTCCTGGAATTTGCCTTTCAAGCCATGGCTTTTCCCCGCGTAGAATGGCTGGTGCCTCCAGTTTTTAGTCCATCTGCTGGCGAGAGAGCTGGAAGGGCGGTTCCGGAGGGTTGCGTGTTCGTGGGATTACGAGAATGAAAAGCAAATCAACAAAAAATCGGTCGGGCATTTTAGCCGGAGGCAACTGGATCATCGATCAGGTCAAGATCATTGACGTCTATCCCCAGCGCGACCAGCTGGCCAATATCTACTCCCAAAGCCAGGGAACGGGCGGGTCACCGTACAATGTTTCGATTGACCTGGCCAGGCTCGGGTGCCCGTTTCCTCTCTCCGCCGCCGGTCTGGTGGGCAAGGATTCGCTGGGGGAGATCATCCTGGCCGATTGTCTGGCCAACAAAATCGACACCCGGCTCCTAAAAACATCCGCCAAGGCCCCCACATCCTACACCGATGTGATGACCGAAAAGGGCAACGGGCGCCGGACATTTTTTCATATGCGCGGTGCGAATGCGCTTTGGGACGGATCGGACATCACTTTTTCAAAAACCAAGGCCCGGATGTTTCACTTGGGATATCTTCTGCTTCTGGATGCCCTGGACGCCTCGGATGTGAAGTACGGAACAAAAGCGGCCCGGCTGTTGGCGGCTGCACAGGAGGCGGGATTGAAGACCAGTGTCGATGTGGTCAGTGAAGACAGTGATCGTTTCTCAAAGATCGTGAACCCTGCGTTGAAATACGTCGATTATTGCATTTTGAATGAAATTGAAGCAGGCAAAACCACGGGATTTAAAATCCGTGACCCGGAAGGGAAGCTCGACATGGTGGCCCTCCGTCATGCGGCCGGTGCCTTATTGCAACAAGGTGTGAGAGAAATCGTGGTGATTCATTTTCCAGAAGGGAGTTTTGCCCGGACCCGGAAAGGTGAAGATGTCTGGCAATCGTCATTAAAACTTCCTCAGAAGTATATTGCCGGTACCGCCGGGGCGGGGGACGCGTTTTGTGCCGGAGTCCTTTTTGGGTTGCATGAGCAATGGGATCTCGCCCGGTGCCTGTTGACGGGGGTTTGCACCGCGGCAGCCTCGCTGGCCGAACCCACCTGCACCGGAGGTGTGAAGTCTCTGGAGGCTTCGCTGGCCCTGGCCAAAAAGTTTGGATTCCGCCGGAATCTGGATGCTGCTGACAGCATGTGACCGGCGTCGGAATTCTTCTGATCATCGGCTCATGAGTCTGGAGAAAACATCTGGTTCGAGCAAACCACCACGGTGGGGCTGGCTCGGATCGATCTGGGTTCTTGCGGGCAGCGCGGAAATCTACAACCGAGTTTTCTCTGGTTCATCCCACCAGGATAAGAACCTCTTCGGATTCAAGGTTTGGCTGGCAACCATTTTGTTCAGCCTGATCTGGCTGGTCTTTCTCTCCCGGCTCCGTTGGAAAACGCGATCGCTCGCAATCCTGACTTTTCTCACCCTGGCCCTCGCGGCCATCTCCACTTTAAAAATCACTGGTGTCAGCGGCGATCTGCTGCCGGTTGTCGAGTGGAGGTTTAACAAGCGGGCATCCATCGGTTCGAACGCCCTGGTCGTGCTGACCAACGGGGTTGATATCAATACCCGTCTTCTGTCCGCTGCCACCAACCAGGCGATGCGGTTCACCCAGTTTCAAGGCAACAGCCGGGACGGAACAGTTTCAGAATTTCCACTGGAGACAAACTGGACCGCGCATCCTCCCAAGATCCTTTGGCGACGCCCCGTCGGGCCGGGTTGGTCGGGATTTGTGTTTTCAGACGGTCTGGCATTCACCCAGGAACAGGAAGGGGAAAACGAACTGGTCACCTGTTATGATTTCTGGTCTGGCAACCTGCGATGGGCGTATCGTTATCCTGCACGTTATTACACCACGATTGCGGGTGAGGGCCCCCGGTCCACGCCCGCTTTGCAGGGCGGCCTGGTTGTGACCCTGGGTTCAACAGGGATTTTGAACTGCCTCGATCAAAAAACCGGCAAACTCCTCTGGAGCAGGAATGTTTTGACCGACAATCAAGCGGGCTCGTTGGAATGGGGGATAAGCTGTTCTCCGTTGATTGTGAACAAGCGGGTGGTGGTCAGCGCCGGCGGGACTTCCGGAAAATCGCTGGCGGCCTACGATCTTGAAACAGGCCGGCCCGGATGGTCTGCGGGTGAAAACCGTGCGAGCTACAGTTCACCGGTTCTGATGAACCTCAGCGGACGTGACCAGATCTTGATCATCAACTCAGGCGCGGTGAAATCTCACGATCCAGAATCGGGCAGGGTGCTCTGGAGCCATCCATGGCACTCCGCATATCCAAACATCGCCACACCGGTGCAGATCTCCACGAACCGGGTGCTTTTCTCCAGCGGCTACGCGTATGGAAGCGAACTGCTCGAAATCAGCGGCGGTGATCCCGGACTTTCAGCAACGCAAATCTGGAAGTCTAAAAAGTTGAAATCCAAAATGAGCAATTTGTTTTTTTATCGGGGATTTTTTTACGGGTTGGACGATGGAATTTTCACCTGTGTGGACGTCAGTGGGGCGCAGCGATGGAAGGACGGACGTTTTGGTCACGGACAGATGTTGTTGATGGGTGATTATATTTTTATCATGGGCGAATCCGGGGATTTGATCTTGGTCAGGCCCGAACAGCCAGGTTTGAACGAGGTGGCGCGTTTTAAAGTATTTGAAAGCAAGACATGGAACCCGGCCGCGATGAGCGGACGTTATCTGCTGGTGCGGAACGACCGGGAGGCGGCGCTGGTGGAGCTGCCCCAGCTTGCTGCTGACGCACGGCGTGATTGAAATTAAAAAACCAGGGAGGTCGGGGCAGTTGATAGTCGGTCAAATTGCCGCCCTGCCCCAGGAGTTCGGATTCTCTGAGCAATATTCTGGCAATGGACTGCGAAACGGATCCGAGGGCTCCAGCGGGCATTTCTTTCTCTGGAATTCGCCAGGTGTCAACTTCGCTACGCTGCATTCCCTAATTACGGGAACCTGAGGCCAAATCTTCATTTTTCATCGGATTAAGAACAATGCAGGCGCCTGGCGTACTTAATTGTGGGTGAGTTCCCTGACGGATCGCGGTTCTGTGAACCGCAGCACATTGCAAAACCTGTGCGTCCGGAACCTCTCCCACATATCCGACAATTGCCACCCGGCCCTTTGCTGCGGCCACAAGCCAGGCTCGCAGCATGGCTTCCTGTGGCCGCAGGATGGAAGTTGAAAACAATCCACAGATGAACATAGATCAACACTGATTTTTCCGTGGTAACTCGTTCACCCTGCGGTCGAGCGATTCGAGCTTTCCGGCTTCTTCTGATCTGCTTCCATCCGCAGATCAAACGGCCTCTTTGGGATCAACGGCTCTTGCCTTTTTTAGGAGGCGCTTTGGCAGCTTTTTCCTCTTTATCTTCGGACTCCTCCTCGTTGTCTGCGGCTTCGAGGTTGATGCTGCTTTCGGCCAGATCGGTCAGGCTTTCGTCGGTCTCCTTTTCCTCGTCCAGAGTCTGTCCGAGGAGGTCCAGATCCTCGTCGCGACCGAGCAGTTTGGCATAGGTGCAAAGACAGCCATACACGGCAATTTCATAATGTTCTACTCGCTGGGCCGCGGCAATCATGGCGCAGTCCAGGACGTCTGGATCCATGTCTTCTTCGAGCAATTCCTTTCCTTCCTCGAGCAATCCCTCCATGCCCTTGCATTTTTTCCCTTTGCTGGTGGTTCCGAGGCTCTCGAAGATTTGGTCCAGGCGGGCGACATGTTCGTTGGTTTGTTCCAGATGTTCTTCAAAGGCTGCCCTCAACTCGTCGGAGTCAGCCGCTTCCGCCATTTTTGGGAGCGCCTTTAAAATTTGATTTTCAGCGCTGTAAACATCCCGCAGCTCTTCGACGTAAAGTTCCTGAAGTGTCGTGACTTTCATAATAGATTTCCTTGATTGGTGTTTTAAGAATGACGCGTCAAATATCCCCCGCCATCTCCTGGTCGCAATCAGGGGCTGACAGTTTTGTGACATCCAAGAGTGCTTCATCACCTGTCAGGGAAAAGCCGATGGCCTTGGTGGGATTGGATCGCAGAGTGTAAGGATCGATTACTTGTGCTGCGGCTCACAGAGCGCCCAAAAGCCAAAAGCAGGTCCGGAAAAATTAGCGTCGCCGAACGTTCGGGAAAATGGGATAAACCTAATCACAAGCCTATGAAACACTTTTTCATTTCTCTTATTTCCGCCCTTCCTGTTTTTGCGCTGGTGACGGTCCATGCCGCTGATGAACCCAAACCGATCCGCGCGCTGCTGGTGACCGGGGGTTGTTGTCATGACTATGCTAAGCAGAAGGAAATATTGACCCAGGGGATTTCGGCCCGTGCGCCGGTTCAGTGGACCATCGTGCATGAGGGAGGTGCGAGCCTGGACCACAAAGTTTCCATTTACAGCAAAAGCGATTGGGCCAAACCGTTCGATGTGGTGGTCCATGACGAATGTTTTGCGGACGTCAAGGACAAGGAATTTGTCGAAGCAATTTTAAAACCGCATCACGAGGGTGTTGCAGCCGTCAATTTGCATTGCGCCATGCATTCCTACCGGACAGGCACCAATATGTGGTTTGATTTTGTCGGTTTGACATCGACCGGTCATGGTCCTCAGCTGCCGATCGAAATCACTTTTCAGGATGAAAAACACCCGATCACGCGTGGGTTGTCCGGTTGGACCACGATCAAGGAGGAACTCTACAACAACAAAAAAATTGGTGAGTCCACCGTCCCCCTGGCCCAGGGCAAACAAGGCAACACCCAGGCCGCCGTCGTCTGGGTCAATACGTATGGCAAAGGCCGCGTGTTCGGCACCACCCTGGGTCACAACAACGAGACCGTGGCCGACGCCCGTTATCTGGATCTGCTCACCCGTGGATTGCTCTGGGCCTGTGATAAGCTTCAGGCGGACGGCACTCCAAAGACTGGATACGCCGCTCCTAAACCTTGACGGATTATTTGTCCCTGACGCATCGGAACCCGGCGTGGGCATAGCTGGAATTCATCGGAGCTTTGCCCCTGGCACCGGGCCGGTAGCCGGTGCTGTAAAGGTCGCTGCACAAAAAGGAACCACCCCTCTGAATTTTTTCCAGGCCAGTTGCCGCACTGTCGATTGTTTCAGGGCCTTTCGGATTTTCTCTCGGTGAGTTTTTATAATACGCCGGATCATAATTGTCGGAACACCATTCCCAGGCGTTTCCCGCCATGTCGAAGAGGCCAAAATTATTGGGCGGATACGAGGCTGTCGGACTGCTTCGCACAAAACCGTCCTGGCCGGTGTTTTGTAACGGAAAATTTCCCTGCCACAAGTTTGCCATCCAACGACCTCCGGGCCTTGACACCTGGCCCCAAGTGAACAGCTGCTGTTTTAATCCGCCGCGAGTGGCGTATTCCCACTCCGCTTCGGTCGGCAGCCGCTTTCCCGCCCAGCGCGCGTAGGCTGCCGCATCTTCCCAGGTGACCTGGACCACCGGGTGATTTTCCCTGCCTCGGATGGTGGAGCCGGGACCTTCGGGCTGACGCCAGTTCGCACCCGGAGTTTTTTTCCACCAGACCGTGTGATCATTGAAGCTGGTGACCTCGACAGGCTGGAATACGTGGCCACCCTCTTTTTCAGCGCCGGTCTGGTAACCGGTGGCGCGGACGAACTGCTCGAACATTTCGTTGGTGACTTCTGTTTTATCCATCCAGAACCCGCTGACACTCACTTCGTGGACGGGTCGTTCGTTTTCCGGACCGTCGTTCGAGCCCATGAGAAAAGTTTCCTGCGGAATCCAGACCATGGTGTTGGTGCCCGTCTTGTAAGCAGGGACAGGCGCCGGGTTCAAGACCGATTTGCGGGGTGTTCGCTTTTCGCTTTTGTCGATGATAAAAATTCCGAACAACACACCCGCCAGCACTATTCCAAGCGCCAGGAAAAATTTCCACATCGGTTGCTGGTGCGGGTTTGGATTTTGCGGCTCTATCATCCCCTTCAAGAGAAATGAATTGTGCGGATCCGTCAACTGGCGCGTGATTGGAACGATTAAAACAGGGCGTGATTAAAAGTGGGTGAGATGTAAGGAGACCTGCCGGGAGCGCGGTTTTGTGAGCTCTGTGAGCCGCAGCATCGAGTCAGTCCTTTCGGTGCCGCTTGTTTCAAAGCATTCTTCATGGCAGAGCGCTGCGGGTCACAGACCCCCGCTCCGGGGAGGCCTCACCCAGTTTTAATCACACCCAGTTTAACAACATATCAAAGTCCAGGATTGAAACTTTGCTCTCGAGACGCTTAATTGCAGCGGCTGCCAATTATGAGCGCCGGTCGCCCGTTCCAAGGTGACCTGATTGCCAGGCTATTATGTTTTATCCTTTGCTTGCTGCGATCCGTAAATCTTATCAGCGCGTTTTTTCCTCAACGGTCATCTCGGTTTTTTTGATGGTGGGAACTGGATTTTTTCCAACCGCAAGAATGGACGGAGCGGACACCGCATCTCCGCCGGGCATGGAAGAGGCCGACTTGGCTGAGATGAGTCTCGAGCAGTTGAGCAAGGTGAAGGTGGACTCGGTGTATGCCGCCTCAAAACGGGACCAGACGGTGATGGAGGCTCCCGCATCCGTGAGTCTGGTGACCGCTGATGAAATACGAAAATACGGATACCGGACGTTGGCGGACATTTTGCGGAGCGTGCGTGGGGTGGATGTCTCCTACGACCGGAATTATGGCTACATCGGGATCCGCGGATTTAACCGTCCCGGGGATTTCGGGGGAAGAGTGCTGGTTTTGGTGGACGGCCATCGGATGAATGAACCGCTTTATGACAGCGCGTTCAACATGATGGATTTCCTGGTCGATGTGGAAATGATTGAACGGGTGGAGGTGGTGCGCGGCCCGGGCTCCACCATCTACGGCAACAACGCGTTTTTCGGAGTGATCAATGTCGTGACCCGTCGCGGACGTGACATCAACGGGACTGAACTCTCCGGTGCTTACGGAAGTTACGACACGGTCAGCGGGCGGCTGAGTTACGGCAAACTTTTTAAGAACGGAGTCGAGTTGGCGGTTTCCGGCACCGTGTTTGATTCTTCCGGCCCGACCCGGCTTTATTATCCTGAATTTGACAATCCTGCCGAGAATTTCGGTGTGGCCTACAAACGGGACGGTGAAAGCGCCTACAACGCGATCACCACCATCAGCTATAAAGATTTCACCCTGGAAGGCGGTTATGTCTGGCGCGACAAAGATGTCCCCACGGCCTCTTACGCCACCGTTTTTAACGATCCACACTACAACACGATCGACAACCGGGCCTTCGGCAGCCTCAGGTTTGAACATCCCTTTGAGAATGATTTGTTGGTCATGGCGAGAGCCTATTACGATTATTACGCGTTCAAGGCGTCGTATCCCTACGCTGATGTTGGCGGGATATATTTGAATAAGGACCGGGCGTATGCCGAATGGATCGGATTGGAAACGCAGGTGACCAAGCCAGTTTTAGAGCGGCATCGGCTGACCTTGGGCGCGGAGTATCGGTACGACCTCAGGCAGGACCAGAACAATTTTGATGAGGAACCACGGGCCGATTACCTGGTTTCCCGCAGAACTCATTACAACGTCGGAGTGTTTGGGCAGGCGGAGATTTCGATCCTGACGAACCTGACCCTTACCGCAGGCTTGCGTTACGATTATTTCAAGAGTTTTGGGGGAACCATCAATCCGCGGGCCGGTCTTGTTTATCAGCCGTTGCAGGGGACCGCCTTGAAGTTGTTGTATGGCCAGGCTTACCGCGCACCCAACGTTAACGAAATTTACAATGAATCGCCCTCAAGCAAACAAAACCCGGGATTGAAGCCCGAGACGGTCTCCACCTACGAGCTGGTTCTCGAGCAGTATTTTGGCGCGGTCTATCGGGCTTCAATGTCTGGTTTTTATCTGGAAACCAAAGATTTGATCAACCAGGAACTGGATCTGGCCGACGGCTTGCTGGTTTTTCAGAACCGGGACCAAGTGCAGGCCTGGGGGGCGGAAGCGGAACTGGAAGCCAAATGGGAGAGCGGTGTCAGGGGCAGGGTGAGTTACACCTACGAACAGACGGAAGATGTCAAAAATCGGCTGCCATTGAGCAATTCACCCGAGCATATGGGGAAGCTGAACCTCATTCTGCCGGTTTATCGTGAAAAAGTTTTTGCCGGGTTGGAACTTCAGGCCAGCAGCTCGCGTCTGACCCTGGCTGGAAATCAATCTGGAGATTTTGCCGTGGTCAACTTCACCCTGTTCAGCCATCAGATCGTCAAGGGGCTCGATCTCTCGGCTTCGGTTTACAATCTTTTCGATCAAAACTATGCCTACCCGGGAGCGGGTGAGCACATTCAGGATGTGATCCGGCAGGATGGCAGGACCTTTCGGGTCAGGCTGACCTACCGGTTCTGATCGCGACGTCACCCCATGAGATTCCGAAGCGCATTAAAAACGTTTTTTCCGCTGAAAACCACTCAGGGGCGGATTGCGGCCCGATGGTTTTTGAGCGCTGCTGCCTTCCTATTGTTCTGGTCCCCTGTCGGCAGCCTCGCTCAAAAGTTTCCGGAGTACAAGGTCAAATCCGCTTACCTCCTGAATTTTGCCCGGTTTATTGAATGGCCAGCCTCCGCCTTTCAGCAGCCTTCTGATCCTATCAACATAGGAATATTCGGGACCGATCCTTTCAAGGAAGATCTGGAGCAGACATTCAAGAACAAGACGATCCGCGGACGAACCATTAGAATTTTGAGATTCTCTGATCTGAACGCCCTCGCCCAATGTCACCTCGTTTTCATTTCGAAAGAGGACGATCGGCGCTTCGCCGAGGTGCTCCGGGTGATTGATGGAAAGCCGGTCCTGACAGTCGGAGAAACAGAGGGGTTTACGGTCAAGGGTGGAATGATCCAGCTGAGAATTGTCGATCAACAGGTCAGCTTCGAAATCAACCAGGCCGCTACTCAAAAGGCCGGGCTGACACCCAGCGTCCAGGTTCTCAAATTAGGGAAGGTTGTACGTCACTGATCCATGAACCTGCTCTTGAAGAAGCTGAAAGACATGACCATCCAGCGAAAGCTGGTCTTCATCACCATGATTGTCGCCAGTGGCGTCCTGCTGCTAACTCTGAGTTCCCTGGCGGTTTATGAACTGGTGACGTTCCAGTCGGCGGCTTTAAAGCAATATTCCGCCTTGGCAGACGTGGTGGGCAACAATACGGCGGCGGCTCTCGCCTTTGAAAAACCGAAGGACGCCGAACGCACCCTCGAGAGCTTGGCTTCCGAACGTCATGTGGCGCTGACAGCGATTTACGACGGCGACGGAAAAGCTTTTGCCGGCTATGCGCCTGGAGGGGAATCGATCACCAACTTTCCGCTATTCTCTTCAATCCGCCCTGGGTTTGATCTGGGCGCTTCCCGCCTGCGCATCCTCCGTGATGTGACCTTTAATTCGGACCGCATCGGGTTCATTCTGCTGGAAGCTGATCTGGTCGGCATTTATCAGCGGCTGGTTATTTTTGCCGTCATCGCTATAGGGGTCTTTTTGGGTTCGGTCATGCTGGCCTGGTTTCTCGCGTCGAAATTACAGCGGTTGATCTCCAATCCCGTAATTCACCTGCTGGAAACAGCGCGCAAAGTTTCGGCCAGCCAGAATTATTCCTATCGCGCCGTCAAGGAATCCAATGATGAACTCGGTTCCCTGGTTGACGGTTTTAACCACATGCTCAGCAGGGTGGAACTTCATGAATCCAATCTGCAAAAAGAGATTTCGGAACGTAAAAGGATTCAGAATGAACTTGTTCTGGCCAAGGAAGCGGCCGAATCAGCCAGCATCGCCAAGAGCCAGTTCCTCGCCACCATGAGTCATGAGATCCGAACTCCGTTGAACGGCATCATCGGTATGAGCAACCTCCTTTTCGAGACACCGCTTTCAACGGAGCAAAAGGAACTCGCCCACACGGTGAAGGAAAGCGGGGAATCCCTTCTGGGGATCATCAACGACATCCTGGATTTTTCAAAAATCGAAGCCGACAAGCTGCTTTTTGAACGGCTCCGTTTTGATTTGCGCGATGTTGTCGAGGGAGTTCTCGATCTGGTTTCGGAAAAAGCCTGCTCCAAAGAACTGGAGATATTTCAATTCATTGATCCCCAGGTCCAGACCAGGCTGTTCGGCGATCCCGGACGGATCCGGCAGATCCTTTTAAATCTGTTCAGCAACGGGATCAAATTCACCCAGGCTGGCGAGGTCTCGCTCAACGTCCAGCTGGTCCGGGATATGGCCGATCATGCCGAGCTTAGATTTTCCATCAAAGACACCGGAATCGGAATTTCAGCTGAAGCCCGCAAAAGGCTCTTCCAGGCGTTTGAACAAGAGGACAAATCCACCACCCGGCGTTTTGGTGGAACCGGCCTCGGCCTGGCCATTTCCAAGAAGCTGGTGGAACTGATGCAGGGAAACATCTGGTGCGAGAGTCTCGCCGGCCAGGGCTCCACTTTTTTCTTCACTTTACGACTGGAAAAACAACTGGACCTTCCCGCTGAAATTTCTTTGGACGAGTTCGCGACGGTCCAAAACCTGCACCTGCTGCTGGTGGATGACAATAAAACCTCCGTTCATATCCAGTGCAGCCTGATGCAAGAGTGGGGCATGAAACAACCTTGCGTGGCTGAAACGGCGGAGGAGGCGCTGACCCGGCTCGTAAAGGCTGCGCACGAGCGGCAGCCATTTGATGTCGTGGTCATCAACAGCAGGTTGAATGAAATCGATAATCTCAACCTTGTCAGTTTCATCAAGGGCGACACCGGCATTTGTTCCACTAAAATCATCCTTTTAAAGAATCTGGCCGGGCGTTTTTCCTCCCATGAAATCAATCCGTCCCACCTGGCGGCCATGGTCACCAAACCGCTGAAGCCGTCCTCGCTCTTGCAGGCCTTGAAACAGGCCGCCGCCCGTCCGGGCGACTTTGAAAAAGCGGACGCAACCCCGCCTTCAAAAGAACCTGTAGCGAGTCGTCCGGGTGCAAAGGCGCTGCGCATATTGCTGGCGGAGGACAACGTGGTGAATCAAAAGGTGGCTTCCAAACAGTTGCAGAAACTTGGCTATACAGTGGTCTGCGTCGGCAACGGCCTGGAAGCTGTGCAGGCGTTGAACGAGGTGCTTTACGACCTGGTTTTCATGGATTGCGACATGCCCGAGATGGACGGGTTCGAGGCCACACGCCGCATCCGGGCGGTTTCGAGATCCAAGCCCGTGCGCATCGTGGCCATGACGGCAAACGCCATGCAAGGGGACCGTGAACGCTGCCTCGGCTGCGGCATGGACGACTATATTTCCAAACCGGTCCGCATGGAGGAACTGCAACGGGTTCTGGAAATCAACCCGTGATGACTCATTAAAAAAAGGAAGCCGAAGTCTTCTCAGCATCAACGATGTCGAGATTGGCAACCTTCGCTCGATTTGCAGTGAAGGGTGGAGAAGATTTTCAAGCTCCTGTCCCCCACCACGGAAATCAAATCCCTGTGAACCATCCGCAGATAACGCAGATGAACGCAGATAAACGCCAAACCGCCGGCCCGGACACGTTTGCAAGCCTCCCTGACGACATGCGCAGTGAGACAGAGCTGACGGGTGCCCATTCTGGTTCCAAGAACATCCCCCATCTGCGCCCCTCTGCGCCATCTGCGGAAAATATCGGAGCCCACGCATGACGCAGATGAACGCAGATCAGGAAACACGCGACCCGGAAACGTATGCCATCATTGGCGCGGCGATGCGGGTCCATGGAATACTGGGGCACGGCTTTTTGGAGGCTGTGTATCAGGAAGCATTGGCGGAAGAGTTTCGGCAGTCCGGAATTCCATTCACCCGTGAGCAACGCTTCCCCATTCATTACCGTGGCGTCATCTTGAAATGTTATTACGACGCCGACTTCATCTGCTTTGGAAAAATCATCGTCGAACTCAAAGCACTGGAACAGAAAGGTGGAAAGGAAGAAGCGCAGGTCATCAACTACCTGAAAGCCTCGGGCTTGAATCGCGCTATGCTGCTTAATTTCGGCTCCGAACGCGTGCAATACAAACGACTGGTTCTCAATCTGCGCCCATCTGCGTCATCTGCGGAGAACTTATGAAACCGGAGGAACTCAAGCCGCTGCTGGCCCAACTGATTGCCGGTTGGGAGAACGAGATCGTGGAGTTCAAGAACGTGGGGGACTCCTATCCGACTTCCGATATCGGCAAGTATTTCTCCACCCTCTCGAATGAAGCCAACTTGCGAAATCAGGAACGTGGCTGGCTCGTTTTCGGCGTGGATAATCGCAGTCGCACCGTTGCGGGCAGCCAGTATCGAGTGGAAACAGACCGGCTTGACGGCTTAAAGCACTAGGTCGCCAGCGACACGGAACCTGGAGTGACGTTCCGGGACATTCATGTTTTGGATATGATCAGGCCGTCGTCCTGGAAGCGCTTCACAACTGCATCGCGCACCAGGATTATCGCAGGAACGGGCGAATCGTCGTCACGGAGCGGCCAGACCAATTGGTTTTCGAGAATGAAGTGTCCTTCTTCGAGGGGAAACCGGAGGACTACCTCACGGGCCAGCGGACACCACGGCGCTACCGGAATCCGCTTCTGGCTCACGCGATGGTGGCGTTGAACCTCATCGACACGCTGGGTTACGGCATTCACCGGATGATGGAATATTTCCAAAACGCCGGACCGCTGGAAGTCAGTGAAGATATTCTCACCTATCGCGTGAACTTCAACAAAGTGCCGCTGCCAACCATCAGGCAAAGCAGGTTCTATTTCTCACCTGACCCCGGCCTGAGCGATACCCGCGATACCCACACCTGCGATTTTGGATCGGAGCCGTAGAATGTGGAGCACTTGACCGTGCTTTTGAAAAACCATTTCGAAGCATTACAATTGAAGAGAGTTTTTAGGTGAACAACCGTTACCTGCGCTTTTATCTTTCACAATTTCACGTTTGGTTTTAGATGGCAGCATGCTTTTTTCGGAACAAGAAGCCACCGAACACAGACCATGATTCGAATCTCCGACCGCCACCTTGCGTCCGGTTCCAAGGCGTCGATCTTCGCCTTGTCCAAAACTATGTTCCATTTGACGCTCTCCTGCCTTGTCCTGCTCCCGGGCGCCTCCACAATTATGGCCGAAACTTCTTCTGGTAAAAACGGTGCTGTCGCAACGGTCCATCCCCTGGCTACACAAGAAGCGTTGCGCGTGATGCAATCGGGAGGAAATGCTATCGATGCCGCAGTGGCCGCCGCATTGATGTTGGGTGTGGTGGACGGCCACAATTCCGGGATCGGGGGAGGGTGTTTCATCCTGATCCGGACGGCCGCAGGAAAATTCGCCGCCATCGACGGACGGGAGACCGCTCCCATGCGCTCCTCCCGGGCCATGTATCTGAAAAGTGGAGCGCTGGATTTGACCTTGAGCCAGACCGGTCCCCTGGCGGTTGGAACTCCGGGAGCCCTGGCCGCATATGACCTGGCACTGAACCAATTTGGAACGAAAAAACTGAGCGAACTGATCCTGCCCGCCGCTGCTGTCGCGGAGAACGGTTTCAAAATGAGCGCCAGTTATGCGGCTCGATTGACAGCCAACAACCAAGAGTTGGCAAAATTTCCCGCCAGCGCCTCGATTTTTGCCCGACCGGAGTCCTCGCCCGCAGAAGCAGGAGAGGCATTGGTGCAAAAAGACCTGGCTGCGACCTACCGCTCCATCGCCAATTCTGGTGCCTCCTGGTTTTACCGGGGAGAGTTTGCCCGACGGGTCGGGGATTGGATGTCTGCTAATGGAGGCCTCCTGGACAGGGAAGACTTTGCGCGATACACCGCGAAGTTTCGTGAGCCGATCATAACAAGATATCGAGGCGTCGAGATTGTCGGTTTTCCACCTCCCAGCTCCGGAGGAGTGCATGTGGCGCAGATCCTCAACATACTGGAAAACTTCGAACTGAAGCCGCACGGATTCGGCACGGATGAAGATGTTCACCTCATCGTGGAATCGATGAAACTGGCCTTTGCCGACCGGGCCTACTGGCTTGGCGACCCTGATTTCAGCTCCGTGCCGCGAGGTTTGGTTTCAAAATCCTACGGAACCCGGCTGGCGAAAAAGATTGATCGCAACATTGCGACCCCAGTAGCGAAGCATTCGGTTCCTCCGCAATCCGCAGAATCATTTTTCGAACGACACACCACACACTTCACCACCGCCGACAAGGAAGGGAACTGGGTGGCCTGCACCGCCACCATCAACACCAGTTTTGGCTCGAAGGTCGTGGTCCCAGGAACTGGGGTTCTTTTGAACAACGAAATGGATGACTTCGCCATCCAACCTGGAACCCCGAACTTTTTTGGACTCGTCGGAGCAGAAGCAAATGCTATAGAACCGGGCAAACGCCCGTTGTCCAGCATGAGCCCGGCCATCGTCCTGAAAAATAAAGAGCCGATACTCACCTGTGGTGCTGCGGGAGGCCCCACTATCATCAGTCAAACCTTGCTGACGTTGGTCGGCGTCCTGGACTATGGACTATCCCTGGAAGAAGCCCTGAATCAGCCACGATTTCATCATCAATGGAAACCCGACCAGGTGAGGTTGGAAAAATCAGGTGGAGCGGAACTTCGCAACCAATTGGAAAAGAGGGGCCATTCTATTTTATCAATCACAAATTTTGGTGCGACCCAGGCCATCAGCCGCTCTCCGGCAACGGGTGTCTTTACCAGTGGTAGTGACCCCCGGGTGGAAACCGGTTCGGCTTTAGGATTTTGATCGGTCTTAGCTCTCTGGCTAGGCGCGAGCGACGCGCATGCCCGACCTGGGCCTTTAAGGACGCAGCGTGACGTTAGCGTTAGCGTCGTGTAAGTATGTAGTTTTTGGCCCCGGTTTAAGGTGTAAAGGGTTGACTTATGACCGTGCCAAAGCTATTTTCCATCGCATATTGAGGTTTTCACCTCGGTTCCTCCGAACCCAGTGACGATTCATCCGGATTGACGCTGGGTTTTTTTATTTGCCAGCCCCATTCGAGCAAAAGATTGATCAGGGCCGGAAGAAAAGTCAGCGCCGCAATCATGCAGGTGCTCACTCCCACAGCCATCACAAACCCAAGGCTGGCAATACCTTGATGTTTTCCCAGAATCAAACTTCCAAATCCTGCGATCGTGGTCAGACCAGAAACCAAAACCGCTTTGCCCGTGCTCTTGGCCAGAATTCCAGGGGTTCTTTCCTCTGAAAATCTGTTCAGTATGTGAATGCCGTTGGTGACACCAATCCCGATTACCAGCGGTAGTGTCATGATATTCGCCGGGTTAAACGGAATGTTGTAATAACCCATCATCCCCATCATCCAAAGGAATCCGATGGCCACAGGAACCAAAGAAAGTAGGACGCAAGAAATGGAGCGGAAATGGATGAAAACCAGGATGGCCACGGCGATCAAGGCATAAACTGCGGCTTCTTCATAACTTTTCCGAAGCAACGTGGTGTATTCCAAAAGCTGGACCGGCGTGCCGGTGATGATCGGGTCGCCCAAATCCTGGGGATCCAGAGCCTGACGAAGCCCTGTCACGAATTGTTCCTGCTCCTCCCGCTGCCAGACATTGCCAACGGGATAAACCTGCAACAGATATTTTCCGGTCACTCCGATAAACCGGTTTCTCAAAGCTGAAGGGAGATCCTCCACCTTTAAAGAAGATGAGGTATCCTGATTCTTCAAGGTGCCGAAGGTCTCACGGATATCAGTGAAAAGGGCGTCCTCAAATTTTTTCAATCTTTCAGGTATAAAATCATGGCCGCGCAACATTTGTTTGCGAAACTCCGAAATGGCGGATCTCAACGATCTGAGCTGCCGCGCGATTTCCGGCTCATCCTTCTCGGCCATTTGCGAACCGAGCCCAAGGTAACCTTCCAACGCCCACAGGGTCCGGCTCAATTCCGGCAGCGGGATCGGAGAATGATCTCTGTCGGCAAAATGAACACTCTCGATGTCCACCTTGATCTCCTTCACAAGCTGCAACTTGCTCTCCTGGTTCTGGGACAGGTATTGGCTCATGGAGTCGATGCCTGAAACGATGGGAAGTTTTTTGATCCTGGCTTCAAGCGAAACCGCATGTTCGAGATTTGTGGCGATCACCGCGCCAAAGAGCACGCTCTTGGAGGCGGAATTGATCAGCTTTTTTTCAAAAACCACGGCAGGCAGGCCCTTGCTCTGCATGTTCAAAAGGTTGTAATCAAAAATGACCTGGCGGGCGTACCATCCCGCGACGGCGCAACAAACAAGAATCAGAACGGAAACCAACCTGGGCCTTTGCAGCCAGGCATTTTCAATCCGAGCCCTTCGATCGACAGCAGAAGCACTTCCTTTGTGATCGATCACGTTTTGACGCCCTTTTAGAAGCATCGCAGGGAGCATGGTCATCATAGGCACAAGGCAGAGCAGTATGCCGCCGCCACAAATGATCCCCATTTCTTGAATGCCTTTGAAGTCTGTGCCGGCCATGGCAAAAAAGGCGCCGGCAGTGGTGAAGGCTCCTGTGAATATTCCCATCCCGGTATTCACAACGGTCTTGGTTAGCGCCTCTTCCGTGGACCTGCCGTGACGCAGCTCCTCCTCGTATCGGGTGATGAGGTGAACACCAAAATCAATCGCCAATCCGACCAGGATGGGAACAAAAGTGATCGTTAAAATGTTCAGATGCCCGACGGCGAGCGTGGTGAAACCCATGGTGTAACCAATCCCGATGAGAAGGCAGAGGGTGGCTTTCAACGGGCGGCCCGTTTGCCTGTAGCCATAGACGAAAATCAAGGCGCAGAGAATGAGAGAGACGACGCTTGCCACCGTGGAGTCAAACTGTGACTGGTCCATTTCGTCCACCTCGAGGACCGGTTCGCCGGTGATTCCAACATTCACACCAGGGATTTCCCGTCTCGTTTCGCTCACCAGCACCCGCAGGCGTTCGACCCCTTCGTGATTCAATTTCTCATTTTTTGCCCGGGCGGTCACGATGTAAAGCCGACCCTGGGCGAAAGTGATGTACATCTCCCGTTCGGCCTCATCTCCGGCTCCGAACAAAGCGTTGATTCCGGGGGCCGGAGGGGTTCCGGGTCTTTCAAGACTTTCAGTGGCTTGTCGGATGATCCGTTCCAGGGCGGGCAAGGCCTTGACCATGGAAAGATCATCGTGATTCGTCTGCTGCGCGGCGTTGAGAAACTGCCTGTTGATCAGTCCGAACAGCGAAACCAGATTTGTAGCCTGGGTAAATTGTTCGATAAACGGACGGTATTCACCCAGGGTTTTCCGAAGCTCTTTCAACTGCTCCTCGGGGACAAAGAGCAGGGCCTTGTGCCCCAGCATCTTCAGATCACCCTTGAAAAACACATCTTCAAAAAGGTTGGTCTCAGCCTCCAGTTTTGCCCCGAGCCGCTCGACAAATTGCCGGTTTTTTTCCTGGTTTTCACTTTCCACCACCACCACAAGGTCGTCCTGGGTGGGAAATTCTTTCTTAAATTGCAGAAACCTCTCGTGATATTTTTTGTCGGCACCGACCAGGTCGTTCCTGCTGGTGCTGAACTGCAAGTAGTTGACGGTGACAACCACCGAAAACGCAAAAAGCAGGAACTGGGGATAAATAAACCAGCGAGGATGTTTGTAGATGGCACGGGCCAGACCGGTTAAAATCCTGGAGAGCCGCGTTGAATTCTCTGAACTCATGACTCGGTAAACATGACAGCACAATGAGGAATACCTGCTGCTCCGGACCGGTCAATGATCAGTTTAATTGAGGGAGACGCATGACTCATGGGCTTGTAACGGATGCGGAGAAATCAGCATTGGAATAGATCTCCTTGACGTCGTCATGCTCTTCCAAAGCCTCCAAGAGCCTGGACACCGCGGCCACCGCAGCTGGATCAGTCAGTGGCACGGTCAACGTGGGAACATGCGTGACACCCGCCTCAGCGCATTTGATCCCTTTTTCATCCACCATCTTATGGACCGCTTCGAATTTCGAAGGTTCGGTGAGGATTTCGAACCCTTCAGGTTCGGACTTCATGTCTTCTGCCCCGGCATCCATCGCCAGTTCCATCAATAAATCTTCATCCGCATTTTCCCTCGGGATGATCATCTGCCCCTTTCTTTCAAACATGCGGCTGACGGACCCAGCCGTGGCGATGCTTCCCCCGTTTTTACTCAGCAGGCTTCTGATTTCCGCCGCAGTCCGGTTTCTATTGTCAGTGCTGATCTCCACCAGCACGGCAACACCGTGGGGTCCATAAACTTCGTAGCTTAAATCTTCGTAGGTCGCACCGTCGTCTCCACCAGTCCCACGTTTGACCGCTCTTTCTATATTTTCGGAAGGCATGCTGGAGGCGCGCGATTTAAGGATCACCATGCGCAGTCGTGGATTCATCCCGGGATCGCCTCCTCCAATCTTTGCGGCTATGGCGATTTCCTTGCTTAATTTCGCAAATATCCTGGCACGTTTGGCGTCGATCGCCCCTTTAAAGGTCTTAACTTTGGCCCACTTGCTATGTCCTGCCATAAAATTTAATTCAGCTTCCGAGGCTGCGGCCTCATTGACAACACACCATTTGGAAAGTTTCAGGATTTAAACCGCTTCGACGTGAACCGCAGTGCCGTAACACAGGACCTCGGTGATCCCCGCCCCGATTTCCGTGGCATCATAACGGACCCCGATGACCGCATTGGCACCGAACTGCGCCGCGTGGGCGAGCATCTGCTGGAAGGCTTCATCACGTGCCTGTTCGCAAAGCTCACGGTAAATGCTGATGTTGCCGCCGAAAATCGTCTGCAAGCTGGCCAAGAAATTGCCAACGATGGAACGTGAGCGGACGACGATTCCTCGAACCACTCCAAACGACCGGGTCACCTGGTAACCTGGAATTTCAAATGTTGTTGTTGTCAGAGGATGTGTGCCAGCCATGGTAAATTTAAGTCTTGAGCTTCTGAATTAGGCCATAAAACGCAGATCGCCGTCGAGCCAAACAGCCTTGACCTGGAAATTCTCATCAAACCAGACAAGGTCCGCTTTCCTCCCTTTTTCAATCGAACCAAATTCATCCGCGCGACCAAGCTGGCGGGCCGGGTTGGTCGAAGCCATTCGGACGGCGTCCACAAGTGGGAATTTCGCCTTTTCCACGCAACGCCTCACCCCTTCGATCATGGTCAACGTGCTGCCGGCAAGTCCTGATCCATCCTCCAGGACCGCCGTTTCATCCGTCACCCTGGCCTGGATCGAAACCAGGGAGAAGGTGGTTCCCGGAGCGAGGCCGGCTCCCGCTGTGGCGTCGGTGATCAGACAGATCCCATCACGTCCCTTGGCCCGGAACAAAAGATTCATCAGCGTGGGGGGAACGTGCACGGCGTCTGCTATCAGCTCACACATGATCGAGTCGTTGGTCATGGCAAACTCCAACATTCCAGCGATTCGGTACGGTCCGTTCTTCTGCACACTGCTCATGGCGTTGAAGGTATGCGTGGCATGATTCAACCCGGCGGCGGCAGCCTTGAGCAGAACGGGTTCCCCGGCATCGGTATGACCTCCACTGGCGATGGTTCCATTTTTTCGGAGCGCCTTGATCAGGTTGATCGCGCCGGGCAGTTCCGGCGCCACAGTCATCTCGGTGATCAAGGATCCGAACCGGAGATATTTTTTCCATTCCACAGGCTGCGGATCACGGATATGTGCGGGATCCTGCGCTCCCGCTTTTTTTCTGGAAATGAACGGCCCTTCGACATGAACTCCCACGATCCGGCTGCCTCCGAGCGACTGGTTGTGCCAGCGTCTGGCCAGATTTAAAACATTGAGAATATTCTCTTCTGAAGTCGTGAGGGTCGTGAGGGTGAGCGAGGTTGTGCCACCACGCAGGTGAAACTCGGTGATTTCCCGAAACGCGGATTCTGATGCCTCCATGGTATCACGCCCCACACCGCCATGAATGTGTAGATCGACAAAACCGGGTGCCAAAAAACCACCGCTGAGTTCGAGCCCGCTGCCCGAGCGGCTCTTTGCCGCTGAAACCTTGACCTGCTTGATCCGTCCGTTTTCGATCATGACGGTGCCATGTTTGATGGCGTCCGGCAGGATCAAATTGGCGTGAAGGAGTTGCATGGCACAATCTTGCTTCCGAGCCTGAGTTCAAGGCAAGTTGATATCTTCTTTTTCCATGGTAAAGCAGGGATGCTGCAATTAACTTTTGCCCCATGGGAAACGACCCGATTCCAGAGGCTCCTCCCAAAATCGCGCTTTCATTGTCGGGCGGCGGCTACCGCGCAGCCGCATTTCATCTCGGAGTTCTCAGCATGCTCCACAGACTGGATCTCTTGCAGCATGTCCGGATTATTTCCATGGTTTCCGGAGGAAGCATCATCGGCGGATCATACCTGGTTTCATTGAAGCGGAACTTTTCTTTCCCGGATTTTTACGACGAGTTTTATCAAAAACTACGGACCGTTCCAGTCGTTGCGCTCGCCATGAAAGAGTTCGGATCCAACCGCAAAAAACTCGACGGCCGAGTCATCCGGGCGTTCGCTGCGGTTTTTCATCGTGAATTTGCCGGTGAGGCTTCTTTCGACCTGTTCTGGCGCGATCCCGCCATCCATGTTCGCGAGATCATTTTTAACGCCACGGAGTTTCAAACTGGCCATGCCTTCAGGTTCAGGAAGAGCGACAACAACCGGGTGCGAAGCGGCAACAAGTTTTTCCCTGTTCCGCAGGCTGTCGTCCGGGAACTTCGGCTGGGCGATGTGATGGCGGCGTCGGCCTGTTTTCCGGGCGGATTCGAGGCTATGAAGTTTCCGGAAGATTTCGGCATTGACCCCGAAGATTCGAACCCGGACCTGGAGCAAAAACCGGTGGCTTTTTCCATTCCCGTGATGGATGGCGGGGCATTCGACAATCAAGGGATTGAAAGTTTGCTGCTTACCGGAAACAGCGGATTGGAAGATACGACGATGCTTTTGTTTTCTGACGCGCATCCCCGGATGGAGGCTCTCTATTCCTTCCCTCCCCCAAAGCCTGCGCCGTGGCTCCAACGGTTCACGCTGGGAGATCTCAGGCTCGGGCTGTTCCTGCTGTTCTTTCTGAGTCTGATCTCCATTTTCATCGGAATATTCCTACTGGGGCAAGGATCTGCGACAGGCCTTGCCAGAGGGTTCGCCGCCATTTCTTTGCTGGCCTCAATTTCGGTCTGCACCGGGCTGGTCGGATTCTACTGGCTGCTTCGAAAAACCCTCGCGTCGATCCCAATTCTTGACCGAAGCATGTGGACGCATTTTCGAGGAATGCCACTTTTTGAGCTGGTTGAAATGATACGGCTGCGAACGACCTCGCTCTTTGCACTTACCAGCAATGTCTTTATGAAACGGATCAGGGGCTTGATCCTGAACTCACTTTTTCGCGATGAGCGGTTCATCAACAAGATTGTTCCGGCTCTGATCTATGATCTGATTTCCAACCGGGCCCACAAATTTGACGCGCCGGGAGTGGAGCCCTCGGCCCGGTTGCAGGACATCGCCAGGAGAGCCAACGAACTCCCCACCACATTGTGGTTCGACCGGGAGGAACAACTTCAGGATGCCATCATCTGCGGACAGGCCACGGCCTGCTACAATCTTCTCAAACACCTGAAACATCTGGAAATGCTCGGACTGCTGGATTCAAGCCTAGAAAAAGTGAAACCGATGACTGAGGATCTTTACAATCAGCTCCAGGAGAATCCCTCGAGTTTGCTCAAGTTCAAATCGCCTGGAAAACCATGAAATTCCCGACCCAGAACCAGCTACAACTCAACTTGTTTTCCCTGGCGGTGCTGCTCCTATTTTTACCAGGCTGCACTCAAACCGAGGGCATCCGGGTGCAGAGAAGCAGGGAACCTCAGCCGGCAATTACAATTCCTCCACCGCAAAAGATTTCGGAGCCGGGATTCAAACCTGTGGCCGTCCCGCCCGCCCTCTCCGGGCAGGAACGGGTCTGCTTGATCAATTTTGACGATGCATCCCTCGCCACCGACCGCGGGGTCAAACCGGTTGGATCTCCTCCGGTCCAATTTTTCATCCCCAGCTTCGAAGGTCGGGCTTTATTCGTGCAGGGAACAAACCGGTTGGCATCTCCGCTTCGGTATCATTTCGATTCGGAACGCGAAGCAGCGGCGCTCCGATCGGGGACTATCCGGCTTTTTTACCGGCCCGACTGGTCCAGCAATGACCCCAAGGCCAGACCTGGTTTTGGCTGGGGCAAAGGTCCGGAAGGATGGGCCGCACTTTTTGAAATAGGAGTGGGCAACGAACGCTCGTTGATTCTGCTGATTAATGCGGAAGGAACCTCAATGATTGTTCAAGCCACCGAAAAGGACAAATATTACAATCTTCTCCAGGTCCCGGTCAGTTTCACTTACGGACAGCCGGATGTTTACAAGGATAAGCCTCGCTGGCACGAGATCATCCTGAGATATGGACATCAAGAAACCCAGCTTTGCATTGATGGAATTTTCTCTGCGGGCGGATTTGGCGTGCCAGCATTTTTCTCGGCATCGAACATCGGCGGACCTCTCACCATCGGGAGCTCTTACATGGGGACCTACCCCGCCCGGGGCGAAATCGATCAATTCGAAGTTTACAATTTTGGATTCTCCAAAATGTCCGCCTTTTCATTGAGGATGGGTGCGTCGGCCCGGGATGAAAACGGTGCCATCAACCTGCGCTGGAGAAAAGATCCCAACGCCAAAATGTCCGTCCAGGAGCTTCAGAACGGAACCTCCAATTACGTCGGACGAGGAATCGAAGCCACGAACTGGCAGGTGACCAACGCCGTTCCGGGAACCGTGCGCACATTCCAGCTGCACCTCGATGAAAGTCGTTTCGATTCTGAGATCCACGCCGGATTGCGCCTGCCTCCGAGACACGACCGCGGCCGAGTTTTGCTTCTTGTGGATCAAACGATCGCCCCAAAGTTGAAGGATGTTTTGAACCAGTTTGAGGATGATCTGCGCACCGACGGTTTTGAGGTGGTCAGGAAAGAAGCACCCAGGCACGACGACCATGACTGGAAGGCCAACCCCAAAAACATCCTGTTGATCAAGGGCATGATTCAAAACCATCACCGCCAGGACCCCGCCCGCTCAAAACATCTGATTTTGGTCGGACACGTAGCCGTCCCTTACTCCGGCATGGCGGCCGAGGATGGCCACACCACCGCCCAGATGAATCATGCAGGGGCATGGTCCACCGACTTGTTCTACGCGGATATGGATGGATTGTGGACTGACACACAGTCGCGTCCGACTAAGTTTCCTCCCGCCTATGCTGAAACCGGGAACGAACCCGGTGATGGAAAATTCGATCAAAGTTACATCCCTGCAAACTCCGGCGGAAAGGCTGAGATCGAAATGGCGGTCGGCCGGATCGATTTTGCGAAATTAAAAACTTTCGGGGACAAGGGCTATTCCGAGGAGGAGCTGATTCACTTTTATCTCCAGAAAAACCATGCCTACCGTCATGGAAAATTGATTTTCGCACCTAAAGTCGTGGTCGGAGCCTTCATTGGAGCCGATCTTGGAGGAGACAACCTGAGCATGGGTGAAAATGGTCTGATGGCATCGACGGCATTGTTCGGACTCGAATCTCCTCCCATTTTTGTGACAGATCCCTTCACCAACCAAGTTCCGGTTTTATGGGGTTTCACTGCTGGTTACGGGAATCCGCACAATTTACAAACCAGCCGGTTGACCACCGTGACTGATCTTCTCAATGAACCTTCACGCCCAGCCTCGGCCTTCAACGTTCTTCTCGGCTCATTTTTCGGAGACTGGAACCTTGGAAACGAGAACCTGCTCCGAACCCTTTTGGCTGGAAAATATCCCCTGGCGGTGATCTGGAACAGAGGCTACCGGTTCCGGTTCGAAAAGCTCGGGCTCGCAGACACCCTGGGGGAAGTGCAGATGCAAACCGCCAACCGGCCGGTCGGAATCCAGGCCGGTAGCCGCGTCATGGGAATCCTGGGCGATCCGACCTTGCGCATGAACGTGGTTGCGCCACCCGAAGCGGTCACGGTCCAGCAGGGAAAAATCACCTGGTCCTACTCTGGAGCGGCAAAAACATTTTATGCTTATGAACCGGGGATCGACGGAAAATTGCGGTTGTTGAAAAACTCCCCCGCAACCGGGAATGAAATGGTTCTCGAAAACTCCGGCGTGAAAACCCGTAGGATTTTATTGCGCGCGGCGGAGCTGACATTCACAGGCGGCGGGAGCTACACCAATCTCAGCCAGGGCGTCTGGGCCCCTTAGAACAAACTGTTCACCGCCGTGCCCAAAACGCTCAACGGTCCAGTGTCTTCAAGCCCTTCGGTGGCCTTGTCGAGTTTTTGCAGGGAGAGCTTGACGTTTTTCAACAGGCTCTCGTCGTTGATCAACTTGCCCACGGAACCCTGGCCGCGGTTGATTTTTTCCAGCACCTCACGCAGGTTGGTCATCGCCACGGTGGATTCACGGTAGAGTGTTTCATCCTTCGCCAGTTTCCCTAATGTTCCCTGCCCGGATTGAACTTGGTCCACGATTCCGCGCGCATTGGAAATGGTGAGTTTCATTTCATCGGCCACTGAGACCAGGTTGCTCACCGCGACCATGCTGGAGCTGTAAAGCGATTCGTCGTAGATCAGTCTTCCCACGGTTCCCTGGCCGGTGGCGATCTTGTCTGAGACGGTCTTCATATTGCCGATCATGGCGGTGAGCGGGCCGCTGTTTTGCTTCAGGAAATCGGTGAAGGGTCCCATCAGATTGCTGATGTTATCGCCGGAAAAACTCTTCGTTATGTTTTGAACCCCGATGGCGACATCCTCCAGCTTGGTCATCAAGGCGCTGAAATCGGGCTGTTCCACCGTCTGAAGATAGGTGTCGTGTTCAGCCTTGGTTCCTTTGGATCCGAAATCAATCGAGACGAAGTTCTGCCCCATCAAACCTGTAAACCTGATGGTGGCCTTTGAATCGGTCCGAACCTCCGCATCTTCGTTCATTTTGAGCGTGACGCGAACCTGGTTGTTCGTCAGGCGGATGGAGGAAACCTGTCCGACCTGGACCCCCGCCAGTTTCACCGAGTCACCAACTTTCAGATCCTGCACATTGTTGAAAAGGGCGTGGAGCCGGTAGCCGGTTTTGAAAAAATTAAAACCTCCGACCATTTCCAGGATGATGACCGCGGCAATGGCCGCGAGCACAAAGAAAATGCCGAGCCGGGTTTCCAGAGTATTCTTCATAAATTATCGTTTGTTGGTCAGGCCGAATTCCGCCGTGATAAATTCTTGTAACAAAGGGTTTGAGTTTTTCCTTACATCCCCGGGTGTTCCAATGAACAAAATTTCACCTTCCCACATGAGCGCGATCCGGTCCGCGATTCCGAAACCGAGATCACGGTCATGCGTCACCACGATGGAGGTGGCGTGGGTTGTCTCCCGCAATTTCACTATTTCCTCACCCACCGTGATCGCCATCAGCGGATCGAGCTCGCTGGTCGGTTCATCATAAAGAATCAGCTCGGGTTCAATCACCAGTGCCCGGGCGATCGCCACACGCTTTTTCATCCCGCCCGAAAGTTCGCCGGGATAACGGTCCTCCAGGCCTTCCAACCCCACCAGAGCCAGCTTCTCAGCCACCACCGTCGCAATTTCAGAATCCGGTTTGAGCCGGTGTTCGGCCAAATATAATCCGACATTTTCCCCCACCGTCAGGGAGTTTAAAAGCGCGCCCGACTGGAACACCATGGCCATCCGGTGCCTGTCCATCACCCCTTCAGCGTGAACCGGTTCTCCCCCGATCAAAATCTCACCTTCGTCCGGTTTTTCCAGGCCGATGATATGTTTCAGCAGCACGGTTTTTCCGCTGCCGCTTGGTCCCATGACGACAAAAATCTCCCCTTGATCCACCTGAAGATTGATCCCCTTGAGCACGGGCTGGCCCCTGAAGCTCTTGTGCAGGCCCCGGACTTCAACTGAAACACTGGATGACGGCTTTTCCGGCATGGAATTCCTTTAATCGAAATAGAGCAAAAAACGAGTGAGAAAATAATCAAGGATCAGGATCATCACAATCGAGTTCACCACGGCCTTCGTCACCGAACGACCGATCCCCCGCGGTCCTCCGATGGTCTGCAACCCCTGGTGGCATGAAACAGTCCCGATGACCACGGCAAATACAAAGCTCTTGATCAGTCCGTTAAACACATCATCCAGCCCCACCACCGATCTCAAGTTGTTAAAATAGGCCTGGAAGGTGATGGCGATCTCGTGATTAAAAACACTGACAAAACCGCCCCCCAGCCAGCCCACCACGATGGCAAAAATGACAAGAACGGGAAGGGCCAGACTGATCGCCAGAACCCGCGGCAAAACCAGGTAATGAACTGGATTGATGTTCATCGTCTTCAAGGCGTCGATTTCCTGGTAGGCCCGCATGGAGCCAATTTCAGCGGCCATGGCAGACCCGATGCGGCCTGCGATCAATATGGACATCATCACGGGTGCGAGTTCCTTGCAGATGGACAGGCCGACTAGGCCGCCGACGGCGCTGGCCAGACCGCGCTCCACCAGAACCGGACCGGTCTGTAAGGCCACCACACCGCCGATGAACATCGCCAGTATACAGGCCATCAACAGGCTGGCGTTGCCTATCTCAAAAAGCTGGTCAAAAACCTTGCGCCGCTGCCGCCAAGTGAACGGCAGCGCCAAGATGGTCTTCCAGAACAAAACGATGAGTTCTCCAATGCTTTGAAACATAGGACTACGGCGGTCCTTTCGATATGGGTTTGTTTTCCCCGACTGGAATATAAAAGATACGCCATTTTTTGCGCGAAGAATCTTCGCGAAATTGTATCAGTCCGAACAAAAGTGAAACCTGCCGGGATTCCGGCCCGGTCTCCTTCCGGTAAAAATTCCACAAAAACGACTGGCTGCTCTCCCCTGTCTTGGGATTTTTTTCCGAACGCCAGACCGACCATATGGGAGAAAAATTGCGCTCTATGCTCTTGTTGTTCGGCAGAAGCGGTTCAAGCGGCGCCAGAATCTGCAACCGCTCCCGGCCATCGTGTTCCCTGCGCGCGGTGAAAAGCGGCCAGAAGTCGATCCGGCGCAAAGCTTTGCCGGTTTCCGTGTTTTTTTCGCTGATGTCGGAATATAGAAAAAAAAGTATCCGGGTCCGCTCCCGGTCCAACGGCGGAGAGTTAAACCGGTTATATTTGTAAATGGGCCAGAGATAAAAATCGCTTTGCAAGGTGGCGTTGTGTGCACGGCTGTAAAGCGGCCAGACCCGGTTCACAGTCTTGCCCTCACCCCGCGCAAAAACCACCAGGGGCCATGGCAGACCAACCTCCTTGAAGTTTTTCACCCGGTCATCGGTCAATGTCAGTCCAAACGGCCAGAAATAAGTGGAGGAATCACGTTCCGGAGATCGCGTGATGGAATAGAAAGGAATGAACGATTGCTGCCAGACTTCGTTTGTAGTGCCCAACCCCGTCTTTGAATCGAGAAAAAATGGCCAGAGTGCGAAAAATTTCCGGTGCCCTCCCACCATTTCCGGTTCATCCACCGAATTGGTTCTCCAGGTGACCCCCTTGCGCTCAAAACCAACAACAGGCCAGACCTGCCAGCCTTTCAATTCGTTCCCCTTGCGAAGGTGAAAAACTGGGAACAAAAAATTGTCGGTGACGACGTCCTTTTTCCGGGTTCGGGCGTATCCAGGGAAGAGGACAAAAAAAATCTCATCCCGGAAGAGTCGGTTTTGCAAAGTGCCGTAAAAAGGCATCACAGCAGTGTAATTCAGCTCAGGACGGATCGAACGTTGTTGAAAATAAAACGGGAACAGGGTGAACCGCCGTTTGCCTTCATCGTCCTGCGTTTTGCCGCCGGCGAAACTGAATATCTGCAAAAGCTGAACCCGGTATTCATCACCGAACCGGTCAAGGGTCAAAAGCGGATAGGCCAGATCAATTTCAGTGAGCTCAACTCCGGGATCACGGGTGTAGGAAAAAAAAGGGGGCACACCCCAGGTTTCTGATTCTTCCAGACGCTGGTGATAATAGACCGGACCCAGCACTTCCTGCCGTTCGCCGGGATTTAATGTCAGGGAAAAGCGGTCATAAAGAAATCCGGAGGAAAAGGGATCATCATCCAGATCAGAAGCTGCAACGGGATGAACAGAGAGAGCCAGCACGGCCAGAATGCCGGGAAGATGGAGGAGCCTCTTGAAGGAAGCGGAGATGCTCCAAACGTCGCCGTGCTTTCCATGATTGTTTCGATTTTCCAAGCCTGGTCTCCAAATTGAAGGGGGATGATAAAGATGGGCAACCGAGCGTCAAGCTTCCGGGAACATGGGGAACACGTGACCGAGCATCCCGAGGTTGTCGGTGAAAAAGCTGGACTACCGGGATTAAGTAGTTTAAAACAGGGGGAATGGAAGTAGAACAACGTATGCAGGGGCGGCTGATTGGGACCGAGGAGCTAGACTGGCTGCGGCGGTGGATCCAAGAGAATTGGCAGTGGAGTCGCAAGCGAATTGCGCGAGAACTATGCCAGCTTTGGGAGTGGCGGGATCTGAAGGGACGGTTGAAGGGTTTTGCGGCGCGAAGTTTTCTACTTAAACTGGAGGCCCAGGGCCGATTGACGCTTCCGGCCTTGCAAGGCGTTCACCGCCGCTTTTCCCATCCGCCACAGATTGCTCCACTCGGAAATTACTTTTGGCAATCGCTATAGCTCGGCAGAAAAGCGTGTTTTGACATTGAGGATTCGCGTCAAGACCCCGGTGTGTCCAGCGTCGCGGGATATTCGTTAAACTTCACCCAATAGCTTTTCAAAGACAGCATCAGTTCGAGGAGCATTTCCGGCGTGGGTGGCTTCACCAGAAAAGACCGCGCGCCCAGGCTATAGGCCTGCTGGATGTCCCGCTCCTCCGACGATGAGGTGAGGACAATGACCAATATCGTTTCCAATGAGGGCTGTTCGTGAATCCACTTCAACACTTCGAGGCCATGTTTGAAGGGCAGCTTCAGATCGAGAAAGATAAGGCTGGGGAGCGGATGCTGAACACGATCCGCATACTTTCCAGTGCCCGCGAGATAATCAATGGCATGTTGGCCATGCACGGCTATTTGCAGCGGATTGAGGATGTTCGACTCCTTCAACGCGCGTTTCATCAGGAAAACGTCGTCCTCGCTATCTTCGACCAGCAATATCGTTTGGTCCCACATTTTCATAGTCGTTTTATTGCTCCTAAGATTTTTTCTGGGGCGCCGGGAGTTGAATCCAGAATTGGCTGCCCGTCTCGCCGTCGGATTCCAAGCCGACTGTCCCGCCCATCCGTTCAATGGATTTCCGAACGATGGCCAAGCCGATGCCAGTGCCTTCATATTTCTCGTTGAGGTGGACACGCTCGAACATTCCAAAGAGGCGCTTTTGATGTTCGGGCTTGATGCCGATGCCGTTGTCCTCGATCCACAGGCGCACTTCTCCGTTGCGACTTTCTGACCGGACGCGCACTTGTGGGGTCGTTCCTTCCGGCACAAACTTCACGGCGTTGCCCAGGAGATTCGAAATGGCCTGCGTGAGCCAGGTCTCATTTCCCAGCACCGGAAGCAACGGGCTTTCCACGGTGATTTCGGCCTGCGCCACCTGCATCTGCGGATAGTGCTGGATGATTTCGCTGACGAGTTTATCCAGCAAAACAGGTTCGCGAGGCATGGAGGCGCGAGCCACTTTGCTGTATGTCAGAACGTCGCGGGTCAGCGCATCCATGCGCAATCCCGCGCTGCTGATCCGCTGCAAATAATCTTTTCCTTCCTCCCCGATCTGGTCGCCGTAATCCTTCAGGACCGCTTTGGCGTATCCTTGCATCGCCCTCAAGGGAGCGCGCAGATCATGCGCCACGCTGTAGGAAAATTCTTCCAATTGCTCGATGGTTTCCCGCAACGAAACCGTTCGTTCGTTCACCGTTTTTTCCAATGTCTCGGCATGTCCTTCCAATTGCTGCTGCGCTTTCCGCAAACCCTCTTCCACCTGCTTGCGCGCGGTGATGTCGCGGGCGGCGGCAAAGACGCCCAGGACGTTGCCCCCCGCGTCCTTGTAAACGGAGGCGTTGTAGAGCACGTCGGTGAGACGACCGTCCTTGTGCCGGATGGTGAGCGGGTAGTCGGTGACAAAGCCCTTGGCGAAGACCTGCTGGTAGCCCTCGCGCGCCTGCTCTGGCTTGGTGAAGTAGTCGGAGAAGTCGGTGCCGATCAGCTTCTCTCGCGCCACGCCGGTCACCTTGATCGAACCCTCGTTGACATCGGTGATCTTCCCTTCGGCGCTGATCGTGACCAGCGGGTCGAGGCTCGCCTCGAGGAGGCTGCGGGCATACTGGGAGGCCTGCTTGCGCGCGGTGATGTCGCGGATGTTGCACTGAATGACTTTTTGCCCGTCTTCCTGATAAATATTGCCCACGAACTCGACTTCCAACCGTTCGCCCGATTTGTTCTGGAGCGGCAAATTTTCGTAACGAATCCTTCCTTTGTCCTGCAATTCACGGAACGCGATCTGGCTCTTTGACTCGTCCTTGAGCAGGCCGATTTGCCACAGTTCTCTTCCCACAAGCTCTTCCCGCGTGTAGCCGAGCAACTCCGCCATGAACGGATTGGCGGAGGTGATTTTCCGGCTGGCCGGATCGAGCAAAAGAATTCCGTCATCGGACTCTTCAAACAAACGGCGATAACGAACTTCGGAAACCAACGTCAACTCCTCCGCCCGGCGGCGTTCGGTGACGTCATGAAACACCATCACCGCGCCGATAATTTTTTGTTCGTCGTCGCGGATGGGAGCCGCGCTGTCTTCAATGCAAGTTTCCGTTCCGTCTTTGGCCACGAGCGCGGTGTGATTGGCCAGGCCGACAATGTTTCCTTCACGCAAGGCTTTGGCGATGGGGTTCTCGGCGGTCTCCCGCGTTTCCTCGTGAACGATGTTGAAAACTTTTTCCAACGGCAGGCCGGCCGCGTCGCGCACTGTCCAGCCGGTCATCTTCTCGGCGACAGGATTGAGGAAAGTGATTTTGCCTTCATTACAAGTCGTGATGACCGCGTCGCCAATGCTGCCGAGGGTGACCTGAAACCACGTGCGCTGTTTGTTCGCTTCGACCAGCGCGACATCGTAGTTGGCCGCGAGTCCCAGCAATTTCCGGCGCATGAACCATCCGAGCGCGAAAGCCAGCGGAATCCCCAATCCCAGCCGCTTGCCCATGTAATATTTTTTCAAGCGCGCGGTCTTTTCGTTTTGTTCCTGCCGCAAGCGCGTTTCGTCGCTGATGAATTCGTCAAAGCGGGCGCGCGTTGCGTCCATCAGCGCCTTGCCCCGGAGATTGGCCGCGCCTTCTTGAAAATCCCCTCCGCGCTCCCGGCGCAGGCGCATATCGGTGGCAAACTCGTGCCAGACATTGAAGGCCGAACGGATGGCTTTGAGCCGTTCGGTCTGTCTGGGATTATCGGAAATAAGTTTTTCGAGCTTGTCGAATTCTCCAACGATGTTCGTTTCGGCGGCGCGATAAGGCTCGAGGAACCTCTCATCGCCCGTCACCTGGAATCCGCGCAGCCCCGCCTCCATGTCAATGACCAGCAGCCGACAAGCGTAGGTCTGGGCCATCACCTGATCGCTGCGGTCGGTCAAATCGGCTTGCCGGAACAAATTCGTGCCCATCCAGTAAAGCAAGACGACCATCGCGACGATGGTGATGATTGGCAGGAAAAAAACCTGCCAAAGAATTTTCCGAAAGTGCGCCGGATCAATGGCGGGAACGGAAAAGGATTTCCCCGTTCCTTTCGCCGCATTTTTTTCTTCAGGAGCTTTTATGGTGATCAGACCTTACAGGTGAAACCTTCGCCGAACGATGTAAATTTTCAATCCAGTTTCTTAGAGGCTGGCGGACAGGGTAGGCTGGCGAACAGGGTCAGCAAGGGTCGCCGTCAGCGTGAGGTGTTGTGCGTGTTGCAAGTTTCGGCCGGTGGAGTGGGAGCGGCATGCGTCCGGCGCGGCTGGTGCGCCTCGATCTGCTCGCGCTCGGAGATCGCGGCAATGGCATCGAGCCCGGACTGCTGGCCGTGCACCTGGGCGACGGCCACGTCCCGATTGAGCGCCACGATCGGCGAGGGTTTGAGGCGGAGCAGTGCGTCGTAGGGCGCGAGGATTCGCGTCCAGTCCGTCGCGGTGTGATCGGGCGCGACGCTGTGCAGTGCCGCGATTCCGGCCTGCAGATGAAACTCGGTCAGTTCGCCTCCCGGATGGATCAACGGGGTCATGTCGAGTTTCGAGTCACACGGTCTTGGTGACTCGAAACTCGACATGACCCCGTCTCGGTCCCCCAGCGCGGGAAATAACGCACCGCATCGCCGAATTCCATGGAATAAACCCCAACGTCGGCCTTCTCATCTTTCCAATCTCCCGACCCCACCCATGAAGAAAAATATCCTGATGCTCCTCGGCTTCGCCGCCGTCTTTGCCCTCGGCACCGCGTGCTTCACGCCTTCCGCCAAGCCCGATCCTTCCGTGCCCGCGCCCGCCCCGGCCCCCG